>Ga0307411_10001160_pt1 | contig 10343 bp, 6 predicted proteins | sample DK1Ometagenome_2_FD_203712 | JGI IMG/M metagenome (GOLD analysis project Ga0307411, IMG submission 203712) | Maize rhizosphere microbial communities from greenhouse at UC Davis, California, United States - DK15-O-1 | ecosystem: Host-associated > Plants > Roots > Rhizosphere > Soil | place: USA...
AAGCGCGTCAGGGGATCGATCTGCCCGGACATTTCCGCGACGTCGATGAAGATCGACGGCGGCACGTTGCCGGCGTCGGGACGATTCCAGCGCATCAGCGCCTCGACGCCCGCCAGCTCGAGGTTCGGCAGCGAGAGCTTGGGCTGGTAGTTCAGAACGAGGTCGCCGTGCTCCATCGCGCCCGCGAGCTGGGTCTCGAGGTCCCAGCCCGCCGCGAACTCCGCGCGCATCCGGTCGGCATACATGACGGCCGGCTGCGTCGTGCGCCAGGCCTCGAGCAGCGCCGTCTCGGCGGACTGCATGAGCTCCTCGGCGCCGCGCGCGTGCGCGGGGTACATCGCGGTGCCGACCGACAGGCGCAGCGTCGCGTGCTGGCCGCCGGCGGCGACGGGCTCGGCGCCCGTGCGCAGGATCTTGGTCGCGGCGAGGAGCGCGTGGCCCTCGTTCCGCAGGTTCGAGAGCACGAACGCGAACTTGCGCTCGCCGAGGCGGGCGAAATAGTCGCCGGGACGCATCACCTGCGAGAGACGATTGCGCAGCTCGTCGACCATGCGCGACGCATTGACTGCGCCCGCGATTGCGGCGAGCCGCTCGAACTCGTGCACGTACACGAGGAGCACCGCGATGCCGTAGAGCTTCGCCTCGCGCGCGGCCAGCCGCGACCGGACCGCCTCCAGGCAGTCCGCATAGGCGCTCGAACCGGCCGGGGCCGGCAGGGCCGCATGCGTCGTCTCCATCGGACTCGCGTTGGACAAGATGGCGCCTTCCGGGGCCGGCCGCTTACGTGAAAACAGTGACAAACCGCGCGGCCCGGGGGCGTGACGGGGGGCGCAAAAATATGACAAACGGCCGCGAAATCGGGCACGAACGCGGGATTTCGGGCAATAAAAAGGGCCGGCCCCCGCGGGACCGGCCCTGGATGCGAGCCTGATCAGCGGGTTGCGCGGATCACGACCCGGCGGTTGTTACGGCGTCCCTCGGCCGTCGAGTTGTCGTCGGCCGGCTCGGATTCGCCCTTGCCCGACGTGGTGATCAGCGCGGGGTTCACGCCCTGCGCCACCACCCAGGCCTTCACGGCTTCTGCGCGCCGCTCGGACAGCGCCTGGTTATAAGCGTCCGAACCCGTGTTGTCGGTGTGGCCCACGATCTCGATACGCGTTTGCGCCTCGACGTCGTCCGGCAACGACTTGTATTGCGCGATCGCCTGGTCGATCCGGCTTCCGTCTTCCGCGCTCACCGCCGAGGACTCCGTATCGAACAGCAGGCCCCGCAGCGTCACCTCGCGGAAGCAGCCGATGTCATCCACCGCGACGCCCGGCGTCGTGTTCGGGCAGCGATCCTTGTCATCCGTGACGCCATCCTTGTCCTGGTCGCCCGGGGGCGGCGGCGGGGGCGGCGGCGGCGGCGGAGGTGCCGGGGGCGGCGGCGGGGGCGGCGGCGGGGGCGCGGCTGCTGCCGGCTCGCTGCGACCGAATTCCCTGCTGAACGAGATGCCGTAGGTCCGCGGCTGGTTCACCAGGTAACCGACGCGGGCGACGCGCCCACGCTCCTGGTCGAGGCCGAGACGGGCGTACTCGTCGGACACGTTGTTCACGAACAGCGCTGCTTCCCAGAGGTCGCCGCGCACGCCGAGGCGGATGTTGCCGACGTCGTAGGCCGGCATCAGCGGATCGAACGTGAACGAGGTGATCGTCGGGTCGCCGTAGCCGGCCGGGTTCCCGCCCAGCCGGATGTCGAACGTCCCGAACCCGTCCCGCTGGTCTGCGATCTGCGTGTAGCGGCTGCCCACGTGCTGGTAGGTGCCCGTGATGAAGCCGTTGACGGTCGCGGAGAACGGCCAGGTGTAGGTCGCATTCGCCGAGAGCGAGAACTCCGGCACGGCCGGCTGGCGGTCACCGTCCTGGATCACCGTCGAGAGGTCGGAGTCGACCTTGGACTCGACGTAGGACGCGTTGATGCCGAAGTCGAAGCGCTCGGTCGGCTGCACGAACAGCTCGAACTCCGCGCCGGTCGCGTGGGCTTCCGGCACGTTCATCACGATGCGGGACGAGCAGGAGCCCGCCAGGAGCACCGCCTGCAGGTCGTCGATCTCGGCATGGAACGCGGAGATGTTGAACTGGCCGCGGCCTTCCGCGAAGTTGATCTTCGCGCCCACCTCGTAGTTCTGCAGCGTCTCATCGTCGAACAGCGGCCGGTTGCCGAAGGTATCGACGTCCTCAGGCGTGCAGAGCGTCAGGTTGAGCGGATCGTTGATGCCGCCGAGCCGGAATCCCTCCGAGTACTGTGCGTTCAGCTGCACGTCCTCGGTGACGTCGTACGAGAACAGCACGCGCGGCAGGACACCGTCGGAATCCGTGGCAGCGGGGCCGGCGCTCGGGTCGGAGAATAGGCCGCCGAACGTCAGGACGCGGTCTTCGGAGAAGTCGTAGTAGCGGGCGCCCACCGCGACGTTGGCCTTCTCGCCGAACTGGAAGTTGGCTTCGGCGAAGAACGCGAGCTGCTCGATCTGGTACGGGATGTTCGAGTAGAACGGCATGTCGCGAACCGGCGCGCCCGTCACGAGGCTCCCGTTGGGGAGGCCGATGAGCTCTTCCGTGAGGGCGTCGTAGCCCGGCGTCGGCAGACGCTGCCCGTACTGGCGGTCAGTGTCGCTGTAGAAGCCGCCGATCACCCACTGGAACCCGCCGTCGTAGTCGGAGCTCAGGCGGAGCTCCTGGGTGAACATCTCGACCGTCGTGTAGTCGTACAGCGGCGAGTCCAAGCGGATCTGGTCGCCGTCGCCACCGAGGTTGAAGTACGTGACGCTGCCCGTCAGCTGCGAGGCGTCGCGCGTCACCAGGATGTCGCGGTCCGTGTACGAACTCACGGAAGTGAGCACCACGGGACCCATGTCGAATTCCATCGTCAGGTCGCCGAGGAAGAAATCGTCGTCGAAGTGCTCGTCGAGCTGGCGATACTGCTCGCGCCTGCCGATGTTCACGCGCGGCTGCGTCGTCGTGAACTCGTTGGCGAGCATGTTCCAGTCGTCTTCACGGTTGTAGCCGTTGATGTCGATGTCCTGGTAGATGACGCGCGGCGTCACGACGATGTTGTCCGTGAGCTCCCAGCGCAGCGCGAGGCGCCCGCCCTGCCGCTCGCCGTCGTTCACGTCCTCGTCGAGCGTCCCGTCGGGACCGTGGGCATCGACGTAACCCGGGAGCTCGTTGAAGTAGCCGACGACGCGAAGCGCGACGCGGTCACCGAGAGGCACGTTCGTCATGGCGCGCACGAAGCCGCCGTCACCACCGTCGGTAACCGTGGTGATGCCGACCTCGAAGTCACCGTAGCCGTCGGTCAGGTCGGGCTGGTTGCTGATGTAGCGAACCGTGCCGCCGATCGAGCCTGAGCCGAACAGCGTGCCCTGCGGACCGCGCAGCACCTCGACGCGGTTCAGGTCGTAGAGGTCGAGGTCCGGCGTGAAGAGCGAGAGGGAAATGGCCGACTCGTCCATGTAGACGCCGATCTGCTCCTTGACGCCCGGCAGGTCGCGGTCGATTTTGCCGCCCGACACGCCGCGGATGGCCGCCTGGCTCTGGCCGGGGCCGAGGTTCAGCACGGTGAACCCGGCGACGTTGCGCGACACGTCCTCGATGTTGGTCGCACCCGCGGCGGCCAGCTGGTCGCCGGTGCGCGCGCTGATCGCGAACGGCACGTCCTGCAACGACTCGGCGCGCTTGCGCGCCGTGACTGTGATCTCGCCGAGCGCCGTTGGCTCTTCCTGGGCCACGGCGTTCTGCGCGAGGACGATGGCGACGGCCGCAGCAACGAGCGATGCGGGTCGCAGCCGGAAAGTGCTGGTCATGTTCCTGCCCCTGTTTCTTGCCCGTCCACGGGCACTGTTGTGAGGATGAGTGTCTCTGCATTAAGTAATTACCGCAAGTCCGGGCGATTTGTTGCGTTGCGGCAACATCCGGAGAACAACTATCGCGGAGCGCGACACCAGCCGCCTGCCGGAGCTCTGCCCCATGACTGGCGTGGTCCGATAGCGATGCGGGTGTAGGATCGCAGTGCGTGGCCGGCCGCCGGGGCATGCGGAGCGAGCGCGGCTTAACCAACAATTGACTGATCCTTGATCGTGGCTTCATGCACGCCGGCACCTGCCGTGCGAAAACCTTTGCCGTTCCTGAACCGGGGATTCAATAGGAGCGTGTCATGAACAGGTATTTGACGGCGTTCAATCGGGAGCCGGGGTTCGCATCAGCGATCGCAACGGCCCTGTCCTTGTTCGTTCTGTTCGCGTCGGCCCAGGCCCGAGCGAGTGACAGCGTCGAACGCTGGAACATCGCCATGACCGATTTCTCGGCCGGCCAGGCGCCACCCGGCATCCCCCCCATGGTCGAGGCGCGGGGTTATGCCATGGCCCATATCGCGATGCTGCAGGCGCTCCGGGCCGCCAGGGCAAGCGCCACGCCTGCCAATGGCCACGCGGCCATCGCTGCGGCCGCGCATGGCGTGCTCGTTTCGGTATTCGCCCCCTTCGGTCCCAATCCGTTCGACAGCGTGTACCAGACCGAGCTCGCGAACATCGCGGACGGTCCGGCTGAGACTCGTGGCGTGTCGATCGGGGAGGATGCGGCGGCCGCCATGCTCGCGACACGCGCGGACGAGGACATCTTCGCCGCACTGGGAGCGCCGTACACACCCGGCACGGAACCCGGCGACTACCAGGCGACACCCCCCACGAACGTCATCGTCGGCGCCGGCTGGTCCGCGATGAAGACTTTCGTCGTGCGGTCGCCGAAGCAGTTTCGCGCGCCACGCCCGTACGCCTCGCTGCGCAGCCTGGATTACGCAATGGACGTCAACGAGATCCAGTTGCTCGGCCGGGCACTCGATTCCGGACGTACCACGGACCAGACCGCGATCGCGTTCTACTGGTACGAGAGTTCGCCATTCGCCTGGAACCGCATAGCGCGCAAGGTCTCGGGCGGGCTGCCGCTGCTCGAACACGCGCGCCTGTACGCCGCCCTTAATGCTGCGCTCGCGGATGCCTACTCAACGTCGCTCGAATCGAAGTTTCACTTCAACTTCTGGCGGCCCATCACGGCAATTCGTGCCGCCGGGACCGACAGGAACCCGCTGACCGTGGCGGACGAGACCTGGGAACCGGCGTTCGTAACGCCGCCGATTCCGGATTACCCGTCGGGGCACGCGGCAGCAGGCGGCGCGGCGGCGGAGGTCATTGAAGCGTTCGTCGGGCCCGGCCGTTCGTTCACGCACGTATCGACGACGGGGCCCCTCTCCGGCGTCCCCGGCGGCGACACGCGGACGTTCGGCAGCGTGCAGAGAGCAGCCGTCGAAAATGCGTATTCACGGATGCTGGTCGGCATCCACTTCCGTCGCGCCTGCACAGCGGGCCTGGAGCAGGGACGGCAGATCGGCCAGTATGTTGTGGAACATGCCGGGTTCCTGCACGACTGACGCATGACCCGACCCCGCCCGCGGTCACGATCGCGGGCGGGGAAACGAAGGGGACGTTCACCTTTATTGCAGAGCAATAAAGGTGAACGTCCCCTTTGTGGTGGGCCCGCTGGGATTCGAACCCAGGACCAAGGGATTCGCGTCACCCCGCCGTTTCCGGCGGGCGCGGACTATCTCTTCACCCGCGGCCGGGTCGGCCGCTTCGGGTGCGGGACGCTCTCGCCTGTCATCAAGGGCACTAGAAGCCCCCAGGTAGTCTCTGCACCTTCCGGCGGTGCACCGCCGGCTCGGCTCAGGATTGCCATCAGCCGCCTAGGGCGCTGGAAGGTTTCCCTGAATTCGTCCCGTCCACCCGATCCCTTCCGGGACCGGGGCACCTTTCTGAAAGATGAGTCCCCTGCTCTAACCACTGAGCTACAGGCCCGACCGGAGTCTAGCAAGCAGGCCGGGCGGCGGCATTCACTCGCGCAGGAAGCCCCAGGCGTGCAGGCGGTCGCTGTCCTCCTCGATCCACCGGTCGCCGATGTCCTCGCGGTAGTACATGTTCGGGATCATCACGTTCCTCACGCGGTTGTACGCCTGCTTCTGGGCGTGCCGCATGCTCGGACCGGTTCCGCAGACGATGAGGACGACACCCGAGGTGCCGGTGACGAGCCATTCGCCGTTCACGAGCTTGACGTCCTCGAGGTGGAAGCCCTCGCGCGACTTGGTCTTGAACAGGATCACGGCGTCCTTGCTGCTGGTCTCGAAGCGCTTCGGGTCGGTGTACGGGAACGGCGGGACGACGACGCGCACGCCGACCTGGTAGCCGCTTCTCGCGCGCACGCGCGTGAGCGTCCCCGCGGCGAGCCCCTGCAGGAGCTCACCCATCGGCGTCAGCAGGCCCTCCTGCTGGATGCTGATCGTCGGGTAACCGAACCGCGCGGTGAACTCCAGCGGGTACACACCGTTCGCGTTCACGATGCAGTTGACGTCGATGTACCCGACGTAGCCCTCGCGCGCGAGCACCGGTTCCATGCGGCGCAGCGTCTGGTTGAAGACCTTGTTCGGCTCGCTCCAGAACATCGCCGTGCCCATCTCGCCGGTCGACGGCCCGATGTCGCCGGGAAAGAGCCGCTTGTGCTCGAAGTTGACGCAGATCGGGTACACGAACTCGCGGCCGTTGAAGAACGCCCCGGTCGCGACCTCGACGCCGAGGATGCGCCGCTGCAGCTGGAAGCTCAGCACCTGGTTCGCCCAGGCGCGCTTGTAGTCCTCGAGGACCTCGATCACGTCGCGCCCGTCCTCCTCCTCGCCGACGAACAGGAGGCCCTTCAGGTTCTGCGCCTCGCCGCTCGGCTTGATGACGTAGCGGTTCGGACTCGAGCGCACGAAGGCGATCGCATCGTCGAAGGACGTGAAGTCCTGCTGCGTGATGATGTTGACGCCGGCGGCCTTGAGCTCGGACTGGCCGAAGCCCCGGTCGTCCTCGAGCCGGTCGGTGTAGGGCGTGCCGCCGACCACGAGCTTGCCCGCGGCGCGCAGCCCGGCCGCGAGCGTGCCGTGCCCGAGCACGTCGTCGAAGACGACGACGTCCGCCCAGTCGACCTCGGCGCGCCAGTCGGTCGTCTGCGGCACGAAGCCCGCGGTGATCTCGCGCTCCTCGTCGTGCTCGATGTAGTACTTCGCGGCGTGGCCCTCCTTGATCACCTGCCAGGCGATGTCGCCGATGAGGCCGTCATAGGAGACGAACAGGAACTTGAACGGCAAGCGATCCTCCCCGGGCGCAAGTGCGCCGCAGCGCAAACTTACACGCGACGCGTCCCGTTAGGAATCGTTCTCATTCGGTGCAATGCGGGCCCGAACTTGCCAGAATCGCGGACGGTAAGCCGGAAGGAATCCAGGAGCTTTCCCATGAAGGACGAAAAGCTTTCACGCAGGCGGCTGCTGCGGACCGCGATCGCGGGTCTCGCCGCCGTGCCCGCCGCCGCGCTCGTGGCGCGGGACGCGGGGGCCGAGATGCTGTCGGAGGCCGATGCGACCGCGAAGTCGCTCGGCTACGTCGCTGACGCCAAGAAGGTCGACCCGAAGTCAAACCCGAACTACAAGCCGGGCCAGCACTGCGCGAACTGCATGCAGTACACCGGCAAGGCCGGCAGCACGGCCGGGCCCTGCAACATCTTCCCGGGCAAGGACGTCGCCGCCGCGGGCTGGTGCAAGGTCTGGGTGCTGAAGCCGGGCGCCAAGGTCGGCTGAGTCCCCGCAAGCCAGGCCCCGAGCTGGCGCGCGCTGACGCGCCGCGACCATCCCGTGCGTGCCGAGGCGCGCACGATTTCCTATGATCGCGGCCGGGGCCATCGCCCCGGCCGCAAGGACCATGCACGACCCCCGATTCCGCGACAGCTACCGCGCGCCGCCCCCGCGGGCCGAGGGCACGCGCCTCGAGAAAGCGCTCGCGGACGCCGGCATCTTCTCGCGCCGCGATGCGGAGTTCGCGATCCGCGCCGGGCGGGTGCGGCTGAACGGCCGCCGCGTGACCGAGCTGCCCTGCCTGGTCGAGCCCGCGCGCGACCTGGTCGAGCTCGACGGCGAGATCGTCGACCTGCGCGGCGCGCGCGGCGCGAAACCGCGCGAGCGGATCTACCTCATGCTGCACAAGCCGAAGGGCGTGATCTCGACCGTGCGCGACCCGGGCGGGTGCGCGAACGTCGTCGACATGGTGCGCGCGGCCGTGCCCGCCGGCGAGCGCGTGTACCCGGTCGGCCGGCTCGACGCCGACTCGACGGGCCTCGTGCTGCTCACGAACGACGGCGAGCTCGCGCACCGCCTCGCGCACCCGAGCTCGCGCATCGCGAAGGAATACCGCGTCGCCGTGCAGGGCGCGCTGTCGCCCGCCGCGCTGGCGCAGCTTGCGAAGGGCATGTTCCTCGCCGACCGGGACTCGCCCGCGGGTGGCGCGCGCCGGGCGCGCATGAAGGACGTCCGCGTGCTCAAGCGCGTGCGGAACCGCCGCGACGGCGACCTGTCGCTTGTCTCCGTGACGCTGACGGAGGGCCAGAACCGCGAGATCCGCCGGCTGTTCGCGCGCGTCGGCGCCAAGGTGAGGAGCCTCGAGCGCGTCGCGTTCGGCTCGCTCGAGCTCGGGCGCCTGCCGCGCGGGCATTTCCGCGCGCTGCGCGGCGAGGAGATCCTGGCCCTGCGGCGCGCGGTCCGCCTCGGGTGAGCGCGTGATCGCGAACGACCGGCGCATCGCCGGCTGGCTGCTCGCGGCGATCGTCTTCCTGGTCGCGTTCGGATCGCTGTACCCTTTCAGCTTCTCGCTCGACGGCGCGGGACCGCTCGAGCGCCTTGCGGAGCTGCCGCGGGCCGTGACGACGCGCAGCGACGTCGCCGCGAACATCCTGCTGTACCTCCCCCTCGGCGCCTGCCTCGCCTGGCTGGTCTACGCGCGCCGCGGGGCGGCCCTCGCCGTCCTCGGCGCGACGCTCCTCGCCGCGGCCTTCTCCTTCGCCATCGAGTTCGCCCAGCTCTACGAGACGCGCCGCGTCGCCAGCCTCGCGGACCTCGCCTCCAACGCGACGGGTGCCTTCCTCGGGGCGCTGCTCGCGCTCGCGATCGCGCGCACGCGCAGCCGCCTGGACGAATCGCCCTTCGCGGGGCTCCTGCGGCACCCGGTGGCCGCCGCCCTGCTCTTCTCCTGGATCGGCTATCGCCTGGCGCCCTTCGCGCCGGTGCTCGACACCGCGGAATGGGCCGTCTCCTTCGCCGCGCTGCGGACCGGCGGCTGGCCCGCGCCCGCCGAGTCGCTCGTCCACCTGCTCGCCTGGCTCGTCGTGCTGTTCCTCGCCGAGCGCCTGGCACCGGCGCGCGCAGTCGCGCTCGCGGCCGTCTCGATGGCCATGGTCCTTGCAGGACGCGTGCTGTTCGCCGGCCTCGGCCTCGAAGCCGCCGAGGTCGCAGGCATGGCGGGCGCGTTGTTGCTCGCGCTGCCTGTTTCCCGGCTTGCCCGCCCGCGTGCGGCCTGGCTGCTGGCGCTTGCGCTCCTCGCGCTGATCGCCTGGCAAGGACTCGTGCCCTTCGATTTCCAGCTCGCACAGGACCGGTTCGCGCTGCTGCCCTTCGGCGAGTCGCTGACGCAGTACCGCGCGGCAAACCTCGCCGACATGTTCCTGCGCTGTTTCATGAATGGCGCGCTCGTCTGGCTGCTGTTCCAGGCCGGCCTGCCCGCGCTCGCCGCCACAGGTGCCGGGGCGGGCGCGATCTTCGCCGTCGAGCTCCTTCAGACCTGGTTGCCGGGCCAGACCGCCGAAATCACCGACCCGCTGCTGGCGATCTGCGCGGGCGGACTGATCGCGGTGTTCGAGCGGGACAACCCTGGCTGAGTCGAGGGCGTAGGACCGGGAACATGATCCCGGCGGGATGGTCTATCGTCCACGCATGACGCCCGCGCTCGCCGTACTGCTGTTCGCCGCCGCCCAGGTGGAGGGCCAGGCCGTACCGGCGCCCGCGCCGCAGGCGACGGCCAGCCAGCCGGAGGCCGCGGCGCCGCCTCCCGCGGGGGCGCCGCTGCCGGAAGCGACGGGCCCGCAGCAGGCGAGGCCGGCAGCGCCCCGCCAGCAGCTGCGCATCCTGCCGCAGGACACGCGCATGGAGGCCTACCAGGAATTCCGCAATCTCTACGAGCTCGCGCGCTTCGACGAGGCGCTGCCCTACGCGAAGCGCGTCGTCGAGCTGTCCGAGGCCGACGCCGACCGCGATTACCAGCTTCCGATCGCCTACAACAACCTCGGCGCCACCCAGTACCAGCTCGCCGACTACGCGGGCGCCGAGGTCAGCTACCGCACGTCGCTCGAGCTGCTCGAGAGCACGCAGGGCATCTCGTCGCGCCGGCTGGTGGTCCCGCT
>Ga0307411_10001161_pt1 | contig 10339 bp, 5 predicted proteins | sample DK1Ometagenome_2_FD_203712 | JGI IMG/M metagenome (GOLD analysis project Ga0307411, IMG submission 203712) | Maize rhizosphere microbial communities from greenhouse at UC Davis, California, United States - DK15-O-1 | ecosystem: Host-associated > Plants > Roots > Rhizosphere > Soil | place: USA...
ATCGGCTGACCATCGTGAACAATCATGTTTACGCAATGCTGGTGACACCGACGTCCGCGCGGGCCGTGAAGCTTCAAACCACTGCTAAGCAGCTCGACGCGCAGGTCACCGCGCTGCGCGACACCATTTCGGTGGTCGAGAACGGCGAACGCATCACCTATCCCTTCGATGTCGCACTGTCCCGCCAGCTCTACAACGAGCTGCTGGGGCCGTTCGAAGCTGCAATGCCGTCGATCAAGCATCTGATCTTCGAGCCGGATGGCGCCATGCTGCGCCTGCCACTCAATCTCCTTGTCACCGACGATGCTTCCGTCGCGGCCTATACGGAGCGCGCCAAAGGCGGCGAGGAAGCGTCCTACGACTTCCGCGGCGTCGGCTGGCTCGGTCGCAACCGCGACATCAGTACCGCCGTCAGCCCGCGCTCGTTTGCACAGTTGCGCAGCGTTCCGGCCTCCGCTGGACGCAAGGAATATCTCGGCCTGGGCCAAAACACGCCGCCATCGGCAGCAGCCGTCATTCCAGCAGCCGCCGACCGCGACTGCATTCTGCCCCTATCGTCGTGGAACCAGCCGATTTCGCCTCGCGAGCTTGAAGTCGCGAGCTCAATCATCAAGCAGTTCGATCCCAACGGCGTCGACATCGTGACGCGCGACCAGTTCACGGACACCAACCTCGAAGCCCGAACCGACCTTAGTCAGTATCGCATCCTGCACTTCGCAACGCATGGTGTCGTCACGGCTCGCGCGGCGAAATGCGCCGCTCAGCCAGCGCTACTGACCAGCTTCGGCGGAGCCGGTTCCGACGGCCTGCTGACGTTCCGCGAAATCTTCGACCTGCGCCTCGATGCAGATCTGGTCATCCTTTCGGCATGCGACACGGCTGGAAAGGCGAGCACAGCCGCGACCCAACAAGCCGGCCTCGGAACCGGCGGCGATGTCGCCCTCGACGGACTGGTCCGCGCATTCGTCGGCGCTGGCGGACGCCTGGTGGTCGCCAGCCACTGGCCCGTGCCGGACGACTTCAATGCGACCCAGCGACTAATCACCGGCCTGTTCTCGGCGCCGCCGGGGACGTCGACGGTGACGGCTTTAAGGATGTCGCAGCAAAAGCTGATGGACGACGCGAGCACGTCGCACCCGTTCTATTGGTCGGCGTTTGCCGCGGTTGGCGATGGCGAAATGCCGGTCATCCGTGCGCGCAAGGCACAGGTCGCGCAGGCGCAGTAAGCGAGCTTATTGGTCAGGTGTTTCGGCCGAGGGCAGCGGATCGCCGCCACAACGGCAAGTGGTGACGCGGCCTGAGCGTTTGGCCGGTGTCGCCGATGGCTTTGCCGTGACTGGCCCCGGAGTCCGGACCTGATCGGCTGAAGCCAGCACGATTTTCGTCGGCTGCGGCGCGGGTTGCGGCGGCGCTTTCTGCGGTTCCGCAGACGCGGCAGTACCCAGCGCGATCATCGCAGCAATCAAGGTCAGGCGCGCACGCATGGCAATCTCCATCACCAGCACGCGAGCTTAAAAAATCATCCTTTCGGTTAGCCTTCGCTAACTGGTTAAGATGATTGCAGGAATCCAGCAGCAGTCGATCTATCCGATTCTGGAAATCACCGTATTTTCAGATACATAGCGGCGTTCTAACACCATGTTCGTAAGCCGACTTTTGTTGACTTTTCGTTAACAAAACTGCAAATTGTCCGTCTTGACTCAGTCAAGGGGGCAACAAATGGCAAGCAGTCTTCCTGCATCCAACAACCGTAAGATGATTCTGGCGACCGCCGCGGTCCTCGCGGTGGGACTAGGGGCCTATGGCCTGGGTCGCGTTTATCCTCCGCTTGGGCCCAGCGCAGGCACGGTCGGACCGGCCGAGCGCTATGTGAGTTCGCAGGTCGGTGAGGGCGACGTCACCCTTGGCGATACGTCCGTTCCGCAATTGATGCAGTCCGACGCTTTCGAAGCGATGGTCAAGAACCCGGTCTTCCGGAAGATCGCGCGCGATCCGAACTTCGCGGCGCTTGCGAAGAATTCGGCCGCGATGTCCGCTCTGGCTGCGAACGCCAGCGCTTTCCAGTCGCTCGCAGCCAACCCCGCGTCATTTCAAAGCTTCGCCAAATCCGCGCAGCAGCTAGCGGCCAACACCGGCGCTGCTAACGGTGTCGGCACGCAGGTAGCAATGGCGCTTGCCGCCAATGCGGACGCGTTCGCCGCGCTCGCGACGCAACCGGCGGCGCTCAATGCGATCGCCGACCACGCCGCCGCGTTCCAGCAGCTCGCCAAGTACGATGCGGCGTTGCAGGTCATGCTGCAAAACGCGCCTGCGTTCGGCCGCTTCAACGGCGATATGGCTGCTTTCCAGGAAGCTGCCCGCAACGCCGCATCGAACAGCGTCATGGCGACTCAAGCCAAGTCGTTCGAGGCGCTCGCTGCTGACGCCAATGCGATGAGGGCCCTCAAGGCCGACGCGAACTTCTTCCAGTCGCTCGCAGCAAACGCCAGGGCCTTCGACGCACTGTCATCGTCGGACGCAAATTTCGACGCTGCATTCAGCAACAGCATGATGAATGCGGTCGCGAAATTCCCTGCCGCATTCGACAATCTGGCGGCGAACAACAGCCTGCTGAATGCGACGGTCAAGCAAGCCCAGTCGCTTGATGCGGCCTTCGGCGGGAACTCCGCGGCGATGGGCGCTGCCTTGCGCAATGCCGAGGCATTCACCGTGCTCTCGTCCCAGCCGGCGGCGATGGCGGCAGTCGCCGATCATGCGCAGGCGTTCCAGGCGCTCGCCAGTCATGAAGCAGCGCTGCAGGTCATGCTGCAGAACGCCCCCGCATTTGGCCGCTTCGCGGGCAATATGGCGGCATTCCAGGAGGCGGCGCGCAATGCAGCTTCAAACAGCGTCATGGCGACGGCAGCCAAGGAATTCGCGGCACTGGCGGCGGATGCGGCGGCCATGAATGCACTGAAGTCCGACGCGTCTTTCTTCCAGCAACTCGCCGCCAATGCGGCGGCATTCCGCGCGATCTCATCGGACGCCAGCTTCGAGGCGGCTTTCGACGCGCAGGCGATGAACGCGGTGGCGAGCAACGCCAACGCGATCGAGCGGCTGGCAGGCAATGCGCAGGCCATCCAAAGTGCGGCGAATGCGGCCCAAGCGCTCAACGTGCAGGCGGCTGCGGCGTCAATGCGTTCGTTCGGCGCCCAATGGATGAACATGGCGGCGTCATACCCGCAGGCATTCGCGGCAGCGACGCAGAATTCAAGCGCATTCATGCAGCTCGCGTCCCAACCTGCGGCCCTGCAGCTGTTCGCGGCGAACGCGCGAGCATTTGAAGCGCTGAGCCACGACGCCAATTTCCAACATCTGGTCGGTGACGCGGCCTTTTCCGCGGCTGCGCAAAGCCAGGGGTTCGCCAACGCAATAAGCGGGAATTGAGTATAGTGGCGTAATCTACGCCTAAAGGGGGGTCATGCGGGGGTACGGCGCGCGGCCGCGTGCATTGATGGCCGCAGCATCAGCCATGGCGCTGTGCGGGGTTTGCGGCCCCGCACTCGCCCAGACGCAGCAGAAGCCGCCTCCCCCGCAGCCCGACACTACGACGATCAAAGAACCGGTCACCAAGCCCGAAAAACCGGCGGAGCCGTCAGCGCCTGCACCTGACCAAGGCCCGGCGCGTGTGCCGCCGGATCCCTCGGGAATCGACCTTAGCACCGTCGATACGCCCGACCTCAAGCTGCTCTACTTCGATCCCGCGCAGACCTACCTGACGCCATATATCGGCCGTGCGTTCACCAATGCGCTCAATTTCCACAAGAGGAAGTTCAACTGGACGCCATGGGATCGGACGACGGTCCTGCTGAAGGACTTCGGCGACTATGGAAACGCTGCCGCCCGCTCTTCGCCCAACAATGCGGTGCTCCTGGACGTAGCGCCGCTCAGCCAGGCGATGGAGACCTTCTCGCCCGGCGAGCGCTTTTTCACGCTCAACAATCATGAGGTCGCGCACGTCGCGACGATGGACCTGTGGAACAAGCGCGATGCGTCGTGGCGACGGTTCTTCCACGGGAAGCCGATGCCGCTGCAAGAGCATCCGGAGTCGATCCTCTGGAATTATCTGTCGACACCGAAGACCAATGTTCCCCGCTGGTATCTGGAAGGCAGCGCGGTCTTTTTCGAAACCTGGATGGCGGGCGGTCTTGGCCGCGCGCAGGGCGGTTACGATGAGATGGTATGGCGCGCGAAGGTGCGTGACGGCGACAAGATCTTTTCGCCGCTCGGCCTGGAATCGGAAGGTATCGCCGTCGACTTCCAGGTTGGGGTCAACGACTATCTCTACGGCGCGCGGTTCTTCTCCTACCTCGCGCTGACTTATGGCCCGGAGCGCACCGTCGACTGGCTGCGGCGGCCTAACAACAGCAAGGCTTTCTATGCGGCGCGTTTCCGCGAGGTCTTCGGCAAGCCGCTCGACGATGTGTGGACAGACTGGATCCGGTTCGAACGGGACTTCCAGAAAGCCAACCTCGCGAAGCTTGCGCAATATCCGCTGACCCCTGTGCAGCCACTCAGCCCACGAGGATTGGGCTCGATGTCCCGTGGCTTCGTCGACAAAAGGACCAACAGCCTCATCGCTGCCTTCCGGTATCCCGGGACGATCGGTTTCGTCGGCCGGATGGACCTTGCAACCGGCAAGCTGACCAAGCTCCAGGAAATCAAGGGCATGATGCTCTACCGGGTGACGAGCCTCGCCTTCGATGAGGAAGCTCGAACCGCCTTCTACACCGAGGACAACGGCGCCTTTCGCGACATCGTCGCGGTGAACGTCGACACCGGCCGTAAGCGAATGCTCCTGAAAGATGCGCGCATCGGCGACATCGTCCTCAATCGCGCCGACAGGTCGCTGTGGGGCATACGGCACCAAAATGGCTTCGCGACGATCGTCCGCATTCCCGCGCCCTATCGCAGCTTCAATCAGGTCCACACGTTCAATTATGGGCAGATCCCCTTCGACCTCGACGTCTCGTCGGACGGGTCGATGGTCGCGGCGTCGGTCGGTGAGGTGAACGCTCAGCAATCCTTGCGCGTCTGGCGGATGGATTCACTACTCGCGGGCGGCGAGCCGCAAGAGGTCGCTAAACTGTCCTTGCCGCCGTCTGTGCCGGAAGGTTTCACCTTCGCGCCGGACGGCAAGACGATGTTTGGCACATCCTACTACACCGGAGCGTCGAACGTCTTCCGCTTCGATATCGCCAGCGGGAAATATGACGCGGTCAGCAACGCCTCGACGGGCTTCTTCCGGCCGATGGCTCAACCGGACGGGTCGTTAATAGCGTACGAATATAGCGGCGAAGGTCTGCGCCCGGTCCGCTTCCAGCCGCAGGTGCATGAGGACCTCGGGAACGTCGAGTTCCTCGGCACACGCGTCGTGAAAACCCACCCAGAGCTGAAGCAATGGGGGGTCGGCTCACCGGCGAGAGTGCCGCTAGAGGGACTGATCACCGCGCGCGGCAAGTATAACGCCGCAAGCGAGCGCAAGTTCGCCGGCACCTATCCCATCGTCGAGGGGTACAAAGGTGCGATTTCGCCGGGCTGGTATTTTCACTGGGAAGACCCGCTGCAGTTCAACCAGATTAGCGCGAGCATTAGCGTGTCGCCGTTCGACGACATGCGATTCAAGGACCGGATCCACGCGAAGTTACAGCTGAAGACGCTCAATTGGGACGTCAAATATCTGCACAATGCAGCGGACTTCTACGACCTGTTCGGACCGGTGGAACGCAGCCGCCGAGGCGACGCCGTCATCGCAGCCTACAACAAGACCATCATCTACGATCCGCCGCGGCAGCTGGACCTGTTCGCTTCCGGCGCCGTCTATACGGGCCTCGAGCGGCTCCCGAACGCGCAGAATATCGCCAGCCCAAAGAGCATCCAGTCACTCAGCATCGGCGCCAAATATCATGATTTCCGACAGTCCCTGGGCGGCGTCGATCATGAGAAAGGCATTGCGTGGCGGGTGATGGCCGACCTCGACCATGCGCAGGGCAAAGCCTTCCCCAAGCTCTACGGCGGTTTCGATTACGGCGTTCCCCTGCCCATCCCCAACAGCTCAATTTGGGTCTATGCCCATGCTGGCACCGCTGCCGGAACCCGCCATAGCCCGCTGGCCGCCTTCTATTTTGGCTCCTTCCGCAACAATTACGTCGATGACCGGCCGGTCAAACGATACCGCGAGATGGAAAGCTTCCCGGGCTTTGCGATCGATGAAATTGCCGCGCGGCGGTTTGCCAAAATCACCGGCGAAGTGAACTTGTCGCCCATTCGTTTCGCAGAGGTGGGCACACCCGCTTTTTTCCTGAGCTACGTCCGTCCCGCGATCTTCGCCGGTGGCATGGCAACCGACGAGCCGGATCGTAGCTCCCATCATTATGCCAATGTCGGCATCCAGCTGGACCTCAATTTCACCGTGGCGATGCGGCTGCCGATGGTCTTTTCGATCGGCGCGGCCGGCGGCTGGCGCGATGGCGACTATCGCAAGACCGAGCTGCTCGCGTCGCTGAAGATCATGTGAGGCGATGGCCGCGCTGCTGACCGAGGGGCTGCATTGGGGCGTCGCGCTGATCCCGGTGCTGGTGATGCTCGGCGTGTTCGTCTGGCTCGATGCCTTTGCCCTGATGAGCTGGAAAGAAGTGCTGATCCTGCTCGTCCTCGGTGCAGGCGGCGCGCTCGCCGCCTATCCGATCAGCGGGCGAATGCTCGACACATTGCCGATCGGTTTCTCCCTCTACAGCCGGTTCATTGCGCCGTGGATCGAGGAAGCGATCAAGGGCGTACTGATCATCATCCTCTTCCGGCTCAACCGCGTCGGTTACAAGCTCGACGCGGTCATCTCCGGCTTTGCGATCGGCGCCGGCTTTTCCGCCGTCGAAAATATTCTCTATCTGATCCTCTTCCCTGAATATGGCACCGGCACCTGGCTGGTCCGTGGGTTCGGTACCGCCATCATGCACGGAACGACGCTGGCGGTGCTGGCCGCCATCGCCCATGAATTTGCCGAGCGGGAGCTGCGCGCCGCGGCAGGCGACTTTGACTTCAGCCTGTTATGGTTCGTGCCTGGCTATGGCGTCGCCGTGGCGCTGCACACCGCGTTCAATCAATTCCCTGACCGGCCGCTAGTGGCGATGATGGGTGCGGTCGTGATTGCGCCAGTCGCGCTGATCGGGATCCTCAGCCTCGGCACCGCCGAAGCGCAGCGGTGGCTCGCGAACGAATGCGAGGGGCATCGCGGGCAGGTCGAGGCACTGCAGGCGGGCCAATGGCCGAAGGGATTAGCCGGGGAGAAGGTCGCTGCACTCGCTTCCCGGTTCGATGCCGAGACGGTGAAGCGCATCCGACGCTATTGGGAATTGCAGGCCTGGCTGGTCGCCGAGGCCGAGGAAACGATGATCGAGGAAGCGGGCGGAAACGCCGAGTTCGACCCCGACGCCATTCGCGATGCGCTGGCCGAATTGGACGGCCTCAAGCGGGCACTAGGGGCAGGCAAGGGAGCGGCGCTCCAGGGTGTCCTCCCGTTCAGCCGGAACGATTTGTGGGAGGTCAGCGAGCTCAGGCAACGGCTGGGCAGACCGTGAGCGAAACAGTTACACTTTCTTAACCATCGGCTGGGCACTGCCGTTTCATGCAGGAGCTTCCCCATGCCCATGCTCGCCCATTTTGAAGACCTTGAGCCCAAGGACGACCGTCGACGCTATCTGCGCCGCGGCCTGATCCTCGGTGCCGGTGCCGGCGGCGAGCCAGTTACCGTCCACGATTTGTCGCTGACCGGCGCCTTGCTTGAGACCTCGGTCCCGATGCTGGTTGGCGCGATCTTCGAGATCGAGTTGCCGCACGCCGGCGGCGTCGAGGCGACGGTGATCTGGAACAGCGGCGAATTTTATGGCTGCCAGTTCGAGCTTCCGATTTCGCCGGCCGCGCTCAGCGCCGCCCTTCTTCAGAGCAAACCGCGTACTGAACCAACAGCGTCAGTTTTCCAGACCGATCCCTTATCTGAGCTGCGGGAGCTCAACACCGAGGTCGAACGGCTCGCGCTGAAGATGGAAAGCGCGCTCACGCGCCTGTCAAAACGGGAAACCTAACCGACGGGTTCGGCGTCCTCAGATCGAGACGAGGTGGTATTCGCGGGGCGGATAGCCAGGGCAAACAAAGGAACAAGCCAGACTACGCGCGCCTGATAACGAGGTGCCATCGCAGCGAAGAGTACACACGTGACCGCATTCCCAAGAATGCCCAAAAACAAGAGCGCGATGACCGGCCGAGCCGAGTGCTTCTTGACGAAGATCCAGCCCAGCCAGATGCAGCCAATGGCAGCGCCGATGGCCGTCACAATGTAAACGAGGCTGGGGATCCAATAAGATGCCTTCGGCTCAGGCAGAAGCTGAGGGGTGCCCGTGGAATCGAGCGTCATTCGTTCGTCGAAAGGGACTGGCCAGAAGCGGACAAGCTGCCAGCCGAGTGCGGTCGCTAGCCTGCGCGCTTCATGGGCCGGGTACTCGCGACTTGCAGCGAGGACTATCTCGGCTTCTTCCGCCCGAATTCGGTCCATCTGGGCTGAAGTCGCGCGACTGGTCACGCCGTCTGGGCCCCACAAGAATTGGAGCGCCCCACCTTTCGGCAAGCCATGCGGGTACACCTGGCAAATCGCATAGCGAAGGTGAGGACAATTCTTTTCGAGATACCAGCGCCCAGGACCATTATTGATCGATCGAGAGAGAGCGAACGGATATCGCTTTCCGGCCAGGCTCGTTTCTCCGAAAGCAACGCTGTTGACTCCCAGCAGCGTTAGCCCTCCGATGAGCATCGGCGCCCCAACCCACAGCCAGGCCCACTTCGCTTGAGTTAGCTTCCGAAAATGGCCCACTGAGATCCAGCCAAGTCCGAGAGCGGTCATGCCTGCCGCGAGGGGAATGTTGCTGGGGTGCGCTGTGACCGCGAAAGCAGCTATACCGACACACAACGAACGAACCCCAAGGCTTAGCCGGGACAAAGCCGTCGCGAGCAGAACCATGATCGCGATGAGGAGTCCGGCGAAAATATCTGGAATGACCAGGAAGCTAACGGGGGCAACGGTTGTGGCGAAAGCAATTGCGACCAGCGCCATCGTCGTTCGGCGCGGCGGCAGGCCGTCGAAGGCGCCGAGAGTCGCAACGATGATCATCGCCGCCGCTGCCGCTTGAGCAAAGGCCAACAGCGTCAATGTGGCGCGCGGCGCGGACAGGGCATAGGTCGCAATACTGTAGGTGATCGACCGTGCCGCCTTGATCTCATTCCCAGCGGTTTCACGCGAAACGGCCCCTGAAGCGGAATCCGCGGTGATTGTTTTCGCAGTCGGGGATTCTTCCGACCGATCAACCTTCGCCAGGGCGTAATTCACCGCAGCGCGGCCGCCTTTGTAATAAGCCGCGCTGTCCTGAATGTAGCTGGGACGGCCGAAGACCAGGAGGGGCCACGAAAGCAACATCGTTGCGACAAGGCTGAACACCCAGAATCGGCGATCCAATCGAACTTTCGGCGCTGCAGCAAGCGTACGGGCGGGAATCCCCGACGTCGTCCTATTCGAGGCCGAAACATCCTGGATCTCGTTCATTCGATCTCCTCGATTACGAGAGGATAATCAGACTTATGACGCTCCCGGTCTGTGCGGACCGCGCCCGTTCCATGCACCTATCTTAAGACAACGGAAGCATGTCACAAACAACAGCAGTGCGCTATGCTGTACGAAGTTGAGACACCTACATTTTGCCGTCTTCCCTCAACTTTACTCCGGGTCTGCATCGTATATCCTCAATCTGTCGATTTTCGACGTGGAGGGGGCATTGGAAGAGAGCCGGCAACTCGCCGCATCGCGTAAGCTCGTCAAAGACGAGGGCTCGACGCCGAGCGTGTCGGTCATCATCCCGGCTTATAATGAAGAGGGCGCCGTTGAAGCGACCGTCGAATCCGTTCGCTCCGAACTGACCGGCGCGGGAATTTCGCACGAGATCATCGTCGTCAACGACGGCTCCGTCGACAAGACGGCGGAGCGCGCGGAGGCCTCAGGCGCCACGCTCATCAATATGCCCCATAACGGTGGCTATGGACGATCGCTGAAGGCCGGAATTGCAGTTAGTACCGCACCTCTGATCGCGATACTCGACGCGGATGGCACCTACCCGGCGTCCTACCTTCCCGAAATGATCGCCATGACCGAATATAACGACATGGTCGTCGGCGATCGCGGCACTGCGATGAAGGGCGTGCCGCTGATCCGGCGTCCGGCAAAATGGGTTCTGAATCGTACCGCGGGAATCCTTGCGGG
>Ga0307411_10001162_pt1 | contig 10336 bp, 13 predicted proteins | sample DK1Ometagenome_2_FD_203712 | JGI IMG/M metagenome (GOLD analysis project Ga0307411, IMG submission 203712) | Maize rhizosphere microbial communities from greenhouse at UC Davis, California, United States - DK15-O-1 | ecosystem: Host-associated > Plants > Roots > Rhizosphere > Soil | place: USA...
TGCATCATTTCGACGTCGAAACGTGTACGAGCTTTATGCGAAAGGTGCACGAATCACTAGCCGCTGACGGGAAAGCCGTGACACTCGAATTCGTGCCAAACGACGATCGCGTGTCGCCCCCAGGGGAGGCCCTTTTCGCACTGGTGATGCTGGCGGCGACGCCGGCCGGCGACGCCTATACATTTGCCGAATTGAAAAAGATGTGCGAGGAAGCCGGATTCACCCAGAATCAACACGTTCCCCTACCCCCGACGCCGCAGCATCTTGTTATATCGACCAAATAGTCTTCACTAACGAAAATCGGGCCGCGCAATTCAAAATTGCGCGGCCCGATTTTATCTACTCTTTGGACTTGGATATTTTCTTGTGGATATCAGAAGTCGCCATCAGTGACGCTGACCCGAACCAGGGGATGTAATCTAAGACGAAAATACCGGCCTTTACGGCTGGGTCGGTTTCAGCCAGCTTTTGGGCATCTTCGATTGTGGCCACGTTGAAAATAAATAGGCCGCGAAACGTTTTGTCGTTTTTTCCGAACGGGCCGGCCACGGCCAACTTGCCTTCATCCGCAAGGCGACCCATGTTCGCCATGTGTCCTTCGAAAGCCTTCTTTCGCTCGTCGCCTTTAACGCTCGAATCGTTGGGCCCGGTCTTCAGGATAGCGAGAACGTAGGTTTTCATCCCGTTGTCGTTTCCGCCGAGCTTCTTGGCTAACGCCTCATCGTAATCGGGATTCTTGCGGGCAGGATCGCTGCCCTGCGCAGCGGCGCCGACGACGGACAATAGAATAAAAGAAAATGAAAGCAAGACTAGTTTATTCATTGATCAATTCCTCACTTTGGCGTCGATGATATTAGCACGTTTTCGCTCGTTCGCAATTACCCGTTATCATATCTTCACCAACGATGAATAGAACTATTAAAGCCCCTACCGGGACGGAACTATCCTGCAAGAACTGGCTCATCGAAGCGGCCTATCGAATGCTGCAAAATAATCTGGATCCGGACGTGGCGTTCGATCCCGAGAACCTGATCGTTTATGGGGGGAGAGGCAAAGCGGCGAGGAACTGGGAATCTTTCGAGGCTATCTTGAAAAGTCTCCGTGAGTTGAATGAGGACGAAACGCTCCTGATCCAGTCCGGAAAGCCGGTGGGAGTCTTTCGTTCTCACGCGGATGCACCCAGGGTATTGCTTGCGAACTCCAACATCGTTCCCAAATGGGCGACTCAGGAACAGTTCGATCGATACGAGCGCGACGGGTTGATGATGTACGGGCAGATGACGGCCGGGTCGTGGATCTATATCGGGACGCAGGGGATCCTACAGGGAACTTACGAAACATTTGGTTCGCTCGCAAGGCAGCACGGATGGGGTTCGCTCGCCGGCAAACTCGTGTTGACGGCGGGCCTGGGTGAAATGGGCGGTGCGCAGGCACAGGCAATCACGTTCAACGGCGGAGTTGGGATATTGGTCGAGGTTGATCCATGGAGGATCGAGCGGCGGCTTCAGCTCAAGCAAGTGGATTTTTCCACTGACAATATCGACGAGGCGATACACCTTGCCAAATTATCCGTGAACGCGCGCGAGCCTAAATCCATCGCTCTGCTCGGCAATGCCGCGGACGTTCACTGGGAACTGATCGATCGTGGGTTGATACCGGATGTTGTCACCGACCAGACCTCCGCTCATGATCCGCTCTACGGGTATATCCCCTCCGGCTTCGACGTAAAGGATGCTGCCGAACTTAGAAAGACGAACCCGGCAGAATACGAACGGGAAGCCAATGAATCAATGGCTAAACACGTGAATGCTATGCTTGAATTTAAGCGCTGGGGATCGGCAGTTTTCGATTACGGCAACAATCTTCGACAGCGGGCCTTCGATCACGGTGTTTCCAATGCTTTCGATTATCCAGGGTTCGTTCCGGCCTACATTCGGCCTTTATTCTGTGAAGGACTGGGCCCGTTCCGCTGGGTCGCTCTCTCAGGCGAGAAAGAGGATATCTACAAAACGGACGAGGCGATCATGAACCTATTCCCTGAAAATGATCATCTCGCACGATGGCTGACGATGGCGCAGGAGAAAGTGCAGTTTCAGGGCCTGCCGGCGCGAATATGCTGGCTCGGTTACGGTGAACGTGCGAAAGCGGGCCTTAAGTTAAACGAGATGGTATCCTCTGGCGAATTGAAGGCACCGATCGTGATCGGCCGAGATCACTTGGATTGCGGTTCCGTCGCGTCGCCAAATCGTGAAACGGAAGCGATGAAAGACGGCTCTGACGCCATTGCAGATTGGGTCTATCTCAATGCGATGATCAACGTTGCCGGCGGCGCGACATGGGTTTCACTTCACCACGGCGGCGGGGTAGGTATTGGTTATTCACTTCACGCCGGGCAGGTCATAGTGGCGGACGGATCAGCCGACGCGGCGAAGAGGATCGAACGAGTTCTAACCACCGATCCCGGGATGGGCGTGATTCGGCACGCGGACGCAGGGTACGAAGAAGCTCAGATGTTTGCGCGCGAGAACGGCATAAAGATTCCAATGCCCGGTCGATAATAGTTACGGACGGTCCGCGGGCGCGGCATTATCCTTAATGAACTTTTCGAATTTCTTCCTTTCAACGTGATCCGGAATTTTTTCCAGAAACAATTTATACTCCTCGGCAGCCAGGATCTTTGCTCCGCCAGCGTCGTACAACCTCGCTAAAAAGAGATGGCACTCGGCCATTCCGATTGGATCAAGACGAATTGCTTCTTTGAGGGAATCAAACGCTTTGGCGCCATTTCTAGTCAATACATATGCCTCACCCAGAAGTTGAAACGCCCTCGCGTTGGTCGGATTGGACCTGGTTGCAGTAAGCAAAACCTCGATCGCGGGGGCCATCTTATCCTGGATCAGATAGATTCGACCAAGGTTTATCATAGAAGGTGCAAAATCAGGTTTAGCCTTAATTGCACCAGTAAACGCGGTCTCCGCCCGGGCCATATCGTTTTGGTCGAAGTGTATCGCCCCGAGTTTTGACCAGGCGATAAAATCGCCCGGGTCGATGCTCACGATCTCGTTTAACAGTCTGATCGCTGCACCGTATTTCTTGTCCTTTTCCGACGCGACCGCATTCTTAAATAGCTCGGCAGTTTTCTCATTTCTGGGATAAGCATTTACGACCAATGTCGGAGTACGAACGTTTCCCTGTTGTTGCAAAGTAGATATCTCAAAATCCTCTTGAAACTGCCTGGGTCCGGCACTCGAAAGCGAACGTCTCGCAACCTCCGTACCCTCAATTTCGATTATTATCGATCCGCCGCTTCCGTCGACTCCGCGAAAACAGTAGCTCCCCGACCGATCAATCGTGTATCGATGCTCCGAACGCTGCCGGTCATAAAGGGTTATCGTGACTCTCGGAAATTTTTTCGAGCGATCGTCGTCGATCACTTTCACACGGCCGAACACATACGACGCATTCATCCAGGGTGAAGCTCCGGTTTCGCCACAGATAACCGCCGCTTGACCATGCGCTAACGAGGGCATGACTGACAAAAATAAAAATAAAAGGAACAGTCGCATACTCAGGCACCAGGCTCAGCCTTGAAAGCATCCCGCAATTACGGACACCTTAGTCCACGTCAGTCGTATTTATTCAAGTAACTTTAATTAGGAATCAATTAAAGACTTATAATTAGGCCTCAGATGTGATATCACTCACCGGAACGCCGGTCAAGTGGTGGCTTAGAGCAATTAATTATTTCGACAGCGTTACCTATCAAAAAAGGGCGTGAAGCCCTGCCCGCTTCACGCCCATTCTTGTTCACCGGATCTTAAATCTACTAGTAACGGCGAACCTTGCGATACTTACGCGTCTTAGGATTCAGCTTATACGTGTAAAGCGCCGAACCCGCAAGGCCAGTACCGGCGCCTATCAAGGCACCCTTCCTTCCACCGATCAGGCCGCCGAGCAAGGCTCCCCCGCCCGTGCCAATTGCCATATTAATTCGGTTACGGTGACGCCTGTAATAACTCGGTTTTCTCACCCGAACCCACGTGACGCGGCCGTTTCGATAAACTTTCTTACGGTAATATGACTGTGCGTCCGTGCTCCCCGGCGCCGCGAAAATGAACATCGCAACCAGAAGCGTGGACATAACGAATGATACGATAAATTTCTTCATGTTTCCCCCATGAGTATTCGGCAAACTGCCTTTCTTAATTGATCTGCCGAAATATAGGCAATGAGCGTACCAAAGCCATTTGAAGGACTTCGAGACCAATTTTATTGAAGTTGGGACTCGACTGTACGAAATTGATTCACCTTTCGGGTAAACGATTCCGTTGTTTGCGTAACGATGTGGTGCAAGTCGTCCAGTTTCCGGAAAGTACAAATTTCGGATATATTTGAACTATTCGGACAATTCCAATCAAACATATGAGCGAGCTATTCAGCCAAACCACTAGGCCGAATCCCGACCTGTTCTACACGCGCAACGACCGTAACGATCCGCGCCTCGGTGAGACCGTGGGCCGCGACGAGGCCGATTACGAAAACGCGGAGATCGTCATTCTGGGATGCCCACAGGATGAAGGTGTCCGACGGAATAACGGCCGGCAGGGTGCGGCGATCGCCCCTTCAGCCATACGCGAACAGTTTTACAAGCTCACTCCGTTCAATATTAAAAAAAGGGTCTTTGATCTAGGAGACGTCAGAATAGGAGCCACACTTGAAGAAACCCATGAAACGCATCGCGCGACCGTTATCCAGTTGCTTCAGGACGGAAAGAGATTGATAGTCATCGGCGGCGGCAACGACATATCATATCCGGACGGCGTAGCAATGGCGGACGTTTTTGGGCGTGATAACTGGATCGCCATCAACGTCGATTCGCATCTGGACGTGCGTGTCGCCGATCAGCGAAACAGCGGCACGCCTTACCGTCAACTGCTCGAAGAGGGCTACCTTCCCCCTAATCGATTTTTCGAAGTCGGTTACCAAACGCATCTGTGTTCGCCAATTTATTACGAATACATCCGGCAGCTGGGTGTTCAGCGGATCAGTCTCGAACTGCTTCGATCCCGGGCGGAATCGGATGTGGAGTTGAAGGAATTGATCAAGCAGAAATTCATTCGTCACAGCAACTCCCTTAGTGTTTTCTTCGGGTTCGATATTGACGTGGTTCGCTCCGCCGATGCTCCCGGGGCATCTTCTCCGTCGCCGCTGGGGCTCCGGGCCGGCGAATTGATCCAACTCGTAAAATACGCGGCATCCCTCGCCAACACTCGAATGATCGAATTCTCCGAGGTGAATCCTAAATTCGATATCGATAATCGCACCACCAAGCTCGTCGCGATCGCAATGCACCGATTTTGCTCGCATACTGCTTAGTGAACTCAATCTATGTCCGCCGTAATATACGAGATAACCGCTACGGTACGAGAAGATCTGGAGGAGGCCTTTGAAACGTTTCTAACCGGCACACATATTCCAGACCTGATCGCGACCGGAGCCTTCGCTGTATCAACGTTCATGAACTCCGCGCCGGGCCGGTACAGAATTGTTTACGAAGCCCATAGTCGCGATTGGCTCGATACCTACCTCCGCGAGCACTCTTACCAAATGCGAATGCACATGAGCGAAGCTTTTCCCGAAGGTGTCGAGTTGTCGAGGGAAGAATGGGCGGTCCTAAAACGGTTTCATCCGGCTAAAGATCAGGAGTGACAAAACTGCGTACCGTCAACGTTACCCGTTACGTAACCCCTTTGCGGGAGGGAGGTTCCCTTCCTGCGATCGTCGAGGCCGACGACGAGGGGATGTACGTTTTGAAGTTTCGCGGCGCAGGACAGGGCCCTAAGGCCCTGATCGCTGAATTGTTGGCCGGAGAGATCGCACGCATTCTTGGTTTTCGAGTGCCGGAGATCGTTTTCGCGGAGCTCGATGCTGAATTAAGCCGAACCGAGCCGGATCCGGAAATTCAGGATCTGCTTAGATCTAGCGCTGGATTAAATTTGGGCTTGGACTATCTTCCGGGTTCAATAACTTTCGATCCGATCGTCGATGAAATCGATGCTTTACTGGCCTCGAAGATAGTTTGGTTCGATTCTTTCATCACGAACGTCGATCGAACGGCAAGAAATTCCAATATGCTGATGTGGCATGAGGAGCTCTGGCTCATAGACCACGGGGCTGCATTGTATTTCCAGCATTCCTGGGACTTCTGGCGAGAGCAGAGCATTAAACCATTTTCTCAGATCCGCGACCATATACTTTTACCATTTGCCTCGGAGCTCGCAGCGATAAGCCGAGAAATGAACTCCCAATTGGATAGAAGTATTTTCGAATCAATAGTTGAAACAATCCCGAATTCCTGGCTGGAAGGCGATGGGTCGCCGCAGGAGAAGCGGTCGGTTTATCAGGAATTTCTGGTAAATCGGCATAGACATTCGAATATCTTCCTGGAGGAGGCGGAACGTGCAAGACAAAAGCTTGTATGAATACGCGGTGATCCGTGTTTTGCCCCGCGTCGACCGCGAAGAGTTCATAAACGTCGGAGTCTTGGTCTACTGCGCCCCTTTTAAGTATCTGAAGGCGGAATGTTCGATTAATGACGATCGTTTAATGAGTTTTGCCGGAAGCGCAGATCTACCGGATATTAGGGAACATCTCGATTCCGTTTGCCGCATAAGCTCCGGGGGGAAGGATTCCGGACCGATTGGAAGGCTTTCAATCGGTGAGCGCTTCAGATGGCTCACGGCGCCTCGAAGCACCGTGGTGCAGACATCGCCCGTCCATACGGGCTTCACGACGGATCCCGAAACAACATTGAGGGAACTGCTGGAGAAGCTCGTAAATTAAAGCTTATGGCGAATCATTTTCTTAAAGTAAGGGTTTCTACGCGGCTCTTTCCGAATGCACTTTAAGCTCCTCCCTTAATAAGCCGATTTCCCGCTCTATTCTCTCCAGACTCGTTGTCCCGGCAATAGCGGACGACTGCGAACCCGCGTCGCGTTCGACGAAAAAAGTAGCCAACGTCGCGGTTATGTAGCCGAAAACAACAAAGCCGTAAAGTCCGATCAGGAAGCATAGAAGTCGCCCCTCGCCGGTGCGTGGTGAATAATCGGTTCCGATCGATGTTATAAGCATCGCCGTGAACCAGACTGCGGATCCGTAAGATTCTATTCCCGTATTGGCGATCTCCTTCTCAAATGCGAACATCCCAGCCGCGCCGCCAAATAACACAATCAGCGTTGCCGCCAGCACATAAGCGAATCCCCGGCGGCCCAAGCTTGCCCCCAATGCTTTCAGGCCGCGATTAACGGACGAGAGTACTCGAACGAAACGTACGCCCCGCGCCACCCGCGCCGCCCGCAGCACTCGTGCGACGCGGAAAATTCTGAAAATTCTAAGAGCCGGGATCGCCAGTGCGATGGCGGTAAGCCAGTTCGAACGGAGATACTTTAGTTTCTCGGGAGCGAGGATAAATTTAACGGTGAAATCGACGATAAAAATGATCCAGATCAAGTTGCTTAAACCGGTCAAAAACGGACTTTCGCCCCAAACGAATTCCGCCACAAGCAGGCCGAGCCATACGAAACCCAGCACCAGTAGCGGCGTTTCGAGCCAGGATTCGAGGTTTTGCAGGATTTCGCGGCGTTCATTATTGATCTTTTCAAGTGAACTTTCCATATTTTAAGGTTATCGCGCATCCAATATTTAGACTGTAAACGGGATGACCAATCGAGAATCGAACGCCGCGCCGATGACGTCACCAAGAAACCCTGTGAACGCGGGCATACAGAAGTGTGATTAACTCAAAAAGTAGACTTATTAGATGGCTGCCGCGAAAGGAACAACTGAGAGTACTTTTGATTTTCTGCCCGATGAACTTAATTACCCGACACTAAAAGCGGCGTCGGCGGAATGTCGCGGCTGCGATCTTTACAGGAATGCCACGCAGACGGTTTTTGGCGAGGGCGATACATCGTCGGGGGTTATTTTTGTCGGGGAACAGCCTGGGGATGAAGAAGACCTGAAAGGCCGACCGTTTGTCGGGCCTGCGGGGCGGTTATTCGACAAAGCATTGAAAGAAGCGGGGATCGACAGAGAGAAGATCTACCTTACGAATACGGTAAAGCACTTTAAATGGAAGCCGCAGGGAAAGCGGCGAATCCACCAAAAGCCGAACGCCGCGGAGATCACCGCGTGCGATCCGTGGCTGAGGTCCGAATTGATAATGGTCCAGCCGAAAATACTCGTCTGCCTCGGAGCCACCGCCGCACAATCGTTGCTCGGCAAGCAATTTCGCGTAACGCAGATGCGCGGGAAGTGGCTGGAAAGCGAACTTGCACCGAACACCATCGCGACGATCCATCCTTCGGCGATCCTGCGAACGCCCGGCGAACTGCGCGACGCAGCGTTCGCTGACTTTGTTTCCGACCTCGTGATCGTAGCGGAAGCGATCGATACTGGCGCTTGACACTCAACCTGACAGTTTGGCACTCTTTAGGTTCGCCTTTTATAAGGCGATACCACAAATGTAGGCACTTAGCTCAGTGGTAGAGCACTACCTTGACACGGTAGGGGTCAGCAGTTCAACTCTGCTAGTGCCTACCATTTTTGCGCCTAGTGATTTTTCGATCTCGCCCCTTAACGTTTCGTAATCTACCTTTCCCTCCCGGAGATAAATTATCTCGCCTTTTTCGTTGTAAAGGATCGTGAACGGCAAGGCGCCGCTCCATTCATTGGAGATCGTAGAGATGAACGTGTTCTCATCCGCGCTGATGAGCAAATAGGTCGGCATTTCCGCTTTTATTTCGCCCAAAAAGTTCGGCACTCCCGTATTTAGTTCTTCAACAAAATCGAGCGAGACAGTAAAGAAACCGATTTTTCCACGGTATTCAGCGTCAATTTTGACAAGGTCGGGAAATTCTTCGCGACATGGACCGCACCAAGTGGCCCAGAAATTGATGAGCAGAGGCTTGCGGTCCGGTTTTAGAAGCTGTTTGATTTTGGCGTCGTCGATCTGCGTAACACTAGGCGGATTTGCCGCCCGCGGTTCCGCTCCCGCAGGCGATTTTTGTGAGGGGGTCTTTTCTTGCGCGCAGGAGATCGCAAGAAAGCAAAACGCGCAAAGACTAATGAAAAATGCGGGGCGGAAACCTTTGTATTTCGAGCCGGGTCCGGCAGCTTTTTTTGAACTTAACATTCTTACGATTTAACTTATGCGCGCTTGATCGAACAGCCGATCGCGTTCGTTTTCGCATTCGTTACCGGTCTTTTGCCCAAAGCCGAATCAAAAGCGTCGCGCAGATAATTGATCGTCACATTTTTTCCGGAGCGGTCGTTGTCAAGAGCTCCGTGATAAAGCAAAGCGTTCTCTTTGTCGAAATAGAAGAACTCCGGCGTTACTGATGCGCCGAGTTTGTCCGCCAAAACGTTTCCTTTATCGATCAAAATGGGAAACTTATAGCCGACTTCCTTTGCCACGGATGTGACCCAGTCAAGCGATTCGGTCGCATTCGAATTGATGCCGATCAGGTTGATCCCTTTGGCTTTCAACTCGTCGGCGGCTTGATTGATCCTTTCGTTGTAAGACTTAACGACGGGGCACTCAGCCGAAACCCAAACCAAAACCGCGCCGTTCTCACCCTCCAATTTATCTAAAGACTGCTCGGCGCCGCTCAGATCCCGCAAAGTAAAAGTTTCCAGTTTCGTCCCCACCGCAAAATGATTGTCGGGAAACTCAACGTCGGTATCGCACGCGTTTGCCATAAAAACAAGCGCCAGCAAAGCAAAAATCACAACCGGAAAAATGCTTTTTCGTCTCATATAGTGTCGCTCCTGTTGATTGGTGAAAGTTCCGGAGTGATTCGTGCAAAAACTTTGCTTTCAAGCGCCGACCGTTCATCACTTGCCCTCGGTGTTACATAGCTAGTTTTGATGAGGTTTTCGCGCGTTTAGACTGACTCCTAAACACTCAACGTTTGAAATCGCGTTTTCTTAACAGCAATTTTATGAATTCAGCTATGGAGTCGATGCTTTTGCGCTATTTCGGCAAGCAGCGGCGAACACGGTTAGGAGTCGGGCTTTTACCCGGGCAGCGCCGACTCTTATAGCGTCTGCTCTTGCAGGTTTCTAGCCTTCCGCATACGCACGCAGTGCAGTTTCGTCTAACAGGATGATGTTCTTCCCGTCGAGTCGGATCAGTCCCTGATTTTGAAGCCGCGTTATCGCCCGGGTGACCACTTCTCTTACAGTTCCGATACGGGCGGCTAACTGTACGTGGGTTAGCTGTTGACGAAACGTGACGGTCCCGTTAGCTCTTTTACCCCGCGACGAGGCTTCGTCT
>Ga0307411_10001163_pt1 | contig 10336 bp, 10 predicted proteins | sample DK1Ometagenome_2_FD_203712 | JGI IMG/M metagenome (GOLD analysis project Ga0307411, IMG submission 203712) | Maize rhizosphere microbial communities from greenhouse at UC Davis, California, United States - DK15-O-1 | ecosystem: Host-associated > Plants > Roots > Rhizosphere > Soil | place: USA...
CTCGGCTTCCTGCGCGCCGGCGCCCGCGAGCGCCGCCTCGAGCACGCGCTCGAGCTCGCTCGCGCGGTCGTCGTAGAGCAGGAACACGCTCGACAGGTTCACGCGGGTCGCGCGCAGGATCTTGAGCCGGTCGGCCTTGGGTCCCGCCAGCGTGCGCTCGTGCGGGCGCACGATGCGCTTCGCATAGTCCTCGAGGCGCAGCGCGGCGAGGAAGCCGGTGCGCGCGAGCGTGCGCCCGCCCTCCGCCGTGAAGGTCTGCCGCAGCACGTAGAGCGCGGGCTCGGCATCGCGCACGAGCACGCCGGCGCGGCGCCACTCCACGAGCCGCTCTGCCGCCTCCGCGTAGTCCGTCGCGGCTTCCTCCTCGACGCTCTTCGTGAGCTCGAGGCGGAGCGCGTTGTACGGATCGCGCTCCCAGTAGAGCGGGCGGTCCTCGGGCGCGACCACGTCGTAGACCGGCGCGAGCACCTTGGCCAGCTCGACGCGGCGCGGGTCGTAGCGAAGCGCGCGGAAGGGGCGGACGTCGGTCATGCGCAGGCGCCCGCCAGCGCCGCCGCGATCGCGCGGCCCGAGACGGCGCCCTCGCGCAGCACCACGGGCTCCTCGCCGCTCGCGTCCACCACGCTGCTCGCCTCCGCGCCGCCGGCGTCGAGGCCCGCGACGAGGGCCAGCTCTGGGCCGGCGAGCGCCTCTGCCTCGGCGCGCATGCGGCACGCGCGCTCGCCCGCGCGGTTGAGGCTGGTTGCGGTGAGCGGGCCGACGCCGCGCTGGAGCGCGAGCGCGGCGAGCGCCGCGGCCACCGGGTGCGGCGAGCAGCGCAGCCCGACGCCGCCGCCGGGGCCCGCGATGCCCGCGGCGAGGCGCGCCTCGCAGCGCACCACGAGCGTGAGCGGACCAGGCCAGAACGCCGCGGCGAGCCGCCGCGCGGCCGGCGTGAGCTGCGCGCCGAGCCGGGCGAGGTCGGCGGCGCCCGCGACGAGCAGCGAGATCGGCTTCTCGGCCTCGCGGCCCTTCCAGCGGCGCAGTCCGGCGAGCGCGGCTTCCGAGCGGGCGTCGGCGCCGAGCCCCCAGCTCGTCTCGGTCGGAAAGCCGACCAGCCCGCCGGCCGCCACGCGCTCGATCGCCGCCTCGGGCGTGAGGGCGGCGCTCATCGCGCGAGCGCCCGCGCCGCGATGTCGCGCCGCATGTGCTTGCCCTCGAACTCGATGCGGTCCGCGGCCGCGTAGGCGCGCGCGACCGCCGTGGCGACGTCCGACCCGCGCGCGGTGACGCCGAGCACGCGGCCGCCGGCCGTCACGAACTCCCCGTTCTCGCGCCGCGTGCCCGCGTGGAACACGACCACGTCGGGGTCCGACGCCGCCTCCGCGAGCCCGCGGATCCGCTTGCCCGTCTCGGCCGCGCGCGGATAGCCCGCCGAGGCGAGCACGACGCAGACCGCCGCGCTCTGGCTGCCGGCGGCTACCGGCTCGAGTCGACCCGTGGCCGCGCCCTCGAGCAGAGGCAGCAGGTCGCTCTCGGTCGCGAGCATGAGCGCCTGCGTCTCCGGGTCGCCGAAGCGCACGTTGAACTCGACCACGGAAGGCGCGCCGCCCGGCCCGACCATGAGGCCGACGTAGAGCACGCCCGACCAGGGAATGCCGTCCGCGCGGAGGCCCGCGAAGGTCGGGTGCACGATCTCTTCGAGCACGCGCTTCTCGACGAGCGGCGTCACCACGGGCGCCGGGGCGTAGGCGCCCATGCCGCCGGTGTTCTCGCCGCGGTCGCCGTCGAGCGCTCGCTTGTGATCCTGCGCCGCGGCCAGGCTCGCGACGTTCCGGCCGTCGCTGATCGCGTAGTACGAGGCTTCCTCTCCGACCAGCACGTCCTCGATCACGACGCGCGCGCCGGCCGCGCCGAAGCGCCGCCGCCCCATCATCTCGTCGAGCGCCGCCTCGGCCTCCGCTGCGTTCGCGCACACCGCGACGCCCTTGCCCGCGGCGAGGCCGTCGGCCTTGACCACGCAGCGGCCGCCGCGGGCCGCCACCGCGCGGCGCGCGGCGGCGAGGTCGTCGCAGACGTCGAAGCGCGGCTGCGGAATCCGGTGGCGCTCCATGAAGGCGCGCGCGAACGACTTGCTGCCCTCGAGCTGCGCGGCGGCCCGCCCGGGGCCGAACACCGCGAGCCCCGCCTCGCGCAGGCGGTCCGCCACGCCCTGCGCGAGCGGCTCCTCGGGCCCGATCACGACGAGCCCGACGCGCTCGCGCCGCGCCAGCTGCGCGATGCCGTCGGCGTCACCCGCCGCTACGTCCGGGAAGCAGGCCGCATCGCGCGCGATCCCGTCGCTGCCGGGCGCCACCAGCACGCGCTCGGCGCGCGGGCTCCGCGCGAGCTTCCAGGCGAGCGCGTGTTCGCGACCGCCCGAGCCGATCACCAGCACGCGCACCGTCAGGTCCCGGCGATCGGGCCGTGGGCGCTGCCCGAGATGAACTGGCGCACGACCGGATCCTCGCTGGCGCGGACCTCCTCGGGCGTGCCGTCGAAGAGGATCTGGCCCTGGAACAGGTAGGCGATGCGGTCGGCGATCTTGAACGCCGCGGTGAGATCGTGCGTGATGCACAGCACGGTGACCCCGAGCCGGTCGCGCATCTCGAGGATGAGCTCGTTGATGGTGTCGGACATGATCGGGTCGAGGCCCGTGGTGGGCTCGTCCACGCAGAGGAAGCGCGGCTTGTGCGCGATGGCGCGCGCCAGCGCGACGCGCTTCCTCATCCCGCCCGACAGCTCGGAGGGGTAGAGGTCCTCGACGTTGTCGAGCCCCACCAGCTCCAGGTTCTCGCGGATCCGCTCGCGGATCTGCTCGTGGGGCAGGTGCTGCACGTAGTCGAGCGCGAAGCCGACGTTCTCGCCCACCGTCATCGAGTCGAACAGGGCGCCGAACTGGAACAGCATGCCGACCTGCAGCATCAGCTCGCGGTACTCGTCGCGGCCGAGGCTCCGCACCTCGCGCCCGAACAGGCGGACGCTGCCAGCGTCGTAGGACTCGAGGCCGAGCAGCATGCGCAGCATGGTGGACTTGCCGCTGCCGCTGCCGCCGAGCACCACGGTGATCTTGCCGGGCGTCGCGGAGAGCTCGACGCCGCGCAGCACCTCGCGCGTGCCGAAGGCCTTGCGGACGCCCGCCAGCACGGCGATCTCCGCCGGGGCCGGCGCCTCGGTGAGAGCAGCGGCGGCGGGCGAGGCGGTCACGGCGGCGGAAGCTAGCAAGCGCCGCGCGCCGCGCGCAGTGAGCCGCGCGAAAACGCTGCGCGGCGCCGGAAGCCGTGTGGGACGTCAGTCCCCGTCTTCGAGCACGCGCGGCACGCGGCGTCCCACGCGCACGAGCAGCTCGTAGGGGATCGTGCCCGCCTCCTCGGCGAGGTCCTCGACGCGGAGCCGCTCGCCTTCGGCCTCGCCGAACACCAGCACGGGGTCGCCGATCTCGACCGGCAGCTCGCCCACGTCGAGCGTCACCAGGTCCATCGAGACGCGGCCCGCGATGCGCACCTTGCGGCCGCGCAGGAGCACGTGGCCGCGGTTGCCGAGCGACCACGGCAGGCCGTCGGCGTAGCCGACCGGGAGCGTCGCGATGCGGCCGCGCTGCTTGGCGCGGAAGGTGGCGCCGTAGCCGACCGGGTCGCCGCGGCGCACGTGGCGCACGTTGGCGACGCGCGTGCGGAGGCTCATCACGGGGCGCAGCTCGGCGAGTCCCGTGCGGCCGGCCGCGGGCTGGACGCCGTAGAGCATCAGGCCCGGCCGCACCGCGTTCACCGCGGGCGGAAGCGCGTCCGCCAGCTCGGGCGCCGCCACCAGCGCGGCCGAGTTCGCCACGTGGACGCGCCCCGGCGCGAGCGAGCGCGCGCGCAGCCCCGCGAGCACCTCGCCGAAGAGGGTGAGCTGGCGCCGCGTGGAGGCGAGGTCGCCCTCGTCGGCGCACGCCAGGTGCGTGTAGACGCCCTCGAGCGCGAGGGCCTCCTCGCGCGCGATCGCCGCGGCCAGTGCCGCGACGTCCTCGGGCGCGACGCCCATCCGGCCCATGCCGGTGTCGACCTCGAGCTCGAGCCCGAGCCGGCGGCCGTGCTCGCGCGCGGCGCGCGCGAGCAGCGGTACGTGCCCCGCGTGCTGCACCACGGGAACGAGGTCGAGCGCGGCCGCGTCGTCGGCCTCGGCGGCGTCGTGGATGCCGCCGAGCAGCAGCAGGGGCACGCGCACGGCCGCCGCCCGGAGCTCGGCCGCCTCGGACACGGTGGCCACCGCGAGCCGCGCGCAGCCCGCCGCGAGCAGCCGCCGCGCGACGGGCACGGCGCCGTGTCCGTACGCGTCGGCCTTCACCACCGCGATCACCTGCCGGCCCTCGGCCAGGCGCACCGCCTCGCGGTAGTTGTGGGCCAGCGCCGCGAGATCGATGCGCGCCGTGGTCGGGCGCTCGCCCTTCATGCCCCCTCCAGAGCCGGCGCGAGCCTAACGCATCGAATTGACGCGAGGTCGGCCTCGGATACCTTCGGTCGGTCGCCGGGCCGACTGGACCCTACTCCCCGTGAGCCACGCTTCGCAGGACGCGCCCTCCTCTCCTCTCCTCTCGATCCGCGTGAACGGCGAGGCGCGGAGGCTGCAGGCCGGCTCGAGCGTCGCGGATCTGGTGGTCTCGCTCGGGCTCGGCGGACGGAAGCTGGCCGTCGCCGTGAATCGCGACGTGGTGCCGCGCGCGCAGCATGCCTTGCATCGGCTTCTCGAGGGCGACCGCGTCGAGATCCTCGAGGCGGTGGGCGGAGGTTGAGATGACGGACACGTACCGCATCGGTCGCCACGAGTTCCGCTCGCGCCTGATCGTGGGCAGCGGCAAGTACGCCTCCTTCCCGCTCCAGCTCGAGGCCACGAAGGCGAGCGGCGCGGAGATGATCACGGTCGCGCTGCGGCGCGTGGACTTCGGCAAGCCGAAGAGCGAGAACGTGCTCGGCTACATCCCGGACGGCCTCACCGTGCTGCCGAACACCGCGGGCTGCAAGACCGTGGAGGACGCCGTGACGACCGCGCGGCTCGGCCGCGAGCTGTTCGGACACGGGCTGGTGAAGCTCGAGGTGATCGGCGACGACCGGACCCTGTTCCCCGACTCCGCGGCCACGCTCGAGGCGGCGCGCATCCTCGTGGCCGAGGGCTTCGAGGTGATGCCCTACATCACCGACGACCCCGTCGCCTGCCAGCGCCTCGCCGCGCTCGGCTGCGTCGCGGTGATGCCGCTCGCCGCGCCGATCGGCTCGGGCCTCGGCATCCGCAACCCGGCGAACCTCCGGATCATCCTCGAGACGGTCGAGTGCCCGGTGATCGTGGACGCGGGCGTCGGCACCGCGAGCGACGCCGCCGTGGCGATGGAGCTCGGCTGCACGGCCGTGCTGATGAACAGCGGCATCGCGGGGGCCAAGGACCCGCTCAAGATGGCGGTCGCCATGAAGCTCGCGATCGAAGCCGGGCGCCTCGCGTACGAAGCCGGCCGCATCCCGCGCCGCCTGTTCGCTTCGGCCTCGAGCCCGCTCGACGGGCTCGCGATCTATTGAGCACCCCCCGGCCCCTGCTCTGCCTGGTGACGGACCGCCGCGCCTCGCGCGCCCCGCTGCCGGAGGCCGTCGCCGCGGCGGTGGCCGCGGGCGTGGACTGGGTGCAGGTGCGCGAGAAGGACCTGCCCGGCGCGGAGCTGCTCGCGCTCTGTGAGGCGGTGGCGGCGGCCGCGCGCCGTGCCCGGCCCGCCGTACGCGTGCTCGTGAACCGGCGCTGCGACGTGGCGCTCGCCGCCGCGCTCGACGGCGTGCACCTCGGCTTCGACGGCGTGCCCGCCGCGGCGGCGCGGCGCCTCTTCGGCGCCGGCACGCTGGTCGGCGCCTCGATGCACGCCGCAGGCGAGCTCGATGCCGCGTCCCTCTCCGCACTCTCCTACGCGCAGCTCGCGCCGATCTTCCCGCCCCTCTCGAAGACCGCGATCGGCCCTGCGCTCGGGCTCGCGCCGCTGCGGGAGGCGTCGGCCGCGCCGCTGCCCGTGCTCGCGCAGGGCGGGATCGAGGCGGGGAACGCAGCGGCGTGCATCCGCGCGGGCGCGGCCGGTGTCTGCGTGACCGGCGCGATCCTGTCGGCCGCCGACCCGGAGCGCGCCGCCGCCGCGCTGCGGCGCACGCTCGACGAGGCGGCTCGCGAGACGGGCGGCAGCTGCCGATGAGGAGGACCATGCGCATCACGGGGCTCGCGCTGCTCGCTGTGCTCGTCGGCGGCGCCGCCGGCGCCGCGGAGCCGTCGCTCGAAGACCGCATCATCGCGGTGTCCGAGCAGGTGAAGCCGAGCGTCGTGTACGTCCAGGCGATCGTGCGGGTGAACGACCGCAAGACCGAGGTCACCGGCTCCGGCGTGATCGCGAGCGCGGACGGGCTCGTGCTCACGAATCACCACGTGGTCGAGCGCGCGGAGAAGGTCGAGGTGAGCGTACCCGGCCGCAAGCAGCCCTACCGCGCCGAGGTGCTCGGCAACGACAAGCAGACCGACCTCGCCGTGCTGCGCATCCAGCCGGAGACGCCGCTGCCTGCGGCGCACTTCGGCCGCATCGAGGACGTGCGCGTGGGCCAGTGGGTGCTCGCGATCGGCAATCCCTACGGCCTCGACGGCACCGTTTCGCTCGGCATCGTGTCGGCCAAGGGCCGCAACCTCGAGATCCCGGAGCTGCTGAACGACTTCATCCAGACCGACGCCATGATCGATCGCGGCTCCTCGGGCGGACCGCTCGTGGACCTCGAAGGCCGCGTGTTGGGCATCAACTCGCGCGGTCAGGGACGCGGCATCGGCTTCACCATTCCCGTCGACACCGTGCTCGACGTGCTCGCCCAGATCAGCAACGGCGGCGTGGAGCGCGGCTGGCTCGGCGTCTCGATCCAGCCGCTCGACCGCGACCTCGCCGCCTACCTGGGTCAGCCCGAGCTCAGCGGCGTGATCGTGAACTCCGTGGCGGACGACTCGCCGGCGAAGCAGGCGGGCCTCGCGGCGGGCGACATCCTCGTCGCCTTCGGCGAGCACGCGGTCGAGGCCGAGAAGGAGGAAGACCTCGGCAGCTTCCAGCGGCTGGTGGCGGGCACCACGCCCGGCACGAAGGTGAAGCTGGAGCTGCTGCGCGGCGGCAAGCGCAAGACCGTCACGACCGAGCTCGCCACGCAGCCGACGGTCGAGCCCGCCGAGGCCGAGAGCGACCTCGGCTTCCAGGTGCAGGAGATCACCGAGAACCTGTACCGGAGCGAGCGGCTGCCCACGCGCGAAGGCGCGTACGTGTCGTTCGTGACCGGCGGCACGCCGGCTGCCGAGGCCGGCCTCAACCCGGGCGACGTGGTGGTGCGGATGGGCGACAGCGAGGTGTCGAGCCTCGCCGAGTTCCGCCGGGCGAGCGCGGCCGCGGCCGGCGCCGAGCGCGTGCTGATCCACGCGCGGCGCGGCAGCGACCTCCGCTTCCTGCTGGTGAAGCGCGGCGCGAAGAGCGCCCCCGCCAGCGAGCCCCCCAGCGACGTCGGCGACGCCTCCCTCACCAGCCCTTGAGAGCGGGGACCGCCTAGACCGCCAGCTCCGACGCGCCGTCGGCGGGGCGGACGGCCCAGAGCGGCGGCTCGCGGCCGTAGCTGGCGGCGAAGCCGCTGCGGATCGCGCGCGCCACCTCGTCCGCCGCCGCGGGCTCGACGAGGTGGAGCGTGCAGCCGCCCCAGCCGGCGCCGGTGAGGCGCGAGCCGTGGCAGCCCGGCGCGGCGTCGCCGAGCGCGCACAGCCGGTCGAGCTCGGGCGTGCTCACCTCGTAGTCCTCGCGCAGGCTGCGCATGCCGTCGCGCAGCACCGCGCCGGCGGCGGCGAGGTCGCCGGCGACGACGGCGGCGCGGAAGGCGTCGACGCGCTCGTTCTCGCAGATCACGTGGCGCGCGCGCCGGAACAGCCGCGGCGCGAGCGCCGCCTCGAGCGCGGGCAGCTGCGCGGCGGAGAGGTCGCGCAGCGTGCGCGCGGCGGGCGCCGCCACGCCGGCGGCCTTCGCCTCCGCCAGCGCCGCGGCGCACTCGGTCACGCGCTCGCGATAGCCCCCGCTCGCGAGCGCCCGGGTCACGCCGGAGTGCGCGACCAGCAGCGCCACGCGGCCGGGACCGAGCGGCACCAGCGCCACGGAGCGGTCGCGGCAGTCGATGCGCAGCGCGTGGTCGCGGCGGCCGAGCGCGCTCGCGAACGGGTCGAGGATGCCGCAGCCCACTCCGACGAAGCCGCTCTCGCCCACGTGCGCCGCCTCGGCCACGGCGCGCGGCGAGAGCGCGAGGCCCGCGAGCCGCGCGAAGGCCCACACCACGGCCACGCCGAGCGCGGCCGAGCTCGACAGGCCCGAGCCGATCGGCACGCGGCTGGTGATCACGAGGTCGGCGCCGACCAGCCGATGGCCCTGCGCCCCGAGCGCGAACGCGGCGCCGCGCACGTAGTCGCTCCAGTCGCCCACGCGCGCGAGCGCGTCGAGCTCGAGCTCGACCGGGGGCTCCTGCTCGAGCGAGAGCGCACGCACGCGGCGGCCTTCGCCCGGCGCCGCGAGCACGAGCGTGTCGCGATCGATCGCGCACGGCAGCACCAGGCCCTCGCTGTAGTCGGTGTGCTCGCCGATCAGGTTCACACGCCCGGGCGCGCGCACGGCCAGCTCGGGTCGCCGGCCGAAACGCGCGACGAAGGCGGCGCGCGCGCGTGCCAGATCCTGCTCTTGTTCGCCCATCACCCGGCCCCTACTTTGGCCGGGCGTGAAGGTAGCTTGCGGCGTCCTGGCGCTGTGCATCCTCCCCTCGGTCACGGCCGCACCCGCCCACGCCGACGATCCGTTTCTGCGCCGCACCGCCACCGTCGAGGTGGTGGAGAAGGTCGGGCCCGCGGTCGTGAACGTGACGACCGAGCAGACGCCGCGCGGCCGCCCCTTCCGCTCCTTCGGCGACCCGTTCTTCGACCGCTTCTTCGAGGACTTCTTCGAGTCGCGCGTGCCGGATGCCAGCCAGAGCCTGGGCTCCGGCGTCGTGATCGACGCCGCCGGGCACGTGCTCACCAACGAGCATGTGGTGTCGCGCGCCGAAGTGATCCGCGTGACGCTCGCCGACGGGCGCGAGCTCGAGGCCAACCTGATCGGCGCGGAGCCGAACTTCGACCTCGCGGTGCTCGAGCTGGTGAACGCGAAGGGCGTGCCCTTCACCGCGCCGGGCAGCTCGAGCGATCTGCTCGTCGGCGAGCCGGTGATCGCGATCGGCAACCCGTTCGGCCTGTCGAACTCGGTGACGACCGGCGTCGTGTCCGCGCTCAACCGCTCCGTGCGGACGGAGGACCGCGTCTACCACGGCTTCCTCCAGACCGACGCCTCGATCAACCCCGGCAACTCGGGCGGCCCGCTGCTCAACGCGGCCGGCTCGCTGATCGGCATCAACACCGCGGTGTACCAGGGGGCGCAGGGCATCGGCTTCGCCATCCCGATCGACGTCGCGAAGCGCGTGGTGAACGAGCTGCTCGCGAAGGGCGAGGTCTCGCCGGTCTGGATCGGCGTGGATGTCCAGGACCTCGACGGCCGCATCGCCGAGCTGATGGAGCTGCCGCGGCGACTCACCGGCGCACTGGTGAGCCGCGTGCGCGAGGACGGGCCCGCGGCCGGCAGCGACATCGCCCGGGGCGACGTGATCGTGCGCGTGGACGGCTCGCCCGTGCGGACCGCGCGCGAGTTCTACGAGCACCTCGAGCGCGCCACCTCGGGCCAGCGCCTCGCGCTGGTGCTGTGGCGCGCGGGCGGCGAGCGCAGCGTCTCGATCACGGCGCAGGCGATCCCGCCGCCGCAGATCGACGCGCTCGGCGAACAGCTGCTCGGGGTCCGGCTCGGCACGCCGGGCGAGGCCGGCTCGCTGGTCGAATCCGTGCGCGCCGGCAGCGGCGCCGCGCGCATCGGGCTCCAGCCCGGCGACCGCATCCTCGGCATCAACGGCCGCGGGCTCACGAGCCCCGCGGTGTGGCGCCGCGTCGCGCTCGACCTGCGGGGCCGCAGCCACGCGCTCGTCGTGGTTCAGCGCGGGCGCGGCCGATACCATGTCACGGTTCCGCTGTCCTGAGTCCGGCCCCCGGCAGGAACCCGCCTCATCCCGGCGGCGTCTCAAGCGGTTCAGGAGAAGTCTTTCATGGGTCGCTTCGTGAAATGGATCAGCTTCCTCGGGCTCGCCGTCGCCCTGCTCGTGGCGTCCGGTGTGGTGGATATCCGGGTGAGCGTGCGCGACCGCGTGGCCGGCGCGATCGATTTGTTCGGCGAGGAGGAGCAGCC
>Ga0307411_10001166_pt1 | contig 10334 bp, 4 predicted proteins | sample DK1Ometagenome_2_FD_203712 | JGI IMG/M metagenome (GOLD analysis project Ga0307411, IMG submission 203712) | Maize rhizosphere microbial communities from greenhouse at UC Davis, California, United States - DK15-O-1 | ecosystem: Host-associated > Plants > Roots > Rhizosphere > Soil | place: USA...
CGGCAAGCGGAGCGCGCAGCGAGGCGCAGCCGAGCGGAGTCACGGCAAGCGGAGCGCGCAGCGAGGCGCAGCCGAGCGGAGTCACGGGCCGCATCGCGTGCCTGCTCGTGCCCGCGCTTCCGCTCGCCGCCGAGCTGCGCGCCCGGCCCGAGCTCGCCGGGCACCCGCTCGCGATCGCCGCCGGGCCGGGCCCGCGCGCCGAGATCGTCGCCGTCTCGCCCGAGGCCGCGCGCGCGGGCGTCCGCACGCTGACGAGCGTGGTGCACGCCCGGGCGACCTGCGCGGCGCTCGTGGTGCGCGTGCTCTCGCCGGCGCAGGACGAGGCGGCGCGAGGCGCGCTGCTCGATGCGGCGCTCTCGGCCTCGCCGCGCGCGGAGCACGCGCCGCCGGGCAACGGCGCCCACGCGGGGGAGGCCGCCGTCTTCGTGGACGCGCGCGGCGTAGCGTCGCTGTTCCGCTCGGAAGCGGGCTTCGCCGGCGCGCTCGCCGAACGCGCGCAGCGGCTCGGGCTCCCGGCGCGGGTGGCGGTGGCAGCGTCGCGCAGCGTGGCTCGGGTCGCCGCGCGCCAGCTCGCGTACGAGGACGGCGGCGCCGGCGACGTGCGCGTGATCGCTGCCGGCCACGAGGCCGCCTTCCTCGCGCCCCTCTCGCTCGATCTGCTCTGTCCCGCCGATGCCCAGGCCGAAGCGCTCTCGCGTCTCGGGCTGCGGCGCGTCGCGGACCTGCTGCGCCTGCCCGAGCGCGCGCTCGTGACGCGGCTCGGCCCGGGCATCCGCCCCCTGCTCGCGCTCGCGCGCGGGGAGGACCGCGCGCCGCCGCCGCCCGTGCCGCCGGACCTCCGTCTCGAAGAGGCCACCGACCTCGAGGCGCCGCTCGAGCGGCTCGAGCCGCTCGGCTTCGTGCTGCGCGGCCTGCTCGACCGGCTCGCCGAGCGCCTCGCCTGCCGCGGGCTCGCCTTCGGCGACCTCGAGCTCGCGCTGCGCCTCGAGGGCGGCGGGCGCGATGCGCGGCGGGTGGGACTCGCGACGCCCACGCTCGACCTGCGCGTGGTGCTGCGGCTCGCGCTGCTGGCGCTCGAGGCTGCGCCGCCCCGGGCCGCAGTCAGCGCGGTGAGCGTCGCCAGCGTCGGGCGCGCCGTGCGCGGCGACCAGCTCGATTTCTTCCGGCCCGCCGGCCCGGCGCCGGCCGTGCTCGCCCGCACGCTCGCCGAGCTCGCCGCGCTAGTGGGCCCCGCGCGTGTCGGCGCGCCCGCGGTCGCCGACGATCATCACCCCGGCGCATACCGCGTGGAGCCGTTCCGTGCGCCGAAGCCCGGCGCGACGGCGCAGCCCGACTCGGAGGAGGTGCCGGCGCTCGCGGTGCGCGCGCTGCGCCCGCCCCTGCCGGCGCGCGTGCGCCTGCTGGGCGGCCGGCCCGCGTGGCTCGCGAGCGCGCTCGCGAACGGCCGCGTCGAACGCGCGGCCGGCCCAAGGCGCACGAGCGGCCGCTGGTGGTCTCTCGAAGAGCGCTTCGCGTTCGACCACTACGACGTCGCCACCGGCGACGGCTGGGTCGTGCGCCTGCGCCTCGACCTCCTCCACCGGCGCTGGGAGATCGACGGCGTCTACGACTAGCCGTGGCGTTCGTCTTCCGTCAGCTCTCCTCGCTTGATCTGGAGCGACGGGGCGGCGCGCTCGACGTCGACCTGGCCGGCCCGGCGCACGACGCGCGAGCCGTAGCGCTCGGCGAGCGTGTCGAGCGCGCGGTTCAGGCGGCGGCGCCGTTCGCGCCCGCCCTTCGCCTCGAACAGCGCGAGCTGATCGGGGTTCGCCGGCGCCAGGTTCGTGGCGCCGACGCCGACCAGCCGCACCGGCTCGGCCAGCTCCGCCCGCGCGAGCAGCGCGCGCGCCGCCTGTGCCAGCACCTCGCCGTCGTCGGTGGGCTCGGCGAGCGTGGCGTGCCGCGTCAGCAGCGGAAAGCCGCGCGGCCCCGCGGCGACGCGCCGCGCGAGCTTCAGCTTGAGCACCACCGTGTGCGCGCACAGCTCGCTGCGCCGCAAGCGACGCGCCACGGACTCCGCGTGCGTGAGGATCGCGGCCTCGAGCGTCGCGCGGTCCGCGACGTCCCTGCCGAACGTGTTCTCCTCGCTCATCGAGACGGCCTCGCGGAACGGCTCGACGTCGCGCCCGTCTTCGCCGCGCGCGAGCCGCGCCGCCGCGAGCCCCCAGTCCCCGAGCGTCCGCCGCAGGGCCTCGGGCGTCGCGCGCGCGAGGTCGCCGATCGTGCGCACGCCCGCGCGCACGAGCCGCGCCTCGGTCACCGGCCCGACGCCCCAGAGCCGCCCGACCGGCAGCGGATCGAGGAAGGCGCGCAGCGCGCCGGGCTCGACCTCGAGCAGGCCGTCGGGCTTGGCGCAGTCGCTTGCGATCTTGGCGATCATCTTCACGGGCGCGATGCCGACGGAGACCGCGAGGCCCGTCTCGCTGCGCACCTCGCGCCGCAGCCGCGCCGCCACGGCGGCCGGCCGCCCGAGCAGGCGCTCGCTGCCGGTCAGATCGAGGAAGGCCTCGTCGAGCGAGAGCCCCTCCACGGCGGGCGTGAAGCGCGCGAAGATCGCGAAGATGCGGCGCGACTCGCGCGCGTACTTCGCCATGTCGCCCGGCAGGAAGATGCCTTCCGGGCAGAGCCGCCGCGCCTCGACGCTCGGCATCGCCGAACGCACGCCGAACTTGCGCGCCTCGTAGCTCGCCGCCGACACGACGCCGCGCGCGCCCGTCCCGCCCACCATCACCGGCTTGCCGCGCAGCTCCGGCCGGTCGCGCTGCTCGATCGACGCGTAGAACGCGTCCATGTCGGCGTGGAGGATCACGCGCTGCACCCACGCAGCTTACCGCTGCGAGCCCGGTTTCCCGCGCGCGCCGCGAGCCGGACGCGAACGAAGGCTCTAGGCTCGCGGTCCCATGAACGACACCGCTTCCGACTCCGCCGCCGGCCCCGCGGCCGGCGTGCGCTGGGACCTCTCCGACCTCTATCCGGAGCCGGCCGAGCCCGCGATCGAGCGGGATCTCGACGGCGCCGAGGCGGCGGCCGCCCGCTTCGCCGAGCGCTACCGCGGCCGCGTCGCCTCGCTCGACGCGCCCGCGCTCGCCGTCGCGCTCGACGCGCTCGAGGCCCTGCTCGAGCCGGCCGGCCGCGCCGGCGCCTTCGCCTCGCTGCGCTTCGCGGCCGACACCTCGGCGCCCGCCCACGGCGCGCTGCTGCAACACGTCCAGCAGCGCGGCAGCGCGGTGCGCAACGCCGTCGTCTTCTTCCAGCTCGAGTGGGTGGCGCTCGACGACGCGCGCGCCGCTTCGCTCCTCGCGAGCCCGGCCCTTTCCCGCCGCCGGCACCTGCTCGAGTCGATGCGGCGCTACCGCCCGCACGTGCTGTCCGAGCCCGAGGAGCGCATCGTCGAGGAGCTGGCGAACACCGGCGAGCGCGCGTGGGGCCGCCTGTTCGACGAGATCCTCGCCGCCGCCCGCTTCCGCGTGACGCTCGACGGCGAGACGCGGGAGCTCTCCGAAGAGGAGACGCTCTCGCTCCTCTACGACGCCGAGCGGGAGCGCCGGCGCGCCGCGGCGGTGGGCCTCACCGCCGGGCTGAGGCAGCACGCGCGCATCCTCGCCTTCGTGTTCAACACGCTGGTGCAGAACAAGGCCACCGAGGACCGGCTGCGCGCCTACCCCGATCCGCTCGCGGCCCGGCACCTGTCGAACGAGATCGACGCCGCCAGCGTCGGGGCGCTGCTCGGCGCCAGCGAGCGCGCCTTCCCGATCGTGCAGCGCTACTACCGCCTCAAGGCACGCCTGCTGGGCCTCGACACGCTGCTCGACTACGACCGCTACGCGCCCATCGGCGAAGCGCACAGCCACGTTCCCTTCGACGACGCGCGGCGCATCGTGCTCGACGCGTACCGCGACTTCTCGCCGGACATGGCCGAGCTGGCCGCGCGCTTCTTCGAGCGCCGCTGGATCGACGCCGAGCTGCGGCCGGGCAAGCGCGGCGGCGCCTTCTCGGCATCGACCGTGCCGAGCGTCCATCCCTACGTGCTGCTCAACTACACCGGCACGCTGCGCGACGTGATGACGGTGGCGCACGAGCTCGGCCATGGCGTGCACCAGTCGCTGGCGCGCGAGCAGGGGCTGTTCGAGCAGGACACGCCGCTCACGCTCGCCGAGACCGCGAGCGTGTTCGGCGAGATGCTGGTGTTCCGCCGCCTGGTTCGCGAGGAGCACGACCCGAAGACGCGGCTCGCGCTGCTCTGCGGCAAGCTCGAGGACGCCTTCGCAACCGTGTTCCGCCAGGTGGTGATGACGCGCTTCGAGGAGAAGCTCCACGCGGCGCGGCGCAGCGAGGGCGAGCTGCCGATCGATCGCATCAGCGCGCTCTGGCTCGAGGCGAACGCGCCGATGCACGGCGACGCGGTGCGCCTCACCGACGACTACGCCTGGTGGTGGCTCTACATCCCGCACTTCGTGCACTCGCCCTTCTACTGCTACGCGTACGCCTTCGGCGAGCTGCTCGTGCTGGCGCTGCTCCGGCGCTACGACGAGGAGGGCGAGGCCTTCGTGCCGCGCTACCTGGCGCTGCTGCGCGCCGGCGGCTCGCAGGCGCCGGCCACGCTGCTCGCCAAGCTCGGCCTCGACGTCACCGACCCGCGCTTCTGGGACGGCGGCCTCGCGGTGCTCGAGGGGATGGTCGGCGAGGCGGAGAAGCTGGCGGCCGCCGCGCGGCCCGAGGCTTGATTTCGCTTTTTTTTCGCTCTAGGCTGAGGCTCCCTTCTTCGAGGAGCCCTGCCCATGACCTTCGCGAGCAGCCGAAATCGAGTGTCCGTGAGCTGGCGCGTACCGAGGAAGCGCCGGCGCGCCTAGCGGCTCGCCGGCACCCCCCGCCGGTCGAGCGCCGTGCCCGGCGACTACGTCGAGCTCCGCGCGCGCAGCGCGTTCTCGTTCCTGGACGGGGCGAACAACCCCGAAGACCTGGCCGAGCGCGCTGCCGCGCTCGGCCACGAAGCGCTCGCGCTCGCGGACCGCGACGGCCTCTACGGCATCCCGCGCTTCCACGGCGCGGCGGCGAAGCTCGGGCTGCGCGCCATCGTGGGCGCCGAGCTCTCGGACGCCGCGGGCCGCCCGCTCCAGCTCCTGGTCGAATCAGCGCAGGGCTACCGCAACCTCGCGCGCCTGCTGACCGTCGCCCAATCCAACGCCCCCAAAGGCGAAGCCCGCGTCTCGTGGAACGAGCTGGAAGAACACGGCGCCGGACTGACCGCGCTGATTCCGGTGTCGAGCAACACGATGCGCGGAGGGGTCGCCGCATGCCGGAGCGGAAGCAAAGCGCAGGCCGCGCTCCGCGCCGGAGCGAGCGACACTCTACGTTCGCGGCCGACGCAAGCGCCACGAAGTGGCGCGCGCAGCGAGCCGCAGGCGAGCGAAGCCATCGGACCTGGAGCGGAGGCATGCGGCGACCCCGACCCTGCCGCCTGGCTCGATCGTGCTCGGAACATCTTCGGCGACCGCACCTACCTCGCCGTCGCGCGCACGCGCGACCGCGCCCTCGAAACCGCCACCCGCCGCGCCGTCGCCCAGGCCGAGACCCTCGGCATCCCCGTCGTCGCCACCGGCGACGTGCGCGCCGCGAAGCCCGCCGGCAAGAAGCTGCTCGACGCCTTCGCCTGCCTGCGCCATCACACCACGCTCGACCGCGCCGGGCGCCTGCTCCTGCCGAACGCCGAGCGCACGCTGCGCCGCCCCGCCGAGGCGGCCGCGCGCTTCGCCGACCGCCCCGGCTGGGTCGCCGCCACGCGCGCCGTCGCCGAGCGCTGCGCCTTCACGCTCGCGGACCTCGGCTACCGCTTCCCCACCTTCCCCACCGCGCCCGGCGAGACGCAGGCGGGGCTGCTGCGCCGGCTCACGGACGCGGGCGCGCGCAGCCGCTACGGCACGCCGCTCTCGTCGCGCGTGCGCGCGCAGCTCGAGCACGAGCTGGCCGTGATCGAGAAGCTCGATCTCGCCGGCTACTTCCTGATCGTGTGGGACATCGCTCGCTTCGCGCGCGAGCAGGGCATCCTGTGCCAGGGCCGCGGCTCGGCCGCGAACAGCGCCGTCTGCTACGCGCTCGAGATCACGGCCGTCGATCCCGTCGGCATGGAGCTGCTGTTCGAGCGCTTCCTGTCCGAGGAGCGCGGCGAGTGGCCCGACATCGACCTCGACCTGCCCTCGGGCGACCAGCGCGAGAAGACGATCCAGTACGTCTACGAGCGCTACGGCCCCCATGGCGTCGGCATGACCGCCACCGTCATCACGTATCGCACGCGCTCGGCCTTCCGCGAGATGGCCAAGGTGCTCGGCATGGCGGAGGAGCAGCAGGCTCGCGTCGCCAAGCACCTGCACCAGCTGCGCTTCCGCGAGGACCTCGACGACGTCCGGGCGCTGCTGCGCAGCGCGGGTGTCGACCCGGACGCGCCGCGCATCCAGCTGCTGCTCGAGCTGGCGGGCCAGGTGCAGGGGCTGCCGCGCCACCTCGGCCAGCACACCGGCGGGCTCGTGATCGCAGCCGGCCGCCTCGACGAGGTGGTGCCGATCGAGCCGGCCGCGATGCCGGGCCGGCGCGTGATCCAGTGGGACAAGGACGACTGCGCCGACCTCGGCCTGATCAAGATCGACCTGCTCGGCCTCGGCATGCTCGACGCGCTGGAGAAGACGCTGCCGCTGATCCGCGCGCACGAGGGCGTCGCGCTCGACCTCGCGCACCTGCCGCCGGACGACCCGAAGACCTACGCCATGATCCAACGCGCCGACACCGTCGGCGTGTTCCAGATCGAGAGCCGCGCGCAGATGGCGACGCTGCCGCGCATGAAGCCGAAGAACTTCTACGACCTGGTGGTCGAGATCGCGATCATCCGGCCCGGGCCGATCGTGGGCCAGATGGTGCACCCGTACCTGAATCGCCGCGCCGGCCGCGAGCCCGTCGCCTATCCGCACCCCTCGCTCGAGCCGATCCTCGCGCGCACGCTCGGCGTCCCGATCTTCCAGGAGCAGCTGCTGCGCGTGGCGATGGTGGCGGCCGGCTTCACGGGCGGCGAGGCGGAGGAGCTGCGCCGCGCGATGGGCTTCAAGCGCTCCGTCGAGCGCATGGCGCAGATCGAGGACAAGCTGCGGCGCGGCATGACGGAGCGCGCCATCACCGGCACCGCGCAGGACGAGATCGTCCGCGGCATCACCTCGTTCGCGCTCTACGGCTTCCCGGAGTCGCACTCGGCCTCGTTCGCGCTGATCGCCTACGCCTCCGCGTATCTGCGGGCGCACCATCCCGCCGCCTTCCTGGCGGGTATGCTGAACGCGTGGCCCCTGGGCTTCTACAGCCCCGCGACGCTCGTGAAGGATGCAGAGCGGCACGGGGTGGTCGTGCTGCCCATCGATGTGACGAAGTCGGGTTGGGAGTGCACGTTGGAAGGTGGAGGGTCGGGCCGGGGGCACGCTTCCGCTCCAGGTTCGATGACTCCGCTCGCCTGCGGCGCGCTGCGCGCTTCGCTTGCGGGTCGGCCTTCCGATCAGCCCGGCGCTCCGCGTGCGCCCTCGGTTCGCCTTGGATTGCGTTATGTGCGCGGGCTGGCCGCGGATACCGGGGCTCGCGTCGTGGGCGCGCGGGCTGTGTCTTCTTTTTCTTCGCTGGCGGATTTTGCGGCGCGCGTCGCGCCGAAGCGGAACGAGCTCGAGCGGCTCGCGGAGGCCGGCGCGCTGGCGGGGATCGACGCGCGCGCGGCCGAGCGGCGCTCGGCGCTCTGGCAGGTCGCTGCGCTCGAACGCGACCCGCGCTCGCTCTTCGCGGGCGTCCCGCCGCCCGGCGCCGAGGAGCCGAGCCCGCTCGACGCGCTCACGCCGCTCGAGACCACGCTCGCCGACTACCGCAGCACCGGCCTCACCACGGGCCCGCACGTGATGACGCACCTCCGGCCGGCGCTCGCGCGGCGCGGGGTGCTCTCGACCGCCGCGCTGCGCCAGGTGAAGAACGGCCGCTTCGTGCGCGTGGCCGGCCACGTGATCGTGCGCCAGCGGCCCGGCTCGGCGCAGGGCTTCTGCTTCGTGACGCTCGAGGACGAGACCGGCACCGCCAACGGCGTCTTCACGCCCGACCAGTTCGAGCGGCTGCGCGGGCCGCTGCACGCCGCGCCGCTGATCGAGATCGCGGGCCCGGTGCAGAACGTCGACGGCGTGATCCACGTGCGCGTGCGCGAGGTGCGGCCCCTCGCCGCCGCGTCGGCCCAGGACGCGCCCGACTCGCACGACTACCGCTGAGCCCGCCGCCCGGCGGGATTCGTGCCACCCCGGCGCATCTTCCGCCTACTCCCAGTCGGGCGATCGGGGTGCGCGACGTATGGCGGCGTCGAAGACCCGCAGCAGGCCCTCGCCGACGCCGCGCGCTGGGCGCCGAGCACGGGCTCTCGGACGGGATCCAGGTCGGCGTCGAGCCGGGCTTCGCCGCGGAGCTGGGCGCGACGAACGCCACCGAGGAGGCGCTCGTCGACCAGGCGTGATCGACGCGATCACCGCCTGGGAGAACCCCGCGCTCACGTTCGACGTGACCCGGGAGGCGGCCGGCGTGGAGGAAGGCAGCCTGGTGGGCTTCGAGATCGACCTCTTCGCCGGTGCCGGGCTCTTCGGCAGTTCGTCGCCTTCGACCCGAACCGCACCCTCACGAACGGCCAGCTGCTCCCGGGCAACGCGATCCTCAGCGACGACGTCTAACGTGACGAACGCGACGAGGCTCGCGGCGATCCTGGGCCTCACGCTCGAGGAGCAGCTCGCCGCTCGTCATGCACGAGGTCGGCCATGCGATCGGGCTCGGGCACCCGAACCTCGAGAACAACTACGACACCGATCTAGATCCCATGAACGCGATGCCGATCGACCCGAGCGATCCCTTCTCGGCGCTGATCCTGTCGCCGATCTGGGACCAGGGCGCGGTGATGTCGTCCCAGCCGTGCGACCCCGTCCTCGGGGCGTGCGGTGCTCTTCTTCACCTCCCCGAACGACGACGTCGGCGGGCGCGACGCGCTCTATCCCGTGCTCCCGCATTGTGCTCCTGCTCGGCGTCGCCTCGTGCGCGACGCTGGCGCGCAGGCGCCGGAGCACCTGAGGCCGACCGCCCAAATACCGTTGACATCCGGCCGCGGCATCCAGGAGGCGACGCTCGGGACGAGGCGGCGCGACGCGCGACCCTCTCGCTCCGTCGCAAAATGTCGCGGTCGTCTCGTCGGGCCGCGGGGTTTCGACATCGCTCGGCGACTCCTCCGTAGAAACCCGTATGCGAAAGGCGTCCACCCACGCGCTTACGCATGTTAGAAGGGGCGCTGTTTGCACTCTGGAAGAAGGAGTCACACATGAGCTCGTCTCGCACACTCGCGCTCGTGGCCGGGGCACTGGTCACCATGATGCTCCTGGGCGCAAAAGCGCAGGCGCTCGAAGCGCCGACGAACGTGCAAGGCGTGGCGCTCGCTCCGACGAGCATCCAGGTGACATGGCAGGACAACTCGTCGGACGAGGACTATCAGGTCGTCGAGCGCACGATCAGCGGCTCCGGCATCTGGTCGGACGTCCAGAGCCTGCCCGCGAACCAGACGCTCTTCACGGACGGCGTATCCCTCGCCGAGGGCGCCTCCTATGCGTACCGCGTCCGCGCCTGCAAGGGAGAGTGCAACCCGAGCAACCCCAACAAGAGACAGACGTCTGCGGGCTCGCCCGACGTCGTGACGCCGCTCCTCGCGCCGACGGGCGCCTCGGCTACGTACCTCGGGCCGCAGCAGGTCCAGCTCTCCTGGACGGACGTGTCCCTCCGAAACGCCGCCTACACCGTGGAGCGGAAGTCGACCATCGACGCCGACTGGGAGACGCTCACGACGACCGTCGGCGAAGCCGCGACGGGCTACACGGACACGTCGGCGCTCGACGGCCGCAGCTACAGCTGGCGCATCACGGCGACGCGCACGAGCCCGACGTCGCTGTCGAGCGGCACGCTCGCCTCGACCGACACGCCCTGGCTCGATCCCGCGGCGCTCGGCGCCGCACTCGATGCCTACGCGCGTCCGGTGCTCACCTGGCAGGACAACTCCTCGGGAGAGCTGGCCTACGTCATCGAGCGTCGCAACGACCTCGCGGTCTACGATTGCCCGCTCGCGGACCAGCGCGGCGAGGGCTGGTGCGAGGTCGGCCAGGCGCCGCCGAACCCGAGCGGCGGCTCGACGCAGTTCGTGGACAGCAGCCTCCACATCGATCCCGTCGATCCGGCGGAGTACGAGTACCGCGTACACGCGGTCGCCG
>Ga0307411_10001167_pt1 | contig 10333 bp, 7 predicted proteins | sample DK1Ometagenome_2_FD_203712 | JGI IMG/M metagenome (GOLD analysis project Ga0307411, IMG submission 203712) | Maize rhizosphere microbial communities from greenhouse at UC Davis, California, United States - DK15-O-1 | ecosystem: Host-associated > Plants > Roots > Rhizosphere > Soil | place: USA...
CTTGGCAGCGGCCTGGCCGCTGGCGTGTGCGGCCCCGATGTCCAGCAATGCCCGGCACCAGCCCTGCTGCGCGGCAAGCACTTCAGCCGGCGTGATGGCCCGGTTGGCCCACGGCCGCTGATCCATACCGCGCGCGGCTTGGGATACCGGCTGGAAGCGTTGTCGGGCTGAAGGCGCGCTTCGCCGGACTCAGCGCGGCATCCAGGCTTCGAGCTGCTCGGCCGGCATGGGCCGCGCGAACAGCCAGCCCTGGCCTTCATGGCAGCCCAGGCCGATGAGGTACTGGCGCTGCTCCTCGGTCTCGATGCCCTCGGCGATGACGGTCAGGCCCAGGCCGTGGCCGAGGTTGATGACCATCTGCGCAATGGTGGAGCCGGCCGACGAGGCCTGCGCCTCCTGCACGAAGGCGCGGTCGATCTTGAGGCGGTCCACCTGCAGCTGGCGCAGCTGGCTCAAGCTGGAGAAGCCGGTGCCGAAGTCGTCGATGGCGACGGAAAAGCCCAGCCGCTTGATGTCGGCCAGCACGCGCAACACGAGGTCGGCGTCCTCCATGGCCATGGACTCGGTGATCTCCAGCTCCATGTTCTCGCCGACGACGCTGCAGTCACCCATCGAGCGGGCCAGCATGTCGATGAAGCCGGGATGGCGGAACTGGGCCATCGAGATGTTGACGGCCATGCGAAAGCCCGCATGGCCCAGCGCCTGCATCTTCTTCAGCTGGGCGCAGGCCGTGCGCATGACGAACTCGCCAATCGGGATGATCAGGCCGCTCTGTTCGGCCAGCGGAATGAACTGGTCGGGCGGAATGAAACGGCCGTCATCCGTGCGCCAGCGCAGCAGCGCCTCCGCGCCGATGACGCGGCCGCTGTCGAGGTCGACCTGCGGCTGGTAGACGACGAAGAGGTGGTTCTCCTCGAAGCCGGTGCGCAGGCCCTTGAGCAGCTTGAAGCGCTCGCGCGCGTCGCTGCCCATGGCAGCGGAGAAGTATTGAGATGAGCCGCGCTGCTGCTGCTTGGCACGCTTGAGCGCGATCTGCGCATCCAGCAGCAGTTCCGAGCCGACGGCCTTGGACTCGCCCAGGCGCACCAGCCCCGTCGTGGCCGACAGCTGCAGCCGCTCGCCCGCCACCATGAAGGGCTCGGCGAACACCGCCTGGACGGTTTCAGGGCACACCCGGGCATGCTCGCCGAGCACGCCGAAGGTGTCGGCACCGACGCGGGCCATCGCGGTGTCCACGCCGAGCATGTCGCTCATGCGGTGCACGACGGCCTGCAGCACCTGGTCGCCGAAGTGGTGGCCGAAGGCGTCGTTGATGTCGGAGAAATCGTCGATGTCGATCAGCGCGAGCGTGACGCCGGACGGGTCCTTCAGGTTCTTGTCGAGCAGCTCGACGAAGCGGTTGCGGTTGGGCAGGCGCAGCAACGGGTCGTTGTAGGCCTGGTCCAGCAGCTGGCTGTACAGCACGACGTTCTCGAAGCCGACGGCGATGTTGGAGCAGAAGGCGCGCAGCAGCTGCTGGTCCAGCTCGTCGAGCTCGCGGCCGACATCGACCAGTGCGGCCATCGCGCGGCCCTGGCCCATGCCGAAGTACAGCACCGTGCCGTCGTCGTAGAGGCTGCGCTGCTCGCGCAGGCAGCGCTCCAGGCGCTCGCGCACCGCGGCGATCTTGACCTGCGCCAGCGGCCGGTCGATGAGGCTGCTGTACTGGCCCGCGGCCGCGACGATGCGCACCTCGTCGGACGCTTCGCCATGTGTCTGGGCGCAGACCAGCCCCTCCGGCAGGATGCCGAGCAGCGCGCACAGCTGCGTGACGACACCCTCGGCAAAGCGGCTCAGGCCGCGCATGCGCGACAGCGACGTGCTGCTCTCGACGATCATCTCCAGCCCGCGGCGGTTGGCTTCCAGCGCGCAGATCTGGCGGTACGAGCGCACGGCCGCGGTCAGCACCGTGTACAGCCGCGTGCGCGTCAGCTCGGACTTGGTCTTGTAGTCGTTGATGTCATAGGCCTGGACCGTCTCGATCTCGGGCGCATAGCCGGGCTGGCCGGTACGCAGCACGATGCGCACGGCGTTCATGCGCAGCTCGTCGCGGATGTGGCGCACGAGCTGCAGGCCGGCGTCCTCGCTCTCCATGACGACATCCAGCAGCACGACGGCCAGGTCGTCCTCGCTGGCGAGCAGCTGGCGGGCCTGTGCGGCGGAAGAAGCGTGCAGGAAGACGAGCGGCTGGCCTTCGACGGTCAGGCCCTGCATGGCCAGTTCGGTGGCCTTGTGGACGTCGCCGTCGTCGTCGACGATAAGGATGCGCCAGGGCCGGTCGTGCGGGCGGTGCTCGCCTTCTGCGTGCTCGGGTTCGTCGAGCAGTTCAAGCAGATCGTCGTCGACGGAGGACGTGGTTTCTTGCATGGGGGCGAGGGCTCCGGGCACGGGCGGCGGCCGGGCAGCGGCAGCCTCGTCGGTCAAGAGCCGCAAGGGTAGTGCATCCACACGCGCGCTGCCACGAAAAGCGCGGGCAAATGTCCCGTTGCCCGCCTCAGCGTTTACCGGGTTTGCCCGGACGCGCGCCGGGTGCGCGCGCCGCCCCGGTGACACGCGGCGGCAGGCCGGTGTGCTGGGTCAGCAGCTGACCCTTGCGCGCCGTTGTGGTCGTCGAAGTGGCCGGCTTGGCGGACTTGGCGGCCGACGGCTTCGCAACGGTCGAGTTCTTGCGCCGGGCGCTGTCGTAGCTGCCGTCGGTGAGGGGCTGGTAGGTCGGTATCAGGTGATGCTTGCCGTTGCCGATCAAGTCGGCACGGCCCATGCCCTTGAGCGCCTCGCGCAGCAGCGGCCAGTTGTTGGCGTCGTGATAGCGCAGGAAGGCCTTGTGCAGGCGGCGGCGGCGCTCGCCGCGCACGATGTCGACCTTCTCGCCGCGGGTCCCAGATTCGTCGGTCTTGCGGCTGATGCCCTTGAGCGGGTTCAGCCCCGAGTGGTACATCGCCGTGGCCGTGGCCATCGGGCTCGGGTAGAAGGTCTGCACCTGGTCGGCGCGGAAACCGTTCTTCTTCAGCCACACGGCGAGGTTCATCATGTCCTCGTCGCTGGTGCCGGGGTGGGCGGCGATGAAGTACGGGATCAGGTACTGCTTCTTGCCGGCCGCGGCGCTGGCCGCCTCGAACATCTGCTTGAAGCGGTCGTAGGCGCCGATGCCCGGCTTCATCATCTTGGACAACGGCCCGCCCTCGGTGTGCTCGGGCGCGATCTTCAGGTAGCCGCCGACGTGATGCGTCACCAGCTCCTTCACGTACTCGGGCGACTGCACGGCCAGGTCGTAGCGCAGGCCGGAGCCGATCAGGATCTTCTTGACGCCCGGCAGCGCACGCGCGCGGCGGTACATCTTGATGAGCGGATCGTGGCTGGTGTTCAAGTTCGGGCAGATGCCCGGGTAGACGCAGCTGGGCTTGCGGCAGGCCGCCTCGATCTCCGCACTCTTGCAGCCGATGCGGTACATGTTGGCCGTCGGGCCGCCGAGGTCGGACACGATGCCGGTGAAGCCCTTGACCTTGTCGCGCATCTCCTCGATCTCGCGGATCACGGAGTCTTCGCTGCGGCTCTGGATGATGCGGCCCTCGTGCTCGGTGATCGAGCAGAAGGTGCAGCCACCGAAGCAGCCGCGCATGATGTTGACGCTGAAGCGGATCATTTCCCACGCGGGGATCTTGGTCGCGCCGTCATGGCTGCCGGCCTCGTCCGCGTAGGCGGGGTGCGGGCTCCTCGCGTACGGCAGGTCGAAGACGTGGTCCATCTCCGGCGTCGTCAGCGGGATCGGCGGCGGGTTGATCCAGAGGTCGCGCTCGCCGTGGCGCTGCACCAGCGCGCGGGCGTTGCCGGGGTTGGTCTCCAGGTGCAGCACGCGGTTGGCGTGGGCGTAGAGCACCGGGTCGCTCTTGACCTGCTCGTAGGCCGGCAGGCGCACCACCGTGTGGTCGCGCGGCGGCATCTGGATGCGGCCGATCTTGTGCAGTGTGATCGGCTTGACCCCGTCGTCGTTGGACGCGCAGGCCTTGTTCTCTTCGACGATCTGGTAGGGGCTGATCAGATCGTCGATGCGGCCCGGGCGGTCCACCTCGGTCGAGTCCAGCTCGAACCAGCCCTCGGCCGTCGGGTCGTCGGTGCGGCGCATGAAGGCCGTGCCGCGCACATCGGTCAGGCTCTCGACGGCCTCGCGGCGCGCCAGGCGGTGTGCAATCTCGACGATGGCGCGCTCGGCGTTGCCGTAGACCAGCAGGTCGGCCTTGGCGTCCACCAGGATGGAGCGACGCACCTTGTCCTGCCAGTAGTCGTAGTGCGCGATGCGGCGCAGCGAGGCCTCGATGCCGCCGATGACGACGGGCACGTCCTTGAATGCCTCCTGGCAGCGCTGCGTGTAGACCAGCGTCGCGCGGTCGGGGCGCTTGCCGCCTTCGCCGCCGGGCGTGTAGGCGTCGTCGCTGCGGATTTTTCGATCAGCCGTGTAGCGGTTGATCATCGAATCCATGTTGCCGGCCGCGACGCCGAAGAACAGGTTGGGCTTGCCGAGTGCCTTGAACGGCTCTGCGCTCTGCCAGTCCGGCTGCGCGATGATGCCGACGCGAAAGCCCTGGGCCTCCAGCGTGCGGCCGATGACCGCCATGCCGAAGCTCGGATGGTCGACGTAGGCGTCGCCGGTGACGATGATAACGTCGCAGGAATCCCAGCCGAGCTGCTCCATCTCCTGCCGGCTCATGGGCAGGAAAGGCGCGGGGCCGAAACGCTTGGCCCAGAACGGGCGGTAAGCGGTCAGCGCCTTCGGTGGAGTGGGGAGTGCGGACATGTCAGTGGCGCGCGGCCGCCCGGAGCCGCTGACGCGCCCCCTTGGGGGGCCGTGAGCGAAGCGAGCGTGGGGGCTGATGTGAATCTTCGATTGTCGGGGCGGACCCAGAAAGCACAAAGCCCGCGCGGGGCGCGGGCTTCACTCAACGGCCGAAGCCGTGAGGGATTACAGCGAACGGATGTTCGAAGCCTGCAGACCCTTGGGGCCTTGCTTCACTTCGAATTCGACCTGGGCGCCTTCGGCCAGGGTGCGGAAGCCGCCGTTGTTCTTGATTTCGCTGTGGTGGGCGAACAGGTCCTTGCTGCCGTCGGCCGGCGTGATGAAGCCGAAGCCCTTGCCGTCATCAAACCATTTGACGGTGCCGGTTTGCATGGTGCTCATGAATTTCCTTAAGTAGTCGTGCGGTGCGGCCCACCTTGAGCGGCTGCGACAACACAACGACTTCGGGCAAGGACCAGCAAAAAAAACAGCGCCATTGACTGGCGCCGGATCGGGATTCTAGCCGCTCAGGCGGCAATCAGCGATTGGGCGACGACCGCCATGCCGCGGGCGCGCGACGCGCCGCCTTCGACGCGGCTTTCCTCGAAGACCGCGCAGGCGCAGTCCCGGCAGGCGCCGCAGGCCGTGGCGACGCGCAGGTCATCCTGCAAGGCCTCGAAATTCGGGCAGCCGGACGACGCCGCGATGGCGATGTCTCGGTCGGAGACGCGGTGGCAGACACAGACGATCATGATGGGTGTGAAGTCTAATGCGAATCGGTCTCATTTGCAGAAAGACCGGTTTTGATCGAGGGGTTCTGCTGGGGATACTTCGGCACATCTTCACGAACACAACAAGGACAGCCCCATGAAAGGCGACCCGCAAGTCATTGCGCACCTGAACCAGCAGCTCAAGCTCGAACTGACCGCCATCAACCAGTACTTCCTGCATGCCCGCATGCTGAAGAACTGGGGCCTGATGAAGATGGCCAAGCACGAGTACGAGGAGTCCATCGAGGAGATGAAGCACGCCGACAAGCTCATCGAGCGCGTGCTGACGCTGGACGGCCTGCCCAACCTCCAGGACCTGGGCAAGCTGCTGATCGGCGAGAACGCCGTCGAGACGATGCGCTGCGACCTGCAGATCGAGAAGGCCTCGCACGTGCACCTGAAGGACGCCGTCGCCTACTGCGAAAGCGTGCGCGACTACGTGTCCCGCGAGCTCTTCGTCGAGATCCTCGATGACACCGAGGAGCACATCGACTACATCGAGACCCAGCTGGAACTGGTCGACACCGTCGGCGAGCAGAACTACCTGCAGTCGCAGATGGGCGACGCCAGCTGACCCGCTTCCCGCGACCAGCCACTGCCAGCCGCCTCACGAGGCGGCTTTTTCATGCGTCAGAGAAAGCGTTCGAGCAGCCGCTTGGACTGCTTGTCCAGCGCCCAGCGGTCGGGCACCTGCAGCTGCACGCCGTGGCTGGACGTGATGAGCAGCCGGCCCTCGTCCAGGCGGCGGATGTCTTCTTCGCTCTTCAGCACGAAATCCACCTCGCCGCGGTCGGTCTCAACGCGCCAGGTGCTGGGCGTCGAGAAGGTGTTGACCGAGATCAGGCGCTTGAGCGTCGGGTGGAATTCGCGCGCGGCGAGTTCGGACTCGAGCAGCCGGCGCGGACCGTCCGGCAAAGCGGACAGCCGCTCAATCCATGCCAGCTCATGACCATGCATGCCGATCAGGGACAGGCCGTCGTCGGGCGCCGAGATCGGATGCGCACGCACCGGCGTGACGCCAACGTGCGTGGCGCCTTCCAGGTCCGTCACCACCAGCCGGCCATGGGCGTCCACGTGCAACTCTCGAAACGGCAGGTTGCTCATGCGTTCTCCGTGTGCGCGCTGGGGTTGGGCGCGACGACCATCAGGCCGCCGTCCTCGCCGGCCTCGGCATCGACACGGCGGGCCTGGGCCTCCCACAGCCGCCAGTAATGGCCCTGCTGGGCAATCAGTTCGTCGTGCGGCCCGAGTTCGACGATCTCGCCGCGGTCCATGACGACGAGGCGGTCCGCCTTGCGCAGCGTGGACAGGCGGTGCGCGATGGCGATGGTGGTGCGGCCCTTCACGAGGTTGTCCAGCGCGCGCTGAATTTCCTTCTCCGTCTCGGTGTCCACGGCGCTCGTGGCCTCGTCGAGGATCAGGATGGCCGGGTCGATCAGCAGCGCGCGGGCGATGGAGATGCGCTGGCGCTCGCCGCCCGACAGGCCCTGGCCGCGCTCGCCCACCAGGCTGTCGTAGCCGTGCGGCAGGCGCAGGATGAACTCGTGCGCATGCGCGGCGCGGGCGGCCGCAACGATCTCGTCGCGCGTCGCATCCGGCTTGCCGTAGGCGATGTTCTCGGCGATGGTGCCGAAGAACAGAAAAGGCTCTTGCAGCACCAGGCCGATATGGCGGCGGTAGTCGGCCACCTTGATGCGGCGCAGGTCCACGCCGTCGACGCGGATGGAACCCTCGGTCACGTCGTAGAACCTGCAGATCAGGTTGACCAGCGTGCTCTTGCCCGAGCCGCTGTGGCCCACCAGGCCCACCATCTCGCCGGGTCGGATGTCGAGGTTCAGCGAACGGATGACCGAGCGCGAGCCGTAGCGGAAGTTGACGCCCTGCATGGAAATGGCGCCGGTCACGTCGTTGAAGGGCAGCGGATTGACCGGATCCGGCACGTTGGAGACGTGGTCCAGGATGTCGAAGATGCGCTTGGCGCCGGCCGCGGCCTTCTGCGTGACGGAAACGATGCGGCTCATCGAGTCCAGCCGCGCATAGAAGCGGCCGATGTAGGCCAGGAAGGCCGTCAGCACGCCGACCGTGATGCTCTGGTGGGCGATCAGCCAGATGCCGATGCCCCAGACGACCAGCAGGCCCATCTCGGTGAGCAGCGAGACCGTGGGCGTGAACAGGCTCCAGGTCCGGTTGAGCCGGTCGTTCACCTGCAGGTTCTTGGCGTTCGCCTCCTTGAAGCGCCGCGCCTCGCGCGCCTCCTGCGCGAAGGCCTTGACGACGCGGATGCCGGGGATGGTGTCCGCCAGCACGTTGGTGATCTCTGCCCAGACCCGGTCGATCTTCTCGAAGCCGGTGCGCAGCCGGTCGCGCACGAGATGGATGAGCCAGGCGATGAAGGGCAGCGGCACCAGCGTGGCAAGCGCCAGCCCGGGATGGATGCTGAACAGGATCACCGAGGTCATGCCCAGCATCAGCACGTCGGTGATGAAGTCCAGCGCGTGCAGGCTCAGGAACACCGAAATGCGGTCCGTCTCGGAGCCGATGCGGGCCATGAGGTCGCCGGTGCGCTTGTTGCCGAAGTACTCGAGCGACAGCCCCAACAGGTGCTCGAAGGTCGACGTGCGCAGGTCGGCCGCGATGCGCTCCGACACCAGCGCCAGCAGGTAGGTCTTGGCCCAGCCCAGCAGCCATGACACCAGCGCCGCGCCCAGCAGGCCCGCCAGCAGCAGCGTCACGAGAGACGGATCGATGGCCTGGCCGTTCTGGAACGGGATCAGCACCTTGTCCATCAGGGGCATGGTCAGGTAGGGCGAAACCAGCGTCGCGCCGGTCGCGCCGAGCATCAGCGTGAAGCCGAGCAGCAACTGCCCCTGGTAGGGCCGCGCGAAGCGCCACAGGCGCAGCAGCACCCAGGTGCTGGGCGGCGCGCCGGCCTCGCCGAAGTCGAAGGCCGATTCCTCGTCGTCCTCGTCGTCGACGCACGTCTCCTGGCCGGCCAGGCGCTGCACCTCGCGCTCGAAGGCGTCGACCAGGCGCACGGCCGCCGGGTTGCCGGCCAGCGTGAAGCGCCAGCGCGCCAGGCGCCGGTCGGTGTCGAACAGTTCGAGGAAGGCCAGGCCGCCATGGTCGCTGAGCTTGAGCGTCTGGCCCGGTGCCAGGGCATAGTCGCGCCAGGCGCCGCTGGCCGGCTCGAAGGCCAACAGGTGTGCATTTGTCAGCGCAATGAGGCCGTCGGCGAAGCGGCCTTCGGCGTCCAGGTCAACCTCCAGCGTGGCCACCACGTTCTCGCCTGCCAGGAGTCGCCCTTGCAGGGCGGCCGTTTGCGGATGAGGCGCGGTGACGGGAGGATGGTCTTGCATGTTGTTGTTCGCTCAGACGGGCAGCGGCAATTCTCCGCCATGACTTCGGCGCACAATTCCACGCGCTTCCCAGCGCCCAACCCCCCGACCCATGAGCAAGAAGAACGACATCCGCCTGCTGCGCATCAACTACCTGCGCGGGCCCAACATGTGGACCTACCGGCCGGTGCTGGAGGTCTGGCTTGACCTGGGCGAGCTGGAGGACCACCCCAGCCACGTGCTGCCCGGCTTCAACGACCGCCTCACCGCCGCGCTGCCCAACCTGATCGAGCACCACTGCGGCGTCGGCGAGCGCGGCGGCTTCATCGAGCGCCTGCGCGACGGCACCTGGATGGGCCATGTGCTGGAGCACATCGTCATCGAGCTGCTCAACCTCTCCGGCATGCCGACCGGCTTCGGCCAGACCCGCTCCACCAGCCAGCGCGGCGTCTACCGCATGGTGTTCCGCGCCCGCGACGAGCAGGTCGCACGTGCCGCGCTCGCCGAGGGCCACGCTCTCATCATGGCCGTCATCAATGACGAGCCCTTCGACGTGCCTGCGGCCGTGGCCCGCGTGCGCGACAAGCTCGACGACTGCTACCTCGGCCCCTCCACCGCGGCCATCGTCGCGGCCGCGACCGACCGCCGCATCCCGCACATCCGCCTGAACGACGGCAACCTCGTGCAGCTCGGCCACGGGGCGCGCCAGCGCCGCATCTGGACGGCCGAGACCGACATGACCAGCGCCATCGCCGAGGGCATCGCCGGCGACAAGGACCTGACCAAGACGCTGCTCAAGGCCGTCGGCGTGCCGGTGCCTGAAGGCCAGGAGGTCAAGACGGCGGCGCAGGCCTGGGAAGTCGCGCAGGACATCGGCCTGCCGGTCGTCATCAAGCCCAGCGACGGCAACCATGGCCGCGGCGTGACGCTGGACATCGCGAACGAGGCCGACTGCGAGGCCGCCTTCAAGCTGGCCGACGCCGAAGGCTCGTCCGTGCTGGTGGAGAGCTACATCCGCGGCAACGAGCACCGCGTGCTGGTCGTCGGCGGGCAGGTGGTGGCCGCGGCGCGCGGCGAGGCGGCCTGGGTGCACGGCGACGGCCAGCACAGCATCGTCGAGCTCATCGACAGCCAGATCAACACCGACCCGCGCCGCGGCCTGACCGAGGACTTCCCGCTCAACCGCATCACGCTCGGCGAAGACCCCGTCGTGCTGCTGGACCTGCAGCGCCAGGGCTTCACGCCCGAGTCGGTGCCACCCGCGGGCAAGGCCGTGCTGATCCAGCGCAACGGCAACGTCGCGATCGACTGCACGCCCGAGGTCCACCCGGAGGTGGCGCACGCGGTGTCGCTGGCCGCGCGCACCGTGGGCCTGGACATCGCCGGCGTCGACCTCGTCACCGAGGACATCGGCAAGC
>Ga0307411_10001168_pt1 | contig 10333 bp, 9 predicted proteins | sample DK1Ometagenome_2_FD_203712 | JGI IMG/M metagenome (GOLD analysis project Ga0307411, IMG submission 203712) | Maize rhizosphere microbial communities from greenhouse at UC Davis, California, United States - DK15-O-1 | ecosystem: Host-associated > Plants > Roots > Rhizosphere > Soil | place: USA...
CTCAACGATCACGTGGCCGCCAACCCGCGCCGCACGATGGGCGAGATGTGGCTCGAAGGCAGCGCCGGCGTGCTCCGGCTCGATGGCGATGCGCGGCTGTGGTGGAAGCCGCATCAGCGCGACGAAACCGAGCGTCGCTACGATCGCGGCGACGACGCCGCGTTCGGCGGCGGCTGCTGCGAGGCGCTGCAGCGGCACGTCGTATCGCATCTGTCGCGCGGCACGCCGCTCGAGAATCGCGGCCGCGACTATCTCGTGAACCTGGACATCCAGGAAGCGGTGTACGCGTCGCACGCGAACGGCACGCGCATCGCCCTGCCGCCGACGACGCCGCGGAGCCCGGAGCGCGCCACCCCCGATACCACCTGCGCGGCGAGCGACCGCGCGCCCTGACCGAGGAGACGACGATGCACCGCCGAACGCTGATGAAGCACTCGCTGGCCATGATCGCCGCAGTCGCGCTGTGGACCGGCGCTGCGCAGGCGCAGACCGTGCTGAAGTTCAGCCATACCGACCAGCCGGGCGGCCTGCGGCAGAAGGCCGCGGAGCTGTTCGGGCAGCGCGTCGAGCAGTACACGCAGGGCCGCTACAAGGTGCAGGTGTATCCGGCCGCGCAGCTCGCCAACGACCCGAAGGCGGTCGAGCAGCTGCAGCTCGGCGGCATCGACTTCACCGTGACCGGCACCGGCACCTATGCGACGCACATCCCGACGCTCAACCTCACCGTGCTGCCGTATCTCGTCGAAACCTACGAGCAGGGATGGAAGCTCTACGACGAATCGAAGTGGCTGAAGGCGCAGTTCGACCAGGGCCCGGCGAAGGGCTTTCGCCACCTCGCGACGTTCGAGGCGGGATTCCGCTGCATGACGACGAAGGATCCGCTCAACTCGCCGGCCGATGCCAAGGGACGCAAGCTGCGCACGTTCCCGAACGAGATGATGCGCTGGACGCTCGAGTCGATGGGCTTCGCCGTGCAGATCATGCCGCTGCCGGAGGTCTACCTGGCGATCCAGCAGGGCGTCGTCGCCGGCCAGGAGAACCCGGTCGATACGATCCACGCCAACAAGTTCTACGAGGTCGCGCCGAACGTCACGCTGACCAACCACGTCTACAGCCCGATCCCGCTCACCGTGTCGGAAAAGACGTGGCAGCGGCTGTCACCCGCCGATCGTGATGCCGTCACGCGCGCCGCACGCGAAGCGGCGACGTGGAGCCGTCGCGAGGTGGCTGCGGCCGAGGAAGCGCAGTTGAAGGACATGGCGGGCAAGGGCGCCAAGGTGAACCGTCCGAAGCTCGACGCGTTCCGCGATGCGGTCAAGCCCGCGTACGCGATGGCGAAGGAGAAGTACGGCGCCGACGTCGACGCGATCCTCGCCGACGCTGAAGCGATCCGCAAAGCGTCGCCGGCGAAGTAGCGATGTCGCGGCCGATCGACACGGTGCTGCCGGCGCGCCGGCTGCTGTTGCCGGCGCCGGGGCTGCCCGCGCCGCTGGCGCTGGTCGGCACGATCGTCGACTGGACGGTCGTGGCGATCGGCGCCGTGATGATCACGATCGTGTTCGCCAACGTCGTGTTCCACCTCTTCGGCCGCGACAACGCCTGGACGATCGAGCTGTCGGAGTTCCTGATGGTGTGGGTGACGTTCCTCGGCGGCGCGTCGGCCGCGCGCCGCAATGCGCACATGGCGATCACCGAGCTCGTCGACAAGCTCGGCGCGCCGGCGCGGCGCAGTGCCGATGCCGGCATCCAGGCGCTGGCCGCGGCGATCCTCGTGCTGCTCGCGTGGTTCGGCATGGGCATCGTCAACGCGAGCTGGGGCAACGAGCTCACCGTCCTGCGCATCCCGATGGCGCTGCAGTATCTCGCGCTGCCCGTCGGGGCTGCCGCGATGCTGGCGTTCGTCGGCTGGGACCTGTGGCTCATCCTGCGCGGCGTCCCGCGGGCGTCGCGCTATCCGCCAGACGTCGCACCGGGCGACTGACCAATGTTCGCGCTCGTCCTGTTCGCGGCGTTCTTCGCGATCGCGCTCGCCGGCGTTCCGCTGATGACGGCGCTGCTCGCGACGACGGTGGGCGCCATCTGGATCGGCGGCCTGTCGCATCCGCTCGAGACGATCTTCCTCAACTTCATCGGCGGCGTCGAGCCGTACCTGCTGATCGCCGTGCCGCTGTTCATCTTCGCCGGCGAGCTGCTGTCGCACGGCGGCGTCGGGCGGCGCATCGTCGACTTCGCGCGCGCGCTGTTCGGTTTCCTGCCCGGCGGGCTCGGCATCGTCACCATCGTGTCGTGCCTGATGTTCGGCGGCGTGTCCGGTTCGGCGATCGCGGATACGGCGGCGATCGGCTCGCTCATCATTCCGGCGATGATCCAGCGCGGCTACTCGCGCGGCTTCGCGGCGGCGCTGGTCGCGGTCGCCGGAACGCTCGCGCTGCTGATGCCGCTGTCGATCCCGTTCCTCGTCTACGCGTTCATCGCCGGCGTGTCGATGCGGCAGCTGTCGATGGCGGGCATCCTGCCGGCGATCATCAGCGCGATCGCGCTGGCGTCGGTGTGCGTCTGGTATGGCCGCCGTACCGGATGCGACAAGGGCGAAGGTCGCCTGTCGCTGACGGAAGTGCTGCGCGCCACGCGTGCCGCGGGACCGGCGATCCTGATGCCGATCATCATCGTCGGCGGCATCTGGTCGGGGTTGTTCACGCCGACCGAGGCAGCCGCGGTGGCCGTCGTGTACGGGCTGCTGGTGTCGATCTATCTCTATCGCGACATCGGCTGGCGCGACCTGCCGCGCCTGGTGCTGAACGCGTTCCAGACGAGCGCCACCGTCATGCTCGTCGTCGGCGCGACCGGCGCGCTCGCGTGGCTCATCACCGTCGAGCAGGTCGCCACGCAGATGGCGAACTGGATGCAGGCGGTGTCGAGCTCGCCGTGGATGTTCCTGCTGCTGGTCAACGTCTCCCTGCTGCTGCTGGGCATCTTCATCGAGCCGCTGCCGGCGCTGCTCCTGACGGCGCCGTTGTTCCTGCCGCTCGCGAAGGCGTTCAACGTCGACCTCGTGCACCTCGGCGTCGTCATGACGGCGAACCTCGCGATCGCGCTGTACACGCCACCCGTCGGCGGCACGCTGTTCGTCGCCGCGAAGCTCGCGCGCGCCGGGATCGCCGAGATCTCGCGCTACCTGCTGCCGCTGATGGCCGCGACGGTGACCGTGCTGTTCATCGTCACCTATGTGCCGGCGCTGACGCGCATGACGTCGCGCCTGCTGCTTCCCTGACGCTGGCGCGGGCGATGCGCGAGCGGCTCGCGCGTCACAGGAACCGCCAGGCCTCGGGCGGGCGCCGGCGCTCCTCGCCGTGCCCGGTGTGCGCCTGGTCGATGCCCCACAGGCGGTAACCGCCGCGGAATGCCGTGAGGTTGTGCCCGATGCGGACGTTCGGCGGCAGCGGCTCGCCGATCGACTTCGCGTTGCCTCCGCCCAGCACGACGTAGTCGGCGAGGAACGACCGCTGCAGCCACGGGATCGTGGCGAGGACGTCGCGCCGCCAGCGCGCGCTCCCGAGCCGGTCGAATGCCGGACGGCCGAAGCGCTCGTAGAACTTGCGTCCTTTCCATTCGAGCTCGCCGAGTTCGAGCGGGACGACCGAATGATCGACGATCAGCACCGAGCCGACGCCGGTGCCGAAGCCGAGGAACAGCATGCGCCCGCCGTCGTAGCTGCCGAGCGCCTGCATCGTCGCGTCGTTGACGATGCGAAGCGGCATGCCGAACGCGGCTGCGAAATCGAAGCCCACCCAGCCGGGACCGAGGTTCGGCGGCTCGGTGACGGGACCGGCCGCGCCGACGCGCCCCGGGTAGCCGAGCGAGACCGCATCGAACGACCAGCCGGCGGCACGCTTCTGCACCGCCTGCACCATCTGCGCGGGCGTCATCCGGCGTCCCGAACGCACGGTCCGCACGCGGGTTTCGCCGGACGCGAGGCACTTGACGCTGGTGCCGCCGATGTCGACGGCCAGCACGCCGCGCGGCGGCTTGCGGGAGCGGCGTCTCGCGGGGGAAGGGCTCAAGGTGTCCGGGTCAGGTGCTGCGCGAAAGGCGCGTTCGACCGCAGAGGATACCTGCGCAACGCGACGTCACGTGACGATCAGCGCGGCGAATCCGGCGACGAGGACGGTGCCGCCGGCCGCGATGAACGCGAACGCGAGCGAGTCCCAGGTCCAGCTCGATCGGACATCCCATTTCGGGAACTCGGGCGGTGGCTCGCCGTGCGCCCGCGCACGCGCGCGGGCCAGCTCACGCGCCTTCAGGGTGAACAGGCTGACGAGGCAGCACAGCACGGCGAGACCGAACAGCATGCTCGCCGCGATCCACGTGCTGCTGTCGGCGCGCACGAGGTAGGCGCCGCCAAGCCCGGTCAGCGCGACCAGCAGCAGCGCCCAGCGCAACCGGTCGCCGGCTTCCATGGCCCGGCCCGCTTCGCCGTTCGACATGTTCCCCCCACGAACGACGGCCAGTGTACGGGCGCCGGCCGCGGGCCGATTGAACACGTGACCAAGGCGCCGAACCCTGCCGAGGCCGCCGCGCGCGTCGCCACTCGGCGCGAGCGGCGCGCCGCCATAATGCCGCATGATCGTGCACCTGGTGGACGGGACCTACGAGCTGTTCCGTCACTTCTACGGCCTGCGTCGCTTCACCCAGGGCAAGGATCGTCCGTTCGGCGCCGTCGTCGGCGTGCTGCAAACGGTGCTGCAGATGCTGGAGCAGGGGGCGACGCACATCGGCGTGGCGACCGACCACGTCATCGAATCGTTCAGGAACGACCTGTGGAGCGGATACAAGACGGGCGAGGGCATCGAGCCGGCGCTGCGCGCACAGTTCGAACCGCTGGAGGAGGCGCTCGCCGCGATGGGGGTCGTCGTCTGGCCGATGATCGAGCTCGAAGCCGATGACGCGCTCGCGTCCGCCGCGCGCGCCGCCGCCGGCGTCGCATCGGTCGAGAAAGTGTGCATCTGGACGGTCGACAAGGACCTCGCGCAATGCGTGCGCGGCGAGCGTGTCGTGCAGATGGACCGGCGCGCGAAGACGATGCTGGACGCAGCCGCGGTCAAGCGGAAGTACGGCGTCGAGCCCGAGCGCATTCCCGATTACCTCGCGCTCGTCGGCGACGCGGCCGACGGCTATCCCGGCATTCCCGGCATCGGGGCGATCACCGCCGCGCAGCTGATCGGCCGCTACGGCGCGCTGGAGTCGTTCCCCGAGCACGTGCTCGGCGCCAGGCGCGACGCCGCGCTGCTGTTCAAGCGACTGGCGACGCTTCGCACCGACGCGGATCTGTTCGACGGCGTCGAGGCGCTGGTGTGGCGCGGGGCGACCCCCGCCTTCGACGCGTGGGCGCAGCGGATGGAGGCGCCGCGGCTGGTGGAGCGCGCCACGCAGGTGGCGCAGCGCCGATGAGCGCGACGCCGGCCTACGCGCGTGCCGAGCTTGCGCCGCGCGCGGCGGCATCGTAGCTTGCGGCCACGTCTTTCACGCACTCCGGGAATCGTGTCGACTGTCCGCGGACGTCTGCTGGCGCCGCTCGCGTGGCGGGTGGAGCGCTTCCTTGGCGGGCGCAGCTACGCCGCCGAGCTGATCGCGGCCGTGGCCGGGTTCCGCCGCCACTTCTCGCGCTGGCCGAACCTCGTTCGGCCGCGCGACTTCAGCGAGCACATGGCGCGGCTGATGCTGACCCGCGATGGCCGCAGCGATCTTCGTGCGCGCATGACCGACAAGGAGCTCGTGAAGGACATCGTCCGCGCGCGCGTCGGCGACGCCTTCGTCGTGCCGACGCTCGCCGTGCTGCGCGACATGGCCGCGGTCGACGCGTACGCGTTTCCTGCCGATTGCGTCGTCAAGCCGACGCACCTGTCCGGTCACGTCATCGTAAGACGCGATGGCGAGCCGGCGATCGACCGCACGCTCGTGCGCCGCTGGTTCGCCACCAACTACTACGATCGCTGCCGCGAGCCGGTGTACCGGAACCTCGCGCCGAAGGTGATGGTCGAGCAGCGGCTCGACGATCGCGAGCGCTTCGTGCCGCTCGACTTCAAGGTGTTCTGCTTCCACGGCGTGCCGGCGTTCGTGCAGGTCGACGAGGGGCGCTTCGTCGAGCATCGCCGCGCCTACTATTCGCCGGGGTGGCGGCGGCTGCCGTTCCTCATGCAGAAGCCGTCGCTCGATCGTCCCGTCGAGCGACCGCGCCGGCTCGACGACATGCTCGCGGCAGCCGCGCGGTTGTCGGACGGAATGTCGTTCCTGCGTGTCGACTTCTACGCGCTCGGCGACGCGCTCAAGGTCGGCGAGCTCACCCATTTCCCCGAAGCCGGCTTCACGCACTTCGACCCGCCGGTCGCCGACCGCATCGCCGGCCGCTTCTTCCGCGAGCCGACGCTCGATGCCGAGCGGGCATTCGCCGGCCTCGTTCCGCTGCATCCGCAGGGCAAGAAGCACGACGGTCCGGCCGACGTGTTCCTCGCGCCGCTCGTCGACGAGCCCGCCGATCGGCGGCCGGTGTAAGGCGAGCGCGACAGGGGTGGAGCGTGGGCTTCAGCTTGCGCGCTCGGCCGCCGGGTACGCGGCGGCGCGCCCGCGTTCGGCGATCTCGGTGGTACGGCCGAAATACCCGGCGAACGCGCGATCGCCGACGATTCGCGGCCGGGCCTCCTCGCGCACCGGCCGGTATGCGCCGTCCGCGTGCCTCCGCCGCACCTCGACCGCGAAAGCCTCCCGCTTGCGCAATGCCTTAGCGACCGCGTCCTGCCAGCGCTTCGCATCGTCGGGATGCAACCCGCTCCGCCAGCCGTCGCCGACCGCATCCTCGAGCGCCAGCCCGGTGAATTCGCGCCACGCCGCGTTCGCGTACGCGAGCCGCGCGTCGGGGCCGCACCACCAGAGCATCGCCGGTGCCTGGTCGGCGACTTCGCGCAGCCGGGCCTCCTGCTCGTCGTGCTCGCCATGGCGCAGCGCGAGCTCGTCGCGCAGCGCGAGGTTGGCCACGCGCGCGACGCGAAGCGCGGACGTGATGCCGGCGATGGCGAGCGCCACGGTGAGGAAAAGCGCCGCGCCGATCCACTCCGCCGTGGGCCCGCGCGGCACCTCGACGTCGAAGAAGATCTGCCGCACGATGACGACGGTGATGACCGCGGCGACCGTGCCCGGCCCCATGCCGCCGGCCCAGGCGGCGATCGCGACGGCGAGGAAGAACGTCGCATAGGGCGCCGTGCCGCCGAGGTACGGGGCGAGCGTGACGCGGATGAGCGCGGCGACCGCGACGGCGGCCAGCGCGACGCCGTAGCCCCGCAACACGACGATCCAGCGCGCACGCGACCTCGCCGGCGACTTCACCGCGCTTCGCGTGGAACGCGGGTTCGCCGCGGCGGCGCTCGCGATGACCGAGGACACCCACAGGGTGGCAACGGCGGGAAGGAACAACCCGAGCCCGGTGAAAGCGAGCGCTTCGATCAGTCCGTCGACGCCGCGCGTGAAGCCGACCGCCCAGACGAACGCGCCCGCCGCTGCGACCAGGAGCGCGATGCCGGCATAGCTCAGCCGCCGCGCGAGAATCTCCAGGGTCGAGGGTGCGTTCATCGTGCGTGCGTGCGAGCGCCGCGGAGGCCGCGGCGACGGGCGTGAAGTCTAGGGCGCCCGGCGGGTGCGCGCAATGGCGCACGGGGCGGCAACGTCAGGCGGCGATCACGTCCGTGGCCGGGGTGGCGCGCGGAAACGTCACGGTGAACGTCGCGCCGCGCCCGCGGCCTTCGCTGGCCACGGCGATCGAGCCGCCGTGCTGCTCGGCGAGCTGCTTCGCGAGCGCGAGCCCGACGCCCATGCCGCTGATGCGGCTTTTCGCGTCCAGACCCGGCCGCGCGAACATGGTGAAGATCTCGCGCAGGAATTCCGGCGGGATGCCCTGGCCTTCGTCGGTCACCGCGATGCACACCGAATCGTCGTCGCACCACGTCTTCACCGACACGCGCGTGCGTGGCAGGCTGTACTTGAGCGCGTTCGACAGGATGTTGACCAGGATCTGCTCGGCGCGGAGCGCATCGACCAGTGCGACCGCGTCGGGCGCCTGATGCTCGACGACGATCGTGTGCCCGCTCTTGTCGGACTGCTCGCGGACGACGTCGAGCGCGCCGTCGACGATTTCCGTCACGTACCGCGGCGCGATGTCGAGCTCGACGAGGCCCTGCGAAATGCGCGCGACGTCGAGCAGGTCATCGATGAGCCGCACGATCTGCGAGGTCTGCCGATCGATCGTCACCGTCGCGCGGCGCACGCGCTCGATGTCGCCGGGCACGCGTTGCAGGATCTGCACCGAATTGCGGATCGGGGCGAGCGGATTGCGAAGCTCGTGCGCCAGCACGGCGAGGAACTCGTCGCGGCGTCGCACCGCGCGCTCGAGCTCCGCCTCGTAGACCTTGAGCTGGGAGATGTCCACCGCGGCGGCGACGGCGCCGCGCACCTCGCCGTCGACGCCGAAGAGCGGCGCCGCGGTGATGCTGACGTGGCGACGCGTGCCGTCGGGCCGCGCGACCTCCATGCCGGTGCCGTTCACGATGCATCGCTCGCGGATCGCCACGCGGATTGGCACCTCGCCGCGCTGCAGCGGACGTCCGTCGCGCAGGAACTGCGCCGCCGCCGCGTCGCTGCCGTGCGCGATGCCTGCGATGCCGAGCAGCTCGTCGGCCGCGGGATTGCCGATGATCTCGTCGCCGTGTGCGTCGCGGGCGATCCACAGCGGCGCCGGCACGTGCTGGAACAGCGTCTCCAGCTCGCCAGTGCGCTCGGTCAGCGCACGTTCGGCACGGACGCGATGCGTGATGTCGATCGCCATGCCGCCGAGCCACTCGTGGCGCGCGACGCGCAACGGAAAGCGCAGCCAGAAGTAGTGACGCGCGGGCCCCGACACCGAGACGGTCCCCGACGACGCGCCGCGAGACCCGGCGCCTGCCTGCGCGGTCGCCTCGCGCCATGACGTGTCAGCGGCGCCGGCCGCGTTGACGAACGCGAACTCGCCGCGCTCGTCCTGGATGAACGCGGGATACGGCAGGTTGTCCATGAACGCCGCGAACTTCTCGTGCGCCGCCGACAGCTCCGTTTGCGCTTCGAATGCCGATTGCTGCGCCACGTGCGCCGCGGCGACGAGGTCGCGCGTTCGTTCGGGGATCTCGTGGGTGGTCGCAGCGGCCGCGTCGCGTGCGCGCGTCGGCGCCGTCTCGCGCGCGTCGCGCGTGTCGGCGAGCGCTTGCGGCGGCGCGCTCGCGCCGTGAGCGGTCGTTCCGGTCGACAGGCGTGCCACCGTCCGCTGTGCGGCCCGGCGCGCCCGCCGCTCGACCAGCCATGCAACAGCGAATGCGATCGCGAGCGCGATCGATGCGATCAACAGCATTGACACGATCCGCACCTTCGAGTGCGCGGTGCTCGCACCGCGCGAAAGGGCGTTGAAACGATTACCTGCAACATGTGCCAGTTCGAAGGCGCCCGTACGTCAGTCCGACACGCAATCCCCTGTCGGCATGCTACTTGCACGCTCGCCACGACGACCGTGTTCGCCTCAGCGCGGTCGCACAGACAGAGGAGATACACGATGGCCGGACGCAACGATCGGGAAGAGGAATCGCGCGGACAGCAGTCGCGCGGCTCGCACTACCAGCAGCACGGCGAAGGCTCGCATCAGCAGGGCGGCAACCAATCGCACGGAGGACAGATGCAGCAGCAGGGCGACGAGTGGCGGCGTGGCGGGCAGCAGCACGGATCGCAGAGCGGTCACTACGGGATGAGCGGCAGCGAGTCGGAGTTCGGCTCGCGCAGCATGGGACAGCAGCATCAGGATGCCGGCGGACGCTGGGAACCGAGCCAGGGCTCGCAATGGTCGCACGGCGGTTCGCAGGGCGGACAGCAAGGCTCGCAGCACGGCGGGCAGAGCTACGGCGGATGGTCGGGCCAGAGCGGATCGCACGGCTACGGCAGCGGCTCGCAAGGCGGTAGCTATGGCGGGTCGCAAGGCGGCTATGGCGGGTCGCAAGGCACGTACGGCGGGTCGCAGTTCGGACAGTCGCAGGGCGGTTACGGCGGATCGCAGGGCTATGGCGGCTCGCAGGGTTACGGCGGCTCCCAGGGCGGCTACGGCGGCTCGCAAGGCGGTTATGGCGGCCCGCAAGGCGGTTATGGCGGCCAGAGCTACCAGGGATCGCAGGGCGGCTATGGCGGCTCGCAGTTCGGCGGCTCGCAGGGCGGCTACGGTGGATCGCAAGGCGGTTACGGATCGCAGGGCGGTTACGGTGGTTCGCAGGGCGGC
>Ga0307411_10001170_pt1 | contig 10322 bp, 5 predicted proteins | sample DK1Ometagenome_2_FD_203712 | JGI IMG/M metagenome (GOLD analysis project Ga0307411, IMG submission 203712) | Maize rhizosphere microbial communities from greenhouse at UC Davis, California, United States - DK15-O-1 | ecosystem: Host-associated > Plants > Roots > Rhizosphere > Soil | place: USA...
AGTCTTCAACTCTATGGCTGAACACGCAAAACATTCGCACAGGGTGCGCGGCTATTGCGCGCTTTGCACGGCTCACTGCGCCACCAGCGCAACAGTAGAAAACGGTAAAGTAACCCACCTCGAGCCGGACCATGATCATCCCAACGGCGGCGTGCTGTGTATCAAAGGCAAAGCGGCGCCGGAGTTGGTTTATCATCCCGATCGATTGAATTATCCGCTCAAACGGACACGCCCGAAGAGCGATGCCGATCCGGGCTGGCAAAGAGTCAGTTGGGATCAGGCGCTGGATGAAATCGCCGAGCGGCTGATTTCCATTCGCGAGCGCTTCGGCGCGCGCGCAGTCGCCTTGGCTAAGGGCACACGCGGCGGCACATCCGTTTCCGATGCTGAGCGCTGGCTGGCGCGCTTTCTCAATAGTTTTGGCAGTCCCAACTGGGTATCCACTACGCATGTTTGTAATTGGCACAAGGATACCGGCTTCAGCTATACGTTCGGCGTGGAAATCCCCACACCCGACGTCGCTCAAAGCAACGCCTTTCTCCTCTGGGGCCACAACCCGAGCTCGACGTCTCTGATTCTGGCTCATGACATCGTTGCGGCAAAAAAGCGCGGCATGAAAATCGTTGCCGTCGATCCACGGCGCGTGGGAACTGCCGCCCAAGCAGATGTGCTGCTGCAGGTTCGGCCCGGCGCGGACGGCGCTTTGGCGTTGGCTCTGATCGATGTGGTCATCGGAGAAAAACTCTACGACAAGGAGTTCGTGAGTCAATGGACTAACGGGCCGCTTCTATTGCGAACCGATACAGAGACGCCTCTGACGGAAGCCGATCTCATGATCGGCGGCTCGCCGCAACGATTTATCGTCTGGGACGAAAGCGCCGATGCTCCTGTTGTCTATGACCCAAGCTCCGGCAGTTTCGACAAGCCGTCGGTGCGGCCTGCTTTGTTGGGTGAGCGCCGCATCAAATCGAGAACCGGGCAAGAAATTCTCTGCCACACGGCTTTTGCCGCGCTGGCGGCGCTTGCAGCAACTTATAACGCCACGCGGTCCCAGGCGATTACATGGGTTCCTGGCGATAAGGTCAGGCAGGCGGCGCACCTGCTGGCAGCGAACCGGCCGGTAAGCTTGTATATGCACAATGGCGTGGGGCAGCACACCAATGCGACCCAGACCAGTCGAGCGATCGCAACTCTGTACGCGCTTTTGGGGGATTTCGACCGGCCGGGCGGTAACGTAGTCTTCCCCAAGGCACCGGTCAACGCGGTTGCCGGTAAGGCATTTCTGCCAAACCGAGTCGCTCTCCAGAGAATTGGGCGCGAGCGCAAACCGCTGGGACCTCCGGCGAAACCCGGCAATTGCGCCGCTTACGATATCTTCACGGCCATTCTCGAAGGCACTCCGTATCCGGTCAAGGCGGTTTTGAATTTCGGCTCTAATACCGTTATGTCCACCGGCGATTCCCAGCGGGCGAGGGAGGCATTTCGCGCTGTCGAATTTGCCGTGGCCACCGAGCTATTCATGACCCCAACAGCGGAACTCTGCGATTATGTCCTGCCGGCGACAAGTTTCCTCGAGATGGGCAATTTAGCCGCCGGATTCGAACACCGGCCCAAAGGAAAACTCCATTTACAATATCGCCCGGCGGTGGTTCCGCCTCTGGCTGAGCGACGGTCCGATACCTGGATGATCTTCGAATTAGCTAAACGCGTGGGTCTCGGCCGTGAATTCTGGGAAGGCGATCCAGAAGCAGGCTACGAGCACGAGTTGGAGCCGACCGGTGTAACTCTTGCGCAACTCAAAGAATCTCCCGGAGGAATCAGCGTTGCCGCGACGCCGCGTTATCGAAAGTTCGCTGCAACGGACGAGCACGGCATTGGCCGCGGGTTTAACACGCCGGATAAGAAAGTGGCGATCTACTCCCATACTTTTGCCGCGCATGGCTTCTCGCCTCTGCCCGAGTATGTGGAACCTTTGATCAGCCCGGTCAGCCGGAGCGATCTGGCCGCCGAATACCCGCTGGTCCTGACTAACGCGAAGTTTACAACTTACATCCACAGCCAGCTGCGCGGTCTCTCCAGCCTGCGTAAGACGTCGCCCGAGCCAACCGCTGATATTCATCCCGATACAGCCGTGCCGCATGGCATCAAGAACCGAGACTGGATGGTGATCGAAAGCCCGCGCGGGGCGATCATGGCGAGAGCGCGTGTCACGGGCGCGATAGCGCCGGGTGTCGTCTGTTGCCAACATGGATGGTGGCAGGACTGTAAGCAACTCGACCTTCCCGGCTACGCCTCGGTCGGAAGTGGTTCGGCTAACCCGAGCCTGCTAATCGGCTCCGATCTCGCTGATCCGATTAGCGGCTCGTTACCGCATCGTTCTTATCTCTGTCGCGTGCGACCGGCAAAGTAATTGCGCTTTTAACAACCTGCGCGCAGAGAGCGAGGGGGGGTTAACCAGCATCGTCTTGTTTCCCGACGTTCTTAATGGCCTGGTTCGACAAAGTTTCAGCGCAAGCGGATCGCGCCGAAGAGCGCCTGCTGTCAAGAGCTCGGAAAACTCCGATACCGATATCGGCGGTACGCTCCTACAGGTCAGCCAAACGATAAGATCGAACAATTGAGATTAACCGTGCAATAGAGGCCAGAGTATCAATCCAACGATTCCTGACACCGTAACCATGATGGGCTCTGGAATTTTGTAGCGCCACAACAGAGCAAGACTGACGAGGGCAATGATTGTGGTGGGAAGATCGACGAGCGCCCGCGCGCCTAATACGATGACCGCACCGGTTATGGCTCCGATCGCAGAAGTGATCGCGCAGACCACGAGCTTCTCGCGCAAGCCCCTTCGGCTATCGGCACCGCGACGTTGGAGACCCTTTGGCCGTGGAAGAGCGACCGAATGTCCCGGGCACCACAGAGACATCATGGTCTCTGGTCTCCGGCATTGGCTGAGTCTCTGGAATCCCTGGCAGACCAATCCCCTCGCGTGCGTCATCGGTGAAAAACTGCGCGAGCGCTGAGATCAGGGTCCAGAATCGACGCCTGAGCGTGATTTCTATCGATTGGCGCTGCCGAATAAATTTCGTTTTTCAGAACGTATTGTGCTAGCCGTGCCTGAGAAAATCCTCATAGTGGGGGACGACTGTATTATAGCTTGAAGAATCTTAGCTTTACTTGTTAATGAGGTGGCTACTAAGTCGAGAAGGCTAGTGATGGGCGCAGGCCAGCGAGTCTTGGCTATTATACCAGGCTGTGAGTAGGCCCGGTATGATGGTGTGGGAATGCTTTTCATCCGACGAGCGTTCTTGCTGCTGGCTTGTGACAACTCCCGCTAGGGGAAGCGGTGGTTTGTTTTGGTAGGATCGACGCACGAGAGTACAGCAGAATATAGTCCTCCCACTCCAACACCGCGGTTCCGACACGGATGATGCTCCCTTAGCAACAAGACCATTGAAAGGGGCTAACGATTTTTATTACTTTTCTCAGAAGGATGTACTACTTGATCTGTAAGCGCCTTAAAATCTGCCTCTGACCATATTTTTCTAAAGTCTTCATCCTTGAGCGCTTCATCGGCGAGTCGAGGATTCAACGCGACAGCGTTCCTCAACCAACTTACCGCATTTGATTTATCGCTCATTTGGGCATACGAGGCAGCAATATTGTAATGCGCGTCGCTGAATTGTGGATTTAACTCTATAACTCGATTTAGGGATTGAATCGCTTCATCATACCGACCCATCTTCATGAATAGGGTCCCAAGGTTATAGTACGCATTAACGTAAGATGACTTGATCTCGGCCGCCCTTCTAAAAGCAGCGAGCGATTTATCAAGATCACCAACTCCTTCATACGCGATGCCAATGTTGAACAAAGCAACGGAATCAGTGGGATCCAAAGAAAGCGCGCGATCCAGTGTTTCTATCGCTCCGGAGAACTTTTTCTGCCGCACATACAACGTGCCTAGACGCAGATAAGATGGTTGATGGGGTGGGTCACCGGAAATCGCCCTTTCAAAAAGGCTCTCAGCATCCGCTATACGGTTTGCCTCTAGCGCAAGCACGCCCAGGTTATAGTAGGCTCTGACGAGACCGGGATTTAAGCGAAGCGCTTCTTTAAAGCGCGCCTCTCCCTCTTCTTTCTTGTCCAGCCTGACATAGACAACCCCCAGATTGAGCTGGGCCTCAGCCGAGTTGGGTTCGAGCGAGACTGCCGCTTCCAAGTGCTCCCGGGCTTCTTTTAGGTTATCGATCTGAATCGAACTTAGCGCAGCGTTATGCTGAGCCTCGAAATCCCGCGGTTTGCGATGTGCAAGCTCATGGTACAGATTTGCTACTTCAACGATATTCCCCTCCTGTTCCGCCCGCCTCGCGGCTGTCAGGATGTTTTCTGTCTCTGGCTTTTGATTACAGGAAGAGACGAGCAACCACATCATCATGACGGCGGAACAGAATTGCTGAGGCCTTTTCATGCGAATACCATTTATGGTTTGACTGGTGTCCCTTTGCAGCCGACGGTTTTGGATCTAGGGCAAGGTTGATATTTTCTGACCTTGAATGGCTAGTGCCTTACTAAGCAGAAAGTGTTTCGAACACGAATGGGCTGAAATGGACTCGTCTCAAAGTTAGTCCATCATGCTAGACGCCAAAGATATCACCGAATAGACGACAGTAGCGGCCACAGCAATCCAGATCACCAGCTTTATCGAGACAGGCAAATTGTGCACGACACATTCCTTTCTTTTATCTGTTGGCCATTCCTTCGAGATTCCGCGGATCCGGTCCAAACGCCCAGGGATTTCCTTTCTTATCGGTGAGAGTGAATGGAGAGCTCACCATGAGCATGCTCTATGATCCGATGGTGCTCTTCTCCGGAAAGGTTTTCTGGATCAACATGGATCGTGACGTTCGAGAGATACGGCAGGTGGTGTAACAATTGATGTCTGGCTTCCATTGCAATAGCGTGTCCTTGCGCCACCGACAGCTTGGGTTCTACGGCAAGGTTGATTTCGGCCTGCAAGCGATGCCCCGACCAGCGCAGGCGAACGTCGGTAACGGCGTGCACACCTTGCACGTGCTTCAGCGCGTGCAGGATTTCGTCAATCACGTCGGGATCGACTCCGTCAAGCAATCGGGTGAAAACAGCTTTCCCTGACCCCCACACGATGGGCAAGATGGCAGCCGTGATTATCAGTCCTACGATCGGGTCTGCCAATGGATATTTCAACCACACACCCGCCGCGCTGAACAATACGCCCAAACTGGTCAGGCCATCCACGCGCGCATGATAGCCGTCGGCAACGAGTGCTGCGCTGTTAATCTCTTTCCCCACGCGAATGCGGAAAAGCGCTACGATTTCATTGCCAGCAAAACCAATGATTGAAGCGACAGCAACGGCTCCGAGATTCTGGACAGTTTGGGGATGCATGAGACGGTTTATCGATTGATAGCCCGCCAGCAATGCGCTGAATAGAATCGTGCCGATGATCATTAAGCCGGCCACGTCTTCGACGCGGCCATAACCATGAGTAAAACGCGGGGACGGTTGCCGCCGTGCCAGAGTAAACGCAACCCATAAAGGAATGGCCGTCGCCGCATCGGCAATGTTGTGGATCGTGTCGGCAAGCAGAGCAACGCTCCCGGTAAAGAAAACGACTATTAATTGAAATACAGCTGTTCCGGCTAATCCGATTAAAGACCATTTGACCGCCCAAATACCCCTTTCCGTTGCTAGGATTGCAGGGTCGATCGTACCGTGAGTGTGGCTGTGAGGCTCTTGATGTTCTTGGGAGGGATCTTTCTTATGAGAATGTTTTAGACTGAACATAGACGTCTTCCGCCTCCCCGGCTTGTCAAAGGGTTCAAACCTACGTTCTTGTAGTTGAGGATACTGCCAGATGGATGGATAAAACGGCCAATACCTGAACGTACATTCACTTTAAACAACCGGGAGCTTGAGCCTCTAACTCGGCGACGGCTTGAATGAAGGCCAGCGCAGCGTCCAACGAGCGAGCGCGCGCCTGGGTAAAGCGGTCGCGCGTGACGCTGAACTCAAAGATCGTCATTTCACCGCTCTCATACGCTTTGCGCGTCAAGGCCACCATTTTTTCAATCTCCTCCGAATAGGTTTTACCGTAAGAGTCTACGGTTTCCTGCGCCACCGCGAGTTTTGAATAAGGTGCATCGATGTCCTGCTTCGCCGTCAGTAAACGACCTTCCAATTCGGCCCGGCTGACGTTTTGGTTGGCGAGTGCTGTAGCTACTTCTTCCTGATTACGATCGAAAAGGGGCAGGGGAATCGCAATTTCGCCGCCGAAGAGGTTCTCGTTGCTATCCCGCTTATATCGCGGCCCGATAGAAATATTTGGAATACGCCGGGCCTGTGCGAGGCGAAGCTCTGCCTCGCGGACTTCAACGGCAAGCTTCGCAGCCTTCACATCGGGGCGGCTTGCCACAACACAGGCGATAATAGTCTGCCGATCAGGAAGGGTGCGACTGGTTTTCGTCAACAGGTCCAGCAGGTCACCGCTTACCGTCAAAGAGCCGTTCTCTTGAAATCCTATCAGCTGGCGCAGCTGTTTTTCTATCAACACCCGCACGTGCATTTTGTTCGCCAGTTCGCTTCGGACGTGGTCACGATCCAGCCGTAAGGTATTTAATTCCAATACCGAGATATCTTCGCGCGCGAATCTCTTCTGGCCTGAATCCAATAGATTTTCCTGAACCGTGAGAACCTCCTTCAAGTCCCTAATGAGTTGCTGCACGGCGAGGAGCTGGTAGTAAGCTTGCGTTACCTCCAGGCCCAGCAGCCGTTCGGCGTCCGCGACCGCCAACTGCGCCTGAGCCAGGTTTTTTGCCGCTGCCTCATGACGGTATCCGCGCTGCCCGGCAATTTCGAATTCCTGTAGAAGATTGAGTTCAACACTTGTACTTGCTTTGCCGGATGCCGGCGTCTCCATTTCTACACTGAAGCGCGGGTTATGCTGAAGTAACAAACCTGCTTGCTGAGCACGCGCCCGGGCGACCCCAAGCGTATGCCGTTTAGCTTTCAACTCGGGGTTCTCCCTAAGGGCGTATTGGAGAGCCGCGGGCAGATCCAGGGACAGCTCTGCGGCATTTGTGTCGAGCGGTGACAGGACCAACAATAGGAAAAGCACGAGTCCGAATAATTTATGCCTCTTCATAGCGACACGCCCCTCTCAACTACCGGACGACCGAACCTCAAATACAATGCAGGAACAACGATCATGTTGAGGGCTGTTGACGAAAATAACCCGGCAAGAATTACGATCGCCATGGGCGTGAGAATTTCGCTGCCGGGCTCTCCCGCATGTAAGACAAGGGGCAGGAGAGCCAGCCCGGCGCACAACGCCGTCATCAGGATCGGCGAGAGGCGTTCCAAAGCGCCGCGCCGGACGGCGCGCTCGAAGGTTTCACCTTCCACGTCGATCAGATGGCGGATGTGGGAAACCATCATAATGCCGTTTCTGGCGGCAATGCCGAAAAGCGTGATCAATCCGATCAATGAAGCCACACTTAAAACTCCTCCCGACAAAAAGATGCCGAATACTCCACCGATCAGTGCCAGGGGTAGGTTGACGAGAATAATCAGCGCATCGCGCAGCGAACGGAGCGCGACCATAAGCAACAGCACGATCCCTGCAAGGACTAGGACACTTAGAAAGCCGATTGTCTGAGAAGCGTCCTCAGCACTTTCGAATTGTCCGCCATACGTCACATAGTAGCCGCTTGGAAAACGAACATTGTTCGCGACGTTGCTCTGAATGTCTCGAACAACTCCTTGCAGATCGCGACCCGCGACATTTGAGCTGACGACGATCTTTCTTTGCACGTCTTCGCGACTGATCGTGTTTGGCCCTAAGTCCTTTTTAACGTCGGCCAGTAGAGTTAGTGGTATCTTACCGCCGAGTGGAGTATCGATGAGACTCGACCGAATGGTTTCAAGATTCTGCCGGCTCGCATCTTCGGCGCGAACCACCAGATCAAAACTTCTCTGTCCTTCAAGTACTCGTGAAACGGCCTTGCCGAGAAAGGCTGTCTCGATTGCCTCGGAAACCTCTTCCACCTTGAGCCCTGCTCGGGCGATGCGCTCCCGATCGAATAGAACGCGAAGGACGGGAATGTCCGTCTGCTGCTCAATTGACAGATCGGCGACGCCCCGCACCGTGGCCATGGCGTCGCGGACTTGCTGAGCCAGCGTTCTCAGCTGGCGTAAATCCTGTCCGAATAGTTTAACGGCGATATTGGCTCGCGTGCCCGAGAGCATATGATCGATACGGTGCGAAATCGGCTGGCCGATGGTAATACTCATCCCAGGGACAGCGGTCAAAGCACGACGTAGTTCCTGAAGAAATTCTTCTTTTGACCGCTTCTGCATTTCGAGGCCGACATCGATCTCGGCAGCCTCGACGCCTTGCGCATGCTCGTCGAGCTCCGCGCGGCCGGTCCGCCTGGCCGTCGACTTCACCTCCGGAAACGACAACAGAATGGACTCCACCATCTGTCCCAACCGGTTCGATTCTTCCAGCGAAGTCCCGGGTAGAGTAACCGCATTGATCGTCAACGTCCCTTCGTTAAATTCCGGAAGAAAGGCGCGGCCCATAAACGGGAGTGTGATAAGCGTGATCAAAAACAAAACCATAGCAACGCCGATCACAAGTCCATGGCGCCGGAAGACTAGGGCCAGAACTATTTGATAGGCGCTCTTGAGACGCCGCACCACCCTCGTTTCTTCTCCCTGTGTTACCCCTCGGGAATTCGGCAGAAGCAGAGAACAAAGTGCCGGTGTCACAGAGGCTGCGACAATTAGGGAGGCGAAGAGCGAAACGACATAGGCCAGTCCGAGAGGCGAGAGTAATCGTCCCTCTACGCCACTTAAGAAAAATAACGGCACGAAGACAATCATGATGATGAAGGTCGCGAAGGTGATCGAACTGCGGATTTCGAGCGACGCGTGAAGCGTTACTGCTAATGGATTCTGCCGCAAGCCCGGCTCAAGCTTCGCATTCTCCCGTAGCCGTCTAAAAACGTTTTCCACATCGATAATGGCGTCATCGACTAGAGCGCCGATGGCAATCGCCATCCCGCCTAAAGTCATCGTATTGATCGTCGCACCTAATAGTTTTAAGGAGAGAACCGCTACAAGCAACGAAAGAGGAATAGCGAGCAGCGTGATCAAGGTGGCGCGCAGGTTCATGAGAAATAACAGCAGGATTACAACAACGACAATCGCGCCGTCACGGAGAGCGGTAATGACATTGTCGATTGAGAGCTGAATAAAATCGGCCTGACGGAAGATATGCCGGTTGATCACCATCCCCGATGGAATCGTTTTCTGAATCTGATCGAGTGTTCGGTCCAAAGTCTGCGTCAATGTTAGGGTGTTTGCGCCGGGCTGCTTCTGGAGTCCGAGAATCACTGCAGACCTGCCCTGAGTTGAGCCCTCGCCTCGCTTGATCGCCGGACCGATGCGCACGTCGGCAAAATGACTCAAGAGCACAGGCCGGCCCTTATCGAGTCTCACTACCGAATTCGCGATGTCCTCTATGCGTGTGACCCGGCCGATGCCGTGAATCAGATACTCTTGACCGCCCTGGACGTAAAATCCAGCCGAGGTGTTTTGATTGCTTCCTTTAACCGCTGCGATCACCTGATTCAAACTAACACCCGAAGCCGCCATTCGTTCGGGCGAGATGATCACCTGGTATTCCTTCATGTCACCGCCTATCGGCGTGACTTGGGAGACGCCGGGCACCGCCAGAAGACGCGGGCGAATCACCCAATCGGCGGTAGACCGAAGATCCATGGGCGACGCTGTATCACTCGTTAAGCTGATGAACATGATTTCGCCCATGATGGAGGATACGGGCGCCAACACGGGCCGTTCGGCATCGAGCGGCAGATTGGCCGCCGCTAGCTGTAATTTCTCATTGACAACTTGACGGGCCTGATAAATATCGGTTCCCCATTCAAACTCGACCCAGACCACTGAGATTCCGGTTGATGTGGATGACCGAACCCGGCGCACGCCCGAAGCTCCATTAACAGCCGTCTCAATCGGAAACGTTACTAATGTCTCGACCTCTTCGGGTGCCATGCCATGCGCTTCCGTGATCACGGTTACGGAAGGGGCCGTCAGATCCGGAAAGACATCGACGGGCATTTTGATGGCAACAGAAGTCCCTCCAAGAAGGATGGCTGCCGCGATAGCAAGGACTATCAATCGGTTTTGTAACGACCAGCTAATTAGTTTGGCGATCATGCTTTTCCTTCGTGCCTTTAATCGTTGACTAGTGAGCGTGT
>Ga0307411_10001172_pt1 | contig 10317 bp, 8 predicted proteins | sample DK1Ometagenome_2_FD_203712 | JGI IMG/M metagenome (GOLD analysis project Ga0307411, IMG submission 203712) | Maize rhizosphere microbial communities from greenhouse at UC Davis, California, United States - DK15-O-1 | ecosystem: Host-associated > Plants > Roots > Rhizosphere > Soil | place: USA...
GCAGCTGTCGCAGGAGAAATGGACCGTGGTGCCGGGCTTGTACCGGCCGACCTCGGTTTCCGGGACGAAGAAGCGAAGCTTGACGCGGTCGTCGGGGAGGATGCTGACCACCGGCTGGTTGGCCGACACCCATTCGCCGCGCTGGAAATAGACATTCTCGATGAGGCCGGTCGCGGGGGCGGCCGGAGCAAGCTGGCCCACCTTGATTTGCACCTCGCGCTCGCCGCTTCGGGCCTGCTCGACCTGGGCCTGGGCGGAGGCGATTTGGGAGCGGCGCGCGTTGGCAAGGTCACGGGCGGCGCTGAGGCGCGCGTTGGCTTCGTGGAGCGCGGCGCGCGCGGCGTCGATGTCCTTGCCGGCGACGGCCGCCGGGTCGTCGCGCCGGACGGAAAGCAGTCGGTCGAGGTCGCGCTGCGCTTTTTCAGCGTCGGCGGCGGCGGCCCGCGCTTCGGACTCCGCCTGCTGGGCATTGGCGGCGGCTGCGGCGGTCTGGGTGCGCGCTTCGGCAATTTGCGCCCGGGCCTGCGACCCCTGGGCGGAGAGCGTCGCCGGATCGATGGAGAAGAGCGGCTGTCCGGCCTGGACGCGCGCGCCTTCGATCGCGCTGATCGAGCCGATCGTTCCGGCGACCGGCGCCGCAAGGAACAGGCTTTCGCCCTCGACATAGCCCGACAAGTAGCGCTGCCGTTCGCTCCGGCCGAAGAGCAGCCAGGCGGCGACGCCGGCGGCGACCAGCAGCAGGATCACGATCACCAGCCTCGCCCGGTTCATTGGCTTGCTCCCTGTTGTTCGGCCCATCCGCCCCCCAGCGCCTTGGCCAGCGCCACCGTGTCGCGGGCCAGCGCGCCGCGCGCCTCGGTCAGTTGATCCTGCAGCTTGATGCTTCGTCCATCGGCAATCAGCGGCTCGTCGCCGGCGACCAGCCCGCCCCGGCTGCGCGTTCGGGCGATGTCGACCGCGCGCCGCGAAGAGGCGAGGGCTTGCCCGAGATCGGCGATTTGCCTGCGATCGGCATCGACGCGGGCCAGTGCATCCTCGACGCCCTGCAGCGCGGTGAGGATGGCCTTGCGGTAGGCGATCATCGCCTGTTCCTGCCTGGCGTTGCGGACTTCGATATTGGCGCGGCGTCTGCCGCCGTCGAACAGCGGCCAGTCGAGCGCGGCGCCCGCCGAGAAGCTGCGGCTACCCCATTCGAGCAGCGAGCCGAGCGCGGTGCTGACCAGCGCCGGCGCGGCGGTCAGCGAGATGCGCGGATAAAGATCGGCGACGGCGACACCAATGTCGGCGGTCGCCGCGGCGAGATCGCGCTCGGCGGCGCGGATGTCGGGCCGGCGCCGGAGCAGGTCCGATGGCAGGCCGGCGGGGATGGCCGGAGGCGCCGGGAGCGATGCGGTGGCGGATAGCTGCGCCGCCAGTGCTTCGGGCGTCGAGCCCGTGAGTACACCGAGCGCGTGGATCTCCGCGTTGGCCTGCGCCTGGAGCGGCGCGATCGCGGCTGCGGCGGCTGCACGATCGGCGCGCTGCGCCTGCAGGTCTTGACCGTCGACCAGGCCGCCCCGGACTCGGGCGGCGATGATTTCGTCGAGGCGCTTCTGCCGCGCCAGCTCGGCCTGCGCATTGGCAACGCGCGCCTGAAGCGTGCGGAGCCGCAGATAGGCGCTCGCCACCTCCGCCGCGACCGTGACTTCGGCGTCGTGCCGGTTCCAGAGTGCGGCGCCGGTCCGGGCGCCTGCCGCCTCGCGCTCGCGGACATTGCGGCCGAACAGGTCCAGCTCCCACGACGCATCGAAGCCGACGCGCCAGGTCGTGAATTCGCTCCCGGGAAGGCCGAACGCGCCGCCCTGCTGGCCGCTGCCGGGAGGGGCGGGGATGGCGTTCTCGCTGATCCTCTGGCGCGTGGCCGATGCTTCGGCCGAGACGTTGGGCAGCGCATCGGCGCCTGCCGCGTGCTCCGTCGCCCGCGCCTCGCGGATGCGGGCAGCGGCCATTTCGATATCGAGGTTCTGGCGGAGCGCCTGCTCGACCAGCGCGGAAAGCTGCGGATCGCCGAAGCCATGCCACCAGGTGGCCAGGTCGACCGTTCCGGCGGCGCCGGGTTCGAGATAATTGGCGGGCACTGGCGTGTCCGGCTGCCGGTAATCGGGGCCCACGGTTGTGCAGCCGGCAAGGAGGATGGCGATCGGAAAGAGGCGCTTCACCGGGCTTGATCCGTCAGCAGTCCGGACAACACCGTCTCGCCATGCTGCCGGGCGAGCGCGGCCAGGTCGAGCGCCTCGCCACCCGCGGGCTGGAGCGTCTCGCGCCACAGCACGCCCATCAACATGGGCCCCATCAGAGAAAAGGCCATCAAGCGTGCGTCGCCAGGGCGGACTTCGCCGCGATCCTGTGCCCGCCTGATCAGCGATTCCAGCGCACTCAGCGCACCGGACGCGACCTGGTCGTGCCAGATCTTCGCGAGATCGGGAAAGTTGCGGGATTCGCCGATGACGATCTTGGCGACTGCCCCGACGGGGAGGCGGGTCGTCATCTCCGCAAAATTGGCGAGGAACAAGGGCACGATCTGCGCAAAGGGAAGCTCGACCTTGTCGGCCATCTCGCGCACCGCCGCGACCCTTGGCGCAACCGTGTCGCGGATGACCGCGCGGAACAGCTCGGCCTTGTCCTGGAAGTAGAGGTAGAGCGTGCCTTTCGATACGCCGGCGCGCTTGGCGATCTCATCGAGCTTGGCTGCGGCAAACCCTTTTTCGGCGAACACCTCCAAAGCGGCCGCGCAAATCTCTCGCGGTCGGTCCTCGGCGCGTCTCTGGAATTTAGGTTTCGCCACGACTCAGTCCTAACTGACCGGTCAGTCATTAGCTGAGTCGCCTTGGAGACGCAACGAAAAAGGCCGGAGCTTTCGCCCCGGCCTCGATGTCACGTAGCGTTGGGTATCTTATTTGACCCGTTCCACCTGCTCGAACTCCAACTCCACCGGAGTGGCGCGGCCGAAGATCGACACCGACACCTTCACACGCGCACGGTCGAAATCCAGTTCCTCCACAACGCCGTTGAAGCTGGCGAAGGGGCCGTCGAGCACCTTGACCGCATCGCCGATCTCATAGTCGACCTTGACCTTCGTCTTGGGCGCGGCGGCGGCGGTTTCGTCCTTGGTGTCGAGCATCCGCGCGGCCTGCGCGTCGGGGATCGCCTGCGGCTTGCCGTTGGGGCCGAGGAAGCCGGTCACCTTGGGCGTGTTCTTCACCAGGTGATAGACGTCGTCGTTGAGCGCCAGCTTGGCCAGCACATAGCCGGGCATGAACTTGCGCTCGCTCTGCACCTTCTTGCCGCGCTTGATCTCGGTCACGGTCTCGGTCGGAACCTCGACCGCTTCGACCAGGCTTTCCAGCTGAAGGCGCTTGGCTTCGCTGAGGATCGCATCGCGAACCTTGTTCTCGAAACCCGAATAGGCGTGGATGATGTACCAGCGGGACATGGCGTTGTTGGATCCTTTGGCCTTGAAAATCTTTAGCCGAGCAGGCCGAGCAGGAATTTGACGATCGCGCTCAGCGCCGAATCGACCCCGAAGAAAAAGATGGCGAGCAGCGCGGTCATGATCAGAACCATGATCGCCGTAGTGCGCGTTTCCTTCATGCTCGGCCAGACGACCTTGCTGCCTTCAGCGCGCACCTGCCGGATGTATTCGCCGGGGGAAACCTTTGCCAATGTCTCGATCCTGTTCGAACGGTTTGGGGACGTTGGAGGATAGGCCCCTTACCCCGCTCCGGCCCGGCCGGCGAGGGGAAGGCTTACCTTCATGTCCGCATGGGGCCGCGACTTAGCGAGCGGACGGGGGGTTTGCAAGATAGGACGGCCGCTGCTGGACGATGACTTTGCCGCCGCGCCGCGTTACGCAACCGGCGGGGAGGGGCATTTGAACAGGGGGCCATCGATCAGCCGGTCTTCGGCGCTGCAATTGTGGGCGATCGGGATGATCGCGCCGATCGTCACGATCCTGTGGAACGTCTTCAGGGGCGGTCTTCGATCCGACTGGGCGATATTTTGGGAAGCGGGCCGGGCTCTTCTGTACAGTGATGTCCAGCCCGCGAAAGCGATCGAGTTCGTTTATCCGCCTTACGCCCTCCTGTTTTTCGCGCCCTTCGCGCCGCTGACTTATGCAGCGTCCTACGTCCTGTGGAATCTCCTTACAGCCGGCTTCTTTTTGTGGGCCGCACTTCGCTACCTGCCGAAGGATTTTCCTCCACTCCTGGCGATTCTTACGCCCGGCGCCTTGATGTGCATGCATTTCGGGCAGACGGCGCTGCTGGTCGGCGGCCTGTGGCTGCTTGCTTTTCGCGGTTCCTGGGCCTCGGTCGCCTTGCTGACGTTCAAGCCACATCTCGGCGTGCTCAGCGCCTTGTCGCTGAAATCCTGGTCCGCGGTGGCCAAGACGGTCGGTCTGGTTCTCATTCTCGTCGCGCTCAGTACTGCCGTGCTGGGGTTCGATGCCTGGCGGGATTTCGCCAACCATCTTCTGTCCTACAAATCGCAGCTCATGGAGCGCCGGCGCTGGAGCTTCGTCGGCGTCACGCCGGGAATCGCCTACGGAATCCTTGGCTGGCTGCCATTCGCGCTTGCTGCCGGCCTGATACTGATGCGCAACGTGAATGCTTTTACCGCTGCGACGGCTGCCCTGCTCGTCGCCCCCTATGGTTTCTCCTATGACATGCCGACGGCGTCATTGGGGATCGGGCTAGCGATCTACGCCCATTGGCATGAACTTGGGACGGTGCGCCGATTGGGCCTAATGCTTGGCTTCCTTGTGCCGACGCTGGCCGGTCTCGGCGTGTGGTGGATGCCACCGATCCTGCTTTGGACGCTGTGGGTGCAGGTGGGGTTGGAGGAGCGACCCAAGCAGGCCGTCACGGAGTAAATCCGTGACGTCAGTCGCTGCTTCGCGCGCTGGCCGGCCTTCGGCGTCTCTCGCGCTGCTAACGATTGCTCCGCAATCGCTTCGCTGCGCTTGGCGCCTCAGGACGTGGCAGGGGCAGGGGGACTCGAACCCACGACCCTCGGTTTTGGAGACCGATGCTCTACCAACTGAGCTATACCCCTAGGCCGCCGCGCGAACTACAGGCGTGCGGGTGGCGGCGCAAGGGGTGCGCGCTCCTAAAATGTCCCGCGGACTTGCAGGCTGAAGATCGGGCCGATCAGCTGGTTGTTTTTCTGGATGAAGTCGATCGGGTCCCGTTCGCGCCTCCCGTCGTAGACCACCCGATCGAAGCGATGCCGGGCGTTCAGGACGTTGCCCGCGGTGAAGCGCACGGTCATCCCCAACAGGTCCTTATGCTCGACATAGACATCGGCGAACACCGGGCCTTCCCAGCTGCGTCCGACCTCGGTCAGGAAGAAGGTCTTGGCATAATGTTCGTGGCTGGCCTCCACGCCCCAGGCGATCTTGCTGCCCGGAATGTCGTGGCGAAAAGACATTGTCGCCCAGCGGTCGCGCGTGCCGCTGATCGCCCGCTTCTCGTCGGTCAGCGGGTCGCGCACGCTGGTGTTTTCGAAACCTAGCGTCAGGTCCAGTTTTGCGCCCTTCCAGCCGATCGGATCGAACAACAATGTGCTGGTCGATTCCATCCCGAATCTTGTGGCGCGGGGCAGGTTGCCGATCGCCTCGCCGTCATCCTCGACCGGGATGATGTCGATGATATCGTCAATCCGGTGGGCGTAAACCTTGAGCCGGGTCTTGCCCCAGACGCCCAGTTCGCGGCCGACCTCACCCTCGATCTCCCAGCTTTGCGGAGGGACGAGATCGGGGTTGCCGCTGTTCTCGCGGTCGTCCTGCAATTTGGGCTGCGCCAGGAAATCGTAGAAGCTGATCTGTCCCACGCGGCGACGTAGCTTAAGGCTTGCGTCCCATCCCTTGGCGGGCCGCCAGCCGAGCGTAATGCTGCCTTTCGGCCGGAAGAATTTGCGGGGGGCGGTATCGCCGTCGACGCGCTCGAGTTTCGAAATTTCGCCGCCGCCGGCGATCTGAAGGTCGAGCTTGGAGCTCAAAGGCCGGCTGAAGGTTCCGATCGCCTCGTAGCGGACTTCCTGGACCTTTCCGGTCCCTTCCGGAAAATCGACTTCCTGGAATTCGCCATCGCTGTCGAGTTCGAACAGGCCCCCGCGCTGGTCGAGCGAGTTGAAGGCGCGCTCGAACGAGATCTGCCAGTCATTCTTGCCGGTCTTCCAGCCATATTCAGCCCGCCCGACGGTTTCCGCGATCCGGGAATCACGGCTGAAGCGCGCGCCGATATCATCAGCTCCGCTGTCAAAGCTGGTGACCTGGGTGGTGATCACCGGTTCGTGATCGAAATGCCTTAGGCCGATCAGCTTGAGCCGGCCCGGACCGAGACGGAATTCGTAATCGGCGTTGACGTCGTAGTACCAGCCCTCGAGTTCGGTGTCGGTCACGCGGCTGCGATTGTCGCCGTCGAGACGGATGCGGCGATCCTCGAGATGACCGGGGTTCCAATAGGGCGTGTAGCCGAGCGTCAGATTGCCGATCGAGGAGCCCGGCCCATCGAGCTTGAACTTGCCCTGGAAGGTGACGAGCTCGGATTCGCTGTGGTAGACCTCATGCCGGTTTTCGAAATTGACGCCGTCGGCGTCGTACAGCCGAACCGGACCGCCATAGGCCCCGCGGCCGGCGTCATCCTTGACCGTGAAAGTATAGTCGACCGGCCCCTTCTTGCCCGAGTAGCTGATCGATCCGTCGAACAGGTTCGGCTCCGCATAGTGTGCACGGACATTGGGGGTCCATTCGAACTGTCCGCTGGCCTTGCTCGCCGATTTCACGATGACATTGGCGACCTGGCCGGACAGGCCGGCAATGCCGAGGCTGGCGGCCTCGACCAGTTCGATCCGCTCGACGTTGGCGGCGCTGATCCTTCGCAGCTCGTCGACGGCTCCGCCCGATTTGTTGGCCACCCGCTGTCCGTTGATCAGCACATTCTCCGACGCCTGGCCGAGCCCGCGTTCGACATCCGCACTGCGGATGGTGAAGCCGGGCACCTGGACCAGCATGTCGTAGGCAGTCTTGGGGGCGAACCGGGCGAAATCTTCCTGGGTGAAGACGCGGCGATTGCCCGCCGTGGCGGCTTGGGGAGCCGGCGCCACGGCGGGGTCTGCAGCCGCCGTGGATTGGGCGGCGGCTGGAATAGGCATGGCCACGGCGATGCCGGCCAGCAGGCAAAGACGACGGATACGCAACCGGTTCATTTTGAATTCCCCCTGTGGGCACTGAGTGTCGACTGAAATTAGCCGGGCGCCAGCACGCTTCGATGAAACGCGACGGGCCGGGCGCGAGCCGACCAACGGCTCGACCAACGTCGTCATTTGCGGCGACCGTAGTGCTGGCCGACCGCGCGAAGCGCGACGAGCTGCTCGGGCGACAGTTCGGCAAGGCCGCGATCCCGAAGCGACTTCACATACTCAGGCGTGACGTCGAGCGCCTTCAGTTGGACGAGCGTTTCGACCGGCAGGTTCGAATAGCCGATGCGGGCAAAGCCCTCGACGAACTCGGGCGTGACCTCCAGCGCCTTGAGCTGGGTCACCTCGTCGGGGTCGAGACCCGAATAACCGATCCGGGCCAGCTCGGCGATGTAGGCCGGCGAGATATCGAGCGCCTTGAACTGGACGATGGCGTCGGCGTCCATGTTGCGGAAGCCGGCGCGGGCCATGCCGTCAATATAATCGGGCGTGATGTCGAGAGCGCCGAATTCGACCAGGTCGTTAAGGTCCTTGGGACGGTAACCGCGACGCGACAGCTCATCGATAAACTGCCGGTCGACACCGACCGCCGCGAGCTCGGTCAGCTTTTCGATCGTGGGGCGGGGATAGTTGGCGGCTGCAAGAGCGTCGACCAGCTCGCGGGTCGCGCCGACCATCGTCAGATCATAGGATTCCTCCGCGGTCGGCTGGCCGATGCCGCGGCTGGCGAGGAGTTCGGCGAAGGCCGCATCGGCCGTGAACCGGCAATCGCCGTCGGCCTTCATGGCCCTAGCGTTTCCGGCGCAATCGACCTTGCCTGCCTGCCGGATCAGCGCGAAGCTGAGCGGCGTGCTGGCCGGCGAACCGAGGCGGGCCAGGTCGAGGCCGGCCAGTTCCGAAGCGGCGAAGCTGCCGCTCATGCTGTGATTGTGGCGATCGTTGCCGGAGCGGAGGCTTAGCTGCACGTCGCCGCTGCGCGCCGGCGCCGTCATGGTGAAACGAATATCCTCGGCGCGAAAGTCATGGTTGGTCTTGGGGCTGGCCAGGCAGGCGCTGGTCACGGCGAGCGCCGCTGCGGCACTGGCGGCGAGGAAAACAAGCGCACGGTTCATGGCATTTCTCCTTGGCTTCATTTGGCAAGCCGATCCCGTTCGCCCCGGTCGGGGCGTTCTTCGCTCGGCAATTTTCGAAAATTCAGTTCGTTAGTTGAGCCGGCGGACCGTCATTCGTTCGGGTCCGGGTCGGGGTCCGGGTCGACATTGGGTGGCTCTGGCGGATTCCCGTCGAAGGGATCGATCTCGCCCTCCTTGAGCTTGATCAGCTTCTGCATGGAAAGGCCGCTTCGAGCATCGCGAGCGTTCACGCCCATTGCGCGAAGCTGGACATAGTCGTCGATCGACCCTCGAATCCCCGCTGCGGCCAGCGAGCGGATATAGCTCCCGGTGACTCCCACGGCGCGCGCTTCGACCAGTTCGTCCTTGTCGAGCTTGCCGAAGCCGGCGGCCGACATTTCGCGGATATATTCGGGCGTGACCCCCACGGCGCGCAGCTCGACCACATCGTCGCTGTCCATCACGCCGAGGTGCGGAGCGGCACGGCGAATCCCGGCCAGATATTCCGGCGTGACGCCGACGGCTTTCATCGCGATGGCCTGGTCGATCGCGCTATGCCTCCGGTCGTCGCGGGCGCGGTTCCGGGCTGTCCGGGCAAACATCATCGCCTCGAAGCCCGGTGCCTGGCGCGCATCGGCGAAGGACATCATCGCACCATCCGCGCTGCGCATCACCAGCTTGCGCCGTCCGCTGGCGTCGGGAGCGAACAGGGTCATCGTCGCACCGTCTGCGCTGCGCATCACGGTCGATCCGTCCTGGCGATTCTGGATCGTTCCTTCCTCGGCCTCCGCGAAGATCTCGGAGGGTTGCACCGGACCGGTGGTGGTCGTCGTCTCGGACGAATGCTCGGCTTCGACGACATCCTTGGCGGTGAGCTTGTCCTCCGCCTTGGGGCCAAGCGTCAGGGCAGCGAGAGGGGCGGCCATAACCAGCATTCCGGCGCCGAAGCCCGCCATCCAGGACTTGGTGGCTGGAGCGCGGGTGAGCGTTCCGTCGAGCACCCGGCCGACGCGGCGGCGGAGAGAGCCCTTGCCGGGGGCGACTCCATGCGCACCGAGTAGCAGTCCCTTGCACTCGTGACGGGCGACCCCGACCAGCAGCTGGGCGTAATCGGCGCCGTCGATATTGGCGGCGAGAACGGCATCATCGGCCGCTTCTTCGCGCAGCTGGTGGGCTTCGCGGGCCAGAACCCAGGCAAGCGGGTTGAACCAGAAGATGGCGGTCGCGACCCGGGCCAGCATCAGCTTGGCCCAGTCGAGGCGTGCGACATGGGCAAGCTCATGGGCGATAATCGCTTCGGCTTCGCCGCGCGCCTCCAGCGCTTCTTCGTTGAGCAGGATGACCGGGCGAACCAGGCCCCAGCTGATCGGCGAGCTAAGCTCGTTGCTGGTCAGCAGGGCAGTGCCGTTCTTGAACCCCATCCGGCGCTGCGCATGGGCCAGCGCCGTAAGCCAGGTCGGGTCGACCAGAATCTGCGCCCGCGACCGCAAGGCGACCAGCCGGAGCAAGGCCATCAGGGTGATCAGCAGCAGGGCGATCGCCGGCGTCGCATAGGCGTAAGGAGTCCAGTCGAAGCTGGAACTGGTCGCCTCCTCGGCCTGCACGACGGGATTCGACGCGGCATCAAGTTTGGTGGGATCGACGACCGGCGCATTATCCGACGCAACGGCAGCCGGAGGAGCCGCTGCCTCAATGGCCGGAGCCGGGCGAAGCGCATCCGGCACGGGAATGCTGAGCGATGGCAGCATCAGGCTGGCGAGCGGCAGCGCGACCAGCGCGAGTAGCCCGAGGTGCGCAATCAAGGAGCGCTCCGAGGCCGAGCGCTTACGCGTCAGGTGGAGGAGGCCGAGCGTGATCCCGGCGATGAGCAGGGACTTGAGCGCAAGTCCGAGAAGGGTTTCCATCATCTTACGCTCCCTTCGCCAGGCGGGCCCTGGCGATCATCGCCTCAAGCTCGTCGAGTTCCGAT
>Ga0307411_10001173_pt1 | contig 10311 bp, 9 predicted proteins | sample DK1Ometagenome_2_FD_203712 | JGI IMG/M metagenome (GOLD analysis project Ga0307411, IMG submission 203712) | Maize rhizosphere microbial communities from greenhouse at UC Davis, California, United States - DK15-O-1 | ecosystem: Host-associated > Plants > Roots > Rhizosphere > Soil | place: USA...
GGCGACTTACAAGCTCATGCAGGAGGCGCGCACCACCGCGGTATTCCAGCTGGAATCGCGCGGCATGAAGGATCTCATCCGGCGCCTGAAGCCGGACACGTTCGAGGACATCGTGGCGCTCGTCGCGCTGTTCCGCCCGGGCCCGCTCGAGTCCGGCATGGTGGGCGATTTCATCGAGCGCAAGCACAGCCGCAATGACCCGCACGCGCCTCCCATCGACTACCTGCATCCGTCGCTCCAGCCGGTACTGGCGCCTACCTACGGCGTGATCCTGTACCAGGAGCAGGTCATGCAGATCGCCCAGGTGCTGTCGGGATACACGCTGGGCGGCGCCGACATGCTCCGCCGCGCCATGGGCAAGAAGAAGCCCGAGGAAATGGCCAAGCAGCGCAGCATCTTCGTGAACGGCGCGGTGAAGAACGACGTGCCGGAATCGCAGGCCGCGTACATCTTCGATCTCATGGAGAAGTTCGCCGGTTACGGCTTCAACAAGTCGCATTCGGCGGCGTATGCGCTGCTGTCCTATCAGACCGGCTGGCTGAAGGCGCACGAACCGGCGTCATTCATGGCGGCGGTGCTGTCGGCCGACATGGATCACACCGACAAGGTCGTGAGCCTGCTGTACGACTGCCGCAAGGAAGTGGGACTCACCATCCTGCCGCCGCACGTGAATCTCTCGTCGTATCAGTTCGCGGTGGTGGACGAGAAGACCATCCGCTACGGACTCGGCGCCATCAAGGGCGTGGGGCAGGGCGCGGTGCAGGCGATCGTCGATGAGCGCCGCGCGCATGGCGAGTTCGGCAGCCTCGAGGATCTGTGCCGCCGTCTCGATCTTTCCAAGGTCAACCGCCGCGTGCTCGAAGCGCTCATCAAGTCGGGCAGCCTCGATGGGCTGGCCGCGAACCGCGCCACGCTCATGAAGCGCCTCGATGCCGCGCTGGCGCTCGGTGAACAGAACAGCAAGGCCAACGAGACCGGCCAGCACGACATCTTCGGGCTTGCGGCGGCGCATGTTCCCGAAGCCGTGCGCGCCAGTGCGCCGGACCAGCCCGAGTGGACCGACTCGATGCGGTTGCGCGGCGAGCGCGAGACGCTGGGACGCGCGATCAGCGGACATCCCATCGATCGCTTCGTCAACGACCTGCCGCGCTTCATCACCGGTCGGATCAACGATTACCTCGAGGCGGACCGCCCGCAGGCGAGCGCCGAAGGGGGGCGCGCGTTCTTCGGCGGCAAGCCGGTCGCGATCGCCGGCGTGGTCGAGGAGCTCCGCAAACGCGGACCGCGCACCGAGATCACGCTCGATGACGATACCGGACGCATGCAGTGCAGCTTTTTCGACGAGCAGTACCAGCAGTTCCGCGAGCTGCTCGTCAAGGACGCGTTGCTGCTCGTCGAGGGCAAGGTGCGATTCGATGAGTTCGCGAACACCTGGGTGCTGCGCGCCAGCAAGGTGAGCGAGCTCGAGCGGCTGCGCGAGAAGGAAGCGCGACGCGTGGTGCTCAAGGTGAAGGCCACGGATGGCGTGTCCCTCGACCGCCTGCAGGCCATCCTGACGCAGTACCGCGGCGGCTCCTGCCATGTGGCGCTGCAATTCGCTGGCAAGGGCGCGCGCGGCACATTCTCTTTCGGTCCGGAATGGAACGTGCGGCCGACGCCGGCGCTCATCGAGGAACTCGAAACATTGTTGGGCCGGGGACGCATTGCCGTGCTCTACAGCCCGCCGCCGGTGGCAAGTGAAGAAGGGGTCAGACCCCATTTCCGGTAAAGGTGCCAGAGCCGAGCTCTGGCACCGTTACTAGGAAATGGGGTCTGACCCCGTTATCCTCGCGCCCCTATGGCAGTGAACTTCCTCGATTTCGAGCAGCCGATCGCCGAACTTGAAGCCAAGATCGAAGAACTGAAACACGTTCCGTCGGGCACCGCGGTCAACATCCAGGAAGAGATCACGCGGCTCAAGCAGAAAAGCGAACAACTCACCCAGAGCATCTTCGCCAATCTCACGCCCTGGCAGATCACCCAGCTCGCGCGCCATCCGCAGCGTCCCTACACGCTCGATTACGCCGGTCTCATCTTCAAGGACTTCCACGAGCTGCACGGCGATCGCATGTACGGCGACGACCTCGCTATCATCGGTGGCCTGGCGCGTCTCGATGACACGCCGGTGATGCTGATCGGTCATCAGAAAGGGCGCGACACCAAGGAGCGCGTGCGGCGCAACTACGGCATGCCGAAGCCCGAGGGTTATCGCAAGGCGTTGCGCCTCATGCGACTGGCCGAGCGTTTCCAGATTCCGCTGATCACGTTCATCGATACCCCCGGCGCCTATCCTGGCGTGGGTTCCGAGGAGCGCGGCCAGTCCGAGGCAATTGCTCGCAACCTATTCGAGATGTCCGCGATGGGCATCCCGATCATCAGCTGCGTGATCGGCGAGGGCGGCTCGGGTGGCGCGCTCGCAATCGGCGTGTGCGACCGGCTGCTGATGTTGCAGTACTCAACGTATTCGGTGATCTCGCCCGAAGGCTGCGCGTCGATTCTCTGGAAGAGCGCGGACAAGAAGGAAGTTGCCGCCGATGCCATGAATCTCACCGCCGACCGGCTGAGCAAACTCAAGCTCGTCGACGAAGTGCTGCCCGAACCCGTGGGCGGCGCGCATCGCAATCCGCAGGCCACCGCGGATTCCATCAAGGCCGCGCTGCTCCGGCATCTCGCGGATCTCGACAAGCTGTCGCCCGACAAGCTGCGGGCCGCCCGCTACACGCGCATCGATGGATTCGGCGTGTACAACGAAGCCGCCGGTTAGTGTTGCCGGCGAGGGATTCGCTGGCTTGGTGATCAACCGGAAAGCCACCGCCTTCGATCCGGTTCCGTCGCTGCTTCGACTCACGGGACCACGGCCACGCATCCTCGTCGCCTTCAGCGGGGGAATGGACTCCACGGTGCTCGCCCACGCGCTGGTGCGCGCGCGACGCCGGCTCGGCTCCCTGCGACTGGCTCACGTGGATCACGGCCTGCAACCCGCGAGCGGCGAATGGTCACGGCAATGCGCCCGGCAGGCGCGCACCTGGCGGGTACCTCTCGCGAACCTGAAAGCGTCCATCGCCAAGCGACGCGGCGAATCGCCCGAGGCCGCCGCACGCGAGGCGCGTTACGCGCTGCTGGCGCGCGAGCTCGCGCCCGGCGAAGTGCTGGTCACCGCGCAACATCGCGAGGACCAGGTGGAAACCTTGCTGCTGCAGCTGGTTCGCGGCGCCGGCGTTACAGGACTCGCGTCCATGCCGCGATATGCGCCGTTCGCATCCGGCCATATCGCGCGGCCCCTGCTGGATTGCCCGAGATCCGAGCTGCTGGATTACGCCAGACGCTTTCGCCTCACCTGGGTCGAGGATCCCACCAACCAGCAGCAGCAATTCGGGCGCAATTACCTGCGACATCGCGTGCTGCCGCTGCTGCGCGAGCGATGGGCGGGAGTGGATGTCGCCATCGCGCGCACGGCGCGGCACATGGCCGAAGCGGGCGAACTCCTGGAGGAGAGCGCGCGCCGGGATCTCCACGCCGTGTCCGACGGTGGTGGAGTCAATGTGGCCGCGCTCCGCCGGCTCTCACCGGCGCGCCGCCGCAATGTGCTGCGCGCCTTCATCGCGCGGGCCGGCCTCGAGCTGCCGTCCGCGGCGCAGATGGCCGAGATGGCAGGACCGCTGTTGTCCTCGCGCGCGGATGCGCAGCCTCAGGTCCGTTGGCCGGGCGCCGCGCTGCGCCGGCGGGCGGGCCGCCTCGAACTTCAAGTGAAGTCTGAGCATGCCGCGAATCGTCAATCCAAAAACGCTTTCCAATCATGGAATTGGGCGCAGCAGCGAGAGTTGATCCTGAATGATGGTGCGGGCCGTCTCGAAATCGTCGAGGACGCCGCGGGCGCCATCGATCTCGAGCGGTTGCCGCGCGTTCTCGAGCTGCATCCCCGGCAAGGCGGTGAATCGCTGCGCCCTGGCCCGCGCGCGCGCACGCAGTCGCTCAAGAAACTCCTGCAGGGCGCGCGCCTGAGTATCGAGCAGCGCGCCCGCCTGCCGTTGCTGTTCAGCGCGGGGGCCGCGGGCCGTCTCATCGTCGCGGGCGACCGATGGATCGACGCGTCCGTGCTTGCGAATGTCAAATCCCGGCGCCGCGCTCGGCTGATCTGGAAAAAGGAAACGGATCGCGCCGACTTTTGGTAACCTGCCGGCCCGTCGAATTCGAACTTCTTCGAACTCTTTTCAAACGGCGGGACTCCCTCATGACCAAATTCGTTTTCGTCACTGGTGGCGTCGTTTCCTCGTTGGGAAAGGGCATCGCCGCCGCCTCGCTGGGCGCCATTCTCGAAGGCCGCGGTCTCAAGATCGCCATGGTCAAGCTGGACCCGTACATCAACGTGGATCCGGGCACGATGAGCCCGTTCCAGCACGGCGAAGTATTCGTCACCAATGACGGCACGGAGAGCGATCTCGACCTCGGCCACTACGAGCGCTTCGTGCGCACCACCACCGGCCGGCACAGCAATTTCACGACCGGCCGCATCTACGAGCGCGTGATCGCGAAGGAGCGGCGCGGCGACTACCTCGGCGCCACGGTGCAGGTGATCCCGCACATCACAGACGAGATCAAGCGTTCCATCCAGCTCGGCGCCGGCGATTCCGACGTCTGCATGGTGGAGATCGGCGGCACGGTCGGCGACATCGAGTCCCTGCCGTTCCTCGAAGCCATCCGCCAGCTCGGCGTCGAGCTTGGCCGCAACAATTGCGTGTTCCTGCATCTGACGCTGGTGCCCATTGTCGGTGGCTCCGGTGAAATCAAGACCAAGCCCACGCAGCACAGCGTCAAGGAATTGCGCGGCATCGGTATCCAGCCCGATGTGCTGCTGTGCCGTTGCAAGAACCCGCTGCCCGACGAGCAGCGCCGCAAGATCGCGCTGTTCACCAACGTGGAAGAACGCGCCGTCATCTCCGGCATCGACGCCGACGACATCTACAAGATCCCCATGCTGCTGCACGAGCAGGGCCTGGACGAGATCGTGGTCGACAAGCTGCGCCTCAACGTGCCGCCGGCGGATCTCACCGAGTGGAAGCAGGTGGTGGCGGCCAAGATGAACCCCGACGGCCAGGTGGACATCGCCATGGTCGGCAAGTACGTGCAGGTCAAGGACAGCTACATCTCGCTGAACGAGGCACTGACGCACGCCGGCGTGAAGACGCGCACTCGCGTCAACGTGCACTACATCGAATCCACGGACATCGAGAAGCACGGCACGCATGCGCTGCGCGGCATGGACGCGATCCTGGTGCCCGGCGGGTTCGGCGAGCGTGGCATCGAAGGCAAGATCGCGGCGGTGCGTTTCGCCCGCGAGAACAAGATTCCGTACCTCGGCATCTGTCTCGGCATGCAGCTCGCCTGCATCGAATACGGCCGGCACGTGCTCGGCCTCGAGAACGCCAACAGCACCGAGTTCAACCGCGCTTCGCCGCACCCGGTGATAGCGCTGATCACCGAATGGCAGGACGCCTCGAAAGGCGAACAGAAGCGCGACGATGGCGCCGCGAAGGGCGGCACCATGCGCCTGGGATCGCAGGAAGTGCGCATAGAGCCCAACACGCAGGCGCGGGTCATCTATGGCGACGGCCCGGTGATGGAGCGTCACCGCCACCGCTTCGAGTTCAACAATACCTATCGCGACCGCTACAACCAGGCGGGGTTCAGGTTCTCGGGACTCTCGAAGGACGATCTCGTCGAGATCATCGAACTACCGGGGCATCCGTGGTTCGTGGCGACCCAGTTCCATCCGGAGTTCACGTCCACGCCGCGGGATGGCCATCCGCTGTTCGCGGGGTTCGTGAAGGCGGCGCGCCAGCATCGCACCGCGCAGTTGCCGGAAGTCGCCAGCGCCTGAGGCGTTTCCAGCCAGCGATGAGCTATATCGACAGGGTGGCCTGGGTTCGCGTCGAAGAGGAAATCGTCTGGCTCTCGTACGCGGACCGCGAACGCAGCGCGCCGGTCGACAAGATCATCTTTGACTGGTTGCGCGAACGCGGTGAACTCAGGTGAGCCGCCGGCTGTTGCTGGCGTTGTTCGCGACAGCCTGCGCTGCGCTGGTCTTGCAGGGCCGCGCGTTGGCCTGTTCCTGCGGCATGTACCAGGGCACGTACCAGCAGCAGGTGCAGCAGGCGCTCAACTCCGCGGACTTCGTGTTCGTCGCCAAGATCCGCGACGTGAAGCACTACATCAACGAGGAATACGCGAATTGGCCCGTGACCGAGGAATACGTGCGGTTCGTCATCCTCGAGGTGTTGAAAGGCCGCGACCATTACTTCGCCGGGCAACCGCTGTCGATCCGCAGCCAGGTGGCGCCCGGACTTTGCGGTATCGCCGCCCGTAACGATCCCGCATGGATGATGGACCTGCGCGGTGAGGGCGAGGACGAAGTGCCCACCGCATTCTCCGACACCTGGTTGATCTACGCGTACGGTGTGGAGCCCTTTGATCTCAGCATGTGCACGCGCTCACTTCCGTTGAATATCCGTGACGCTCAGAAGGACGTGGACATGCTGCGCCAGCTTCTCGACCGGGCACCACCGCGTCGGCCGGCCTGGGAAACCGCCGCCTACCAAGCCGCGCCTGGAACCGGGGCCGAACTGGCGAAGCCGGACAGGTAACGCTGACTCGCGGGACATGGCCCGCCGCGCCCCGCGGCGGGGCTGCGCCGGTGGAGCGAGCCCTGTATCCTTCGCAGCTCGTTTTTCGAGGTACCCCGTGCAGCTCGCCCATTTCCAGGTCGGCATCGACAAGCCGATGTTCCTCATCTCCGGACCTTGCGTGATCGAGGGTGACACCCTCACGCAGGAGATCGCCGGAAAGCTGAAGGAAATTACCGGCAAGCTGGGCGTGCCGTTCATCTTCAAGGCTTCATACGACAAGGCGAACCGCAGCTCGGCGAAGAGCTTCCGTGGTCCCGGTATCGACGCGGGCCTGAAAGTGCTGCAGGGCGTGAAGGACAAGATCGGCGTGCCGGTGCTCACCGACGTGCACGAAGACACGCCCTTCGCGGAAGTGGCGAGCGTCGTCGACGTCATGCAGACGCCCGCGTTCCTCGTGCGCCAGACCAATTTCATCGTCAACGTCTGCTCGCAGAACAAGCCCGTGAACATCAAGAAGGGCCAGTTCCTCTCGCCCTGGGAGATGCAGAACGTGGTCGACAAGGCGCGCTCCACCGGCAACCAGCAGATCATGGTCTGCGAGCGCGGCTTCTCGTTCGGCTACAACAATCTCGTCTCCGACATGCGTTCGCTTGCCATCATGCGCGCCACGCAGGCCCCCGTGGTGTTCGATGCCACGCACTCGGTCCAACTACCGGGCGGCCTGGGCGGAAGCTCTGGCGGCCAACGCGAGCACATCCCGGTGCTGGCGCGCGCGGCCGTCGCCGCGGGCGTCGCGGGCCTGTTCATGGAAACCCATCCCACGCCTGAGAAGGCACTCAGCGACGGGCCGAATGCATGGCCGCTGGGCCGAATGGAAACTCTTCTGTCGACGCTCAAGCAGCTCGACGACGCCGTCAAACAACAACCCTTCGAGGAAAGCCTTTTATGAGTCGCATCGTTGATATCGTCGGGCGCGAGATTATCGATTCGCGCGGTAACCCCACGGTGGAAGCCGACGTGTATCTCGATTCCGGTGTGATGGGCCGCGCGGCGGTGCCTTCGGGCGCGTCGACCGGAACGCGCGAGGCCGTCGAGCTGCGCGATGGCGACAAGAAGCGGTACCTCGGCAAGGGCGTGCTCAAGGCCGTGCGCCACGTGAACATCGAGCTCAAGAATGCGCTCGTGGGCAAGGAAGCGTACGACCAGGAACAGCTCGACCAGATCATGATCGACCTGGACGCCACCGAGAACAAAAGCCGGCTGGGGGCGAACGCCTTGCTGGCGGTGTCGATGGCCAACGCCAAGGCGGCCGCGATCGACAGCAAGCAGTCGCTGTGGAAATACCTGGCGCAAGGCCGCGAGCCGGTGATGCCGGTGCCGATGATGAACGTCATCAACGGCGGCGCGCACGCGGACAACTCGCTCGACGTGCAGGAATTCATGATCATTCCGGTGGGCGCGCCCACGTTCCGCGAAGCGCTGCGCTACGGCGCGGAAATCTTCCACACGCTCAAGGGCATCCTGAAAAAGAAGAAGCTCACCACGGCGGTGGGCGACGAGGGCGGCTTCGCGCCCAACCTGTCGTCCAACGAGGCGGGCATCAAGGTCATCATCCAGGCGGTGGAGCAGGCCGGCTACAAGCTCGGCAAGCAGATCTACCTCGGCATGGACGTCGCCGCGTCGGAGTTCTACAAGAAGAACAAGTACGACCTGCACGGCGAAGGCCGCAAGTTCTCCTCGGACGAGTTCGTGAAGTACTTCGCCAAGCTCGCGGCCAAGTATCCGATCATCAGCATCGAAGACGGCATGGCCGAGCAGGACTGGGCCGGTTGGGCGACGTTGACCAACGCGCTGGGCAAGAAGGTGCAGCTCGTGGGTGACGACCTCTTCGTGACCAACACGCACATCCTGCGCGAGGGCATCGAGAAGAAGATCGCCAACTCCATCCTCATCAAGGTGAACCAGATCGGCACGCTCAGCGAAACGCTGGCGGCCATCAAGCTCGCCAACGACGCCGGCTATTCGGCCATCGTCTCGCATCGCTCGGGCGAGACCGAGGACGCCACCATCGCGGACATCGCGGTCGCGACCACGGCTTCGCAGATCAAGACAGGTTCGATGTCGCGGTCCGATCGCATCGCCAAGTACAACCAGCTTCTGCGCATCGAAGGCGAGCTCGGCGGCAAGGTGCGCTATGCGGGCAAGGATGCGTTCCCTGTAAAGATCTGAGGATGCGCGGGCGGCTGCGCCCGGTCGTGGGCCCGGTGCGGCGAGGCGCGCACCGAGGCCCGCCGCGTTGCCTATAGTCCTCTCGAAAGTTTTCGAGGAGGCTGCATGCGCAAAGTATTCCTGGCCTGGCTGCTCTCGTGTACCGCGTTTGCTGGAGCCGCCTGCGCTGCCGACCGGTCCGCCGACGAAGCCGCCTTGCGCGAGATCAAGCAGGTGTTCTGGCCGCGGGCGTACTTCACGCAGGACACGAAATTGCTGGATCGCATCCTGGCTGACGATTTCCAGTCCGTGGATGGCGACGGCAACTGGTCCACCAAGGCCGAGGAACTCGACTGGGTTTCGAAGAACAAGCCGGCCTACGACGATTTCGAGTTCCGGATCAGGCGCCTGGACATCTTCGACAATGGCACCGCGATCGTTGCCGGCACGGGAACCATCCGCGGGAAAGACGACAAGGGTCCTTACGTGATGGAGTACCAGAGTTCGAACGTCTTCATCAAGCGTGATGGGTCCTGGCGGGCTGTGGCCTCGCATGTGTCCGGAGCGAACCGGAAGTAGTCAGCCCCCGGGCCGCGGGTGTATGAAGGGGCGATGCAACTATCGCCCAACGTGTTCGATGTATGGACCTTCCGGCGCACGCCGGACGGTATCCGCTTCCTGCTGCTGTACACCTCGGTGGACAAGGCCGACCGGTTCTTCAATGGCGGCCGTTTCTGGCAGATCCCCAGCGACCAGGTAAAGGACGGCGAACACATCACCGACGCCATCGCGCGCAAGTTGCGCTCGTTCGGCCTCAAGACGCGCTCCATCTGGGCGGCCGAGCACGCCTATACGATCTACAACCGCCGCTTCAACGAGATGCAGATCATCGGTGTCTACGCGGCGGAGGTGCAGGAGGGCGCTGTACGGCTGGTCGCAGCGGAACATGCCGAGTACGAGTGGTTGTCGGCCGAGGAGTGCCTGGCGCGAGTCCACTATCGGGGACTGAAGGATGGCCTGCGATCGGTGGAGGAATACGTCACGGGTCCGGCGACGCCGGCCAGGGAGTTGTGCCTGTATTCGGGTGACTCGACGTGAGCTCCCTGTTCGCCTACATCTGCCTGGGCTCTAACAACCTGGAACGATCGGCGGGCTTCTACGACGCGACCATGGCCGTGCTCGGCTACCGGCGCTGCGTCACTGACGGTGAAAGCGGGACCAGTTGGGCCGACTGGATCGGCTGGGGACTGTATGAAAAGGAAGGCGCGGTGCAGGACGCCTTGTGGATTTGCAAACCCTACGACGGCGCGCCGGCCACGGTGAGCAATGGCGGCATGGTGGCGCTGTGGGCGAAGGACTGGGCTTCGGTGGACGAGTTCCATGCAAAGGCGCTTTCTCATGGCGGTGTCTCCGAGGGCGCGCCGGGCCTCAGGTTGGCGTA
>Ga0307411_10001174_pt1 | contig 10307 bp, 10 predicted proteins | sample DK1Ometagenome_2_FD_203712 | JGI IMG/M metagenome (GOLD analysis project Ga0307411, IMG submission 203712) | Maize rhizosphere microbial communities from greenhouse at UC Davis, California, United States - DK15-O-1 | ecosystem: Host-associated > Plants > Roots > Rhizosphere > Soil | place: USA...
CATTCCCAAATATGGAGTTTCCACTAATGCATAACCGTCACGCGGAAATGGATAAGGCCCAAGCGTTTTTTCAAATGCATTCATCATAGGAACCACTTGTGTAAAATGTTTCCTGGCCTTTTTCAGGTTATAGTCCAGCACATAATAATCCAGGTTGTAAGTGGCTTCCACTCCTTTGTACTTTTCATTAAAATTTACGTATTTCCCGATGTTGACACTTACGTCATAATTGTTAATTGGATAACTCACAAACCAGGTAGTGGTTTTTAGCTTACCATTTTTTATTTCAGATCTTAAATTTCCATTTGCTACTACATTCAGGTCCGATTGGGTTGTAACTGTAATTTTTACACTATCTGCTTCATCAGCCTGCGTATCCTTTGAAGGCCACCATATACTTGAACCAACCGCCTGGCATGCTACTCCAACCCATGGCCTTCCTTTTTTATCCTTCGTAAAAACAAAGCCAGGTTCCCATGGGGCATTTTTTGAAACAGAAGGGTTTCCTTCATAATCCACTTTTAAAAACAGGCCCGGGTCCTTCGAAATAAAATCTACAAAAATGGCATTTCCATCTCTTTTAAAGTTCAGGTTATTCCCTTTCTCATCCTGAATGGAATTTATTTTAAAGTTTGAATACAGATCAACCTGGATCTGGTTTACGTCATTCTTGACACGGGTACAATAAATGCCAACCCAACCTTTGATAAATTTGTTAGGAATATCTACTTGTAAATTAAGATCATAATATGTTACATTAAAATCATTACGTTGAGGCCTGTCGCTGCCTTTGAGTGAATCTGCATGGGTATATTTTTGTGCGAAGGCAGATGTGCAAATACACATCATGAAAATGATAGATAGTTTTTTCATAGAATAAATTTACAATTAAAATCTACCAGCCAGCTTAACCAGAATGAAATATGCTTAACTTATTATAAGGTATTTCAAAAGCAAAAAGGGAACCAAAATGGTTCCCTTTTAAAAAAGTTGAATGGAAATTATATTACTTAATTTGCTCAACAACAGCTTTGAAAGCTTCAGGATTGTTCATCGCAAGATCTGCAAGAGTTTTGCGGTTCATTTCAATACCTGATTTGTGGATCTTACCCATGAATTCTGAATAACTCATTCCATGAAGTCGTGCCGCAGCATTAATACGCTGAATCCATAAAGAACGGAAACTACGTTTTTTAGCTTTACGATCTCTGTAGGCATAGCCTAAGCCTTTTTCAACAGAGTTTTTGGCAACTGTCCACACGTTTTTTCTACGGCCAAAAGAACCTTTGGCCAGTTTGAGCATCTTCTTTTTACGAGCTCTTGAGGCTACTTTGTTTACTGAACGTGGCATCTGTTTTTGATTTTAAATTTTAACTTAACAACATTAATTTTACATTCTTGGTATCACCAGGAGATACTAAAGCATCGTGACCTAATGCTCTTTTTCTTTTGATACTCTTTTTAGTAAGAATGTGACGCTTGTAAGCGTGCTTTCTTTTGATTTTTCCAGAGCCTGTTACTTGAAAACGCTTTTTGGCGCTGGAGTTTCTCTTCATTTTTGGCATGTCCCTTTAATTTAAGGATTAATTACTCTTTACTTGGCACTAACTTTCTTTTTAGGAGTAACCAGCATGATCATTTTTTTACCCTCCAGCTTAGGTAGCGCTTCTACCTTTCCGTATTCTTCCAGTTCCTGTGCAAACTTTAACAGCAGCACCTCCCCTTGTTCCTTGAACACAATACTGCGTCCTTTGAAGAATACGTAAGCTTTAACTTTGGCTCCTTCAGCCAGAAACTTCTTAGCGTGATTCAATTTAAAATTGAAGTCATGCTCATCGGTTTGAGGCCCGAAGCGGATCTCTTTAATGATCACTTTGGTGGCTTTCGCCTTTATTTCCTTTTGCTTACGCTTTTGCTCGTATAAGAACTTCTTGTAGTCAATAATTTTACAAACCGGAGGTTCAGCATTCGGGGAAATTTCAACCAGATCCAATTGTTTGGATTCAGCTAGCTTTAGAGCATCGGCAATATCCATCACTTCTGATTCAATATCATCTCCGATAACTCTTACCCTTGGTGCACGAATTTTTTCGTTTACCTTGTGCTCATCTTCTTTTTTTTCCCTCCTGTTAAAAGCAGGGTTGTACGGCTTTTTTAAAATAGTGACCTCCTGTTTTATTGATTAAAATTCTCTTTTATCCTTTGATCGATCAGTTTTGCAAAATCTTCCACACTCATGGTTCCCAAATCACCCTTGCCTCTTTCCCTTACCGCCACCATGTTTTCCGTTGCTTCTTTCTCACCGATCACCAGCATGAAAGGAGTTTTTTGCATCTCACTTTCCCTGATTTTCTTTCCGATTTTCTCTGCCCTTTCGTCAAAGGAGGTGCGAATTTCGGAATTTTTCAGGAAATCAACAACTTTTTGTGAATAATCATTGAACTTCTCACTAATCGGCAACACTGCTACCTGGTTTGGATTTAACCATAACGGGAAATCCCCTGCACAATGTTCGGTTAATACTGCTATAAATCGTTCCAGTGATCCAAATGGTGCACGATGTATCATTACCGGCCTATGTTTCTGATTATCAGACCCTGTATAGTCCAATTCAAAACGTTCAGGCAAATTATAGTCCACCTGGATCGTTCCTAGCTGCCAGCTTCTGCCCAATGCATCTTTCACCATAAAGTCAAGCTTTGGGCCGTAAAAGGCTGCCTCACCATATTCAATAATAGTAGGAAGTCCTTTTTCCGCTGCAGCTTCCTGGATCGATGCTTCCGCTTTGTCCCAGTTTTCTTCGCTGCCTATGTATTTTTCCCTGTTCACTTTATCTCTTAGGGAGATCTGGGCCGTAAAGTTCTCAAAGTTCAATGATTTGAACACGAACAATACCAGGTCAATCACTTTTTTAAATTCTTCCTTCACCTGGTCCTGACGGCAGAAGATATGCGCATCGTCCTGAGTAAATCCACGAACACGGGTTAATCCATGTAATTCGCCACTCTGCTCATAACGGTATACGGTTCCAAATTCAGCCAAACGCAGAGGTAAATCTTTGTAGGATCTTGGTTCGGCCTTATAAATCTCACAATGATGCGGACAATTCATGGGTTTTAACATGAATATCTCGTCCTCTTCCGGGGTGTGGATCGGCTGAAAACTATCCTTACCGTATTTATCCCAGTGACCACTGGTTATATATAAGTTCTTACTGCCAATATGTGGGGTAACTACCTGGAGATAACCAGCCTTTTTCTGAGCATCCCTCATAAAACGTTCAAGTCTTTCACGAAGATCCGTACCCTTGGGAAGCCAAAGTGGCAAACCTTTACCTACTCTTTGGGAGAAAGTAAATAATCCCAGCTCCTGGCCCAGTTTCCTGTGATCTCTTTTTTTAGCCTCTTCCAGCATAAACAAATACTGGTCAAGCTCTTCTTTCTTAGGAAAAGTGATCCCGTAAATACGTGTAAGCTGCTTGTTCTTCTCGTCACCTCTCCAGTATGCACCAGCAACATTCAGCAGCTTAACAGCTTTTACATAACCGGTATCAGGAATGTGTCCACCGCGGCAAAGATCCGTAAATGTACCCTGATCACAGAACGTGATATCACCATCATTGAGATTTTCAATAAGTTCTACCTTATATTGATTGTCCTTCTTTTTATAATATTCCAAAGCATCGGCTTTGGAAATAGAATATAATTTGAATTGATTATTCTGTTTGGCTAATTCCAGCATCTTCGCTTCAACCTTTGGCAGATCGTCGGATGTAAAGGATTTATCCCCAAAATCAATATCATAATAGAATCCGCTTTCAACCGATGGACCAATTGTAAACTTAGCCTGCGGGTATAATGCCTGAATGGCTTCAGCTAAAATATGGGCCGAACTATGCCAAAATGCTGATTTTCCATTCTTATCTTCCCACGTAAGCAATTTTAAAGTACTGTCTTTCTGTAAAGGCGTACTCAGTTCTCTCAATTCATCATTGATTTCGGCCACCAAAACCTTTTTGGCCAGGCCATGGCTAATGCTTTTAGCAATATCCATCGGGGTTGTACCTTCAGCATACTCCCTAACGGAGTTATCCGGAAAAGTTATTTTAATCATCTTTAGCCTTTAATATAAAAGAAGGCAAAAATAGTGATTTACCTGACACCGTAAGTATAACAGGCATTTGCTAAGTAAAAATATATAAAGGGAGAAGATAAAGGAGTTGGAAACCTATATAAAAAGAGAAAAGCGCTACCTTTTGGATAACGCCTTTCCTAAACCAACCCTAATACTGCAAATGTACGTGTTTCTTTGAAACGAGCAAATTTTTTTGACACACGGTGATAAAAAAGTCAAAAAATAAATATTTATTTAATTATTTGGTTATGAATAATTTATAGCTAATTAGAAAAGTAGCGCAGGTTAAGAATTGATTAATTTTTCCAGCGCATAGCCACGACTACCTTTTAAAAGTATGCTCCAACCTTTAAAATTATGATGTTTAAACCAATCAATGGCATGAGCCGTGGTTTCGAAATGTTCACAATCCAGATCCCCCTTTGTTTCACCAAACATATTACCTACTAAAACAATCTTTTCAAATGAGAAAGACCTTAATTGATCTATTATTCTGGAATGTTCGTTCCAGCTATGTTCACCGAGTTCCAACATGTCAGCAAGGATGACAGCCTTGGGTTTATGCGGAAGCCTGGAAAAACTCTCCAGGGCCAATGCCATACTGCTTGGATTCGCATTGTAGCAATCAATAATATATCTCACATCGTCTTTTTCAAGGATCTGAGAACGATTCATGCCAGGAGTATAATTATTGATAGCTGTTTTAATTCTTTCAGCAGGAACCTTAAAATGAGTTGCAATAGCTGTTGCAGTAGCCAGGTTATCCGCATTAAAACTTCCGAATAATTTTGAGCTGACTACATATTGGCTTTCACCAATTTCAATGGAGGCAAAATCACCGGGTAGCACTTTAAATGAAATATCGTTCACTAATCCAAATCCGTAAGTAAATCTTTTAAGCCCTTCCGAGTTTTTTACAAGATCATCTAAATTGGCATTAACAAATGCGGTCCCATTACTTTCCCTAAGCCAGGTATATAGTTCAGAATTCGCCAAAATTACATTTTCAATACTTCCAAATCCTTCCAGGTGGTCTTTGCCATTGTTTGTTACAACACCATAATCGGGCTCAGCTATTTTACAGAGATCGTAGGTTTCTTCCAGGTGATTGGCACCGATCTCAATGATTGCCATTTCGGTATCAGCCGGAATTGATAAAATAGTAAGAGGCACACCAATATGGTTATTAAGATTCCCTTTGGTTGAAAATGTTTTATAGGTGGTATTTAAAACCGCATGAGTAAGTTCTTTCGTGGTTGTTTTTCCATTCGATCCGCAAATAGCTATAAATGGAATAGAAAAAGACCGGCGATGAAGATTCGCCAATTGTTGAAAGGTTTGTAACGTATCTTCCACCAGAATTGTACGATTATCGATCTTATATTTTTCATTATCAATAAGTGCATAAGCAGCTCCTTCTTCCAATGCAGAGGCGGCAAATGCATTCCCATCAAATCTTTCACCCCGGATAGCAATAAATAAACAACCATTTTCAATCTTACGATTGTCGATGGAAACTCCGTTACAATTTTTATAAATGCGGTAAATTTCGTCTATTTGCATACCCTGAAGGCTGAATTATTCCGCTGGAAAAGTAACAAAAAACCGTGCAACTTCCCGAAATAAACATAAAAGATTATGATTATCCACTTGATGAAAGCCGGATAGCCAAATATCCGCTGGAAAACAGAAGTGATTCAAAATTATTATTCTGGAATAAAGGAGAGATCTTACACAAGAAATTTACAGAGTTACCAGGATTATTACCAGCTAATACTTTACTGGTTTTTAATACTACAAAAGTAATTGAGGCCAGGCTGCTATTTAAAAAGCTAGCCGGAAGCACTATCGAGATCTTTCTTTTAAATCCGGCGGACCATTCAAATGCATCCACAGTTTTAAAATCGAAAAATAAAAGTGAATGGTTTTGCCTGGTAGGCAACAAAAAAAGATGGAAAGAAGGAGATGAATTAATCCTGGAAAAAGGCGACATTATATTAACAGCAAAATGGGTTGACCGGGAAAAAAACCTGGTTGAATTCACTTATCCACCGAATAAAAGCTTCCTTGAAGTAGTGCATGAATTGGGTGAGCTACCTATTCCTCCATACCTGAACCGCCCAACAGAAACGATTGATGAAACCCGGTACCAGACAAAATTTGCAGAACATCACGGATCGGTAGCCGCCCCGACGGCGGCTCTCCATTTTGACGAAAAAATCATAACCGAACTTAAATCGAACGGGCATACTACAGAAACCTTAACGTTGCATGTTGGTGCCGGCACATTTAAACCCGTAACAGCAGAAAATGCTTCGGAACATGTAATGCACCAGGAATTCATAATATTTACACTTGATGCAATTGAACACATAAAAGATCATCCCGGACCGGTCGTTCCGGTTGGAACCACCAGTATGCGAAGCCTGGAGAGCTTATATTGGTTTGGAGTCGGATTAATAAACCAAACCCTAAAAGATTTTAACATTCCACAATATTTTCCTTACGAAACCGAAGTCACCATTACCAAAGGCGATGCTTTACATGCTGTTACCAGCTGGATGAAAGAAAAAAACACGAATGTACTTGAAGGTAATTCTTCCATATATATTCTTCCCGGTTATAAATCAAAAATGGTTAATGGGATCATAACCAATTTTCATCAGCCACAATCAACCTTATTATTATTGATCACATCAATGGTTGGAGATACATGGAAAACAATTTATAAAGAGGCCATGGAAAATAACTATCGTTTTTTGAGTTATGGTGATTCTTCGCTGATCCTTTTCTAATCAACAATCACTTTCCATCTTTTACTACTGATCGTTGGCGGCAGCCAGCCTGTGGAAACAGATATCCTCATATCATAAACTCCTTTTTCAGAGGGAATAGCAAGTGTTAATGATAAATCTGAATTCATAATTCCGGATTTTACTTCAATGTTGGTATAACGTTCAAAAACCATTTCCCGTTTTTTAAAAAACTGATAAGTGATATAAGATTTATACGAAGGATTTTCAATGAAACTGATTTTAGCTGTATATCGTGTTCCAGCATGAACATTTAGTTTGATTGAATCTCCCGGATGTGCATGAACAGAATATGAATCAGCTGTAAAGTAGATCTTGGAATAGCTTGTAAATCTTTCTATCCGGGTATAAAGAATTTTTTGGCCGTTAAATTCGGTGCCCGTGAATCTTTCATTTGGCCAATTCGATACCACCATTACTTTTTTACCCTGAAGTTCATCTTCAATTTTAGAGATTGAAAACTGATTCATCCGACTCTTCACATTGTTTAAAGAAATCGCTTCACTGCCAGAATAAAACTTATATACCGAAGCCTGCTGGTAAGAGTTCAGGAAGATAACCGGATCACCTTGTGACAATTCATTTATTTTTTTCACCCATTCTTTTTTATGATGAAGATCATCATTTAACACCAACTTACCATAAGTAAAATCATACACCAGGAATAACCTGGCAATCAATATCAATACAATGGAAACAGGGGCAGTTATATAAAATGCTTTTCTTAACCGGACATTCATTGCTAAATACTGATGAGTAATGATCAAAAAAACCGGGAATACTGCCATCGACCAGTTGGCTTCGATGCTTCCTTTAAAACAGAATAAAAAGAGAAATATTAAAACACCGATAGCTCCATTCCTTATTATTTTTTCAAACTCATCGATCGTTTTATATTTCCATAATGCATAAAAAATAATGAAAGAAGTTAAAGGTCCGTACAAAACCAGTTGACCTATCAAATACAATGGAATAGATTCCCAAACGAACCCGGAAACATTTCTATCGCCAAAATGATATTGGAAGGATGGAAAATTATTTTCTACCAGCCATAAAATATGAGGAAAGTAACATAAAACAGCAGTAACTATAGCCAGGTAAAATGTTTTTCTTTTAAATAATCGCAGGCTGAATATTCCCAAAAAGAAAAATAACATGGAACCGTGATATTTACTGTAAAGAACAGCTGCTGCACATAACCCGAGGAATACAGCATTTATCCATTTATCGTGATATAGATATCTTTTGAAACAAAACAGGAACAGAACTATAAAAAACAAATACGGGCTATCAGGAACCGCCAGAATACCTCCTACCTGTGCAATGAGAATCGTTGAAAGAAGTGTTGCATACAATTTAAAATCTTTTACAACCAGTATCTTTTCTATTATCAAAATTGAAATAAAGCTGGTGAGAACCGAAAGTAATCTAACTCCCAATTCATTTTTTAATAGAAAATATCCCAGCTTGATCATCAAGGCAATCATTGGCGGATGATCAAAATAACCAATACTTAATTCGGTGGAATAAAACCAATAATATGCCTCATCATCAATTAATGGCGTGAAAGCGGCCTGAAGAATGAGTAAAATCAGCCAAACAGCATAAAATATCCATCTCTGATGATTCTGTTTCATAATTTACCCTTACGCCTGGCTTTAAAGAATCCTGTAATTAAACTGGAGCATTCATTTTCCATTATCCCACCTGTAACGGTGGTTTTGGGGTGAACAATATTATTCACATATTTTTTATTTCTCACAGTGTTCATGCTCTCAACACCTTCGGTGTTTCGGGTTTCAATATACTTTCCAAAGCCGTATTTCTGATCGTGAGCACCAAACACAATTCTACCCATTTGGGCCCAACGCAAGGCCCCTGCACACATGAGACAAGGTTCCAGGGTTACATAAATAGTACATTCATTCAGATATTTTGCACCCAGAAAATTCTCGGCAGCCGTGATAGATTGCATCTCTGCATGGGCCGTAACATCATTTAATGTCTCGGTTAAATTGTGCCCACGGGCGATAATCTTATTATTTAGTACAATAACGCATCCAATCGGAACTTCATCCTTATCAAGCGCTTTATTGGCCTCTTTCAGGGCTTCCTTCATAAAAAAGGCATCGGTGTATAACTCAAGTTCATCCATATAATCTCACCCAAAAGTATGAATTTATTTCCCCGATAAATGGTTTTTTTTGTCAGCCATTATTTCCGATATAAATACAACATTTGAGCCAACGATCAGTTTAATAGAATAACAACAAACTTAAAACTGATGGTAAGGAAAATTCAAATGTGGTTCATTCAAATCCTCAGACCGGGTTTGAGAGCCGAAGCAAAGGCTGAGCTGGTATATGCGGAAGTTTGGTTTCCTGCCACCAGGCATAACAAGTACGAGTAAATAAGGTCCGTTTTTGTAAAACGGTGAAAATAAAAAATATTGTTCTTTACTTTTTTCATAGTGTTAAGGTGTTTAGGGTTCAAAGGGTCGACTATTCCTCATTAGTCGGCCCTTTACTTTTTGTATACTTTCTTAAACTTTGAATATCATCTCAAATGCTAATGTACTAATGAGCGTCCCTCTTTTTTCGGTCTCGCCTGCCTTCAAATTCTTTGTTAATGAAAATGCTTAATATATTTTTCCACCACCCAAACTTAGATTTTTAGTTTAACTTTTTTATATTTAAACTATGAAGAAAATTTATCTTTTGGGGTCCGTTGCCCTGTTAAGCATTTTTCAATCCTGTGATGCTGTACTCTTTCTAAATTACCAGGTAAAAAACAGTTCCGGGAAGCCAGTTCAAATTAAAATTGAAGCCTACGGAGATCAACCATTCGCCCATAAGGGTAAGGACACTACCATTACCTTAAAGCCCGGCGAATCTTTTATAGTAGGCCGTTCCATGCATCAAATTGGGTTTCCGGGTGACGAAAAGCTCATTTATGATAAATATCCTTCTTGTAATAACTTCAGCCTTATGCAGGGAGATAGCGTAATTGTGGTAAAACCCGGAGATAAAGAATGGAAATACGGCTCCGGTTATTCTACGTTCAGGATCACAAAGAAAAATTTACCCGCATCTTACTAATTTACATCTTCAATTTCTTGAACATAAATTCAGGGATGGAAGTAATAATTCTCATAATATATTTCCACATCCATAAACTGAACAATACATTCTTCTTTTTATTGGCTGCGTTATAAATATCCTTTGCAATTTTTTGTGGAGTGGCTGTTAATTTGGGGTTCAATGGCATTCCCTGGGTCATAGCAGTTTTTATAAAACCAGGTTTTACCGTTAAAACGTGAACTCCACTATGGAAACATTTATTCCTTAATCCACTTAAATA
>Ga0307411_10001175_pt1 | contig 10305 bp, 8 predicted proteins | sample DK1Ometagenome_2_FD_203712 | JGI IMG/M metagenome (GOLD analysis project Ga0307411, IMG submission 203712) | Maize rhizosphere microbial communities from greenhouse at UC Davis, California, United States - DK15-O-1 | ecosystem: Host-associated > Plants > Roots > Rhizosphere > Soil | place: USA...
ACCCACGACGCGGACCGCCGCAAGGCGAACCTGTTCGCGACGGTCGGTGACCGGAAGCCTGCCGGCGTGATCCTCTCGGGGCACACCGACACCGTGCCGTGGGACGGCCAGGACTGGTCGGTCGATCCGCTCGGCGCCGACGTGCGCGACGGGCGCCTCTACGGGCGCGGCTCGGCCGACATGAAGAGCTTCATCGGTCTCGCGGTCGCGCAGGTGCCGGCGTTCCTTGCCGCCGACCTGCCGTTCGCGCTGCACCTCGCCTTCAGCTACGACGAGGAGGTCGGCGGCTTCGGGGCGCGGGGCCTGATCGCCGACCTGCAGGAGCAGGGCGTGCAGCCGCTCGCCTGCATCGTCGGCGAGCCGACCGGCATGGTGCCCGCGCTCGCCCACAAGGGTGTCTACCGCTGGCGCTGCTGCGTGAAGGGCCACGCGGCGCATTCGTCGCTGACCCCGCAGGCCGTCAACGCCATCGAGGTCGGCGCGCGCATGATCGGCAAGCTCGCCGACATGAGCGAGCGCTTTCGCGATCACGAGCCGCGCTATGCCGGCTTCGACGTGCCGTACACCACCGGTGCGGTCTGCGTCGTCGAGGGCGGCATCGCCGACAACGTGGTGCCGGAGGACTGCCGCTTCCACTACGAGTTCCGCAACCTGCCGAACGCCGACGTCGCGACGATGCAGCGCGAGGTCGAGGCGTATGCCGCAGGCCTCGAGCCGGCGATGCGCGCGATCGATCCGAAGACCGGCATTCGCTTCGAATCGATCACCGAGATGCCGGCCTTCCTGGCGCAGCCGGACGATCCGGCGGTGCTGCTCGCGCAGCGGCTGGCCGCGAGCGATGCGACGACGCTGGTCGCGTTCGGCACCGAAGCCGGCCTGTTCCAGCGCGCCGGCATTCCGACGGTGGTGTGCGGGCCGGGCCACATCGCGCAGGCGCATCAGGCCGACGAGTACGTCTCGCTGGCCCAGCTGGCCGCGGCCGAGCGCTTCATCCTCGGGCTCGCCGACCGGCGCGCCTGGGCCGCGCTGCCGCCGCGCTGACGCGGCGCGCGTCTCCCTTTCTTCTTCATCGCTTTGCGGAGTGCCCTGCATGTCACGTGAGATCGGATGGATCGGCCTCGGCCGGATGGGCGAGGCGATGGTCAAGCGGCTCACGCAGGCCGGATCGAGCGTCAAGGTCTGGAACCGCACCCGCAGCAAGGCGGAGCCGATGGTCGAGTACGGCGCGATGATCGTCGATGCCCGTCAGGACCTGGTCGGCTGCGACGTCGTCTTCACGATGGTCTCGACGACCGACGACCTGAAGGAGGTGCTGTTCGGCGACGGCGGGCTGGTCACCGGGGCGAAGCGTCCGGCGGTCGTCGTCGACAGCTCGTCCATTTCGGACGAGGGCTCGGCCGAGATCCGGAGCCGCCTCGAGGCGCTCGGCGTCGACTACCTGTGCGCGCCGGTGTCCGGCAACGCGAAAGTCGCGAAGGCCGGCAAGCTGCTCGTCGTCGCGTCCGGGCCGAAGGCGGTGTTCGACCGGATCAAGCCGCTGCTCGACGCGCTCGGCCGCAAGGTGATGTGGGTTGGCGAGGGCGAGCTGGCGCGGGTCTGGAAGATCGCGCACAACACGATGTTCGGCGTCGTGATCCAGAACCTGTGCGAGATCACCGTGCTGGCCGAGAAGGCCGGCATCCCGCGCCACGTGTTCCTCGAGAGCATCAACGACTCGGTGCTCGGCTCGATGTACACGCGCTACAAGAGCCCGGTGCTGACCAACCTGACGTTCGACCAGGTCACCTTCACGCCGAAGCTGCTGCTGAAGGACATGGACCTCGGGCTCGGCGCCGCGAAGGCGCACGGCGTCTCGATGCCGGCCGCCGCCGCGACGCGCGAGTCGGTCGCGCGGATGGTCGGGCGCGGCCACGAGGACGTCGACTTCGCGGTGCTGCTGCTCGAGACCGCGCGCGACGCCGGCCTCGAGCTGACAGCGGAGAACGTCAAGATCGACGACGGGCTGGCGGCATGACGGCCGCGTGTTCGAGGGGGTCGGCGCGTCGGCGTTTCGACCGCGCGGGACGTCGCAACGGAGCACGCGCATGAGCACCGCCGCCGACACCACGCTGATCCGCGGTGCATCGATCGTCACGATGGACCGTCAGGGCGATCTGCAGGGCGACATCCTGGTCGAAGGCGACACGATTGCCGAGATCGCGCCGTCGATCGCGCACCCGACGGCACAGGTCGTCGACGCGCGCGGCTGCATCGTCATCCCCGGCCTCGTCAATGCGCACATGCACACCTGGCAGACCGCGCTGCGCGGCATCGCCGCGAACTGGACCCTGCCGGAATACTTCCGCAAGATGCACGCCGGCCTCGCGACGGTGTTCGCGCCGGAAGACCTGCACATCGCGACCTACGTCGGCGCGCTGAACCAGCTCAACTGCGGCACGACGACCCTGGCCGACTGGTGCCACAACAACCCGACCCCGGCGCACAACGACGCGGCGATCGCCGGGCTGCTCGAAGCGAGCATCCGGGTCGCGTTCTTCCACGGCACGCCCAAGCCCGACCCGAAGCCGGGGCAGACGCCGTTCTGGGAGCTGCCGCATCCGCGCGCCGAGATGGAGCGCCTGCTGACGGCGCACGAGGGCAACGACCTGCTGACGGTCCACGCCGCGATCCTCGGCCCGCACTACTCGACCCTGGAGGTCGCGTTGCACGACTTCCGGATGGCGCGCGAGCTCGACATCATCGCCTCGCTGCACCAGGGGGGCGGCCCGGCGCGCACGCCGGACGGCTGGGAGCGGCTCGAGGCGGCCGGCCTGCTCGGCGACCACGTCAACATCGTGCACGGCCATGCGCTCGACGACGCGCAACTCGAGCGCTTCTGCACGCTCGGCATGAGCTTCTCGGCCGCCGCCGAGAGCGAGATGTCGCAGGGCCACGGCCATCCGCTGACCGGCCGATTGCGCCGCTTCGGCCGTTCGCCGTCGCTCGGCGTCGACCTCGAAAGCGTGATGAGCGGCGACATGCTGACGCAGGCGCGCATCGCGCTCGGCATCCAGCGCAGCCTCGACAACGTCGCCTGGCGCGAGGCGCACGGCGCGATCCCGCCGACCTCGACGATCACGACCCGCGAGGCGCTCGGCTGGGTCACCGTCGAAGGCGCGCGGATGCTGAGGCAGTCGGACCGGATCGGCTCGCTCGCCGCCGGTAAGCAGGCCGACCTCGTGCTGATCCGCGCCGACGACCTGAACATGCAGCCGGTCCACGACCCGGTCTCGAGCGTCGTGTTCCAGACGACGCTTGCGAACATCGACAGCGTGATGGTCGGTGGGCGCTGGAAGAAGCGCGCAGGGCGGCTGGTGGGCGTCGACCTGGCGGCGCCGCTCGCCGCGCTCGCGGCATCCGGCCGCAAGATCGCAGCGGCGCTCGATTTGCACTGAGCCATCCGCTCGGTCGCGACGCGTCTTCACGTCACCGGCCGAACGTGGTGCTGCCCAAGGAGACGACGATGAAGAGATTCCTGCTCGCCTGCGCACTGGCCTGCATCGGCAGCACCGCGCTGGCGCAAGCCTATCCGTCGCGCGCGATCAAGTTCCTGGTGCCGTTCAGCGCCGGCAGCGGTACCGACATCATCGCCCGCACCGTCGGCGAGGCGATGAGCAGGAACATCGGGCAGCCGGTGATCGTCGAGAACAAGCCGGGCGCCGGCGGCACGATTGCCGCGGCGCAGGTCGCGCGCGCCGAGCCCGACGGCTACACGGTGCTGATCCATTCGTCCGGCCACGTGCTGAATCCGGCGATCTACCCGAACCTGCCGTACGACACGTTGCGCGACCTGACCGGCGTGACGCCGCTCGCCGCGATGCCGAACGTGCTGGTCGTCGCGCCGGCGCGCGGCTGGAAGACGGTGAGCGACCTGGTCGCGGCGGCGAAGGCGAAGCCGGGCCAGCTGAACTACGCGTCGGCCGGTATCGGCAGCGCGACCCACATGAATGCCGAGAAATTTCGCCTGCAGGCCGGCATCGAGGCGCAGCACGTGCCGTTCAAGGGCACGCCCGAGGCGCTGAGCGACGTGATCGGTGGCCGCAACGACTGGTTCTTCGCGCCGCTGTCGGCGGCCTTGCCGCTGGTGCGCGAAGGCAAGCTGCAGGCGCTCGCGGTCAGCACGCCGGCGCGGGCGAGCGTGCTGCCGGCGGTGCCGACGACGGTCGAGGCTGGCATCCCGGGTTCCGACTACATCTTCTGGGTCGCGATGATCGTGTCGAGCCAGACGCCGCCGGCGGTGACGCAGCGCCTGCACGACGAGGCGCTCAAGGTGCTGGCCGACCCCGACGTCAAGGAGCGTCTCGCGAAGCTCGGCGCCGAGCCGTTTCCGCTCGCGCAGGACGCGTTCAACGCGTTCATCCGCACGGAGGTCGACGGCGCCGCGAAGATCGCCCGCGCGGCGAACCTGAAAGGTCAGTAGCGCCGCAAACCGGCGGCGCGCGCGTCGCGGCGTAACGGCTCAGCCGTCGCGGCCCGACGCGCGCCGGATGATGGCGGCGAGCTGCTTGACCGAAGGCGCCCGCGTCGCGCCCTTCTTCCACAGCAGGCCGGGTGTGCGGACGGGCGTCGGATCCTCGAGCGGGATCACGCGCAGGTCGTCGGACTTCGTCACCGCGTTCTCCGCGATGATGCCCGCGAGGTCGGTGTGGCGGATCAGCTCGATCATCGGCGCGATCGAGTTGAGCTCGACCGCGACGACCGGCGCAGCGCCGGCCGCCTCGAAGCATTCGTCGAGCAGCAGCCGGGTCGAGAACTCGGCCGGCAGCATCACCAGCCGGGCCTGGTGCAGCTCGACCATCCGCACGCGCCGGCGCCGTGCCATCGGGTGCCGGCTCGAGACGACGAGGCGGAGCTCCTCGTTGTAGAGCGGTTCGAACCAGAGCCCGTCGGCATCGTCGGGTCGGTACGAGACGCCGAGGTCGAGCTTGCCGGCGGTCAGCCCGCGCACGATGCTGCGCGCCGACAGCTCGGCAACGCTGACGTGCGTGGTCGGCGCCGCGGCGAGGAAGGTCGAGACGCATTGCGGCACCAGCCGCGTGTTGAAGCTGTGCGTCGTGCCGAGGCGGATCGAGCCCTGCAGGGTCGGCGGCGCATCGCGCAGCGCCTGCACCGCACGGTCGATCTGCTGCAGCGCCGGCACCATGTGGCTGCGCAGCACCTCGCCGGCTTCGGTCATCGCGACCTTCTTTGTCGTGCGGTCGAACAGCGGATGGCCGAGCTCGTCCTCGAGCTGGCGGATCTGGTGCGACAGCGTCGACTGCGTGACGTGCAGCCGCTGCGCCGCGCGCGTGAAATTGAGCGCCTCGGCGAGGGCGTCGAAATAGCGCAGGTGGCGGAGTTCCATCGGGTACGCTGTCGGTTCGGCGGGCGCGATGCGCGCTTCGATTCGCTTTTCGCGCCGCTGTACGATCATCGATCCGATCGATCATAACAGTCGAAATTCATCACTTCCGCCGCATGCGCGGCCCACCTAGATTCTGCGGTCGAACTTGGAGTCCGTTCGCGCCGGCAGGATCGCGACACGAGGAGACGGAGATGGCACAGCTCGACGCAGGCGACATCACCCAGGCGGTCATCGACCGCATGGCGGATTGCGCCGACGAGCGTTTCAAGACGGTGATGACGGCGCTCGTCAAGCATGCGCACGCGTTCCTCCGCGAGGTCGAGCCGAGCGAGGCCGAATGGATCGGCGCGATCGAATTCCTGACCGCGACCGGCAAGAAGTGCGACGACAAGCGGCAGGAGTTCATCCTGCTGTCGGACACGCTCGGCATCTCGATGCTCGTCGTCGCGCTCAACCAGCTCAAGGCGGCGCGTGCGCTGTCGGCGGCCGGCGCGCCGACGCCGACCGAGGCGACGGTGCAGGGCCCGTTCTACTGGGAAGGGTCGCCCGAGCTCGAGCTCGGCGCCGACATCGGCGCCGGCATGCCGGGCGAGCCGGCCTACTACACCGGGCGCGTCACCGACACGCGCGGCCGCCCGGTCGCGGGCTGCACGATGGACGTCTGGTCGGGCGACGGCGACGGCATCTACGACATGCAGCTCGGCGAGGAAGCCGGCATGCGGTTGCGCGCGCGCTTCCGCACCGATGCCGACGGCCGCTACCGGTTCTGGTCGATCCGGCCGACGTTCTATCCGGTGCCCGACGATGGGCCGGTCGGCGTGATGCTGCGCAAGATGGGGCGCCATCCGAACCGGCCGGGTCACATCCACATGAAGGTCTATGCGCCCGGCCATCAGCCGGTCACGACCCACCTGTTCGTCGCCGACAGTCCGTACCTCGATTCGGACGCGGTCTTCGGCGTGCGCGACAGCCTGATCGTCCCGTTCGAGAAGCATGCACCGGGTACGGCGCCGGACGGCCGGGTGATGACGGTGCCGTTCCACACGGCGCACTACGACTTCCGGCTGGTGCCGGAAGCGATGGCCGCCTGATGGCCCCCGCATTCGACCGTTCGCGCCGTCGTGCCCTGAAGGAATCGCTGCGATGAAGATCGGCAAGGCCACCGTGCCGCATTCCGCGATCTGCACGTCGAACGAGGAACGCATCGTGATCCGCGGTGCCGACCTTTGCGACGAGCTGATCGGCCAGATGGGGTTCGCGGACTACTTCTTCTTCCTGCTGACCGGCCGCAAGCCCGACGCGACCGCGAGCACGGTGCTGAACGCGACCCTGGTCGCGATCGCCGAGCACGGCCTGGTGCCGAGCGTGCAGGCGAGCCGGATGACGCTGGCCGCCGCGCCCGATGCGATGCAGGGCGCCGTCGCCGCCGGCATCCTCGGCTCCGGCTCGGTGATCCTCGGCGCTTCCGAGACGGCCGGGCGCATGTTCGAAGAGATCGATCGCGCCGCCGCCCAGCACGGCGGCGACCTGCGGAAGGCGGCGCACGCGGTCGTCGCCGCGCTGCGCGCCGAGCGCAAGGCGATCCCCGGCTACGGCCATCCGCTGCACAAGGCGCGCGACCCGCGCGTCGCCAAGCTGTTCGAGGTGTCGCTGAAGGCCGGTGCCGGCCAGCGCTTCGTCGAGATCGCCGAGGCGGTCGAAGCGGTCATCCCCGACGTCGTCGGCAAGGACCTGCGCCTCAACGTCTCGGCCGCGATCCCGGCGGTGCTGCTCGGGGTCGGCTTCCCGGTCAATGCGCTGAAGGGCGTGCCGATGCTGGCGCGCACTGCCGGGCTGATCGCCCACCTCAGCGAGGAACTGACCGATCCGATCGGCTTCGCGCTGTCGTACCAGGCGACGCGCGAATACGAGTACACCGGCGCGGTGCCGGAAGGCTTCGTTGCAGGCGGCCACACATGATCAAGGTTCTGGAAGGGGTTCGGGTCGTCGAGCACGGCACGTTCATCACCGGGCCGGCAGCGTCGATGCTGCTGGCCGACCTCGGCGCCGACGTCGTCAAGGTGGAGCTGCCGGAGACCGGCGACCCGTTCCGCGCGTTCAAGGGCGGTCTCTACAGCCCGCACTTCCAGACCTACAACCGCAACAAGCGCAGCGTCACCGCGAACACCAAGAGTGCATCGGATCGGGATCGCTTCGATCGCCTGATCGTCGACGCCGACGTCTACATCCAGAACTTCCGGCCGGGCTTCGCCGAACAGATCGGCGCCGGCGAATCGCGCCTGCGCGAACTGAACCCGCGCCTGATCTACTGCGCGATCAGCGGCTTCGGCTCGAGCGGCCCGGCGTCCGGCCGGCCGAGCTACGACACCGTCGCGCAGGCGGCGAGCGGCTACCTGCGCCTGCTCGTCAACCCCGGCAACCCGCGCGTCGTCGGCCCGGCGATCGCCGATGCGATCACCGGCTACTACGCGGCCTACGGCATCCTCGGTGCGCTGCACGAGCGGCACCGCACCGGCAAGGGCCGCACCGTCGAGGTCTCGATGCTCGAGGCGATGGCGCACTTCAACCTCGACGCGTTCACGCACCTGTTCTCGGTCGGCGAGGTGATGGGGCCGTACAGCCGGCCGAGCGTCTCGCAGTCGTACGTGATGGCGTGCGCCGACGGCAAGTGGATCGCGCTGCACATGTCGTCGCCGGAGAAGTTCTGGCAGGGGCTTGCCACTGCGATCGAGCGGCCGAAGCTGTTCGAGGACGCGCGCTTCGCGACCCGCCAGGCCCGCATCGAGCACCAGGAAGACCTGATCGAGGTGCTCGGCGCGATCTTCGTGACCCAGGACCGCGCCGAATGGTGCCGGCGCCTCGAAGCCAACGACGTGCCGCACGCGCCGATGTACACGACCGCGGAGGTGCCGGAGGACCCGCAGGCCAAGCACCTGCAGCTGTTCGTCGAGACCGAGCATCCGACCGTCGGGCGCTTCCGCACCGTGCGCTCGCCGGTCTCGTTCGACGGCCAGCGCGCGCTGGAGGTGACGGCGCCGCCGTTGCTCGGCGAGCACGACGCAGCGCTGCGCAACGGCTGGGACACCGTGCGGCGCGCCGCCGCGCCGGCGCGCGCCCGGGAAGATGTGGATTGATCTCGTGCGCGCGATGCCGCAAGGTATGCGCGCCTTCGTCGCAACACAACACCGGAACCAGGAGACCCTTCCATGACCACTTTCCATGCGCTGCGGCGGCGCCTCCTCGCCGGCATCGGTCTGGCGGCTTTCGCATTCGCGGCCCACGCGCAGACGCCGTCCGGCCAGCCGATCCGGATCGGCAGCACCCTCGCGCTGACCGGCCCGCTCTCGGCGACCGCCCAGGTCCACAAGATCGTCGGCGATCTCTACGTCGAGCAGCTCAACAAGCGCGGCGGTCTGCTCGGCCGGCCGGTCGAGTGGGTCGTCAAGGACGATCAGTCGAAGCCCGATCTCGCCCGCACCCTGTACGAGCAGCTGATCACCTCCGACAAGGTCGATCTGCTGATGGGCCCGTACGCGACCGGCGCGATCCTGTCGGCGATGGGCGTCGCGCAGCGCTACAACAAGGTGCTCGTGCACCACACGCTCGGCGTGCCGTCGCTCGCGAAGTACGACATGCAGTTCCCGGCCTGGTCGCTCGGCTCCGATCCCGGCAACACCGTGCCGAACACGGTGCTGGACGCGCTCGCCTCGACCGGCAAGGCGCCGAAGACGGTCGCCATCGTGACCAGCAAGTTCCCCTCGATCCACTTCATGTCGCTCGGCGCGCGCGAGGTCTTCAAGAAGAAGGGCCTCAACGAAGTGCTGTTCCTCGAGTGGGACTTCGGCAACCGCGACTTCGGCCCGATCGCCAACCGCGTGAAGGACGCGAAGCCCGACTTCGTCTGGGTCGGCGCGATCGGCCTCGACGGCAACCTGCTGCTCGACGCGATGAAGAAGATCGACTACACGCCGCCGATGCACTTCTACATGTACCCGGCGCCGGGGCCGCTGGTCGCGCTGCCGGAGGCGAAGAACGCGCTCTCGGTGACGATCTTCGAAGACCACATGCCGTTCCTGAAGGACCCGGTGGGCGCCGAGTTCGCGAAGCAGTTCCGCGAGCGCGCGATCAAGGCCGGCCTGCCCGACCCGTCGGTCGAGACCCAGTCGTCGGCGTCGTACAGCGCGTGGCAGATCCTCGAAGCCGGCGTCAAGGGCGCGAACAGCCTCGACGACAAGGCGATCGGCACCTGGCTGAAGACGCACAAGGTCGACACGATCCAGGGCAAGCTGCGCTTCGACGGCCCGAACAACTACGGCGACGACCTGATGGCGGTGAAGCAGGTGCAGAACGGCAAGTGGGTGGTCGTCTGGCCGAAGGACAAGGCGGCGCCCGGCGCGACGTTGCAGACGCAGTGACCGACGACTTGTCCGCTTCGCGTTCCGACCCTGCGGCTCACGCAGGGCCGTGGATGGCCGGCAGGCTCTTCGCCGACGCGAGGCGAAGCCTGCCGCCGGCCCGAGCCTCCGAGCCGGCGCACCGCAGCAACCTGGCGGGAGAACGCTGAATGTCGGGCTTTGCCTGGCCCAGCTTCAACCTGCTGACCCAGTCGATCCTCTCCGGAATCTTCGTCGGCGCGCTGTACGGCCTGATGGGCCTCGGCCTCGGCCTGAGCTGGGGGCTGCTGCGGCTGATCAACCTGGCGCACTTCGCGTTCGCGTTCCTCGCGGCCTACATCTGCTACCAGCTCGCCCACAAGGGCCTCGATCCGCTGCTCTCGCTCGCGCTGATCGTGCCGATGTTCTTCGCGATCGGCGCGGCGCTGCACTGGCTGATGGCGCGCTTCGCGCTGACGCCGTTCAGCTCGCTGCTGCTGACGTTCGGCCTGACCGGGATCATCGAGAGCCTGATCCAGTCGATCTGGA
>Ga0307411_10001176_pt1 | contig 10305 bp, 9 predicted proteins | sample DK1Ometagenome_2_FD_203712 | JGI IMG/M metagenome (GOLD analysis project Ga0307411, IMG submission 203712) | Maize rhizosphere microbial communities from greenhouse at UC Davis, California, United States - DK15-O-1 | ecosystem: Host-associated > Plants > Roots > Rhizosphere > Soil | place: USA...
CGTGAACAGACCCGTTTGCCCGAAATACCCCGCGACCGACGCTCCAGCAGTTCGGGCATATACGATCAGGAAAAGAGCGACTACGGTCAGAAACAACAGGACGATAGTAAGCCCGACTGCCGATGCCCTGACACGCAGCCACGATCTCGATTCTCGCACTCCGTACATCGCGTTCAGCGATTCGCTAAGTGCCGCGACCCCAAGTGAACCGAACCACAACGCCGCGATGAGGCCAAACATCAGTTTCGCCAAATCCGCGGAGACAGCTATCTCTTCGACCGTGGTGTTGATCAGTGCGAACGCCGACGCCGGGGCAAGGCGCCGGAGAAAGTCTATGAGCCCGGCCCGGAGGTCAGGACCTCGGGCGACGAACAACCCTAAGACATTGACCAGGAAGATCAGGAGCGGAAAGATCGCGAAAAGAAAATAGAATGCGAGCGCCGCAGCATGCACAAGAAGGTGGCCAGCGTACAACTCCTCCCACACACGCCAGATCAGGTCTTTCCAATGCAGACCGCCCAACCGCCAGACGGAAACCTTTATCGTCTCCAAAACATCTGCGCTAGTATTCTGCTCGCCGGTCTCCATATCTTCTGCAAATTACAATCTTAGCAGAGCAATCGGAGGCTATCTCTGTTTTGCATGGGAATCTTGATCAACGTCGAGTCGTTCAGCCAGTTCGGCCCAGCGGGAGAGGTCGGTTTCGAGTTGGGTATTCAGATTCTGCTGCTCGACATATAACTCGTGGACCAGGCCGGCGTCACTTGCTGCGCCGGTCAGTTCTTTTTCAATTTCGGGAAGACGCTTTTCCGTTTCGGCGATCAGCTGTTCGAGCGACTCGAACTCTCGCATTTCCTTGAAACTAAGTTTTTTCGACTTTGGCTTCTCCAGGGCCGCGGCAGGCGCCGAGGTCGCGTTCGGCATCGTCGACTCTCTGCTCATAGCTTGTTCGCGCTCGTGAGCTTCGAGGTAGGCGGTGTAGTCGCCGGGGTACTCGCGAACCTGTCCGCCGGGCTCGAAGCGAAAGACATTTTCGATCGTGCGGTCTAGGAAATAACGGTCGTGGCTAACAACGATGAGCGCACCCGCAAAATCGTCGAGGTACTCCTCCAGGGCGATCAGAGTGGAAATATCCAGATCGTTGGTCGGTTCGTCGAGCAAGAGGACGTTCGGCGAACCCATGAGAATCCGCAGCAAATAAAGTCGACGACGTTCCCCGCCCGAGAGGTTGCCCACTACCGCATATTGGGCGGCAGGCGTGAAGAGAAATCTTTCGAGCATCTTACCAGCCGTTATCTGTACGCCTTCGTTCGTTGTAACGTATTCGGCCACGTCCCGTATGTAGTCGATAACGCGTTGCTCGTCATTGAGGGCTCGGCTCTCCTGATCGTAGTAGCCGATGTGAACCGTCTGGCCGATCTCGATTTCGCCCCCGTCGGGCGGGACGCGGCCGGTGATCATATCGAGCAGCGTCGTTTTGCCGCTTCCGTTCGCTCCGATTATGCCTATACGGTCGTCGCGTTTCACGAGATAGGTGAAATCATCGATAAGCGTGTTTTGGCCGTAGGATTTCGAGACGCCGTTGATCTCGATAACCTTTGAGCCGAGCCGTTTTGAGCCGATGGCGATGTCGACCTCGCCCTTTGCGGCCTCCTTAGGCACCGCCATGAGTGTATGAGCGGCCTCGATTCGGTGTTTGGATTTGCGGGTACGGGCCTTGGCCCCTCGGCGCAGCCAGGCGAGCTCTTTTTTTATGAGTTGATCACGTTTGTGACCCTCGACCTCGCGGAGCGTCTCTTGCTCAGCCTTTTTCTCGAGGTAATAGGCGTAGTTTCCATTAAAATTCTGCACCCCACCTCGATCGACCTCGAAGATTCGATCGGTGACGCGGTCGAGGAAATAGCGGTCGTGCGTGACAAGCAGGAGCACGCCTGTGTACCGGGCCAGGTACGATTCGAGCCACTCTATCGTGTCGGCGTCGAGGTGGTTGGTCGGCTCGTCGAGTATCAGAATATCGGGTTTGAATATGAGTTCGTGGGCGAGCGCGACGCGTTTTCGCTGGCCGCCGGAAAGTGTGCCCATTTTCGCGGACGTATCCAGGATGTCAAGGCGTGTCAACACTGCCCGGGCGTTCGTCTCGATCTCCCAGCCGCCACCCGTTTCAAGATTGTGCTGCAGGTCGGACATTCGCTGGAGTGTGGCGTCGTCGACCTGCCCGGCTGCCACGTCGTGACACACGGCCTCATAATCGCGGATCGTCTGCATTACACCGCTGCTCGACGCAAAGATTGTTTCCAGGACGGTCAGATTCTCGTCGTACGCCGGGTTTTGCGAGAGGTAGGCGAGGGACTTGCCTTTTGCACGGGTCACCCGCCCTGTATCTGGCTGCTCCACCCCCGCGATGATCCGCAATAGTGTCGTCTTGCCCGAGCCGTTAGCTCCGATTATTCCGATCTTGTCATGCTCCTCTAAGCCCAGCGTGACGCTCTCGAAGAGCGGCCGGAATCCATAGTTTTTTGAGACGTTTTCGAGCGAGAGGATATTCATGAGGCCGATTCAAACTAAGCTATATTAAGTGCGCATCTCTTATTGTATCGCTTCCCGGCGCGTACACTGGAACGGATTGAGGCGGAAAACTGGTGCAATGACATTAAGAAGTCGAGAGGTGTGGAACGCCGGGGGGAACGTATTCGATTATTAGCAGGTCAGAATCTCTATCTCGCGAGTTGGAATACTTCGAAAGATTGCTCCCGACGGTTCTCGTTTTGTTTTCAAGGTGGCCTTCAACGGCGCTTGAAAGTGGTGTTCCCGGGTGGATTCGAACCACCGGCCTTTCACTTAGGAGGCGAACGCTCTATCCAACTGAGCTACGGGAACGGGTCAATTTTGGATTGTGGAGTGCAGTTTTGGGATTGTCAAGAAACTCAAGGCCGCCGCAACGCGAGCGCGCGGCCTCCTAGTGCTTTCATTACGAATCGTAACTGATCAGCGATTTCACGTTATAGCCGTCGAATTTAGCTCTCCCATTCAGGAACGTGAGTTCGACAACGAAAAGCAGTGCGGACACTTTGCCGCCGACACCTTCGACAAGATCTACAACCGCCCTGGCGGTACCACCCGTGGCAAGCAGGTCATCAACAATCAGAACGTTGTGGCCTTCGCCCACGGCATCCTTGTGCATCTCGAGCGAATCGGTGCCGTATTCAAGCTCGTAGGAAACAGATACGATATCCGAGGGAAGCTTTTTGGGTTTGCGGACCGGTATGAACCCCACCCCGAGCTGATATGCCAGCGGCGCGCCGAAAATAAAGCCACGCGATTCTACACCGATCACCGTGTCGATGCTCATTCCGCGGCAGCTTTCCGTCAGTGCGTCGATCGTTTCTTCCAACCCCGTCGGGTCCTTTAACAGCGTTGTAATATCGTAGAAATTTATGCCCGGCTTCGGAAAATCCGGCACTTCCCTTATCAGTTTCTTAAGATTGTCCATGAAAAAGATATTAGCGAATGAAACCTGAAAACTCTATCGCTCGATCCTGAATGTACTGTACGACTTGTCGGTATCCACCACGATCTCTTCGATCTCGTCGACTTTCGAGTATCGCGGCCCGGCCGCCAGGTCGTCGCGAAACCCATTAACATGCTTCTCCCCACCCTGGGCGAATGCCTCGACGGTTCCGTCCGGCAAATTTCTCACATACCCGTGCACCTGGTGCGTCGCCGCTGACCGTTGGGCAAAGTAACGGTATCCGACCCCCTGCACCATCCCCCTTACGAAAAATTTCCTTGCGATCATTCTGAAACTAACCTAATGCGTCAAGGCATTCCATCAGAGGCTTCTGTCGGCAGGTGTATACGGGCATACCGCGCATCGTGAATTTGCTGGCCGGGGTTTCGCGGAGCTCTTCCGCCAAAGCGAGAAAATCTCTCGGTTCGTCGGTTTCGAAAGTGATTATGTATTCCTGATCACTGAACCCGAAGGCGTGGGTCATGTGGATCTTAATATTCTGGAACTTCTTCCCGACCATGAAATTCTCTTCGATCATGGCGTCACGCTCGTCACCCGATTTTTCGTACCAATCGCGATTCTTCGCACACGGGTAAACGAAAAGATACTTCTTCTCCCCCGCCACCACGTGAAACTTGTCCTCGTTGCCCTGCGATACGAACATTCGCTTTTTCGTCACGGAGAGGTAATTGTCTACCGTCTGGAAAAAACTGCCGAGGTTTGTCCGGTAAAGCTTCGCAGTCATTTCCTGGACCAGATCGAGCGATGAACCGATCCGCCAGAGCATCAGGTCCGCTTTCGAATCGAAGCCCACAAGCGAGTAGCTGAAAAGCAAAAAATCATTGTTGAACGCATCGAACACACCCTGAAATTCTGACTTGAAGGCCGCTTTGGTCTTGGCATCAAGCTTTCGCCAATCGGGGCTGACTTGAAAGAACATGAAATTGACGAACTGTTTCTCTATCCGCGGCAGCTTCAGCAGGTCGCTCATGTCGGGAACGAGGCGAAGTCCGCTCTGGTCGTTCAGATCTTTTTGTGGGTTTACCAACTCCATTTGGGTCGCCGAAAATGTGGGTCGGGAATATTTCCGGTTTGTCGTTACTTTGGAACATTCTGCCAACTTTCAGAACCATTGTCCAAAGGTTAAAGTACGGTATTTTGGGGACCGGCCAGGCGTTTACTTTTGCCTGGAATGATGCAAGAATCCTTTTGTGCGACGCAGCTTTCTAACACTACTTTTTGCTTTATTTGCGGTCGCGTCGACGAACTCTCAGCAGCGCCCTCTTCTAACGGACGATATCGACATCACACCGCAGGGATCATTCGAAATAGGCGCCGGCGTCGATTTTTTCCAGAATGCAAAGTTCCCGCTTTCCGGTATCAAGGGCGACCTCACCCGCGTCGGCGATATCCGGCTGAGAACCGGCATCGCGTCTAACGTCGAGTTACAGATCGAGGGTACGCTGCAAAACTTCGTCGCGATCAATTCGCAGACCCCCTCCGCGATCCCTTTGAGCGTCACCGGGAACTCGACTAACGACTTTGACGATTTCACCGTCTCCACTAAGGTGAAACTATTCAGCGAAACCAGGAACCTACCCGCCGTCGGTATAAAATTCGGTTTTCAGATGCCCAACACCGACCAAGCTAAGGGCATCGGCACCAACCAGATCAATATCTTCTCGAAAGTCATCGTTCAGAAGCGGTTCGGCAAAAGGGCCGGGAAATCCCCGCTTGCAAATATTTACGGGAATATCGGGTTAGGCATAATGAACGCCCCGCTGGCGAATTTCACGCAGAATGACGTGCTGCTTTACGGGCTCGCGGGTATCTTTCGCGTTACCGACCGGCTAAACGTCGTTAGCGAAGTGAACGGGCGATTCAGCACCCGCAGCGGCGATGCTCCCTTGGGCACCGAGAGCGTCGGCCAGTTGCGCCTAGGAGCGCAGATCAAAGCGGCCGGGCTCCGATTCGACTCAGCCGCTGTGTTCGGCTTGAGCAGATTCAGTCCCCGCACGGGCGTAGTCTTCGGCGTCACCTACGTATCGCCTTCGATCCTGCCGATCGCTAAATAGCTTTAATATTTATAGGAGAATGTCCGCGGCCGATCATCGGTGCCGTGCGGATAGCTTCATTGACAAGACTCTTGGCGATCCCCACCGACGCTTTCAGATCGTTTCCTAGTGCAAGGTTCGCCGCGATCGCCGAAGCCAGCGTGCACCCGGTCCCATGCGTCGCGGTGGTTTCGAAGTATTCACCTTCCAGGACGATTTCTTCCGCTCCAAGAAATAGATAATCTAACGCAGTCTTGCGGCCTTCAGCACGCTTCGCATTTCCGAGATGTCCGCCTTTTATCAAAACATTTTTCGCTCCCATCCCCTGCATCACCGACGCCGCGTCACGGATGTCCTTTTCGGATTCGATCGCGATCCCGGAGATGCGTTCTGTTTCTGGTATATTCGGCGTGATCAGGTCAGATAAAGGGAACAACCTTTGTGTAAGAGAATTCAACGCGTCGCTGTCGATCAGATCGAACCCCGATGTCGAGCGAACGACTGGGTCGACCACGATGTTTTTCAGTCCACGTCCACCAATGATCGACGCGACCTCCTCTATCACCTCCCGCGTCGGCAACATCCCGGTCTTTACGGCCGCGACATCGTAGTCATCCAGTATCGGGATGACCTGATCCCGAACCGATCCGGCCGACTGATGTTCGGCACCGAAAACGCCCTGTGTGTTCTGAAACGTGATCGAGGCGATCGCAGCCGTCGGGAAAACGCCGAACGCGAAGAACGTTTTAACATCCGCAATTATCCCCGCCCCGCCGGAAGGGTCTAGCCCCGCAATTGTCAGTGCGATCCTGGTCATTGCTCGATTTTAACAAAATCGTTCAGATAACGGATCGCCGCGAAGCCGGCCGCACCGGATTCAAGTATTTGAGATTCGTTGGTTCCGTCGATCCCGCCGACGCCTACGATCGGAAAAGGCGACGCCGCGGAGCATATTTCAGCTAAGTTTTGAAGACCCATGGCGTCCCCCTTTCCCGGTGTGGCGAACACGGGCCCCAGCATTGCGAAATCGGCGCCGTTTGCATTTGCTTCCGTCACTTCATCAGCGGAATGGGCAGACACACCGACGATCATCTCGACGGGCAGTAGCTGACGTACGCGATCGACGGGTACTGAGGAAGAAGTAAGTTGCACACCATGCGCTTTAGCAGTAATCGCGATGTCGAAACGCTCGTTGACAAAGATCCTTGTCAATGAATCCGAAACAAGTTCGACCGCTTCTGCCGCCAATTCAAGCAACAGCCGAGCCGACAAAGATTTTTCGCGGATTTGCACGATCTCGATCCCAATTTCAGCGGCGCGGGTTACGACGTTTAGAATTTCGGACTTGGATAAGGAAAAATTTGCTGAAGTGGCGGTCCCGGGCGTGATGAGAATTCGAGTGCCGGGGCGGATAATCTCACTCACCTGCGGTCCCGCTCGGCCTGGCCCTGCAGCATGGCGACACTTTGTTTGAAGTTGGCCGCCTCCCAAAACGCGATGACAATGTTCACTACACCCAAACCAGTCACCGCGCCGCGAAACCAATTTGAAGAAACGGTGCGCTGTATCGCTGGAAAACCTGCTTTATCGGAAACTAAGGCGAGAAGGTAGTTTTCCGACCAACTCCCGAAGAGTGTGTCCCAAGGCGCAAGGATAAGATAAGAGCCCAGTAGCAAGCAAAGGACAATAAAAAAAATGACGGTCAGTCTCTCAACCATACCGCCAAGATTATATCCATTTTATTTGATCCAAAACAATGCCGATCATGCCGCAACCGCCATATTCTTCAATCGTTCGCGAACGTCGCGAAAATCCACGTTCTCCGCATAGACCTGTTCGAAATAGCGGCCAGCGACTTCAAACTCCCCTTCTGACTCATGCACAACCCCCAGCTCGTACCAAAGGGCCTGCTTTTCGTCGGTCGTTAAGTCGGCGATCTCAAGTGCCCGCTGATACCATTTCATCGCGACCTTCGGCATTCCGTTCTCCATAAATGAATGCCCCAGCAGGTTCGCGCAGCTGAAAAACCGCCTGGTCCCGTCGTTCGGCGAAACGATCCCGGCGGCGTCCTGGAACTCGGCTATCGCCTGCTCCAGCAGTCCCATCTCCTTGTATGCAATCGCGGTGCTGTACTTTGTTTCAAAATCGGAATCGTCAGCCTCTTCTTGCTCTTCGAGCCCAAGTTCGCTTCGGAATTCGCCAATGTCGAAGAGTTTATGGTGCCCGTTGCTCTTGGGCTGGACGAGAGCTTCAGAAGCGGGAACGCCACCACCCAGGTGTGCGCGAAGCTCGGCCACCTCTGCGACTGCTCCGAATTCTGATTCGAACTCTTCGATGGCTTTTTCAGCAAGTTCGATATAGCCATTGTCAATATAAAATCTGATGCTTTCGGCCTCTCGACGGCGCTTCCCTTCAAGGGAATCATCGAGTGGTTCGGACGTCATCGCGGAAAAAGGTTCCTCCGTTTGGATGGCGGACTCATCAACCTCGAACGGTAGGGCCTGGCCGCTAGAAGTTTCGATCACCGCGCCGACAATTGCAAAATCGGCGACTTCGATATCCTGACCGGCCGATGGTGCGTCGACTCCGCGATTGAGAAATCGGTCATCAAACATGCTGTTCGACACCGGCGTCTCATCATCGTAGCCGAGCAGTTCGTTAACTTCGCGCAGCCGCGTGGCGTAGCCCGACTCTTGCGGCATAAGCATGACGAGTTGTGAAAGGGCGAACCGTTCGTCGTCGAGCGATCCATGCAAGCCGGCGAGTTCACCGAGTCTTCGAAGCGAGTTCTTAAGCGAATCTCCGTCCTTCTGCCACGAACAAAAACGAACTAACAAGCGCACAGCGTCCAGATTATCGGGTTCATGCTCCAAGACGGCCCGCACCGTTTCGGCAAATTCATCGGCTTTGCCGCCCGCGAGCATATGCTCCGACGCCATGGTCAGCATCCTGCATGCAGCTCCAAATTCGCTGCCCGACAGATAATTCCTCGCTAGGCCGAGAAATTTGGGATAGCTGGCGGGCTCCTGTTCGACGAGCCTGATAATGGCCTTCTCCGCCTTTTCCATCTCACCCGCTTCCAGGTAACAATCGGCCAATGCGTCGAGGACCTCGCGGCTGTTCTTATTTTCCGCCAGCATCGATTCCAGCTTTTCAGCCGCGGTCATCGATCGACCCTGTCCCGTCTGGGTGTTCACGTAACCCGTTAAGCATCTTTGATGATTTGGCTGGTGCTCAAGACCCCGAAGATAGGATTCTTCAGACTGCGCCAGCATTCCGCGGTTCAAAAATCGGTCGCCAGCGTCTGCGAAGGCATCGACCGCTTCGCTCGTCTGCCCTTCCTTTAAATATGATTCGGCGATATTCGTATAAACTTCCGTGTTGGTCGGATCCAGAAGGGCGATCTGTTTCCACATCGCCAGGGCCTCCACCATCCGCCCTTTTGCCTGATAGCTCTCCGCAAGCACCACGTAATGCGATTTTGCCTCGGTGACCGAACCTTTCGTTTTGTAAAGTTCGGCCAACTTCTCAGATACCGCGATCGAGTTCGGTTCGATGCGGCTGATCTTGTTGTAAACGGCTATCGCCTTCTGGGCGAAACCCTGTTTGCTGTAATGTTCCGCGACGGTGTTGTAATAGCTAAGTGCTGCCTTCGGTTCCTCAGCCTTGGTGTACAGATCGCCGAGCAGGTTCATCGTCCCGAAATCCTTCGGGTCGTTATCGACCACCTGTTTGTATTCGCCGATCGCCGCCTTGATCTTCCCTTGGGCGAGGAATTTCTCGGCATTACGCATTGCCTTTATTTTATCGAAACCCATTATTTTTGTTGTGAGACTTCGGCGGATGCGGGATCGCAGGGCCGTTGCCGTTGAGGGAAAGCGGACAAGACACTTCGAATGAAACAGGCGGGAACTCGTTCAACCTGCAATCTGAAAGTATCACGGTGACAGAATTTGTGTCAACGTCTTTTACATATTTTGTTATTTGTTTAACGATTGAACTCGCTTCCTATCTTTGATTTTGCCAGCTATTTTTTCTATCGTTAAGTTTCGTGTTGTGAAGCATTTATGCGTGCAGTGATCCTCGCGGGCGGTAAGGGGACGAGGCTTCGACCGTTGACCGTTTACACCCCGAAACCCATTATTCCTGTAGTCAATCGGCCGTTCCTTTTATACCAGCTGGAGCTGCTCTCTCGGGCAGGCGTCACCGACGTTACCCTCTCGCTGAGCTACCAGCCGGACAAGATCGAAGACGTATTGGGGGACGGTTCTGAGTTCGGGGTGCACATGCGTTATCTATCCGAACCAACTGCTCTCGGCACCGCGGGCGCTTACCGATTCGCTTTGGAAGACGAATCTGGCCCCACACTCGTAATGAACGGCGACATCTTGACCGATATCAACCTTTCGAGCCTGATCGAAGCACATAACGATCGAAACGATACGATCACCATCGCTCTTGCCAATATGCCGGAATCGGCGGATTACGGACTCGTCGCGCTTAGGGCGAACGGTACGGTTGAATCGTTCATCGAGAAACCTAGAGGTGATGGATTGGCCAATGCAGGTACGAGTACTGTAAATGCCGGTATCTATATTCTTGAACCTCAGGTTCTCGACCTGGTACCGAAAAGCGGAAATTCGTCTTTCGAGTACGATGTATTCCCCGCCGCCGTCGAACGGAAGTTACCATTTTCCGGTTACGTGCTCGACGCTGAGTACTGGCGCGACATCGGAACCCCGC
>Ga0307411_10001180_pt1 | contig 10298 bp, 9 predicted proteins | sample DK1Ometagenome_2_FD_203712 | JGI IMG/M metagenome (GOLD analysis project Ga0307411, IMG submission 203712) | Maize rhizosphere microbial communities from greenhouse at UC Davis, California, United States - DK15-O-1 | ecosystem: Host-associated > Plants > Roots > Rhizosphere > Soil | place: USA...
CTGAATTGCCGAGGCAAGACAACATGCGAAGGCGATTAGCGCACCGGCAAAAACTGTGGCTTTGTCAAAAGTTGACTTGTGATGATTGGGCGAAATTGACAGACCCTGCAAAATGTCCAGCAAGCTCTTCCTTGGCCACCGCCTCCGCCGCCTGCGCCGCGATCATCAGCTGTCGCAAACCGACATGGCGCAGAGCCTCGCCATCAGCCCGAGCTATCTCAATCACCTGGAGCGCAACCAGCGGCCGGTGACGGCGGGGCTGCTTCTGAAGTTGGCCGACCTCTACGAAGTGGATGTCCGCAGCTTCGCGGCGAATGGCGGCGCGAGGACCAGCACCGAGGCGCTGTCGGAAATATTCTCCGACGTGCTGCTGAGCGACCTTGGCGTGCCGCGCTACGAGCTGGCCGAACTGGCCAATAATGCGCCTTCGGTCGCCGACGCGATCGCCCGGCTCTACACAGCGCTGCAGGAGGCGGGGCGCAACCCGAACCTGGCGAGCAGCGGCGATGCGCGTTCGCTGGTCACGCCCGAAACCTGGGTGCGCGACTATATCCAGCAGCACCGCAACCATTATCCCGAGTTGGAGGATGCGGCCGAGACGCTGGGCGGCGCGCTGAGCGATCCACTGTCGATGTCGGAGCCGATGCGGCGGCGGCTCAAGGATGCCTGGGGGATCAGCGCGCGGGTCGTGCCGCAAGCGGAGCTTGGCAACGTCAGCCAGCTGTTCGACGCCGAGCGGCGGTTGTTCCTGATCTCGTCGCAATTGCGCCCCGAAAACCGCAGCTTCGCGCTGGCCTACCAGCTCGCTTTGGTCGAATTCGCGACGCTTCTCGACAAAATGGTCGAGGCCGCCGCGCCGCCCGACGAGGGGGTTCGCCAACTGCTCCACATGAGCCTCGCTAACTATGCCGCCGGGGCTATCATGATGCCCTACGGACGCTTTCTCGCCAGCGCCGAGCAATATCGCTATTCGATCGACAAATTGTGCGGCGACTATGGCGCGAACGTCGAACAGGTCGCCCACCGGCTGACCACGCTCAACCGCACCGGCGCGCGCGGCGTGCCCTTCTTCATGCTGCGGGTCGATCCCGCGGGGAACATCAGCAAGCGCTACGCCGGGGAGAATTTCCCCTTCTCCCGCTTCGGCGGCACCTGTCCACGCTGGAACCTCCACGCCGCTTTCCAGACGGCCGGCCAGGCGGTCACCCAGCTCATCGAAACGCCTGACGGCCACCGCTATTTCACCGTGTCACGGACGATTGATAGGCCGATCAAGACCGAACTGGGCGGCAGCCTGCTGGCCATCGGGCTGGGCTGCGACATTCGCCACGCTCACAAATTGTCCTGCGCGGACGTCTATGATTTGGAAAAGGCGCCGGTAACGCCGGTCGGACCGGCTTGCGCCATTTGCCCAAGGATCGACTGCGCCTATCGGGCGACGCCGCCTGCGGGGCGGATGCTGGCGGTCGACCGGACGAAGAAGACGATTTCACCCTTCCCGTTCGTCGCGGGCTAGGGAGCGACCGGCTCCCGCTCCAGCGCCTCGCGGTCCCATTTCGCCAGGTTCGCCGCGGCGTCGTAGGTCGATTGGAGGAAGGCGGTCAGCATCGCCTCGGGATCGCTGGCGGTCCTGACCATTTCATAGGGCAGGATGAATTCGCCGAGATCCTTGTCGAACCGCGCCGCATCCGGCTGCACCGATGCCTTCCGGAACCCGTCGGGCTCGGGATAGGCATAGCTGTAGAAAATCGGGTCGGCCGCCGTCACTCCGCCCGGCCAGAAGCCCGCGCTCGAGACTTCATGGCTATAGGCTTCGCGAGTGATGCGGTCGGGAAGGCCGGGCACGCCACCCGGATGCGGCGGGGCCTTCCGTCCCGAAAAACGGGTTACGGCGAGGTCGAAGCTTCCCCAGAAGAAATGCACCGGGCTGCACTTACCGAGGAAACAGGCACGGAACCGCTCGAACACGGTTTCGATGCAGGATAACGCGCCAAGCAGCCGTTTCGCGCTGTCGGGCCGATATTCGCGGGGCGCCGTGTCTTCGGCGAACGGCACGGCATCGGCGATTTCGTTGGGCGTTCCGCTGAAGTCCGACGCCAGCCCGTGCGATTCGAGCATGCCGACCAGGCAGGAGTGGATCGCCGCGACGCTGCCCAGGTCCAAGGGAAGCTGGTCCACCTCACCGTCGCCGACATGCAGGATGATCGCATGGCGCGTCAGGTCCATCGTCAGCGAGAAGCTGTCGCCGCCGTCCGTAATCGGCTCGATCGCCAATCCTTCCGGAACCGGATGAAGGGTGACGTTCCAGCCGTGGTTGACCCAGGTGGAATGAGCCACGCGCAGCTTGCCGAGCATCTGGCTGACCAAGTGAAGCAGCGCGAAGGTGGGGCCATCGCGTTCCTTGCTCAATTGCGGCCAGCGATCTGCCATGCGACGCCTCCTTGCGCTTGCCCCCCAAAGCCTGCTTAAGCCGCCCGACGCTGGAACCCAAGGGAAGTATCGTGACCCAATCGCTTGCCGCCCGTTTCGAGGCCGACATCGCCGCCGCGAGCGACCTCGCCGCGCTTGATGCGGTGCGCGTCGCCGCGCTTGGCAAGTCGGGCGAGATCACCCAGCTGCTGAAGTCTCTGGGCGGCATGGATGCCGAGACCCGCACGGCCGAGGCGCCGAAGATTCACGCCCTGCGCGAGGCCGTGACGTCGGCGATTGCTGCCCGCAAGGAAGCGCTGGAAGCAGAGGATCTGGACCGGCGGCTGGCGACGGAGCGGCTCGACCTTTCCCTGCCTCCGCGCGAATCCCCGAAGGGCTCGATCCATCCGGTCAGCCAGGTGATGGACGAGCTTACCGAGATTTTCGCCGACATGGGCTTCGCGGTCGCCGAAGGGCCGGAGATCGAGGACGACTGGCACAATTTCAGCGCGCTCAATATCCCGGAGACCCACCCGGCGCGGGCGATGCAAGACACCTTCTACATGAACGAGAAGGGCGAGGATGGCGCGCCGATGGTGCTGCGCACCCACACCTCGCCGGTGCAGATCCGGACGATGCAATCGCAGCCGCCGCCGATCCGGATCATCGCGCCGGGCCGGGTCTATCGCAGCGACAGCGACGCGACCCATACGCCGATGTTCCACCAGATCGAGGGACTGGTGATCGACAAGAACATCACCATGGGCCACCTCAAATGGACGCTGGAGACCTTCCTCAAGGCTTTCTTCGAGCGGGACGATGTCGTGCTGCGCATGCGGCCCAGCTACTTCCCCTTCACCGAGCCGTCGGCCGAGGTCGATGTCGGCTGGTCGATGGAGAAGGGCCGCCGCGTGGTCGGCGGAAGCGAAGGCTGGATGGAGGTGCTGGGCAGCGGCATGGTCCACCCGCGCGTCATCGCGGCCTGCGGCCTCGACCCCAATGAGTGGCAGGGCTTCGCATTCGGCACGGGCGTCGACCGGCTGGCCATGCTGAAATATGGAATGGACGATCTGCGCGCCTTCTTCGACGGCGACCTTCGCTGGATGAAGCATTACGGTTTCAAGTTTCTCGATGTGCCTACCCTCAGCGGAGGAGTGGGCGCATGAAGTTCAGCCTGGAATGGCTCCGCCAGCATCTGGAGACCGATGCGTCAGCAAGCGAGATCGCGGACAAGCTGACCGCCCTCGGCCTTGAGGTCGAAGATGTGTCGAACCCGGCCGAGGCGCTCCGGCCTTTCACCGTCGCTCGCGTGCTGACCGCCGAGCCCCATCCGCAGGCCGACAAGCTGCAGGTGCTGACGGTCGACAAGGGTGATGGGCAGCCGCTGCAGGTGGTTTGTGGCGCCCCCAATGCGCGCGCCGGTATGATCGGCGTATTCGGCGGGGCGGGCACCTATGTCCCGGGCAGCGACTTCACGCTGAAGAAGGCCGCGATCCGGGGCGTCGAATCCAACGGCATGATGTGCTCGGCGCGCGAGCTGCAGCTGGGCGACGACCATGACGGGATCATCGAGCTTCCGGACGATGCTCCGGTCGGCACCAGCTTCGTCGATTACGCGGGCCTCGACGATGCCGTCTTCGACGTCGCGATCACGCCCAATCGGCAGGACTGCATGGGCGTTCGCGGGATCGCGCGCGATCTGGCCGCCGGGGGAATGGGGACGCTGAAGCCCCTAGACGTTCCGCAAATCGAAGGCAGCTTCGACAATCCCGTCGACATTCGGGTCGATGATCCGGAAGGCTGTCCCGCCTTCTTCGGCCGAATCGTGCGCGGCGTGACCAATGGGCCGTCGCCCGAATGGCTGCAGCGCCGGCTGAAGGCGGCAGGGCAGCGGCCGATCTCCGCGCTGGTCGACATCACCAACTATGTCATGCTCGACCTCGGCCGGCCGGCTCATGCCTATGATCTGAAGCAGGTCACCGGGGCGATGGTGGCTCGGGCGGCGAAGGCCGGCGAGCAGGTGATGGCGCTCAACGAAAAGGAATATGCGCTCGAGCCATGGATGACGGTGATCGCCGACGACGCGCAGGTCCACGGGATCGGCGGCGTCATGGGCGGCGAGCATTCGGGCGTCGACGAGGCTACGTCCGACACGCTGCTGGAAATCGCCTATTTCACGCCCGAGCGCGTGGCGAAGACCGGACAGGCGCTGGCGCTGACCAGCGATGCTAGGAGCCGGTTCGAGCGCGGGGTCGACCCGGCGTTCCTCGACGATGGGCTGGCGATCCTGACCTGCCTGATTCTCGACATCTGCGGCGGGGAAGCGAGCCGCGCAACGCGCGCGGGGAGTCCGCCGGTTGAGACGAGGCGCGTCCCGTTCGATCCGGCACGGACCGCCGCGCTGGGCGGAATCGACGTTCCCGAAGTCGAGCAGCGTGCGATCCTGAAGCGGCTGGGCTTCACCTTCGACGGATCGGATGCGGTTGCGCCGAGCTGGCGCGGCGATATCGATGGCCCGGCCGACCTGGTCGAGGAAGTGGCCCGTGTGGTCGGCTATGACGCCATTCCGTCGACGCCGCTACCGAGGGCGGATGGCGTGGCTCACGCCACAGCGACCCGGGGCCAGATGATGGAGCGCAAGCTTCGCCGCGCGGCCGCAGCCCGAGGGCTCGACGAAGCCGTGACATGGAGCTTCATCAGCGAAGCCGAGGCCGAACTGTTCGGGGACGCGCCACATCGCCTCGCCAATCCGATCAGCGAAGAGATGAAGGCGATGCGGCCCTCGATGCTCCCGGGCCTGGCGGCGGCGGCGCGGCGCAATGCCGATCGCGGCGCCAACAGCATCCGGCTGTTCGAGGTGGGGCGGCGCTATCTGGCCGATGCCGAACGGCCGACCGTCGGTCTGCTCCTGGCTGGCGACAAGCGCAGGCGGAGCTGGCAGGACGGCAAGGCCGAAGGTTTCGACGCGTTCGACGCCAAGGCCGAAGCGGTGGCATTGCTCGAAGCGGCCGGCGCTCCAGTCGGCAACCTGCAACTTACCATGAACGCGGGCGAGACCTGGCATCCGGGGCGGTCGGCCACGTTGGGGCTGGGCAAGAATGTGCTGGCAGCATTCGGCGAACTGCATCCGCGCGTTGCCAGAGCGCTGGATGTTCCGGCGGGAACGGTCGCCGCGGAAATCTATCTCGACGCGATCCCCGCGCCGCGTTCCAGCGAGCGGGCGCGGCCGGCCTTCACTCCGCCGGTGCTGCAGGCCGTGACGCGCGACTTCGCCTTCCTGGTTCCGAAGGAGCTGGCCGCGGATGCGCTGGTTCGCGCGATCCGTGGCGCCGACAAAATGCTGATTACCGATGTCCGCCTGTTCGACCGCTACGAGGGTGAGCAAGGACTGAGCCTGGCGGTCGAAGTTACGCTGCAGCCGGGCGAGAAGAGCTTCACCGACGCGGAGATCGGGGAAGTGAGCCGCAAGGTGGTCGCCGCAGCGGAGAAGCTGGGCGCGACTCTTCGTTCCTAGGCCCCGGCTCGCGGGCCGGCGTGACGCTTCGCGTCAGTTGAGGCTGTTAATCGCCTCTCGGACCCGCGCCTCGACCTCGTCGCGCTTGAGCCCTGCGGGAATGGTTTCGCCGACCTTGAAGTGAATCGTTCCGGGTCGTTTGACCAGTCCGCGCGACCATAGATGTCCGCTGTCGTGGGCGACCGGGACGACCGGCAGGCCGAGTGCTCGATATAGGCCCGCGAAGCCGGGGCGAAGTGAGGGCCTTTCGCCGAATGGAACTCGCGTCCCCTCCGGAAAGATCACGACCGGTCGGCCTTCCTTGGCCGCCTGCCTGCCCTTGGCCATCATGTCGCGAAGCGCGCTGGCGCCGGCGTCGCGGTCGACGCCGATCACGCCGTAGCGAAGCGTTACCCAGCCGAACAAAGGGATTTCGGTCAGCTCCTTCTTCATCACCACGACCGGGGTCCTGGCAAAGCGGAGCGCCTCGACCGTTTCGACCATCGCCTGGTGCTTGACCGCGATCAGAAAGGGACCGCTGGGAATATCGCCGTCCCACTGAAAGCGGATGCCCAGCACATGGCGCACCAACCAGTGATGATAGTCCGACCAGCCATGAACCACCTTGCGCACCGGCGCGGTCCCGAACGGCGAGACGGCGATCACGGTCAGGACGTAGATCAGCGTCCCCGGATAGAAGAGCAGCGTGAAGAGAAGCGAGCGAAGCAGGGCCATCAGATGTCGAGCCAGACGCTGAGCCGCCGCAGGATATATTTGTTATATTCGGCGAAGAGAGTGGCGAACGACGGCTCGGTCCTGACCGCGTCGGGGACGATGGTCGTCTGCTTGTCGAACTGCCGATTAAACTCGTAGCGGGCGCGCCGCATGTGCCAGTCGCTGGTGACCAGGCGAAGGCTGTGGAACTTGCGCCGCTCCATCCAGCGCTTTGCCTCTTCCGCGTTCGACCGGGTGTCGACCGATTCCGAACCGAGGTCGACGCAGCATTCGAACAGCCTGCGCTTGCCGCCAAGTCGGTGGACGAGGTCGGCCTTGCGAACGGACGGGTCGGCGCCGGCGATCAGCAGCCTTTTGCCCCCGCCATCGGCAAGCAGCTTGGTCGCATGTTCGATCCGGCCCTTGCCGCCGGTAATGACGACGATCGCATCGACCTTGGGCGTGTCGTCCGGCGCGGGTCCGCCCAGCGTCACCGCGAACATTGCGAAGCCGAGGACGTAGAGGATGGCGAGGAAGGCGAGCAGGCGGGCGATCATAGGCGCTCGCGCAATGCCCTGAGCAGCGCTCCCCTTGCAACCATCGTCGCGAGCAGGGCGACGGCGAGCGGCAGAGCGACGAGGACAGCCGCGTCTCCCCAGCCCAGCGGGGGTCCGCCGGCAAGGCTGGTAGCGAAGCTCGCCCCGCCGATGATGGCCGCGAGGATGAGGCCCGCCGTGGCCGCCCCGGCAATGCCTCCGATCAAGGCGTCGATCGCGATCTGGCGAAGGAACAGCGTCGCGACCTGTTCGTCGGTCGCGCCGATGCCGTGCATGACCTCGATCGTCGCCCGGTGCGTGTCGAGCGCACCCCGTGCGGCGAGCACGACCGCCGCGGCGCTGGCCATGGCTATCAGAAGGACGAGGCCGAAGGCGAGCATGGTGAGGCCGCGCAAGGCGTCGAGCAGCGGCGCCAGGCTGGCGCGATGGGCGACGAAGCGCGCGCCGGCGACGGCCTGCTCGATCCTGCGGGCGACGGCGGGCACGTCGGCGCCGGGCGCGAGGTCGACGTCGATGATCACGGGCAGCGGCAGGTCTGCTTCGGCGCCCGCCGGACCGAGCCAACGCTCCAGCGTGCGGCGCAGGTCCTCGGGCGGGACCTGCTCTACGCGCGAGACCCCCGGCGCGGAGCGTGCGGCGGCGATGGCCGCCGAGGTCTTGGCCGATCCGTCCGAGATCTGGATGGAGAAGCGGTTCTCGACGCCCTGTTTCACCACCGACGCCGTGTTGCCGAGAGCGAGGCCAGCCGCGGCCACGACCACCATGACGAAGGTCATGATGGCGATCAGCAACGGCACGGGGCCCTTGATTCCGCTGGAGGGAATCAGCCGCCGATCGGCTTCGGAAACGGAGTGCAGCTTCATGCGCCGCGCTCGCCGACGCGGGGAGGGGTGCCGGGCGGATGGCGGAGCGCCCCCGTCGGATCGACCAGCACGCCATTCTCCAGCCGGATCAGCTGCGCACCCGGCGTCGCGGCGATCAGGCCGAGGTCGTGGGTCGCGACGATCACGGTCGTGCCGAGGCGGTTCATCGCGGTCAGCAGGTGAAGGATCCGCTGCGCCATGGCCGCGTCGACGTTTCCGGTCGGCTCGTCGGCGATGATGAGTTCGGGCCTCGCGATAACCGCTCGGGCGATGGCGACGCGCTGCTGCTCGCCGCCCGACAGCGTCGGCGGGCGGGCGCTGGCGCGGTCGGCAAGACCGACCCAGGCGAGCATCTCGCGCACCGGTCCCTCGACCTCGGTTTCATCATGGCCGGTGATGCGCAGCGGCAGCGCGACATTGTCGAAGGCGGACAAGTGGCGGATCAGGCGGAAGTCCTGGAAGACCACGCCGATGCGGCGCCGGTAGCCGGGCAAGGCATCGCGCGGGGCATGGGCAAGCTCGTCGCTGAACAGCGACATTCGGCCCCGGGTCGGCCGCTGGGCGAGGTAGAGCAGCTTCAGGAGCGAGGTCTTACCCGCGCCCGAAGGCCCCGTGAGGAAATAGAATCCGCCCTCGGCCAGGCGGAAGTCGAGGTCGCGCAGCACCTCGCCGCCGGTGCCGTACCGCAACCCTACCCGGTCGAACTCGACGATCGAACCCGCCAAACGCCGCTCCCTTCCCCGCGTTACAGCATTGGCACGGCGCAGGCCGCCTTGCCAAGGCAGGAGCATTGCTGTTTATCCATGTTAACCCTTCTCGAGGCCCTCACGACATGATCTTGACCTGTCCCACCTGCAGCACGAAATATGTGGTGAAGGACGGCGCCATCCCCGCCGCCGGCCGGCAGGTACGCTGCGCATCGTGCAAGAATAGCTGGCACCAGGACCCCGATCCGGTCGCGGCGGACGCGATTTCCGAAGAGTATGAGCAGCCGCGGTCCCCGGTCGATTTCGGCGGACCGCCGCAGCCCGACCCGGAGGCTCCGGCCGAACCGGTCGGCGAAATCCCGGAACAGGCCGAGGCGGACGCCATGATCGCCGAGGAACCGCAGCCCATGGTCGAGGAAATGACCTCGACCGAAAATCATGATGAAGCGGAGTGGCATCCGGTCACGCACGAACATCCAGCGGAGGTCCAGACCGAACCGGTCGACGTGGCCGAGTCCGATGCGGCCGCCGAGGTGTTGCCGGAGCCCGACTCGGCCAAGTGGCAGGCCCCGGCCCAGCCCGTCGGGGAGGACGAGTTCGTCGGCTATGCGCCGATCGGGTCGGACGATGAGCCGGAGAAAAGCCGCTGGCCGCTGCTTGTCGGCCTGCTTCTGTTGGTCGTCGCGGCCGCCGCGGCCTTCTGGTTCCTGGCTCCGGCCGAGTGGAAGGCGCGCGCCGGAATTGCCGGGGTCGGCGCGACGCCGCTGCAACTGATGATCACCACCAGCGACCGCCAGCCCCTGGAAAGCGGCAATGAGCTAGTTGCGATCAGCGGACGGGTGATCAACCCGACCGACCAGGAACAGAATGTCCCGCCGATCCGGGCCGAGCTGCGCGACAAGCAGACCAACGCAGTCGTGCATCGCTGGACGATCGCACCGCCGGCGCGCGTGCTGGCGCCACGCAGCAGCGCAAGCTTCAACAGCGCCGAAGTCGACGTTCCGAAGGGCGGCGACGAGCTGACGGTCACGCTCGGCGGTTAGTTATCTAACTTATTGAAATTCAAGCAATATTGCTGAATGAGACTGACCCTGCTCGGAGATCTGAGCCGTGCGGCGCTGGGCTTCCAGTGCCTGCGCTTCCTGGCTGGGACCGAACCTGGCCACAGTCAAAATCCTGACGCTTGCCCGCGCCCGGGCGGTCGCCCCGGCGGCAGGAACGAACCGGGTCGCCGACGGCCGTTCGACTGGCGCGATCTGGGCCGATTGGGCGGCCGCGAGAAGCAACAAAGGACCGATCATCAGGGACATGCTAACAAGGATGAAGGGGCATGGTTACCCCCTTGTTAAGCATTGTTCCAAAATGGAGCGATTGCCAAAGCGACTGACCCCGTTGCCAGCGCGGATGGGCTTTGCTAGTGGCCGCCGCCTACCCAGGGCAGCGGGCCGAATGTCTCGCTGCTTTTTTCACGAGTGCGGTCGTGGCGGAACTGGTAGACGCGCAACGTTGAGGTCGTTGTGGGCGAAAGCCCGTGGAAGTTCGAGTCTTCTCGACC
>Ga0307411_10001181_pt1 | contig 10298 bp, 4 predicted proteins | sample DK1Ometagenome_2_FD_203712 | JGI IMG/M metagenome (GOLD analysis project Ga0307411, IMG submission 203712) | Maize rhizosphere microbial communities from greenhouse at UC Davis, California, United States - DK15-O-1 | ecosystem: Host-associated > Plants > Roots > Rhizosphere > Soil | place: USA...
ATGCTCCCAGGTCGACGAGCGCGGGAAGCGCGTGGCCGGCGTTGCGTGTGAAGACGATGGTCGGCACGCCACGCGGAAGCCGGTCGAGCACGGCACGCATGGGGTCGAGCGAAAAACGGCGGAATTCCGCCGCCGGCAGCAGGCCGCCCCACGTGTCGAACAGCATGACGGCGTCAGCGCCGGCCGCGATCTGCTCGCGCAGGTACGCCGCAACGGCGTCGGCATTGACGGCAACGAGCCGCGCGAGCAGGTCCGGACGCGCAAATGCCATTCGTCGCGCGTTCGCGAAGTCGGCGCTGCCGCCGCCTTCGATCATGTAGCACGCGAGCGTGAACGGACTGCCCGCGAATCCGATCAGCGGCACACTGCCCGCTAGCGAGCGCTTGATTTCGGCGACCGCGTCGAACACGTAGCGCAAGCGCGCGAGATCCGGAACGGCGAGTCTCGCGATGGCCTGCTCGTCGGCGGCCGTGCGCGCGAAGCGCGGGCCCTCGCCTTCGGCGAACGTGAGCCCGAGGCCCATCGCATCGGGCACCGTCAGGATGTCGGAGAAGAGAATGGCGGCGTCCAGATCAAACCGGGCAAGCGGCTGCAGCGTCACCTCGGTGGCGAGCGATGGCGACGTCGCCAACGCCATGAAGCTTCCGGCGCGTGCCCGCAACGCCGCGTATTCCGGCAAATAGCGACCGGCCTGCCGCATCAGCCAGACCGGCACGCGCGGCACGGGCTCGCGGCGCAGCGCGCGCAGGAAGGCGTCGTTGCGAATGCTCACCGTGCTTCCGCTCATTCGGCTACCGGGGCGCGAGCGCGCGGCCGGTGAGGCGCTCGAGAATGGCGAGCGGCGCGCGGGCGGGCTCGTACATGGCCGCGAGCGGAAGGTGGATCGTCTGCTCGAGCATGAACTGCCCGCTCATCGCGGCATGCATCACCTGGTCCGAATAGCAGAGCCACGTCGTTCCCGGCGCGAAGCGGATTTCGCGCTGCGGGCAGCGCGCCTGATAGCCCGCGTCGGCCTTGGCGCGATCGTGCAATCCGAGCATCAGGTGATCGTATTCGCTGCGCATCCCCTTCGTCACGCGCAGCGCCGCGAGCACCGCGGGCTCCCATGCACGCATCGGGCGCACGGTCGGCAGCAGTTGCTGCGCCATGGCGTCGAACGACTCGCCGACGCGCCAGACGCGATCTTCGCGCTGCGGATTGACGTTGCAGAACACGCGCAGGATGCGCTCGCCGCGATTGGGCCGCGACGGGAACGCGTCGACGTGCAGCCGCGTGTCGTCCTTGCGCCACGACACCGCGCGTCCGGCCGCGCCGTGCGGCCGAAAGCTGGTGCGGGCGCGCGCGAGATGCGGCGCGTAGCGCGGAAAAAGCGCGGCGACCAGCGCGGTCGCATCGGCGGCGAAGCGCGCGACCATCCGCGCGAGCGCGGCGCGATCGGCGTCGTCGCCGCGCGCACCCTTGATCGAAGCGCCGTCGAGGCTGATGTTCTTCGCCTTGCCGTCAGACCAGCGCACGTCGAGAAAGCGCGCCTCGTCGTCGCGCATCGCGAACGCGAGCTTCGCAAGCACGAGCACGCCGCCCGACTCCAGGATGCGCGCGTAGCGCTCGCCTTCGGCGGCAGAGATGTCCGGCCGCCAGGAGCAGATGTCGAGTTCGACGACCGGGGTCAAGGCAATTTCAACGCGGCAGCGACGAGCTTCCCATGAGGAATGCATCGACGGCGTGCGCGCACTGGCGCCCTTCGCGGATGGCCCAGACGACGAGCGACTGGCCGCGGCGCATGTCGCCGGCCGCGAACACCTTGGCGACGCTCGTGCGGTAGTCGTCGGTGGTCGCCTTGACGTTGCTGCGCGCGTCGCGGTCGACGCCGAACTGCTCGACCAGGCGGGTTTCGCCGGGCCCCGTGAAACCCATCGCGAGGAGCACGAGATCGCATTTCATCTCGAATTCGCTGCCTGGCACTTCGACCATCCGCATGGAGCCGCTGCCGTCGCGCTGCCATTCGACGCGCACGGCGACCAGCTTTTCGACGCGGCCGTTCGTGCCCTCGAAGCGCTTCGTCGCCACCGACCAGTCGCGGTCGCAGCCCTCCTCGTGCGACGACGACGTACGCAGCTTGATCGGCCAGTATGGCCACACGAGCGGCTTGTTCTCGACTTCGGGCGGCTGCGGCAGCAGCTCGAACTGGACGATCGACGCGGCGCCCTGGCGGTTGGACGTGCCGACACAGTCGGACCCCGTGTCGCCGCCGCCGATGATGATCACCCGGCGATCCTTCGCCACGATCTGGTCGTTGACGCGATCGCCAGCGACGACGCGGTTCTGCTGCGGCAGAAACTCCATCGCGAAATGGATGCCCGCGAGGTCGCGTCCCGGCACCGGCAGATCGCGCGGCTTTTCGGCGCCGCCCGTCAGCGCAATGGCGTCGAACTCCGCGAGCAGGCTCTTCGCCTGCACGTTGCCGCCGACGTGCGAATTCGGCCGGAACGTCACGCCTTCGATCGACATCTGCGCCATGCGCCGGTCGATCCAGTGCTTCTCCAGCTTGAAATCGGGAATGCCGTAGCGCAGCAGGCCGCCGATGCGGTCTTCCTTCTCGAACAATACGACGTCGTGGCCCGCGCGTGCGAGCTGCTGCGCGCATGCGAGGCCCGCCGGGCCCGAGCCGACGACAGCGACGCGCTTGCCGGTCTTGTGCGCGGGCGGCAGCGGCACGACCCAGCCGTTTTCGTAGCCCTTGTCGATGATGAAGTGCTCGATCGACTTGATTCCGACCGGATCGCTGTTGATGTTGAGCGTGCACGCCGTCTCGCACGGTGCGGGGCAGATGCGCCCGGTGAACTCGGGAAAGTTGTTCGTCGAGTGAAGAACGTCGAGCGCGTCCTTCCACTGCTGCCGGTAGACCAGGTCGTTCCAGTCGGGAATGACGTTGTTGACGGGGCAGCCGCTCTGGCAGAACGGAATGCCGCAGTCCATGCAGCGCGCGCCTTGCTTCGAGGCGGCCGCGTCGTCGAGCGAGTGGATGAACTCGCGATAGTGGCGCACGCGCTCGTTGATTGGATCGGCGACTTCCGCGATCCGCTGCAACTCCATGAAGCCGGTGATCTTTCCCATCGTTTTTCCCGCTTTTAAGCGACGGCCCGCGCCGCGGCCGCTTCCTGCGGCGTCAGTCCTGCCGGCTTCGCGTGCTGCGCGCGCACGTGCATCTCCGAAAGCGCGCGCACGTACTCGCTCGGGAACACTTTCACGAACTTCGCGCGCGCGGCGTCCCAGTGATCCAGCATCGCGAGCGCGACGGTCGAGCCGGTGAACCGCAGATGGCGCTCGAGCAGCTCGCGCAGGATCGCCTCGTCGGCGCGGCCGGCGTGCAGCAGGCGGCCCTTGCCCGCAGCCGCGAGCTCCTTCTCCGCCTTGTGCTGGTCGCTCTCGGAAAGCACCGGTCCGAGCGCGACCATCGAGGTGTTGCATCGCGAAGCGAACGTGCCGTCCGCATCGTAGACGTATGCGACGCCGCCGCTCATGCCCGCGGCGAAGTTCCGCCCCGTGCGCCCGAGCACCGCCACCGTGCCGCCGGTCATGTATTCGCAACCATGATCGCCGGTGCCCTCGACGACGGCGGTGGCGCCGGAATTGCGCACGCAGAAGCGCTCGCCGGCGATGCCGCGGTAATACGCCTCGCCATCGATCGCGCCGTACATGACGGTGTTGCCGACGACGATGTTCTCTTCCGGCAACGCCTTGCACGCGGGATCCGGGTAAACGACGATCCGCCCGCCCGACAGGCCCTTGCCCACGTAATCGTTCGTGGCGCCCTTCAACTCGAACGTGATGCCGCGCGCGAGGAACGCGCCGAAGCTCTGGCCCGCGATGCCGTCGAACGCGACGTGCAGCGTGTCCTCCGGCAATCCGTCGTGCCCGTGCCGGCGGGCGACGGCACCCGACAGCATCGCGCCCACCGAGCGGTGCGCATTGCGGATCCGGTAGGCGAGCCGCACCGGCTGCGCTTTCTCGATCGCCGGTGCGGCCGCCGCGATCAGCTGGTGGTCGAGCGCGCGCGCAAGACCGTGATCCTGGTCCTCGCGGTGGAACCGCGCGACTTCCGCCGGCATCGCCGGCTGGTGGAACACGCGCGTGAAATCGAGGCCCTTCGCCTTCCAGTGCTCGATGCCTTTGCGCATGTCGAGCAGGTCGCTGCGCCCGATCATCTCGTCGAGCGTGCGGAAGCCGAGCTGCGCCATGATCTCGCGCAGCTCCTCGGCGACGAAGAAGAAATAGTTGACGACGTGCTCCGGCTGGCCGGTGAAGCGCTTGCGCAGCACGGGGTCCTGCGTCGCGACGCCGACCGGGCACGTGTTCAGATGGCACTTGCGCATCATGATGCAGCCTTCGACGACGAGCGGCGCGGTCGCGAAACCGAACTCGTCGGCGCCGAGCAGCGCACCGATCGCGACGTCGCGGCCGGTCTTCATCTGGCCGTCCACTTGCACGGCGATGCGGCCGCGCAAGCGGTTCAGCACCAGCGTCTGCTGCGTCTCGGCAAGGCCAAGCTCCCACGGCGTGCCCGCGTGCTTGATCGACGATTCCGGCGACGCGCCGGTGCCGCCGTCGTGGCCGGCGATCGTCACGTGATCGGCCTTCGCCTTCGCCACGCCGGCGGCCACCGTGCCGACACCGACTTCGGACACGAGCTTCACCGAGATCGACGCCTGCGGGTTGGCGTTCTTGAGATCGTGGATCAGCTGCGCGAGATCCTCGATCGAGTAGATGTCGTGATGCGGCGGCGGCGAGATGAGGCCGACGCCGGGCACCGAATAGCGAAGCTGCGCGATGTACTCGGAGACCTTGTGCCCGGGCAGCTGGCCGCCCTCGCCGGGCTTTGCGCCCTGCGCCATCTTGATCTGCAGCTGATCGGCCGAGGCGAGATATTCGGCGGTAACACCGAAGCGCGCCGATGCGACCTGCTTGATGCGCGAGCGCAGGCTGTCGCCGGCCCGAAGCGGAATGTCCTGCTCGACCGCTCCCTTTCCGATGATCTTCGCGAGCGTGTCGCCGTCGCGGACGATGCTCTTCCCCGCGCGCATCTCGCCGCGATAGCGCATCGGGTCTTCGCCGCCTTCGCCGGTGTTCGACTTGCCGCCGATGCGGTTCATCGCGACCGCCAGCGTCGTATGCGCCTCGGTCGAGATCGAGCCGAGGCTCATCGCGCCCGTCGCGAAGCGCTTGACGATCTCTTTCGCGGGCTCCACTTCGTCGAGCGGGAGCGGCGTGCGCTCCGCGGTGCGGAATTCGAACAGGCCGCGCAGTGTCTTGTGCTTGCGCCCCTGGTCGTTGATCAGCGCCGCATATTCCTTGTACGTCGCGTACGAGTTCGCGCGCGACGCGTGCTGCAGCTTGGCGATCGTGTCCGGCGTCCACATGTGCTCTTCGCCGCGCACGCGATACATGTACTCACCCCCGGCCTCGAGCGCGGCTGCGAGCAGCGGGTCGTCACCGAACGCGAGCTCGTGCAGGCGCTGCGCCTCCGCCGCGACCTCGAACAGGCCGATCCCTTCGACCGTGCTCGCGGTGCCGGTGAAATACTTGTCGACGAACGCCTTCGTGAGCCCCACCGCCTCGAAGATCTGCGCGCCGCAGTACGACTGGTACGTGGAGATGCCCATCTTGGACATCACCTTGTAGAGGCCCTTGCAGATCGCCTTCACGTAGCGCTTGCGCGCTTCGGCCGGCTCGACGTCGGGCACCGCGGCGAGCGTTTCGAGCGCGAGATACGGGTGGATCGCCTCGGCGCCGTAGCCCGCGAGCAGCGCGAAGTGATGCACCTCGCGCGCCGAGCCCGTCTCGACGACCAACCCCGTCGACGTGCGCAAGCCCTGCTTGACCAGGTGCTCGTGCACGGCGGCGGTCGCGAGCAGCGCCGGGATCGGCAGCCTATCGGCCGCGACCGTGCGGTCGGACAGCACGATGATGTTGAATCCCTGGTGGATCGCGTCCTCCGCGTGCGCGGCGAGGCTCGCGAGCGCGGCCTCCATGCCGTCGCCGCCCCACGCGGCCGGGTAGCAGATGTCGAGCTCGAGCGAGCGGAACGCGCCGCCCGAAAACAGCTCGATGTGCCGCAGCTTCTCCATGTTCTCCGGCGTCAGGATCGGCTGCTGCACCTCGAGGCGCATCGGCGGCTGTCCCTCGCGGGCCGCCGCGGCGTTGCGACGCGCGGGCGCATCGTTCGCGCGCCGCGACCGGTCGTCCGTTTCGGGCTCCGTCGGATCGAGCGCGAGAAGATTCGGCCGCGGACCGATGAACGATACGAGCGACATCACGAGCTCCTCGCGGATCGGATCGATCGGCGGGTTCGTGACCTGCGCGAACAGCTGCTTGAAATAGTGGTAGAACACCTTCGGCCGGTCGGAGAGCACCGGCAGGGCGGCGTCGTTGCCCATCGATCCGATCGGCTCCTCGCCGTTTCGTGCCATCGGCGTCAGGATGATGCGCACGTCCTCCTGCGAGTAGCCGAACGCCTGCTGGCGATCGAGCAGCGGCACGTCCGAAGGCGTCGGCGGCGCGGGCTCGGGCATGTCCTCGAGGCGCAGCCGGCACTTCGCGATCCAGTCGCGATACGGCTTCGCCGTGGCGAGCGTGCGCTTCAGCTCGTCGTCGTCGACGATGCGGCCGGCCTCGAGATCGACGAGCAGCATCTTGCCCGGCTGCAGCCGCCACTTCTTGACGATCTTCGCTTCCGGAATGTCGAGCACGCCGACTTCGGAGGCCATGACGACATAGTCGTCGTCGGTGACGACGAAGCGCGCAGGGCGCAGGCCGTTACGGTCGAGCGTGGCGCCGATCTGGCGGCCGTTGGTGAAAGCCATCGCGGCGGGGCCGTCCCACGGCTCCATCAGCGCCGCGTGATATTCGTAGAACGCGCGCCGGTCCTCGTCCATCAGCGGATTGCCGGCCCACGCCTCCGGGATCATCAGCATCATCGCGTGCGGCAGCGAATAGCCGCCCATCAGCAGGAGCTCGAGCGCGTTGTCGAACGACGCGGAATCCGACTGGCCGTCGTAGATCAGCGGCCACAGCTTGGGCAGATCGTCGCCGAGCACCTTCGACGCGATGGCGCCTTCGCGGGCTCGGATCCAGTTGAAGTTGCCGCGCAGCGTGTTGATCTCGCCGTTGTGGCAGATGAAGCGGAACGGGTGCGCGAGGTCCCACGTCGGGAACGTGTTGGTCGAGAACCGCTGGTGGACCATCGCGAGCGCCGACACCATCGCATCGGCCTGCAGGTCGAGGTAATACTCGCCGACCTGGTGCGCGAGCAGCATCCCCTTGTAGACGATCGTGCGCGTCGAGAACGACGGCACGTAGAACTCCTTGCCATGACGTAGCTGAAGCGACTGGATCGCGTGGCCCGCGCGCTTGCGGATCACGTACAGCTTGCGCTCGAGCGCCTCGGAATCCATGTCGCGCGCGCCGCGCGCGACGAACACCTGCCGGATCACCGGCTCGACTTCCTTCGTGCGCTGCGAGAGCCCGGCGTTGTTCGTCGGCACGTCCCGCCAGCCGAGCAGCACCTGCCCTTCGGCGTGGATCGCGCGCTCGATCTCCTGCTCGCACGCCACCCGCGATGCCGGCTCCTGCGGCAGGAACACCATGCCGACGCCGTATTGGCCAATGGCGGGCAACGTGATGCCGAGCTTGCCGCAGGCGCGGCGGAAGAACGCGTCGGGAAGCTGGACGAGGATCCCCGCGCCGTCGCCTTGCAACGGATCGGCCCCGGTGGCGCCGCGATGCGTCAGGTGGTTCAGGATCGAAAGCCCCTGCGTGATCACCTCGTGCGTCTTGCGGCCCTTGATGTGCGCGATGAAGCCGAGCCCGCAGGCGTCGTGCTCGTTAGCGGGGTCGTACAGGCCCTGCGCTTGCGGGGGATAACTCGGATGCGTGGCCTGATTCATGCTGGACCTCGTTTTCGCGAGCAGGCGGCGGCGCCGTTGCCCGTGAAGCGTCATAAGGCTCGCCGAAATCCGGCGAAACCTGCCAATGCTACGCGGGATGCTGCATTGCGGCAAGAATCGGGCGCGAACAACCGCCGACGCGCCCAATGCAACACGGCGGCATCTTCGCGACAGGTTTGCATCGGAAATGCTTGCGTCATGGATACTGTTGCGCTTTAATCCGAACAAACTACGCTAGACCATTGTTGCAACGCCTAATTCGCCTTCCCGTAAACTTCATATTTAGAACAACGTCATCAGGACCCCGATCATGCCCGGATACCGCTTCGCTGCGTGGCTCCGCCCGCTCCTGAACCTGGCCGCCCTGGCCGGCGTGCTGTCGCTCGCCGCGTGCGGCGGCGGCAACGGCGCCCCGAACAACCCGTTTCAGGGCGGCGCCGGCCCGCTGGCGATCTCGCCGTCGGTCGCCAACCTGTATTCGGGCAATCCGTTCGTGTTCGCGGTGACCGGCGGCAACGGGCCGTACTTCATCACGTCGAGCGACCAGGCGGTGCTGCCGGTCGTGGGCACCCTGGACGGCAACACGCTCGTCGTCACACCGGGCAACGTGGGCGTCGATACGTCGGTCACGCTGACCGTGCGCGACCAGCAGAACCAGTCGACGACAGCAGCGATCACGGTCAAGCCCGCGCTGCTGCTGCCGGCGTCGATTACGATCACCGGGAACCCGAACTGCAGCGCGTCCGGCGCGGATCTGTGCTCGGGCCAGGATGGAACGGCTTCGGTGCAGGTACTCGGTCCGGCGGGCGCACCGCTCGCGGGGCGTGATGTGCGGTTCGACGTCGTGCAGGGCAATTTTGCGCTGTCGAGCACGGCGCCCGGCCAGCCGCTCGTGTCCTCGCTGACGGTGACCAGCGACCAGAACGGCAACGCAACCGTGCGCATTGTCGTGCCGAACAACGCGGCGACGCAGATCGCCACGATTCGTGCAACCGACGTCACGAGCGGCAGCAGCGTGGTCGGCCAGTTCACGATCGCACAATTCGTCAACGGCAACTCGGTGCTGTCCGTCATTCCGACAGGAACGACGACGTTCACGGGACCGGACAACGCGCACTGCGCGTCGTCGGGCGCCGCCACGTTCTATATCTTCGGCGGCACGCCGCCCTATACGGTGGCGGCCACGTTCCCGAACGCGGTGCAGATCAATGGCGCGCCGGTTCAGCGCAGCGGCGCCGGCTTCACGATCGTGCCGACCGGCGTCTGCTTCACGAACCTGACGTTCGCCATCACCGATGCAACGGGGCGCACGCTGCTCAATCCACCGACGGTCAGCAACGTGCTCGGCACGAACGAGGAACCGGTGCCGCTGAGCGTTTCACCAGGGCAGAGCGGCGGCAGCGCCAGCAGCCGCGTCAGCTGCGCGGGGACGTTTACGTTCACAATCACTGGCAAGGCGCCGTTCTCCGCTATTGCATCCGACCCGGGCGTTACGCTGTCCAACGGCGGCACGGTGGCTGCGTCGCCAGGCGTTCTGACCGCAAGCAACTTTACGGCGGGATCGACCGTCACCATCACGGTCGGCGATGCGAGCTCGCCGCAGAACATCAAGTCGACAAGCATTTTCTGCCAGTAGCACTGCCCGCTCATCGGCAGTAGTCGAAACGGCGCCTCTCGGGGCGCCGTTTCATTTGGATTTTCCTCGAGGAGATCACGGTCGACGCCGTCGCGGACACGGCGCGTCGCTCCGAATCCAGAGAACCCGAATGTCCGGGCTCGTCGCTTACGGCACCGCGCTCGCCTGAACCAGCGCGCGTTTGACGTCGCTCTCCGCGACGTCGCCGCGCAGCACCGCGCGGCCGATCGCTTCGAGCAGCACGAATCGCAGCGTGCCGCCTTCCACCTTCTTGTCGCGGCCCATCAGATCGAGCCAGCGCTCGGCCGGAATGCGCGGCGGCTCGATCGGCAGTTGTGCGCTCGCGACGAGCCGTGCAAGGCGCTGCGTATCCGCTGGTGCAAAAGCGCACGCGCGCTCCGACAGCCTCGCCGCGCACACCATCCCGGCGGCCACCGCTTCGCCGTGCAGCCATGCGCCGTAGCCCTGCGCCGCCTCGATCGCATGGCCGAACGTGTGCCCGAAGTTGAGCAGCGCCCGCTCACCCGCTTCGCGCTCGTCGGCGGCGACGATTTCCGCCTTGATCTCGCAGCTTCGGTGAATCGCCTGCGCGAGCGCCGCTGAATCCTTCGCAAGCAGCGCCGCGACGTTCGCCTCGAGCCATGCGAAGAATTCGGCGTCGCGGATCGCGCCGTACTTGATCACTTCGGCCACGCCGGCGCGCAATTCGCGTTCGGGCA
>Ga0307411_10001182_pt1 | contig 10297 bp, 4 predicted proteins | sample DK1Ometagenome_2_FD_203712 | JGI IMG/M metagenome (GOLD analysis project Ga0307411, IMG submission 203712) | Maize rhizosphere microbial communities from greenhouse at UC Davis, California, United States - DK15-O-1 | ecosystem: Host-associated > Plants > Roots > Rhizosphere > Soil | place: USA...
TGCCGCTGCCGCTGCAAAGCAAACTGCTGCGCGTGTTGCAGGAAAAGGAGTTCGAGCCGGTCGGCTCCAATGAAGTGATTCAGAGCGATGTGCGGGTAATCGCCGCGACGTCGACGGATTTGCAGGCTGCGATCAAGCGCGGCGAATTTCGCGCCGATTTGTACTACCGCCTCAACGTACTGCCGATCCAGGTGCCGCCACTGCGCGAACGTCTCGATGATCTGCCGGCGCTGAGCGAGGCGATTCTCGAAGAACTGCGCAGCCAGCATGAACTGCACCACGATGCGCTGGCGTTGCTCGGCCAGCATGCCTGGCCGGGCAACATCCGCGAACTGCGCAATGTGCTGGAGCGGGCGGCATTGCTCAGTGATGATCTGATGTTGACCGAGCAGGATATTCGCGGCGCGATTGGCACGTTTACCCCGGTGGAGCGAACGTCCGAGCCGAGCATGCAAGCATCCGCTGGGGAGACATTTGCACAGGCGCGGGCGCGGTTTGATCGGCAGTTGATCGAGTCGACCCTGGCGCAATGCGCGGGGAAAGTGCCGGAGGCGGCGGTTCGGCTGGGGCTGGGGCGGTCCACGCTGTACAAGAAAATGGCTGCGCTGGAGATCGCAGAGTCTACATATAGAGACATCTGATCTCCATTTTAAGACTAGAGCAAAAGCTTCGCGAGCAGGCTCGCTCCCACAGTGGAATGCATGAACAATGTGGGAGCGAGCCTGCTCGCGAAGGCGCCGGCCCATTCAAAGAAAATCTCAACTAAGAGACAAAAACAGCTCCAAGACCTTGTCTGAGATCTAATTTCCTTATATTTCAACCAGTTAGAAGATTGGCACAAAACTCGCTATGTCCTCTCCACAACCGTTCCACCCACAAAAATAACAATCCTGGAGAGACACACCATGAGTGTGATCATTGCCTTGGCAGCCCTGACGCTGCTGATGCTCGCCGCCTACCGTGGCTACAGCGTCATCCTCTTTGCCCCGATCGCCGCCCTCGGCGCGGTCCTGCTCACCGATCCGTCCGCCGTTGCCCCTGCGTTCACCGGGGTGTTCATGGACAAGATGGTCGGTTTCATCAAGCTCTATTTCCCGGTATTCCTGCTCGGCGCGGTGTTCGGCAAGCTCATCGAATTGTCCGGTTTCTCGCGCTCGATCGTGGCCGCTGCGATTCGCTTGCTCGGGACTAAACAAGCGATGCTGGTGATCGTGCTGGTCTGCGCCCTGCTGACTTATGGCGGCGTGTCGTTGTTCGTCGTCGTCTTCGCTGTTTACCCGTTTGCAGCGGAGATGTTCCGCCAGAGCAATATTCCCAAACGCCTGATTCCGGCGACCATTGCCCTCGGTGCATTCTCGTTCACCATGGACGCCCTGCCCGGCACGCCGCAGATCCAGAACATCATCCCCAGCACCTTCTTCAACACCACCGCATGGGCGGCGCCGTGGCTGGGGGTGATCGGCACGATTTTCGTGTTCTGCGCCGGCATGCTGTTTCTGCAGCGCCAACGCAACAAGGCGCAACGTGCCGGTGAAGGCTACGGCACCGAATTGCGCAACGAGCCCGAAACAGCCGAAGACCTGAAGCTGCCCAACCCGTGGATTGCGCTGTCGCCATTGCTGGCGGTGGGCATCATGAATCTGCTCTTCACCCAGTGGATTCCGCAGTGGTATGGCAAGACCCACAGTCTCTCGCTGCCGGGCATGGCCGCGCCGGTCACCACCGAAATCGCCAAGCTCACGGCGATCTGGGCGGTGCAGGCGGCGTTGCTGGTCGGCATCCTCATGGTCCTGGCGTTCGGTTTTAAGGCGATCAAAAGCAAGCTCGCCGAAGGCAGCAAAAGCGCGGTCAGCGGTGCGTTGCTCGCAGCCATGAACACCGCGTCTGAATACGGCTTTGGTGCGGTAATCGCTTCGCTGCCGGGCTTTTTGGTGCTGGCCGACTGGCTCAAGCAGATTCCCAATCCGTTGGTCAACGAAGCGATTACCGTGACACTGCTCGCCGGCATTACCGGATCGGCGTCGGGCGGCATGAGCATCGCGCTGGCGGCGATGTCCGAGCAGTTCATCAGTGCAGCGCACGCGGCGAATATTCCGCTGGAAGTACTGCACCGCGTGGCCGCGATGGCCAGCGGCGGCATGGACACCCTGCCGCACAACGGCGCGGTGATCACCCTGCTGGCGGTGACCGGACTGACCCACCGCGAAGCCTACAAAGACATTTTCTGTATTACGCTGATCAAGACCCTCGCGGTTTTCGTGGTGATCGGCACTTTCTACGCCACTGGCATTGTGTGAGGTATTCATGACCACTCTTTCCGGCAAGACAGCCTTGGTAACCGGCTCCACCAGCGGCATTGGCCTGGGCATCGCGCTGACTCTCGCGAAAGCTGGCGCCAACCTGATTCTCAATGGCTTCGGCGACGCCTCGAAGGTGATCGCCGAAGTCGCCCGGTTCGGCGGCAAGGTCGGCCACCATCCCGCCGACGTCAGCGACCCGGCACAGATTGCCGACATGATCGACTATGCCCAACGCGAGTTTGGCGGCGTCGACATTCTGGTCAACAACGCCGGCATTCAACACGTTGCAGCCGTAGAAGAGTTTCCTGTTGAGCGCTGGGATTCGATCATCGCGATCAACCTGTCATCGGTATTCCACAGCACGCGGTTGAGCCTGCCGGGCATGCGCCGCAAGAACTGGGGGCGCATCATCAATATCGCCTCGGTGCATGGCCAGGTCGGTTCCACCGGCAAAGCCGCATACGTTGCCGCCAAGCATGGCGTGATCGGCCTGACCAAAGTGGTCGGGCTGGAAACCGCGACCAGCAATGTCACCTGCAACGCGATCTGTCCGGGCTGGGTGTTGACGCCGCTGGTGCAGAAGCAGATCGATGATCGCGCGGCCAAGGGTGTCGATCCGCAGCAGGCGCAGCATGATCTGCTCGCCGAGAAACAGCCGTCGCTGGAGTTCGTCACACCGCAGCATCTGGGTGAGCTGGTGTTGTTCCTGTGCAGCGAGGCTGGCAGTCAGGTGCGTGGCGCGGCGTGGAATATCGATGGTGGCTGGCTGGCGCAATAAACACCTGGCCATTGTGGGAGCGAGCCTGCTCGAGAATGCGGTTTATCAGACACAGTTCGGGGTACTGACACAACGCTTTCGCGAGCAGGCTCGCTCCCGAAGGGAATGATCTCCCTGGCCTGTACGAATCAGATAATAAGAGGCAAACCCATGTCCGACATCCTCTGGCAACCCGACGCCCAGCGTATCGACCGTTCGCGGATGGACATTTTCCGGCGCGAAATCAATCAGCGGCATTCGCTTGAGCTCGACGGCTACCCTGCCCTGCACCAATGGAGCATTGAGCAGCGCCCGGCGTTCTGGCAGGCGATCGTCGATTTCTTCGACATCCGCTTTCATACTCAGCCTGACGCCGTTTTGCGTGAAGGTGCAGAAATGCCCAGCGCCGAGTGGTTTCCGGGGGCGACGCTGAACTTCGCCGAACACCTGCTGCGCCGCCGCGACGATGCCGTGGCGGTGGTTGCTGTGGCGGAAAACGGCCAGCGCGAACAATTGACTTGGGCCGAACTGGCCGAACACGTCGCCGGTTTTCAGGCGAGCCTGCGCGCGGCGGGCGTTGGCCGGGGTGATCGCGTAGCCGCGTGCATGCCCAACACCTGGCAAACCCTGGTGGCGATGTTGGCCACCACCAGCCTCGGCGCGATCTGGTCCTGCTCGTCGCCCGACTTCGGCACCCACGGCGTGATCGATCGCTTCGGCCAGATCAAGCCGAAAGTGCTGCTCACCTGCGCCGGTTACCAGTACGCAGGAAAAACCCTCGACCAGAGCGCCAGGCTCAACGAAATCCTTGCGCAACTGCCGTCGCTGCAGCAGTTGATCATCGTGCCGTACGCTCGCCCGCAAGCACGTACCGAGGATTATCAAACCCACGCCGAAGTCACCCTGTGGCAGGACTTCTATCAACCCGGCGGCCAACCCGATTTCACCCCGGTGCCGTTCAATCATCCGCTCTACGTGCTGTACTCCAGCGGCACCACTGGCGTGCCGAAATGCATCGTCCACAGCACCGGCGGTGTGCTGCTGCAACACGTCAAGGAACATGGTTTGCACTGCGACCTCGGTCCCGGCGACCGCTTGTTCTACTACACGACCTGCGGCTGGATGATGTGGAACTGGCTGGTATCGGCGCTCGCGGTGGGCAGCGCCGTAGTGCTCTACGACGGTTCGCCTTTCTGTCCGGACAATCAGCGCTTGCTCGACCTGATCGACGACGAACGCATCAGTGTGTTCGGCACCAGCCCCAAGTTTCTCGCAACCCTGGAAACCTGCGGCGCCAAGCCCCATGAAAGCCATGATCTGAGCAGTTTGAAAACTCTCCTGTGCACGGGCTCGGCGCTTTCGCCGCAAAGCTATGACTTCGTCTATCGCGACTTCAAACCGGATGTATGCCTGGCCTCGATGTCCGGGGGCACCGATATCGTCTCGTGCTTCGTCAACGGCAATCCGCTGTCACCGGTACGCCGCGGCGAGATCATGGGCAGGAGCTTGGGTATGGCCGTTGAAGTATGGAATGACGCTGGTCAGCCGGTGATTGGTGAAAAAGGTCAACTGGTCTGCACCCGGCATTTTCCGGCGATGCCTATTGGTTTGTGGAATGACCCTGACGGCACAAAATTGCGCCAGTCCTGGTTCAGCCTGTTTCCCGGTATCTGGGCACAAGGTGACTACGCCGAACAGCTGCCCCATGGCGCGATGATGATTCACGGTCGGTCGGATGCAGTGCTGAACCCGGGCGGCGTGCGCATCGGCACGGCGGAGATCTATCGTCAGGTCGATAAGATCAGCGAAGTGCTGGACAGCGTCGCCATTGGCCAACAATGGCAGGATGATGTGCGGGTTGTGCTGTTCGTACGGCTGCGCGACGGCGTCGAACTGGATGAAGACCTTGAACAGCGCGTCCGCGACGTGATCCGCGCCAATACCACGCCGAGACACGTCCCGGCGCGAATTGTTGCGGTGACCGACATACCGCGCACCATCAGCGGCAAAGTCGTGGAGCTGGCCGTGCGCGATGTGGTGCATGGCCGGCCGGTGAAAAATACTGATGCGCTAGCCAATCCCGAAGCGCTGGAGCAATTTCGGGATCGGCCTGAGCTTGCTGATTGAAACCGGCACTGACGCCTTCGTCCAACGGGTTGGCGGCAGTGCTTTTTTGCATCAGCGAGGTTTGTTCAGGGTAATGACGATTGGCTCTTCAATGGCTGTGCCTGCACTGGCGTCGAGTGCATCGCGCAGGATCGTCATGTTTTGATCGAAGGTAGCTTTGTCGGTAGCCAACTGACTCAACAGCGAAGTTGCCAAGGCCAGCGAGTCGGCGTTTTCGAAGGCTTTGGACGGCGCATGACAGGTGGTGGCGCCCGATTCCGGCAGACAACCGGATCCCAGGTTCAGTAGTGCAGTCACATCCAGTTGCTGCCCGTCGTCGCTTGCATGCACGGCGTCGGTGGCATAGCCAACATCGTCGGTTTGCGCACTGGCATGGAACAGCTCATGGATAAAGTCATCGGCAACCACGTCGTGGTTAAAGCCCATGCTGACGAAATGTCTGTTGAGGTTTTTGGTATAGATCTCCACAAACGCTATCTCGGACTCGTTACTCGAACCCCCTTCTTTCCAGCGCTTGTAGTTGTCCGCATCGAAGGATGCCAGGGTGTCGTTGATCTTGAGTCCGTCCAGAACCATGTTGCTCAGGGAAAAACCGGCAAAATCGAAACGAATCAGACGCAGGTAGTTCACCAAGCGGTCAGTGGACACCTGCGAGGCACTGCCGAACACGATCTTCATCAGCGCCTCACGATCGCGTTTGAAATCATGGCGGTTGAAGACTTCAATCGCGTTATCGATCTTGGCCCGCGCGCGCGGCAGACTTCGCTCGATGAATTTACGCGTATAGCTGAGCGGCAATGTGCGTGGCGAATAAGGCAACTGCACAGGGGCGTGATACGCGAAACCATCCAGAGGCTTGCCCCAGAGATTGCCGCGCCGATTCAGCGCATACCATTTGTCACCGCTGCGGGCAGCGAGTACGGAAACCGCGTCAGTGGTTCCGCGTGGCCGCCAGCTACCCAGGCCCAAATGCGCGTTATCGGCAGCCTCAAGCAGATCCCAGGACTGCCGGCGGCCACTTATTTTGTGCAACTGCCCACTGGCTTTGAGGATGAGGTCGTGGCTGTTCTTACTGAACCGCAACAACCCTTTGTGCACCAGTTTGCCACCGGCCTGCAAGCCGGAAGGCACACCATCGAAAGGATTGAAAAGCGAAATGGCCGAAGTAAGCGCCAGGCGGGTGAAGCGCGCGGCTTTGGCTGTGGTGGAAATAGCCTTGGAGGAAATGCTCAGTACCTTCGAGCCTGCCCCCGCTACCGTGCCGACCAGGCCGATGCCATCCATCAGGCAGCCGTAAAATCCGTCCACCATTTTGTTGTGCTCGCCCGAGGCAATATCTTCGATACATTTCTTGAACGGCACCAACAGGTCGATGAAGTAGGTCAGCAGGCGCTCGCCCTCCTCTTTGGAAAGTTCAAGGGCAGTGGGTATGCGAATCAGCTCTCTTAACTCGCGCTGGTTCAGGAACGGCTTGTTCTGCACCAGAAAATCAGCAATACGGGCGATATTCGGGTCGTTGAACCTTTGATAAAAACCTTGCTTGGGCTGGCAAGGCTCCTGCGGCGCCGACAGCACGCCGAAATAGTCGACTATCGCCATGCTGCTGTTGATCGAAGCGTCTTCGGCCGCAGCATGGGTGTAACGCTTGACATTGACCGGGACACTTTGCGTCCTGGTAATGCTCAACGGAGATGTCATATTCGCGCTCGCACTCATTCTCGAGCGTTGTTGCAGTTTGCGCTCACGCTTGATGAACGCAGCCATGGCGTCGTTCTTGCGGGTTTCTCCACGCGAGGTGAATAGCTCGTAGCACAGCTCGGAGCTTTCATGAGACGCGTACATCACAATGCCAAAACGTCCGGTGGCAGCATCCCGGCTTTGCAGTGTTTCTTGCTCAAGATCAATAGTGAAATGGCTACTGGTCCGACGCCTGACCAAATAGATGGCAGATTCGCGCACAGTGAAAAAGTGGACGTCAGCGTTCATGAATGTTTGCAGATCGGCGTCCGGCATCTGTGCCAACGCCAGCTTGACGGCAGACAACATACCGCCATTCAACTCCTGGAAGTGGGCTGCCAACTGACGATCCATTTCCTCTTCACAGGACTCGATCGTCCGCAATTGCGGATAGCTCGTGTAAAGACTGATACCCGAAGGATTGTAATTGATGGCGGGCTGGGGCAATCCGTTGTGGATCAGGCGCACCGTACGCCTGTCCCATTCGCCCGTGACCATATCGCCCGACTGATGCAAATCGACCATCGACATGACGATCTGCCCGCCTTTCTCGGAGAGCGCTTTCTCGTCGAGGGTGTCGCAGCCGGGCGCAGCACGCCTCAGTTGGGTTCGAGCGATTTGCGCACGGTTGGGCAATGGTGTCGAAAATGCGCGGGCTACCTGGGCGAATTGCTCCGAGTGCTGCTCGAACGCGTCAATCGCACGCCGTGTACAGGCCTCCTCTGATTCATCGAGTTCGGCCCTGGCAATAATCCCGTTCAGCAACGCCCAGTCAACGATCGGGTCGATCATCGCCAGATCACGCAGATGCTTCTGCGCTTCACTGACGGGCTCCAGTTCTCCGTAAGCCATGATCTGCGCATGGGTCATGACACGCGAGGCTCCGGTTTTTACCGCTTCGACAAGTACTACCGCACGTGAAAGGTTGATCCAGGCAATCGACCCGAGCGTGACCGTCGGCGGCACGTTGCTGATCAGAAACTCCGGCGCGCTCCGAGCCAGAGCAAGGTGGGCGACCAAGGGCGCCAATTCCGGATCGATCCAACGCTTGTTCCGTACATACTCGGTGTACTCGTCGCGAATCTCTGACGGATGACGTTCAAGGTTGGCGGGCGTATACAGATCGCGGCGGTTGATCAAGTGGCTGTTGCCGATGGACGGATCGAGATCAAGCAATAACGCGGTCATCAACAGCTGGCGAAGAGTATCTTCGGAAACCGGTTGCCCTTCATTGACGCCATACCAATCCAGTTCTTTCAGATAAGTACCAGCGAGTGCCAGCGCTACCGGATGTTCGACACATTCCGCAATTCGCTGCGCTGCGTTTTCATGGGATATCACGGCGCGACCAGAGACGTTGTACAGAGCGGTCAGCAACTTGCGTTTGGGCATCAATTTTGCGGTGGCGATACGAATTTCCGAAAATTGTTCTTCGGACAACGCTGCCAATACTTCATCAGTTGTCTTGAAATGCTCCCAATAATCCCCGGGCTCTTTGACCTCGGGCGCAAACTCGAACAAGCCGATCAAATTCCTGACCTTGGCAATATTCTCAGGCAAATCGATCTCATGAAACTTGAACCATTGATCAAGAGTTACATACAGATCAGGCCATATATAACCGCCTGCCACCGCTGCTATATCTGCGAGCAAACTCACTGTCGAACGAGTCGGCTCACTGAATTCAAAGTGCCGCGCGGCGACCAGATCCACCCAGCCTCGTTTCGCGCGCACCTCCATCTTGCCTTCCGGGGTAATCCGTAACAGACCGTCATGGTCGCGTGCCTCTTCCCGAGCAAGTGCACCAATAACCGGACCGGTTAGAAGCAGCTCATTGAGCAGACGTCTGCCCGGGTTGTAAACTTCGTGGAGGGAGGAGCCTGGCTGCAACTCTACTTCATAGCCATACCAATCAATGACTTCGTCATCCTTGCTCTCTTGCAGCACGCTCTTGAGATGAACCAACACTGCTTCACGCTCAACAGCATCGGCTGAGGATTGATGTTGCCAGCCAGCCAAAGTAACTTTCGACGGACGGAACACCTTGTTCTTTTTCAACTCACTCATTATAAAAACCTCATCAGACCAACTAGCTGACCATTCAGCCTGATGACGTTTTACTTAGCTTGTGATTAACGATCCATAAATTAAACATTAAACGTTGTTGCCAACAAAAACTAAACAGCTCTCGGCAGCATATGTTCAATCCATTAAACCCCACTCACCAGTAGTTGAATCGTTAATACCAGCCTGATCCCGCTGAAGCTTTATTCGCAGTTTCAGGTTATTCACCGAATCGGCATTCTTCAACGCTTCCTGGTCGCTGATCGCACCTTCTGCCACGAGCGCAAACAGCGCTGCGTCGAAAGTCTGCATACCCAGCTCAGCGGACTTTTCCATCATCGGTTTGAGTTCTTCGAACTGCCCGCGACGCACCAGATCGGCGATGGTCGGCGTACCCAAAAGAACTTCGACTGCGGCCCGTCTTTGTCCATCAACGGTACGCACCAGGCGCTGCGAGACAAATGCTTTCAAGTTATTACCCAGTGTCTGCAAAAGCTGCTCGCGCTTCTCCTCGGGAAACATATTGATAATTCGATCAAGCGCCTGATTGGCATTGGTCGCATGTAATGTCGACAACACCAGATGCCCGGTATCGGCGAATGACAGCGCATGCTCCATGGTTTCGCGATCCCGGATTTCGCCAATCAGCACAACATCCGGGGCCTGGCGCAAGGTGTTCTTCAGCGCCGCATGAAAGCTGCGCGTGTCGACGCCGACCTCACGCTGATTGACGATCGAACGCTTGTGCCGGTGGATATATTCGATCGGGTCTTCAATGGTGACGATGTGCCCGGCACTGTGGCGGTTGCGATGATCGATCAACGCCGCCAGTGAGGTCGATTTACCGGAACTTGTGGCGCCGACGAACAGAATCAGGCCGCGTTTGAGCATCACCGTTTCCAGCAACACCGGCGGCAACTTCAGATCCTCGAATAGCGGAATATCGAGTTTCACGTTGCGAATCACGATCGATACGTCGTTGCGCTGCTTGAAAATGTTCACCCGGAACCGCCCGACGCCCGTTCGGGAGATTGCCAGGTTCATTTCCAGATCCCGGTCGAACTCCCGGCGCTGCTCGGCGTCCATCAGGGAGGTGCCGATGGCTGCGGTTTCGCCAGGTTTGAAGGGCTGATCACTCAGCGCCGTCAGCACTCCGTCAATGCGCGCGCTGGGCGGTGCACCGGTGGAGAGGAACAGATCCGAGCCGTTTTTTTGCGACAATATTGACAACAGCGCATCGATTTCCATGGCTGAAAGCACCCGCGAAGCATTGAATGAGCAAATTTGGCCGACGCTTGGCGCGGCTCCTGCA
>Ga0307411_10001183_pt1 | contig 10297 bp, 8 predicted proteins | sample DK1Ometagenome_2_FD_203712 | JGI IMG/M metagenome (GOLD analysis project Ga0307411, IMG submission 203712) | Maize rhizosphere microbial communities from greenhouse at UC Davis, California, United States - DK15-O-1 | ecosystem: Host-associated > Plants > Roots > Rhizosphere > Soil | place: USA...
ACCTTCGCGACCTCGCTCGGCGGCGTCGAAACGATCGCGCAGCCGGTCGCTCTCATGACCCATGCATCGCTTTCACCCGAGGAAAGGGCCGTCGCGGGCGTCCCCGAAGGGATGATTCGACTCTCCGTCGGGGTCGAGGACGTGAAGGACATAGAGAACGACATCCTGCAGGCGCTCGATAAGATCTGATCAACTGTTTTATATGCGGACGCATATATGTTTCCGCTCCGCCGGATCTGTGAACGGATCTTAACCACGTAATTCACGAAAACGCTCAAAACCACACGGATATGACCTTGGGCTCGTGTGATTTCGTGTTTTTTAGTGAATTTCGTGGTTACCGATCCAGCAGCCAATGCCAACGTCTCATCGATGAAGTACATCCTCGCACTCGACCAAGGGACCACCAGCAGCCGGGCGATCGTTTTCGACCGCGAAGGGCGGATAATTTCGATGGCCCAGGCCGAGTATGAGCAGATCTACCCGCAAGCCGGCTGGGTCGAGCACGATCCGGAGGTGCTCTGGCGGACGCAGATGGAGACCGCGGTCGAGGCCGTGAAGAAGGCCGGCCTGACAGCTCGCGATATCGCGGCCTGCGGGATCACGAACCAGCGGGAAACGACCGTAATTTGGGACCGCGCGACGGGAAAGCCTGTCCACAACGCGATCGTCTGGCAGGACCGCCGCACGGCGGCGTTTTGCGATCGGGCGAGGGTGGGATTCGGCGACCTCGTTCGCCGAAAGACCGGCCTCGAGACCGACGCTTATTTTTCCGCGAGCAAGATCAGGTGGCTGCTCGACAACGTACCCGGGGCCAGAGAACGGGCGGAGGCCGGCGAACTGTGCTTCGGGACGATCGACAGCTGGCTGGTTTGGCGGCTGACCGGTGGGGAGTCTCACCTCACCGACACCTCGAACGCGTCGCGGACAATGCTGTTCGACATCGAGCGGCTCGAATGGGACGACGAGCTGCTCGACAAATTTGAGATCCCGCGACAGATACTTCCCACGGTCTGCTCCTCGAGCAAAATTTACGGCGAGATAAAAACGCCGACTGAATTGAAAGGTATTCCGATCGCCGGGATCGCCGGCGACCAGCAGGCGGCCCTTTTCGGCCAGGCCGCATTCGCGAAGGGCGGCACCAAATGCACATACGGTACCGGATGCTTTCTTTTGCAGAACGTCGGCGAAGCGCCGGCGGTTTCTAACAATAGGCTTTTGTCCACGGTCGGATGGACGATCGGCGAAAGGACCGAATACGCGCTCGAGGGCAGCGTCTTTATCGGCGGCGCGGTGGTCGGGTGGCTGCGAGATTCTCTCGGGATCATCGATAGATCGGGCGACGTCGAGGAACTTGCCGGAAGCGTCGGCGACAACGGCGGTGTCTACTTCGTGCCGGCCTTTGCGGGTCTCGGAACGCCGCATTGGGACCAGTCGGCACGCGGCGCGATCGTCGGTCTGACACGCGGGACCGGCCGCGCCCACGTCGCCCGGGCCGCGCTCGAATCGATCGCTCTGCAGACGGCCGACCTGCTCGACGCCGTGCACGCGGATTCCGGCGTCGAGCTCGACGAACTGCGGGTCGACGGCGGCGCCTCGCGAAACGATCTGCTCATGCAGATCCAGGCGGACATTATTCAGCGGCCGGTCGTGCGGCCCGTCGTGACCGAAACGACCGCGCTCGGTGCCGCGTACCTTGCCGGTCTCGGCGTCGGGTTTTGGCGATCCACGGGCGAGATCGTCGGGCAGTGGCAGGTGGAAAAGCGATTCGAACCGCGAATGTCGGCGGTCGAGACAGCGAGCATGCGCAAAAGGTGGAACGAGGCGGTTAAGCGCGCGATGGATTGGGAGAGATGAAAAACGGCGACAAAGCGGCGTTGTATTTGCTTATTGTTGAACCACCAGGAACACATCCCACGCCCAGCGGCCAAGTTGGGAGCCTTGCGTGTCTTTGACCTTGGAGCGGAAGCGGAACTCGTTCCCGAACTCATCCGTCCGATTTGACGTTCTGTAGTCGAGATCGATCTCTGCCAAGCCGAGTTGCGGCAGCGTGAACATCTCGCACGATTCCGAAATGCCGTTATGATTCGTGTCCTGCCGCAAAAGCAACCGACTGAATATGGAATCCGCCGAGGTGATCTTCCCGTCGCCGTTCCCGCCGTATCCGGGACCATCATATAGAGCAAGCGCCCGGAATCCGTTGCGTTGGTCGAACGTCGCGGTCGGCTCCTGCGGCGCGACATTGCCGAACAGCTCCTTGCCGTTGTCGATCATGCCATCGCCGTTGCGGTCCAGAGCGAGCCACGCGTCGTCGGAACCGGCGGCCGTCCAGGCGTACCTGTGAGGCGGGTTGCCCGGAAGCGAAAGATTGAAGTCGACGCCGCTTGCGGCGCTCGTCAGCGAAAACCCGTTCCCGAGAATGTCGACCACGATCGGCGAGCACCCGCCTTCCGAAGGCGGAGGACAGCCACCGTCGCACGCACACGTCTCCTCGTTGTAGCCGCCCCCATACTCGTTCAACTCGTCGCATTTGCTTATGAACCACGAGGGTCGCGTGCAAACTCCGTTGTTGTTCACGAACCCGGAGGCGCAGCCGGTCGATGGATAAAGGCCGAAATCAGCGAACCCGCCGCACCCGCCAGACACCGGCGTTGGCGTCGGGGTCGGAGTCGGAGTCGGTGGGCAATAAACTCTCCTATGGGCATCAATATCGCACGACGTTATTACATAAGTATTATTTGGTCCCGAGAAAGAGTTTTGTGACATTACGGACGGGGGGCAGAATTTGTGCCATTGGCGACGCCAAATGAATGACCAATCTCATGCTTGGGCAGGTTATCGATCCTGAAGTGCGGGTCGGGGGTGTTAAGGTCGTAGTCAGAATGCAGATACACTAGGCCAGCCCTCATATGTGTACCTGCGTAGACCCCTGAATATTGACCCGACCTTTCAGTCGTCCTAATAACGAATACGGTATCGTCAGGTATGCGGTCTTCGGAAGAAACGTACGCGCGACCAGCGCGTGATGCAGATCCGAATGTAACATTGGAACAGCCAGTGATCTTAATGTTGTTCCAATCTCTGATGGCTGCATCTAATGCGTTGAATTCTTCTGGACTTGTAGGCTGCGCGTTCGTCCTATCGAATATTTTAATTGCAATGTTCTTGTATTGATACCAAGCAGTTTCATACCCCAAAGGCGGGGTTAAAGGAGGTCTGCCATTGCAGCCTTGGGCGTTCGAGTCTTCTGAAAAATCCGATACCAAAATCACTAAGCAGGCCAAAATTACCGATGCTTGTAATAGACGCTCGATTAATGAAAGGTTTTTCACTGGAACACTCACTTACTTGAGGTGCCGACGCGTTTAACAAAGGTGGATTCCGCCATGCCTTTAAACTCCGCGAACCGAGACGTTCGGTCTAAGGGCAGTACTTGATTGTCCTTAAACTGATAAGCGGTAATAATTTTGTAGTTTGGATTTTGTTCGCTTCCTTCCTTATCCAGAAATATTAAATACCGGCCGTTCAATTCTGGAAGATCTTGCCAATCGTTTATATAAAGTATCTTTTGACCTTTCGGATATTTTACATACCCGCCGCTTCTATCAACGATGATTGTCTCGCCCGGATGCCTTTCTTTCGCTTTGTCGTTCTTGAGAACCGACTGAATATACAGGGAATACTCTGAATAGACACCGGATTTATCATTTGAGACAAAAGCGTTCGAACTCAAAATAGAACCTATGATAACCAATCGACTCGTTTCAGAAGGAATAGCAGCTGGTTCCGGCTCCGCATCGGAGATGACGACAAGAGTGTCATCCGGACCAGGATTTTGAAGCACCATTGCGTGTCTGTCATACCTTTTATTTTTTAGTGATCTTTCTGCCCGCTCCGCCAAACTAGAAGGTTCGGGCGCGCTTAAATCGGCCACCGGGTACTTACCGAAATCTGGCGTGGGATTAGTAACCGGCTTTCCGGGACTGTTCTGTTGACTGTGACTCGACATAGTTCCCAAACTAACTGACAACGTAACTAAAACGAGAATTGCTATAAACACCCAAGTTTTCTGGTTGGTACTCATACGAACTCCTGCTGAAGAGCAGCAAAATATTAACCGGGACGTCGGCTGGTTAGCGTAAAACAAGCAACCGGGAATGTTGCTCAAGTATTTGACCTGCTTGCTTCGCGAGTATGCTACTCGCTCCGGGAAGGAAATACAATGCGTGCGAAATTGGGTTCGGCCTAATTTCTTGATGATTCTCTATTCTGCTATTCTCCGACGTTTTTGCTAGCCGAGGGCGCGGGTCGAGGCTTGGCGGTGCGGAGATCGAGAATCAGGATGCCGTCCTCGTCGATCTCGGCGTCGCGGAATTCGACCGCTCGTATGTCAAGACATTTTTGCCGGAAGCTATTCATTACTTGTATTTGACTTGCGAAAAGCAGATTCTGATCCGTTTCGTAGGCCTAAACGCGAATTAAATTCAAGAAAAAGGGCCGGTCTTCGGACCGGCCGCGTAACGATTTGAAATGACGCGAGGCGCTCAGGCGTTCTCCGGGTTTTCGCCTTTGGATTTGCTCATCTGCGGGGCGGCGGAGGCCATCGGGAGCGGGGCGCCGACGGCGTCGGATTTACGCAGCGGCTCTTCGTCGACCGAGTCGTCCGAACCGTCGCTGAGTATCATCTTTCCGGCCTGCTTCGTGAAGACGAGGATCTCCTTGTCCGGGTCGAAATCGACGGTGACCAGATCGCCCGTCTCGACCTGCTGGGTCGCGACTAAATTGGAGAGCGGGTAAACCAAAAACCGCTCGATCGACCTTTTCAGGTGGCGTGCGCCGTACTTAAGGTCGATGCCCTCGCCGAGCAGGAACGCCTTCGCCTCGTCCGAGCATTCGAAGATGAACTTCGTGCCGGCGGACTCGGTGATGCGGTCCTGGACCGAACGGAGCTCGATGTCGAGTATGCGCCTGAGGTGATGTTCCTTCAGGCTGCGGAACACGACGACCTTGTCGATGCGGTTCATGAACTCGGGCGAGAATTTGCGTTTCGCCGCCTCGAGGGCCGTGCGATAGATCTTGGCGTCGATCTCGTTGTCTTCCTTCGGGGTGCCGGCCTTGGTCGGGGCGAACCCGATCCCGCCGGATATCATGTCCGACATCTCGCGGGCCCCGAGGTTCGAGGTCATGATGACGACCGTTCGCGAAAAATCGACGCGGCGGTTGTCGCCGAGCGTCAAGGTCGCCTTGTCGAGGATGCCGAGAAGAAGCTGCCAGAGCGAATCGGAGGCCTTCTCGATCTCGTCGAAAAGCACGAAGGTGAGCTTGGTCTCTTCGGTGTGCGCTTTGTCGAGGTTCTCCTGCGTGAGCATCGGCGACGTTTCGCGGTGCCCGAGGTATCCCGGAGGCGAGCCGATAAGTTTCGCGATCTCGTGCGAGTGCTGAAACTCGGCGCAGTCGATCTTGACGACCGAGTGCGGGTCGTTGAACAGCACTTCCGACGCCGCCTCGACGACGCGCGTCTTGCCTGAGCCCGTGGGCCCGAGGAAAAGCATCGTACCGACGGGCCGCGACGGGTTGTTCATCCCGGCCAGATAGATCTGGAAGAGGCCGCTCATCCGCCGTACGGCCCTTTCCTGCCCGACGATCAAAGCGGAAAGCTTGTCTTCGAATTCTTTGGCGCGGGGGCTCTTCCGTTCAGGGTCTAGCAATATCCCTTTGTGGGAAGGCTCCCGCTTCTTGGCCGTTTCGTTTTTCATTATCTTAAGGTAATCTCCTCGCCATCTCCGCACGTGTTTACGCAAACATCGTGCCGCTGAGGTGACGCCCTTTAACGACAAGATTTGCGGAGAATTATCGCCGCAGATCTGCTGCCGTTAATGATGATTTCAATAAATTTTTCGTTGGCTGGATTCAGGGTTTCGGACCCGCGTTGCCGTCAGGTCCCGAGGCGGGAACGCGGACCCGAGCTGATCCGAATTCCGCCAATATAGTTAACACAGCTTTATTTTATTGGCAAGCAAATAAGGAGGCCGGCCTTTGGGTGCGTTCCGCGAGCGACAAACGCCTGTCAAAACTGTCGGAAAAATGATAGACAGCTAACGCGGATCTTCAGGCGTTTACGGCCTTGACCGGGGCGGCCGACATTACTGTGTCGCCCATCCGCCATATTCCGGGCGAAACAAAATACTTGCGGCGGCCTGTGCGATGCCCTTTGTCGACTCCGCATATCGGCCTCGGCGCACGGTTTGGGGTATCTCGCGGCCGCTAATCGTCGTAGTACTCGCGGCCGAGGTGCGTAATAAGTTCCTCTCCCATCAGGTGACGGAGCGTGTTCTTGAGCTTTTTGAGCTGGATGAAAAGGTCGTGCTCGGGGTAAAGCCCGGCCCCGGTCTGCGGCGATTTGAAATAGAACGACAGCCACTCCTGCACGCCCTTCATCCCGGCCCTTTGGGCGAGGTCGAGGAAAAGGGCGAGATCCAGAACGAGCGGGGCGGCCAGGATCGAATCGCGGCAGAGAAAGTCGATCTTGATCTGCATCTTGTACCCGAGCCAGCCGAAGATGTCGATGTTGTCCCAGCCCTCCTTGTTGTCGCCGCGGGGCGGGTAATAGTTGATCCGGACGACGTGGGAGAAATCCTTATAAAGCTCGGGATGGGCTTCCGGCTGCAGGATCTGCTCGAGCACGGAGAGCTTGGATTCCTCTTTGGTCTTGAAATTCTCCGGGTCGTCGAGCACCTCGCCGTCGCGGTTGCCGAGGATATTGGTCGAGTACCATCCGTCCAAACCAAGCATGCGTGCTTTCAGCCCGGGGGCGATGATCGTTTTCATCAGCGTCTGGCCGGTCTTAAAATCCTTGCCGCAGATCGGCACCCGCATCTCGTTGGCCAGCTCGAGGATCGCCGGGACGTCGCAGGTCAGGTTCGGCGCACCGTTGGCGAACGGGACGCCCGACTTCAGGGCCGCGTAAGCGTAGATCATCGACGGCGCGATCGCGGGGTCGCTGTCGTAAAGACCCTTCTCGAACGCCTCGAGCGAGGAATGCACGGCCGATTCCTCCATAAAGATCTCGGTGGAGGCGGCCCAAACCATCACCAGCCGGTCACAGCTTTTCTCGGTCTTAAAGCGAGCGATGTCGTCGATGAGCTGCTCGGCGAGCTCCATCTTGTTCTTGCCGGATTTTACATTGCTGCCGTGCAGACGTTTAACGTAGTTTTGCTCGAAGACCGCCGGCATCGGCTTGAGCGACGCGAGCTGCTCGGAGACCTGGTTGAGCAGGTCTTTGTCGAGCACGCCCGCGTTGGTCGCGGCGTCGAAGGCATTCTCGGAGAAGATGTCCCACGCGCCGAAGACCACGTCTTCGAGCGACGCGAGCGGGACGAAATCCTTTATTTTGGGGCTGCGCCTTTCGGTCCGCTTGCCGAGGCGGATGGTGCCCATTTGCGTCAGCGAGCCGACAGGCTGCGAGATGCCGCGTTTTATGGCCTCGACGCCGGCCACGAAGGTCGTACTGACGGCGCCCAATCCCACGAGGAGTATCCCCAGCCGCCCGGAGGCCGGTTCGATGGTCAAACCTTTTTCGGTCATAGGTTGGCGGGCCGGCGGATCGATCCGCCCGTCCCTTGGAATATATTGGGGCATCGCCGCCTGCCGGACAAATCGCCCGACCCCGCACACCGCGTGCCCGAACCGCCGCCGGCAGCCGAAGCGGGTCGCTTTTCTTGCCCGGTAAAGCCGTCGATTCCGGAAAACGGTGCTGTATCGATGAGAAAGGGCTGATTTTGCGGTAAAACGTGGATATTGCGGACCAAAACGCCTTGACGGAATATCATAACCGCAGTATGCTTCTGGAGCACTGTCAACCTTGGCTATTCCCTTATTAGCAATTTAGGATTGTTCCACAATTTGAGGAGGCGAAACTTGTATGTCCTGGACGAAGGCAAATAGGTCCACGAATTCGGCATCTTTAAAAGTCGCATTTTCCGTTTTCGCGGTTATCGGCTTGATCTTTGCCGCCGGAGCGCTCAACGCACGCGCTCAATCTTTCACTGAAGCTTTTAACGACATCACCACTCTCACCGGCTCCGGCTGGTTCATGCAAAACAACAGCGGCGCTGTCGGCAGCGGCACATGGTTCCAGGGCAACCCCGCGGTTTTTCCCGCGCAGGCGGGTGCCACCAACGCTTATCTCGGCGTTAACTTTAACAGCGGCGCCGGCACGACCACGATCAGCAACTGGATGCTGACGCCCAACCGCACGTTCAACAACGGCGACACTATTTCGTTTTGGACACGGACGACCGACCCCGATCCCCCGATCTTCCCGGATAGATTGCAGGTACGCCTGTCCACCGCCGGCGCGAGCACAAATGTCGGCACCGGGCCGACGGCCGTGGGCGACTTCACGACCTTGCTCCTCGACATCAACCCGACGTACACAACGACCGGCTACCCGAGCGTTTGGACGCAGATGACGATCACCCTGAGCGGCCTGCCGGCAGGCGGGGCCAGCGGGCGCATCGCGTTCCGTTATTTCGTCGAAAACGGTGGCACGACCGGTGCCAATTCGGATTACATCGGGATCGACACGTTCGCCTACACCGCCAATACCGGCGGCCCGGCCGCCCCCGACGCCCAGATCGACTATAACGGCGACGGCAAGAGCGACTGGTCCATCGTCCGTCCCGCGGGCCCGAACCCGAGCGACTTTATGACCTGGTGGAACTCGTGGAACACCATCGGCCCGGTTTCCCCCGTCACGTGGGGCATCCAGTCCGACGAATTCGTCCCGGCCGACTACGACGGCGACACCAAGGACGACATCGCGGTCTACCGTGCCGGTTCGCCTTCGACCTGGTACATCCTTAACAGCAACGGGAACACGATCCGCGTCGAGACCTTTGGGCAGACGGGTGACGACCCGAGCATCGTGGCGGACTACACCGCCGACAACAAGGACGACATCGCGGTTTACCGCATCAACGCAGCGGCCGGCGGGAACAACACCTGGTTCTACAAGTCGCAGGGTGCGGCGTTCGTTTCGGTCGTTTTCGGTACCAACTCCGGTGCGGGCGGTGACTTCCCGGCTCCGGGCGACTACGACGGCGACAACAAGGCCGACTTCGTCGTGCAGCGTAACCAAAGCGGCACCGGCGTCTTCTACAAACTGCTGACGACCGGGGTGTTCACAGCCGAAGTTTTCGGCAACGGCACTGAACTGATCGTTCCCGGCGATTACGACGGCGACGGCAAAACCGATGTCGCGACCGCCGGTATCGTGGGCGGCAACTGGCAGTGGAACTATCGCTCCAGCATGACCGGAGCGACCGTCACCGACACCTGGGGCGTCGCAACCGACATCCCGATCGTGGGTAACTACTGCGGCGATAACCGCTCCGATTACGCCGTTTGGCGGAGCGGCGGTGTCTCGACCTTCTTCGCGATGGCGCCGGTCGTCCGGAACATCTGCACGCAGACCTGGGGCACCACCGGTGACCTCCCGGTCGGCATCGAGTACACCCACTAATTCTCGGGGTGTTTGGATAGTAAAAAAGCCGGACGGCAGCGTCCGGCTTTTTTGTTCTCTCACGGTGGTTCTCGAACCGCCCCTCAGACCGATCTGTAGATCCTGAAGTCGATCTCCGGGAAGATATTGTCCCGCCGCTCGATCTCCGCCAATAGCTCTTCGTCGATCTCGCCGGTCTCCGACATTTTTGCCAGCAGGTCGAACCGCTGAATGTGCGCCTTGAACCGGTTCGACGAATACTGCACCGTCGTCCCCTGGTATATCTGAAAGGCCCAGTCGCTCGACTCGGCGAGCAGAAGCTCGCGGGCCATCTGGTTTAGCACTCGAGTGGCGAGTCCAACGTCCAAAGTCCAAGATCCAAGATCCTCGCCTCGCAACTTTGGACTTTGGACTTTGGACTTTGGACCAGCGAACTCGTTCGCGAGTTGCGTCATACGTCGCTCGGCGTCGTGCTGGTAGGGGTATATCCAAGAGTTTTTGTCGTTCAGCCAGACCTTGTAGTAACCGTTCTCGCCCCACGACGACGCCGACGGTCGCTGCACCTGTATCGGCAATCCCGAATCCAAAAAATCGCCGGGCGTGATCGCCTCGATGTCCGACTGGTCGAAATGGAGCTGGCGGAAAAAGAAATCGAGAAACTGCGGCCCCTCGTACCACCAATGGCCGAACAGCTCGGCGTCGTACGGCGAGACGACCAGCGGCGGGTGCCCCTCGAAGGTCGCGCGCAGCTTGTGGGCCTGCCTGATCCGCTCGCCGATGAAATGGGCGGAATTC
>Ga0307411_10001185_pt1 | contig 10296 bp, 12 predicted proteins | sample DK1Ometagenome_2_FD_203712 | JGI IMG/M metagenome (GOLD analysis project Ga0307411, IMG submission 203712) | Maize rhizosphere microbial communities from greenhouse at UC Davis, California, United States - DK15-O-1 | ecosystem: Host-associated > Plants > Roots > Rhizosphere > Soil | place: USA...
CGCAACGAGGGCAAGCAGCGACAGGGATCCCGCCACCACGAGCCGACGACGACGAGGCAATAACGCGCCGCGCCGAGAACCCCGCCGGACCGCAGGGCTGGGTTCCGCGGCGCCGGGAGCTATTTGTCCGAGTCGGCCAACCAGGGCGTCGATCGATTTGTCCCAACCCTCGAACGCGTTGATCCATTGGCGCGTCGACAATTCGTAGGCGAAGGCATCGCTAGGTTCGACGTCTTCAAGCCGAAGCGCGATGACCGGGACATGATAGCGGCTGGCGAGCGAAAGCTCCTTTTTGATCTCGTCGCTGCCGTTTGCCGCATCGGAGAAGACAAGGACCATCGCGCGGGCGCTTCGGAGCGACTGGACGATCGCCTCCTGGTAATTCGCGCCGGGCGGCACGTCGCGCATTGAAATCCAGCATCGCGTTCCGCGTTGTTCGATCTCGTTGCAAACTGACAGGGCCTGATTGCGGTCGACGGTCGCATAGCTGATGAAAACCGGGCTCTCGGCCCGATGTATATCGCTGACTGCTGTCCCGGGTTCCGTCACGCCCCAGCCCCCGCCGGTAAAGCCGAAGGTTACGGCGCCCCGGGGTGAAAGAAAAGTCAAATAGGCTGGCACCTGCCAGGCCCGCACATAGGCGACGGTGCGCTTTCCTCCCGTTGGACATCCGAATACGCATCCTAATCTTGGATTGGCAGCCTCGTTTTTTCGGTTCGACTGAAACCGTTCGGCCCGCCGATACGAACCTGCTTGCGGAACCGGGCGTTTCGCCCACAGCAAGGACGTTACAATGACTGACCGGATCGACCGCCGCATCTTCCTCGGCCTTTCAGGCGCCGGCATCGTGAGCGGCATCATCGGCTTTACCAGCGGTTCTCCCGCGACCGCCGAGAGCTTTGAAGTCCGGCGCAGCGATGCGGACTGGCGCAAGCGCCTCGGCCCGCAACGCTTTGCCATCCTCCGAAACGAAGGCACGGAGCGGGCCTTCACCAGCCCGCTGCTCAAGGAGCATCGCAAGGGCGTCTTCGCCTGTGCCGGCTGCGGCCTTCCGCTGTTCAGCTCGAAAACCAAATATGACAGCGGCACCGGCTGGCCCAGCTTCTACGCGGCGCTTCCCAACGCCATCCGCACCAGCCGCGACGTAAGCCTTGGCATGGCCCGGATTGAGGAACATTGCCGGCGTTGCGGCGGGCATCTCGGCCATATCTTCGACGACGGCCCGCCGCCGACCGGCAAGCGCCATTGCATCAACGGCCTGTCGTTGACGTTCCGGGCGGCATAGGTGCTTCTCTTCCTCCTCGCCTACCTAGGCGGCGTCCTCACCATCCTCAGCCCCTGCATCCTGCCGGTGCTGCCCTTCGTCTTCGCGCGCGGGGACAGGCCATTCCTCAGCAACGGCCTCCCGCTGCTCGCCGGCATGGCGGTCACCTTCGCGGGGGTCGCGACCTTGGCCGCGCTCGGTGGCGGGTGGGCCGTCACCGCCAACAGCGTGGGCCGCGCGATCGCCTTGATCCTGTTCGCAGGCTTCGCGCTGCTGCTAATCTTCCCCAGCCTGTCGGAGCGGGTCATGCGTCCGCTGGTCGGCTGGGGCGAGCGCCTGTCCACGCGTGCCGACCGCGGAGGCATCGGCAGTTCAGCCCTTCTGGGCGTTGCGACCGGCCTGCTCTGGGCGCCTTGTGCCGGCCCGATCCTCGGCATCATCCTGACCGGGGCCGCGCTCTCGGGCGCCAACGCCACCACCGCCGGGCTCCTCCTCGCCTACGCGCTCGGTGCCGCGACCAGCCTTGCGCTCGCCCTGCTCGTTGGCGGCCGCGTTTTCGCAGCGATGAAACGTTCGATCGGCATCGGCGAGGGCGTTCGGAAGGCGCTCGGCATCCTCATGCTCGTCGCCGTCGCCTTCATCGCCCTCGGCCTCGACACGCGATTGCTGGCCAAGCTCTCCACCGCCCAGACCTTCAACTTCGAGCATCGCCTCGCGCAATTGCTCGGCATGGAGGAAGAGGAACTCAGCACCAATATCGCCGGCGGCAAACTTCCGGTCGAAGGCCCGCTCCCCTCTCTGGACGGCGCCGTGCTGTGGCTCAACTCCCCGCCCCTTACGCGGGAACAGCTTCGCGGCAAGGTCGTCCTGGTCGACTTCTGGACCTACAGCTGCATCAACTGCATCCGCTCCGTCCCTTACGTCCGAGCATGGTCGGAGCGCTACAAGGACAAGGGCCTGGTCGTGATTGGCGTCCACGCGCCCGAGTTCGCCTTCGAACGAGACCCGGCCAATGTCCGCAAGGCCGTCGCCGACCTCGGCATCCGCTATCCAGTCGCCCTCGACAACGACCTCACCATCTGGCGAGCCTTCACCAACCGCTATTGGCCAGCTCATTACCTGGCCGACGCGCAGGGCCGCATCCGTTATCATCATTTCGGAGAAGGAAAATATGACGAGACGGAGGGCGCGATCCGCTCGCTGCTGATGGAAAACGGCGCAACCGGGCTTGGCGATGAAACAGACGTCAAAACATCCGGCACGAGCGCTGCGGCCGATTTCAGCTCGATTGGCAGTCCGGAAACCTACCTCGGGACGAAGCGAGCGGCCAATTTCACTTCGCCTGGCGGCTTTAAGGAAGGCACGGCGGATTACCGCCTGTCGCCATCGCTGAACCTCAACGAATGGGGCCTCGACGGCCGCTGGAAGGTCGACCCGCAGCGTGCAGTGAATGTCGATAAGGGCGGCCTCATCGCCTTCCGCTTCCACGCTCGCGACCTGCACCTCGTCCTCGGCAGCTCGACCGGCAAGCCCGTGCGTTTCCGCGTCCTCATCGACGGCAAGCCGCCGGGCGATGATCATGGCATGGACATCGATGCCGCAGGCTACGGACAGGTGACCGGACAGCGCCTCTACCAGCTCGTCCGCCAGAAGGCCGGATCGCGCGAGCGCCTCTTCACGATCGAATTCCTCGATCGTGGCGTCGAGGCCTACGCCTTCACCTTCGGCTAGGCCGCTAGCGCAACGGCGCCCGGCTCGCGGTCCGCCTCCTCGCGCCACTGCTTCCGGCGGCGCTCCGCCAGTGCAAGCAGCAGCGCGTAAAAATGCTGCGCGGGATTGGTACGAAAGGATGACGGCATCGAAGGCTCGGCCCTTAGCTCCTGCTCGACGCGCGCCCAGCCCCGTCGCTGGTCACGGGCTTTCGCAGCAGCCAGCGCCTTTGGGCCAAGCGAGCGCTGCGCGGCACGACGAAGGGCGGTGGCTTCGGTCCCGGCCCACGCAGCGGCCAACCGATCGGGATCCGCGGCATCGGCGGCCAGTTGCTCACATGCATCCGCCAAGGCGTCCTGCGCATCCGGAGATGCTGTAACCCCCGCCCGGCGCGACGAGTGGCATTGATCGAGGAGCTCGAGCAGGCACGGCGGCAGGCTCGCCTCGGCCTCGCCCCGCAGGGCCTTTGTCGCACTCAGGCGATAGGCGCGATAGGCTGCTTTCATTCGCGCCCTCGCCTCCTCGCCGAGCGCCGCGGCAAGCTCCGCCAGCGCAGCACGAACACGATCGGAATCCCGGATAGTCCAGGGCCATCGCCCAATCCGGCTTTCCAGCTTCGCCAGGCCGGATGCAATCCGAAGCGAGCGGCGGGCCTCGGCAAGTGTCCAGGCGTGGCCACCCTTCGAATGCTCGTAGAGATGATGAAGGACGATGGCGCGCTGCACATGGTCGCGCGGGCCGCCCGCGAGCGCCTCGACCTCGGCGTCCAGCTGCTCGATCATTCCCTGCTGATGCGCGGCGATGATGTCCATGCGCAGCCGTTAGCGCGCCACCCGTTGAAAAGCGGTTACTGGGATGCTCGCCCAAACGAAAAAGGGCGGCCCCCGAAGGGACCGCCCTAATTCGTTGGCAGGAACGAGTCTTAAAAGACCGTCATATAAGCTTCGTTGCCGACGAAGCCCATCTTGCTGACCTTCGCCTGCTTGGTCACCGCAAGGACATCGTCGACGACCTCGTAACGGGCCTCCGGCTCCGGCTGCAGGTGCAGCTCGGGGATCGGGTCCATTTGCTGGGTAACGTCCAGATACTGGCGCAGCTGCGTCAGGTTGACCGGAGCGCCGTTCCACAGGACCGCGCCCGCCTGGGTGATGACGATCTTGTTCTTGACCGGGTCCACCGGAGGCGGCGGCTGGTTCGACTGGTCCTGCGGCAGGTCCAGCTTCACCGCGTGCGTCTGCGGCGGGATGGTGATGATGAACATGATGAGTAGAACCAGCATGACGTCGATAAGCGGCGTCGTGTTGATGTCCATCATGGGCTCGCCAGATTCGTTCGAGCCAGTGGTTTGCATCGCCATGGTTGGCTAGCTCCTCAAATTACAGTCGCGTGATCGGACCGCCGGGAGGCGGCTGCGAGATGAAGCCGACGCGGGCGAAACCTGCACGCTGCATGGTGAACACCGTTCCGCCGATGCACTTGTACGGCGTATTGATGTCGCCGCGAATATGCACTTCAGGCATATTCTCGTCGGTGATGTTCTCGACGCCGCCGACCTTTGCGATCTGGTCCTCAAGAGCCTTCACCGCGCGGTCGAGCAGATCCTCGTTGTTCACTTGCGTGAGGTTCCAATAGACCTCGCAGGTGCCGCCCGGGCCGCCGCGAACGGTCAGCGACACGTTCTCCGGCTTGGTTTCGGTCACTTCGTTGCGAACCTGCGGAAGGGTAATCGGCACGGACTGAATCACGACCGGAACGGTGATGAGGAAGATGATCAGGAGCACCAGCATCACGTCGACGAGCGGCGTGGTGTTGATGTCCGACATGGGGACGTCTTCGCCCGTGTCGTGCTCGCCTACTTGCATTGCCATGAGGCGTGATTCCTTTTTCGTCGTCATGTTCCCGGGCTGGCGGCAATCCGCCGGCCCGGGACACTGTCACGCTTAGCGGCCGGCGGTCGCGCCCACCGGAGCGGCCGGCTTGGCCGCGGCCGGCTTGCCGGCGGTCGCCATGGCAGGCTTCACCGCGCCGTTCGACATCAGGTAGCCGTGGATGTCGTTCGTGAAGGCCGCGAGGTCTTCCGAGATCGACTTGTTACGCCGGATCAGCCAGTTGTAGGCAAGCACCGCCGGAACCGCGACGACCAGGCCGAGCGCGGTCATGATGAGCGCCTCACCGACCGGGCCGGCGACCGTCGAAATCGACGCCTGGCCCGACGCGCCGATCTTGATCAGCGCGCGGTAGATGCCGATGACGGTTCCGAACAGGCCGATGAACGGCGCGGTCGAACCGACGGTCGCGAGGAAGGCCAGGCCTTCGCCGAGACGGTTGCTGATCGAACCTTGCGAACGGGCCAGCGAGTTGGCCATCCAGTCATGCTGATCGACCGGGTCGGTCAGCTTGCTGTGCTGGTCCTGGGCCACCAGGGCGTCCTCGACGATGGCGCGATAGGCGCTGCGAGTCTCGAGCTTCGAAGCAGCCTCGCGAAGGTTGGGCGAGTTCCAGAAGCTGGCGCGGACCTTGTTGGCCTGGCTCATGATCTTCTGCTGCTGAAGCAGCTTCGTGAACAGGATGTAGAAGCTGAAGACCGACATCGCGACCAGGATGATGAACACGGTCCACGAAATCAGGCCGCCTTCCTGAAGAGCCTGGAGAAGGCCGTAGGGGTTGTCGCCGGCCGGGGCTGCGGCCGCAGCGAGCAAGAGAGTGGGAGCTGCCATATGTTTGACTTTCCTATTGAATTTTATGCGTTTGGTTTAGCTGACGTGAAAATCAATCCTCGGGAAGGACCCAGCGCACGGTCTGGGAATAACTGTCCGAAATCGGGTTGCCCGCGGAATCCTTGGCCGGCGTGAAACGCGCACGGCGCTTGAGGATGCTGCAGGTCGCGTTGTCGAGCGAGTTGGAACCGGAAGATCGGGTCACGTTGCAATCCGCGACACGACCATCGGTACCGACCGTCATCCGGACGGAGGTCGTGCCCTGTTCCTCGCCCCGAAGCGCCGACTGAGGATAATCGTCAGTCGAGAATAGCGAAAGCAGGTTGCCCTTGGCGCGAGCGGCCTGCGACACTCTCGGAGGGGGCGGTGCGGGCGGCGCCGGCGGCGCGGGGGTAGCCCGCGGCGTGATCACCGGGGGCGGAGCGACCGGGGTCGAAACGATCGGCGGAGCGATCGTATTGGTCCTGACGATCGGCGGCGGCGCGACCACCTGAGGCGGCGGCGGCACTTCCGTCTTTTCCGGCGGGGGCGGCGGCTCCTCGGGGGGCGGCGGCTCTTCCTCGACGTCGAACGTCTTCAGATCCTCGGCGGCCTTCTTGAGGACGTTATAGGCAAGGCCTGTCACCAGGGCATAGCCGAGGGCAATGTGGATGAGCGCCACGATGACGATCGCCGCGGTGCGGTTGGAGCCCATCTGTTTGCGATTGGCGTAGGACATTAAGCCGCTAGTCTCCTCGACATTACCATGGTCTTTCCATGACCCACCCGGCAGCGACTGAGGCGCGACCCGGGCTGTCCTGGAACCACCGATGTACTAACATATCATCGGCAGATACGCGCCACCCTTAATGAAGCGATAATGGCGGTGCAACGAATTTTGTTCCGATTGTGTCAGGAGCCGCGCGGAATCGCGGCGATCCGCGCCGGACCGACAGCATTTCAGGGATGAGTTTCGGTGAAGGACGCAATCTCCACGCCCACGCCGTGCGCGTCGTCGTAAACGTCGGGCTTCACGCTTTTCACCCGAAGCGCTTTCACCCCGCGCGTCGCGGCCACCCTCTCGAAAATGGCGTGAACCAGCGTTTCCTGGAGATTGTAGCGCCGCGCCTGGGCGATCCGGACCACCTCGGTCCTGAGATAGTCGTAATTCCACGCCGACCCATGATCGTCGTCATCCGGGGGCGTCAAATCGTCCAGCCATATCTCGACCGTCACCAGTAGCCGCTGGGGCGACCCGACCTCGAACTCGTGGAAGCCGATATCGGTCATCACCTCCAGCGAATCGAGCAGGATTCGGCTTTGGCGAACCTTGAGGTGGTCCGGAATCATCCCCTGCAGCTTGACCACATCCTCTGCCATTCAATTCTCCAGAAACTGCACGTCGCGGCTGAGGCCCATGAAGCGCTGGCCGCCGTCGAGGCCGAGCGTCTGGCCGGTCATCCCGCCCGAATCAATCAGGAACCGCAGCGCCGCGACGACGTCCTCCACCTCGATCCCGCGTGCCAGCGGGTTGAGGTCGTGGACGGCCGCGAAATTGGCCTCGCCCTGCTCGCCCGACGGCAGCATCAGCGCGGGCGCGATCGCATTGACGCGAATCCCCTTCTCCGCGAGCGCCCGCGCGGCAAGCTCGGTAAGGCCGGCCAGAGCATATTTGCTGATCGTATAGCTCAAAAAGTCGGCATTGGGCGCCGCGAGCTTGGCGTCGAGCATGTTGACGACCAGCGCGTCGCCCCCGCCATGCCGCCGCGCAAATTCGTCGATCAGCAGCATGGGCGCGCGCACGTTGACCGAAAGATGCGCGTCGAACTCGCCCGCGCTTGCCACTCCGAAACTATCCTCGACGAAGCGCGCGGCATTGTTCACCAGCAACCGGGCCGGCGGGAGCTCGTCGGCGGCCTCGAATATGCGAACGGCGCAGTCGGCGTCGCCCAGGTCGGCGACGACCTTAACCGCGCCATTCGGCACCGCATCAGCGTCGTGATGGACATGCGCCACGACCGACCAGCCGTCATTCAGCAGCGCGCGCACAATCGCCTCCCCGACGCGCTTTCCGCCCCCCGTGACGATGGCCGTGCGTGCTTCCCTCATAGCCTCCTCATACCGTTCGTCCTGAGCTTGTCGAAGGACTGTCCTTGTTAGTCCAGAAATACAGGGCTTCGACAGGCTCAGGCCGAACGGTGTTTTTTGTCGTGGGTCTTTGCACTAGAGCCGCTCGCATGCCCGAACGCCGCATACCCCTCGAAGCCCAGGGCCGGAGCCTCGCCGATCTGGCGAGCGCGATCGAGGAACGCGGCGGCCCGCCTCCGGTCGACCAATGGAATCCTTCGCACTGCGGTGACTCGGAAATGAGGATCGCCCGAGACGGCAGCTGGTATCATCAGGGATCGCCGATCGGCCGGCCTGCCATGATCCGCCTGTTCTCGACCGTCCTCCGCCGCGAACCCGACGGCAGCCACATGCTCGTCACGCCCGTCGAAAAGCTGTCGATCGAGGTCGAATCGACCGCCTTCCGCGCAACCCAGATGACGATGGCGGGAGAAGGAGAATCGCGTCGCATCGGCCTGACCCTCGACAGCGGCGATGCGCTCATCGTCGGCCCCGGCCATCCTTTGACCGTCACCGATACGCCCGAGGGGCCCAGCCCGCGCGTAGCGGTTCGCTTCGGCCTCGAGGCCGAACTCGCCCGTTCGCTCTATTATGAGCTGGCCGACATCGCGCTGGCCGAAGGCCATGACCCGCCGGGGATCTGGTCCGACGGCGCCTTTTTTCCGATGACGCCATGAGCCTTATCGACCGCATCGCCCGCTCGCTCGTCGCCGACCCGCCGCACGATTTGCTGCCCGGCGACCTGATCGAAGGCGAGGACGGCGAGCCGCTGATGGCCGCGGTCCTCGTCGCCATCACCGACCGTCCCGAGCCGGGCCTCATCCTGACCGTCCGCCGCGAACATATGCGCAAGCACGCCGGGCAAGTCGCCTTCCCGGGCGGCCGGATCGACGAAGGCGAAACCGCCGTGCACGCCGCGCTCCGCGAAGCCCAGGAGGAACTGGCGCTCGATCCGGGCCAGGTGCAAATCCTCGGCGAGGCCGACCAGTATCGCACCGTCACCGGCTATGGCGTCACGCCGGTCATCGGCTTGGTTCCGCCCGACCTGCTGTTCGTCCCGAACCCGGAAGAAGTTGCCGACTGGTTCGAGGCTCCGCTTGATTTTGTCCTCGAACCCATCAACCAGCATCGGATGAGCGCGGAATATCAAGGCCGGACACGCCACTATTACCAGATCGACTGGCAGGGCCGCCGCATCTGGGGCGCGACCGCGGCGATGCTCGTCAATTTGACGAAGCGCATCTCGTGAAGCTGGAGCCTTCCGCCTGGCTCGACCGTCCCGGGGTCAAGCGCCTGTTGAAAGCGCTCGATGCCAAGGATGGCCATGCCCGGTTCGTCGGCGGCGCGGTCCGCGACCTGTTGCTCGACGAGGAACATAGCGACCTCGATCTCGCCACCACTCATTCCCCGCAGGACGTCGTCCGCCGCCTCGAAGAAACCGGGATCAAGGCAGTCCCGACCGGGATCGAGCATGGCACCATCACCGCCGTTTCATCGAATACAGTGATCGAAGTGACGACGCTCCGCGCCGATGTGTCGACCGACGGCCGCCGGGCCACCGTTGCCTTCACCGACGACTGGAAGGAAGACGCTGCCCGCCGGGACTTCACCATCAACGCCCTCTACGCCGACCCGTTCACCGGCGAGCTGTTCGACTATTATGGCGGGATCGACGATCTCAAATCGCGCACCGTCCGTTTCATCGGCGACCCGTTGCAGCGCATCGCCGAGGATCATTTGCGCATCCTCCGCTATTTCCGCTTCCACGCCCGCTACGGCCATGGCGAGCCCGACCCGACCGCCATCGCGGCCTGCTGCGCCCGCGCCAACGACCTCATGGCCTTGTCGCGCGAGCGCATCGCGGACGAGCTGCTGAAGCTGCTCGCCCTGCCCGACCCGACGCCCACCGTCCGGCTGATGCTCGGTTGCAACCTGTTCGCGCCCGTCGTCCCGGAAATCGAAAGCGCGGACAGTCTCGCGGCCCTTGTCCCCGCCGAGCGGGAGGCCCGCATCGCCCCGGACCCCGTTCGCCGGCTCGCCGCGCTCCTCCCGTCCGATCCCGCCGTGGTCGAGAGAATCGCGGCGCGGCTCAAGCTTTCCAACAAGGCAAGGAAGCGCCTGTCGAGCGCGGCCAGCCCTGACCTCGGTATCGGCACGAAGCCGCTCGCCTATCGGATCGGAAAAGAAGGCGCGATCGATCGGCTGCTGCTGGCGTCGCGCCCCGGGGAGGCGGCGGAAATTCATCGCTGGACCCCGCCCCGCCTGCCGATCGGCGGAGGGCAGCTCATCGCTCGCGGCGTCCCCGAAGGCCCCGAAGTCGCGCGCACCATGAGGCGCATCGAGGACGAATGGGAACGCCAGGGTTTCCCGACGGGCGAAGCGTTCGACCGCCTTGTGCACTCCGTCCTCTCGGCCGGCAGCTAGATCAGGCCGTTGTCCAGCCTGTCGGGATCGATCGCCTCCAGGAATACCGCGCCGGCTTCCCTCCCCAACGCCCAC
>Ga0307411_10001186_pt1 | contig 10295 bp, 8 predicted proteins | sample DK1Ometagenome_2_FD_203712 | JGI IMG/M metagenome (GOLD analysis project Ga0307411, IMG submission 203712) | Maize rhizosphere microbial communities from greenhouse at UC Davis, California, United States - DK15-O-1 | ecosystem: Host-associated > Plants > Roots > Rhizosphere > Soil | place: USA...
TCGCGATGCTGGGACTGACCTTCGACGACGTCCTGTTGCAGCCTGCGGAGTCCGACGTCGTGCCCAGCAACGTCGACACCAGCACCAGGATCTCCCGCAACATCACCCTGCGGATCCCACTGGCCTCCGCCGCGATGGACACGGTCACCGAGGCCCGGATGGCCATCTCGATGGCCCGCCAGGGCGGCATCGGCGTCCTGCACCGCAACCTGTCGATCGAGGACCAGGCCAGCCAGGCCGAGACGGTGAAGCGGTCCGAGGCGGGCATGGTGACCGACCCGGTGACCTGCGCGCCCGAGGACACCATCGCCCACGTCGACGAGCTGTGCGCCCGGTACCGGATCTCCGGTGTCCCGGTGACCGACCCGTCCGGCAAGCTGGTCGGCATCATCACCAACCGCGACATGCGGTTCGAGGTCGACCACAACCGCCAGGTCAGCGAGGTCATGACCAAGGGCCCGCTGGTCACCGCCCAGGTCGGCGTGTCCGCCAGCGCCGCGCTGGGCCTGCTGCGCAGGCACAAGATCGAGAAGCTGCCGATCGTCGACGGCGATGGCAAGCTGCGCGGTCTGATCACCGTCAAGGACTTCGTCAAGACCGAGCAGTACCCGCTGGCCTCGAAGGACCCCGACGGCAGGCTGCTGTGCGCCGCGGCCGTCGGCGTCGGTGACGACGCGTTCGCCCGCTCGATGGCGTTGGCCGACGCGGGCATCGACGTGCTGATGGTGGACACCGCGCACGGCCACTCCCGCGGCGTGCTGGAGATGGTGGCCAAGCTGAAGAAGGAACTCGGCGACACGGTCGACGTGGTCGGCGGCAACGTGGCCACCCGCCTCGGCGCGCAGGCCATGGTCGACGCGGGCGCGGACGGCGTGAAGGTCGGCGTCGGTCCGGGCTCGATCTGCACCACGCGCGTGGTCGCGGGTGTCGGCGTGCCGCAGATCACCGCGATCTACGAGGCGTACCTGGCCTGCTACCCGGCCGGTGTGCCGGTGATCGGTGACGGCGGCATCCAGTACTCCGGCGACATCGCCAAGGCGATCGCCGCGGGTGCCAGCGCGGTCATGGTCGGCAGCCTGGTCGCGGGCACGGCCGAGGCCCCCGGTGACCTCATCCTGGTCAACGGCAAGCAGTTCAAGACCTACCGCGGCATGGGCTCGTTGGCCGCGATGTCCGGTCGCGGCGACGCCAAGTCGTACTCGAAGGACCGCTACTTCCAGGACGACGTGCTGTCCGAGGACAAGCTGGTGCCCGAGGGCATCGAGGGCCGCACGCCGTTCCGGGGCCCGCTGTCGCAGGTGGCCTACCAGCTCATCGGTGGACTGCGGATGGCGATGGGCTACACCGGTTCGCGCACCATCGCGGAGCTGCAGAACGCGCAGCTGGTCCGGATCACCGCGGCGGGGCTGAAGGAAAGCCACCCGCACGACATCACCATGACAGTCGAAGCTCCCAACTACACAAGCCGCTGAGAGGAAGACAAGTGCGCGATCTGGTCGAGATCGGCATGGGCCGGACCGCGAGGCGGGCCTACGAGCTGGACGACATCGAGATCATCCCCTCTCGGCGGACACGTTCGTCGAAGGACGTCTCGACGGCGTGGCAGATCGATGCCTACCGGTTCGAGATCCCCCTGATCACCCACCCGACCGACGCGATCGTCTCGCCCGGCACCGCGGTGGCGGTCGGCGAGCTCGGCGGATTGGGAGTGCTCAACGCGGAGGGCCTGTGGGCTCGGCACGCGGACGTCGAGGAAGCCCTGTTCCGCCTGGTCCAGGCGACCGAGGACACGGACGACCCCGGCGCCCCGGTGCGGGTGTTGCAGGAACTGCACTCCGCCCCGGTCCGGATCGACCTGATCTCCGAGGCGATCAAGGAGGTGCGCGAGTCCGGCGTGACCGTCGCGGTGCGGGTCAGCCCGCAGCGCGCCGCCGAGCTGACGCCGGACCTGCTGGCCGCGGGCGTCGAGGTCCTGGTCGTGCAGGGCACGATCATCTCGGCGGAGCACGTGCTGCGCGACGGCGAGCCGCTGAACCTGAAGTCGTTCATCGCGGACCTGGACGTGCCGGTCATCGCCGGTGGCGTCGGGGACTACCGGACCGCGATGCACCTGATGCGCACCGGCGCGGCGGGCGTGATCGTCGGCTACGGCTACACGCCGGGCGTGACGACCACCGACTCCGTGCTCGGCATCGGCGTGCCGATGGCGACAGCGATCGCCGACGCGGCCGCCGCGCGCCGCGACTACCTGGACGAGACCGGGGGTCGCTACGTGCACGTAATCGCCGACGGTGGTGCGCTGACCAGCGGTGACATCGCGAAGTCGGTCGCCTGTGGCGCTGACGCGGTGATGCTGGGCGAGCCGCTGGCCTCGGCCACCGAGGCGCCCGGTCAGGGCCTGTACTGGACCGCCGCGTCCGCGCACCCGTCGGTGCCGCGCAGCTTCGTCTCGCCGGGGGTGGACCAGGAGGTCGACCTGCGCACGCTGCTGTTCGGCCCGTCGGTGGACCCGAGGGGCGTGACGAACCTGTTCGGCGCGCTGCGCCGGGCGATGGCGAAGTCGGGCTACTCGGACCTGAAGGAGTTCCAGAAGGTCGGCCTGACGATCCGCGGCTGATTTTCGCGAACGATGGGAGCCTTCGGTTCGTCTTGCGGACCGAAGGCTCCCATCGTTTTGCGCGGGGTTGTCCACAAGGGTGCCTGGTTATCCACAGGCGGCCTGTAGATGATCTTCGTTGGGCCGGGTGGCGGTAGACTGGCCTCGGGGCCGCCCCCCAGGGATAGGGCGGGGGCTGGAACATGGGTGACGCGCGCGCGTGAGCGAACGAAGGGTTGGCGTGGACGAGCTGCTCGAGCTGGGCCTGGTCGAAGAAGGCGAAGCGGAGGCGGAGCGGGTTCGCGAGTCCAGAGCGGGCTTCGCGGGCTCGGTCGTCGCGCTCGTGGTGGCTTCGGTCACCCTGGTGGCTTTCCTCGCCTGGGTGCTCCTCTTCTGGCTGTTGCCGCCGATTCTCGTGTGGCTCGACACCGAGGTGTTCTGAACCGGTCAGGGACTAGGCGTTACCGGAGGTAACCCCTAATCTCGTGCCATGGGTGAACTCGCCAGTAACAAGCTGGACTACGACGTCGTCGTGGTCGGCTCCGGGTTCGGTGGCAGTGTCGCCGCGCTCCGGCTCACCGAGAAGGGCTACCGGGTCGCCGTCGTCGAGGCGGGCCGCCGGTTCGCCGACGACGAGTTCGCCAAGACGTCGTGGGACCTGCGCCGATACCTCTGGGCGCCGCAGTTCGGCTGCTACGGGGTCCAGCGCATCCACCTGCTGCGCAACGTCATGGTCCTCGCCGGATCGGGCGTCGGCGGCGGTTCGCTGGTGTACGCGAACACCCTGTACCGGCCGCTCAAGCCGTTCTTCGCCGACCGGCAGTGGGCGCACATCACCGACTGGGAAGCCGAGCTTTCGCCGTTCTACGACCAGGCCAGTCGGATGCTCGGCGTCGTCACGAACCCGACCACGACCCCGGCCGACGTGGTGATGCAGCAGGTCGCGCGGGACATGGGCGTCTCGGACACCTACCACCCGACGCCTGTCGGCGTGTACTTCGGCGAAGCCGGGCAGCACGCGAACGACCCGTACTTCGGCGGTGCGGGCCCGGACCGCACCGGCTGCACCGAGTGCGGCGCCTGCATGGTCGGCTGCCGCGTCGGCGCGAAGAACACGCTGGTCAAGAACTACCTGTACCTCGCTGAACGGGGTGGCGCGCAGGTGCTGCCGCTGACCACCGTCACCGGCCTCAAGCAGGGCGCGGACGGCACCTGGGCGATCAGCACCAAGCGCACCGGCGGCAAGCTCCGCCAGGGTCGCCGCACGATCACCGCGGGCCAGGTCGTCCTGGCGGCGGGCACCTGGGGCACGCAGCAGCTGCTGCACCGGATGCGGGCCGAAGGTGCGCTGCCCGAGCTTTCGCCGAAGCTCGGCGAGCTGACCAGGACGAACTCCGAGGCCATCATCGGCGCGGCACGCACCTCGGTCGACCCGGCGCGCGACTTCACCGAGGGCGTCGCGATCACGTCGTCGTTCCACCCGGACGACACGACCCACATCGAGCCGGTCCGCTACAGCAAGGGCAGCAACGTCATGGGGCTGCTCCAGACGCTGGCCACCGACGGCTCGTCCCGCACACCGAGGGTGCTCCAGTTCCTCGGCCAGGCGCTGCGCCACCCGACGCGCTTCCTCCGGCTGATGTCGGTGCACCGGTGGAGCGAGCGGACGCTGATCCTGCTGGTGATGCAGAGCCTCGACAACTCCATCACCACGTTCGTGAAACGCGGTCTGCTCGGTCGCCGCAAGCTCAGCTCCAAGCAGGGCCACGGCGAGCCGAACCCGGCGTTCATCCCGGCGGGCCACGAGGCGAACGTGCTGACCGCGAAGCACATCGGCGGCATCCCCGGCGGGACCTGGGGCGAGCTGGCGAACATCCCGATCACCGCGCACTTCATCGGCGGCTGCGCGATCGCGGACGACGCCGCCCACGGCGTCCTCGACCCGTACCTGCGGGTGCACAACTACCCCGGCCTGTCGGTGGTCGACGGCGCGGCGATCTCCGCCAACCTCGGCGTGAACCCGTCGCTGACCATCACCGCGCAGGCCGAGCGCGCGTTCGCGCTGTGGCCCAACAAGGGCGAGGTCGACCCGCGGCCGGAGCAGGGCGCGCCGTACCGGCGGCTCAGCCCGGTCCGGCCCGGCCACCCGGCGGTGCCCGCCGGCGCGCCCGGCGCGCTGCGGCTGCCGATCGTGGCGGTCACAACGCCAACCAGGTCGACACCAGCGTGACGACCGACAGCGCGCCGAGGCCGGTGTGCAGCACGTCCGGGGTGACCCGATCCCGGATGCGCGGCAGCACGGTCCAGGCGCGCTGCCGGTTGACCTCCATGGCCGCACGCGGCCAGCCGGTCAGGTAGGGCACCCACCACGAGATCAGGTGGCCGACCATCCACAGCGAGTAGAAGATCGCGGCGACCCACATCTCGAAGCGGTGGCCGAGCAGCGTGGAGACGGCGAGCAGCGCCATCAGCACCTGCACGTACGCGTTCGCGGTCCGGTTCTCGAACCTCAGGTCGTTGAACGGCGGCAGCGGCACCCAGTGGGTGAGAACGAAGTAGCCGGTCAGCACGAGCTGGCTGACCCCGGCGATGATCAGCGGTGACATGTCAAACCTCTCTTACGCTGTAAGAAACGCTAGAGTGGTCTTACGTTGTAAGAAAGTCAAGGGGCGGTGCTGTGGCTCGCGGACTGAGCAGGGAACTGGTGCTGGACACCGCGTTGCGCTTCATCGACGAGCACGGTGTCGCCGCGCTGTCGATGCGCAAGCTCGGCGCGGAACTGGGCGTCGAGGCGATGACCCTGTACTACTACCTGCCGAACAAGGCCGCGCTGCTCGACGGCGTGGTCGAGCGGATCTTCGGGATGGTCACGGCCGAACTGCCGTCGCCCGAGGTGCCGTGGGAGGAGTACCTGCGCGGGCTCGCGGGCGGCCTGCGCCGGGTGCTGCTGCGGCATCCGCAGGTCGTGCCGATGACAGCGACCCGGCCGGTGATCACCCCTGCTGGGCTCGCGACGCTGGAGACCGCGTTGGGCGTGCTGTGCGGCGCGGGCATGTCGGTGCGCCGGGCGCTGCACGTGTTCAACGCCGTGTCGACCTTCGTGCTCGGCCACGTGCTCAACGAGGCTGGGCAGCAGCCGGTCGGCGATTTCCCGGATCTGCGGGAGTTCCCGCTGATCGCGAGGGCTGTCGAGGAGGGCGCGGGGGCCGCCGACGACGAGGAGCGGTTCGATCTCGCGATCGACGCCCTCATCCGCGGCTTCGGTGGCACAGTGGGGTGATGGCCACGAAGCCGTTCGCATCCAGTGCCGATCTTGTGCCCAAGGACGAGGTCTTCGTCGAACTCGCCGAAGGCGTGTACGCGCTCACCGCGCAGGGTGACCCGAACGTCGGGGCGATCGAAGGGGAGGACTTCCTGGTCTGCTTCGAGGCCAGGGCCACCCCGGTGGCCGCGCGCCAGTGGCTGGCGAAGCTGCGCGAGCGCACCGACAAACCGGTGCGGTACCTGGTGCTCAGCCACTACCACGCGGTCCGCACGTTGGGCGCCAGCGCTTTCGACGCCCAGACGATCGTCGCGCACGAGCAGACCCGAGCGCTCATCGCCGAACGCGGGGAACAGGACTGGGCCGGCGAGTTCGGCCGGATGCCCAGGCTGTTCACCGAACCCGACTCGATCCCCGGTCTCACCTGGCCGACGCTGACCTTCTCCGAACGGCTCACCATCCCGCTCGGCGGCGACCGGGGAGACCTGGAACTGCGCTACTGCGGCCGTGGCCACACCGCCGGTGACATCGTCGCCTGGCTGCCGCGGCAACGGATCCTGTTCGCGGGCGACCTCGTCGAGTCGCAGGCCGCGCTCTACACCGGCGACGCCTTCCACGACGAGTGGGCATCGTCCACTTTGGACAACGTGGCCGCGCTGGGCGCCGAGGTGCTGGTCGGCGGGCGCGGCGCGGTGGCCCGCGACCGGGCCGAGGTCGACGCGGCGATCACGCAGAGCAGGCACTTCCTGAACGTGCTGCGCCGCACCGTGGGCAACGTGCACGCGCAGGGCGGCACGCTGGAGCAGGCCTTCCGCGCCGCGCACACCGCGCTTGCCCCGCGCTACAGCGGCTGGCCGATCTTCGAGCACTGCCTGCCGTTCGACGTCCAGCGGTACTGGGACGAGTGCGACGGCGTCGACTGGCCGGAGATCTGGACCGCCGAGCGGGATCGGGAAGTGTGGGCCAAGTTGCGGTGAGCCACGCGATCGTGGTCGGTGCGGGCCCGGTCGGCATGACAGCGGCCCTGCTGCTCGCTCGACGACGTCGTCCGAGTGTCCACTGAGGATGGACGGGTGGACGTCGGAACCCATTGCGTCGCGGCGGACGGCCACCTGGCTGCTGTCCGGGCCGGTGACAAGGCACTGGCTCGTGCTCGTGGTTGGTGATTGACCCTATTGGCCCCATTGACATCCACGAACCCCTGAGGATTATCGGCAGCTAGGGAGGTGGCCCTGAATGGAATTCACCCGAAGAACATTCATCCACGCGGCCGGACTTGGTGCGGTGGGGCTCGGCACGGCGGAGCAGCAGGACGGACACGACTGGGATCGCTTGCGCCGCAAGCTTTCCGGTCGTCTGGTACGCCCAGGTGACGCGGAATACGACCAGGTGCGTCGCCCATTCAATACGCTTTACGCAAATCGGCGGCCTGCCGCCGTGGCCCGCTGCGTGCGGCCTTCGGATGTGCAAGCTTGCGTCGACTTCGCGGCGAATCAACGCATTCCGGTCGCCGCACGCAGCGGAGGCCACAGCTACGTCGCCTATTCCGTGCCGGAGAACGGGCTCGTCATCGACCTGTCCGCACTGGCGGGTGTCCGGGTCGCGGCGGACGGTACGGCGACTGTCGGCGCGGGCACCACGATGATCGACCTGTACGAGGCGATCGGCCGAGCGGGCCGCGCCCTGCCCGCCGGGTCATGCGGAACCGTCGGCATCGCCGGGCTGGCTCTCGGTGGCGGGAAAAGCGTGCTGAACAGGAAGTTCGGTCTGACCTGCGACCATCTGCTCGGCGCTCGGATCGTCACACCGGACAGTCGGCTGCGATCGGTGGACCGCGGATCGGAGCCGGATCTGTTGTGGGGTCTGCGCGGTGGTGGCGGGGGCAACTTCGGTGTGGTCACGTCGTTCACCTTCCACACCGAGCCTGGCCCGGATCTCGTCACCTACCAACTCGCCTACCCGCCGGGCGCGGCGACCGAACTGTTCGCCGCCTGGCAGGACTGGATGCTCGACGCACCGGACGAACTGTGGGCGTCCTGCGATGTGGTGTCCGGCGATCCAGCCACCTTCCGGGCCAACGGCAACCTGGTCGGGCCGGTCGGCAGGCTGCGCGCGCTGCTCGCGGATCTGCACCGCCGGACGGGGATCACGCCGACCACCGAGATCCTGCGCGAGATGGACTACCTCACCGCCATGCGGTTCTGGGCGGGCTGCATTCCGCAGTGCGGTCCGAACAACGGGTCGGCGTTCGTGGCTTCGTCCTGCATGGTCGGTCGCCGGATCGAGGACCCGGCCGAGGTGACCGCGCTGCTCGCTGGACGCACGGAGGTGTACGTGCAGTTCAGCTCTCTTGGCGGCAAGGTCGCGAGCGTGGCGCCGGACGCGACCGCGTTCCCCCACCGTTCCGCCGTGGCCACCGCGCAGATCCTGGTGTACCCCACGAACATCACCCCTGCGCAGGGTCGCCGCCACGTGCGCGAGGTCCGCGACGGACTGGCCGCGCTCGTCGGCAACACGGGCTACGTGAACTACATCGACCCCGGTATTCCCGACTGGCGCACGGCTTACTACGGCGCGAACTACCCGCGGCTGCGCAAGCTCGCCCGTCGCTACGACCCGGATCGGGTGTTCGCCTTCCGCCAGGGGCTCGCCTAGAGCTGAATCCCGGTCAACACGGTGGTGCGCTCCTCGGTGAAGTCCTCCATCGCGGAGCGCACGCCTTCGCGGCCGGTGCCCGAGCCCTTCACACCGCCGTAGGGCATCTGGTCGGCGCGGTAGGACGGCACGTCGCCGATGATCACGCCGCCGACCTCCAGCTCCGCGGCCGCGTCGAACGCCACCGCGATGTCGCGGGTGAACACCCCGGCCTGCAGGCCGTAGTCGGTCGCGTTGGCCTGGTCGAAAGCAGCGGCGACACTGTCCACGACGGACACCGCGAGCACCGGGCCGAAGGCTTCCTGGTGCCACACCTTGGCTTCCGGTGGCACGCCCTGGAGCACCGTCGGCTCGACCGTGGTCCCGGAGCGGCCGCCGCCGGTGTGCAGCTCGGCGCCGAGGGACACCGCCTCGGCGATCCACTCCTCGACCCGCTTCGCGTTGTCCTCGTCGATCAGCGGTCCGACCTCCACCTCGGGGTCGTGCGGGTCGCCGGTCCGCAGCGCCTTGACCGCCGACACCAGCTTGGGCACGAACGCCTCGGCCACCGAGTTGTGCACGATCACCCGCTGCACCGCGATGCACGACTGCCCGGCCTGGTAGTTGCCGAAGGTGGCGATCCGCTTGGCCGCGTAGTCGAGGTCCGTCCAGTCAGGACAGATGATCGCCGCGCTGTTGCTGCCCAGTTCCATCACCACGTGCTTGCGCGGCGCCGCGTCCATCAGCGACCAGCCGACGCCGGTCGAGCCGGTGAACGAGATCACCGGCAGCCGCTCGTCGCCCACCAGCGCCGCCATGTCCGCGCCGCGCACCGGCAGCACCGAGAACGCGCCTTCGGGCAGGTCCGTCTCGGCCAGCAGCTCGCCGAGCAGCAACGCCGACAGCGGGGTCGCCGACGCGGGTTTGACGATCACCGGCGCGCCGACGGCCAGCGCGGGCGCGACCTTGTGCGCGACCAGGTTCAGCGGGAAGTTGAACGGGGCCACCGCGAGCACCGGTCCGCGCGGGACCCGGCGCACGATGGCCATTCGGCCCTCGCCGTTGCTGTCGGTGTCCAACCGCTGGAGGTCACCGGTGAACCGGCGGGCCTCCTCGGCGGCGAACCGGAACGTGCTGACCGCCCTGGTCACCTCGATCTCGGCCCACTTGAGCGGCTTGCCGTTCTCGGCGGTGATCGTCTCCGCGATCTCCTCGGCGCGGTCGGCCAGCGCCTTGGACACGTGCTCCAGCGCCGCCGCCCGGACGTGCGCGGGCGTGCGCCGGAACTCCTTGGCCACGCCCGCCGCGGCCGCGACCGCCCGTTCCACCTGCTCGGGGCTCGGCACCGCCACCGTCGCGACTTCGGTGCCGTCGAACGGGTGGCGGACGGTGATCTGCTGCGCCCCCTGCTCGGGGCGACCGGCGATCCAACAGGGTCGGGGCTGCGGGGTGATCGCGTCCATGGGTCAACGGTAGGCCAGTTCGGCCCGATGGGTCTCGACGTACCGCACCTGGGCCAGGTAGTACTCGTCGTGCTGCTCGGTCCGCTGCCGCCGGAACGCCGGGTCCTCCCGGATCATCCGCACCATGTCGTGCAGCCGCGCCAGCACGTGGTCGACCAGGTCCTCGTTCGAGCAGCCGTACTCGGCGCAGAACAGCGCACCGCGGCGGCCCTGCTCCTGCGGCGTGCCGAACTCGGTGGAGAACGGCGCGAGGCAGTACACCGCGTACGCGACGTCCCACCAGCGCGGGCCGGGGCGCGCGGTGTCGAAGTCGATCACCCCGATCGGCTGGTCCCCGTGG
>Ga0307411_10001187_pt1 | contig 10293 bp, 7 predicted proteins | sample DK1Ometagenome_2_FD_203712 | JGI IMG/M metagenome (GOLD analysis project Ga0307411, IMG submission 203712) | Maize rhizosphere microbial communities from greenhouse at UC Davis, California, United States - DK15-O-1 | ecosystem: Host-associated > Plants > Roots > Rhizosphere > Soil | place: USA...
GCGAGATGAGCTCCGCGAACTCCTGAGTGCGCGCGCGAACGACATTGGCGAAGCGGCGAAGCGTCTCGATGCGATAGGCCAGTGAGTGCGCGGCCCACTCCGGCCAGCCCGCGCGCGCGGCAGCGACTTCGGCGGCGGCGTCGCCAACCTCTCCCGACCACAACTCAACTCCGGTCGCAGGTTCTGTCGACACCAGTTTTTCGGCCATTGCGGGCGAGACACCATGTTGTTGCTGAACGGTCAAGCAGCGGCTCCGTCGGTCATGGCTTCACCCATTCTCCTGATTGCGGCGACCTTGGATTCGAACGGACGCCAATCGTCGCGTTCGGCGATCGCCGACCAGATTTCCTCAACCTCCTGGATAGGCATCGAACAGGGTTCCACATCCGACCAATATGGGTGCGTGACCGGCCGTTGGCGACCTTCCAGGCGCGAAGCAAGTTCACGGAAGTTATCCGAAGGGTAGCGTTCCTTCCCTGGATCACGGCCGCCGCGCCAATCGAAGAAGACCCGGTCTATCTCGGCTTCCCGGGACTGAAGCGCGCGGATCAGGGCGCCAGCCAAGTCGCGATCGCCGCTGCCCCGTTCGACGCCGAGGCGCAGCAGGAGGGCACCGACCAGTTCCTCCTCGAATTGGTCCGACCAGCGGGCAAGACCGTCGGACAAGGGGGGAGCGTCGGTGACGAGCGACATGCAACCGGCGAACTGGGCCAAGTCCCACTGGATCGCCTCCGGCTGCCGGCCGAAGGAATACAATCCGTAATGATCGAAGTAGGCGGCGGTGAAGTCCGGATCCCACTCCGGGGTGAAGCGCCACGGGCCGTAGTCGAAGCTTTCGCCGGTGACGTTGATATTGTCGCTGTTGAGCACGCCATGGACGAAGCCTGCGGCGAGATAGCTTGCGGCCAGCTTTGCGGTTGCACCCGACACGAGGTCGAACAGCCGCACCGCATTCTCTTTGGCGTCATCCGCAGGCTGTTCGGAGTAGAGATGCTCAAGGCAATAGCGGACAAGCAGATTGATGTTCTCGACCTCGCCGTAAAAGGCGAGCCGCTGGAAGGTTCCAATCCGGATATGGCCGTGGCTCAGGCGGGTCAGAACCGCCGAGCGGGTAGGGGAAGGTTCGTCCCCGCGGACCAATTCCTCGCCCGTCTCGAACAGAGCGAAGGTCTTCGACGTGTTGACGCCGAGCGCCTCCAGCATCTCGGTCGCAAGCACTTCGCGAACGCCGCCCTTGAGAGTCAAACGTCCGTCCGCCGTCCGGCTGTAAGGCGTCTGGCCCGATCCCTTCGTGCCGAAGTCGAGGAGCCGGCCGCGCTCGTCCCGCATCTGCGCGAAGGTGAACCCGCGACCGTCGCCGATGTCGGGATTGTAAACGCGGAACTGGTGCCCGTGATAGCGAAGCGCAAGCGGTTGAGGCAGGTTGTCGGGCAGCGGCTCAAAGCGGCAGAAGAGCCGGGCCCAACGTCCCTGATCGAGGTCCAGACCGATCCGCTCGGCCCAGCGGAGATTCAGGAATCGCGGTTGGCACTTCGGGAAGCGTGCAGGCTCGACCGCATCGTAGAAGGCGTCGCCAAGGTCGAGGAGCCGGGGATCCGGCGTGTAGGATTGCGCTGTCGGCACAAGCTCGCGATACGAGGAGAATGGATGTCGCGAAACAGCAAACGCAGACCTGGGCGGACCGTTTCTGGACCAGCAGGGACGGGCTGAAGCTTCACTATCGGGATTACGCTGGTCCGTCGGACCGGCCGCCTCTGCTGATGCTGCATGGCCTGACCCGGAATTCTCGCGACTTCGAAGAGCTTGCGGCCCGCTATGCCGGTAAATGGCGAGTGATTGCCGTGGATTTCCGTGGTCGCGGTCAAAGCCAGCACGATCCGGTTCCGGCACGCTACGTGCCGGGCACCTATGCAATGGACGTGCTCGAGCTGCTCAACGAATTGGAGATTGAGCAGGCGGTGTTCCTCGGGACGTCGCTCGGCGGATTGGTCGCGATGATCATCGCGACCGTGGCGGCGGACAGGATCGCGGCCGTTCTGCTGAACGATGTCGGTCCGGAACTGGATCTTTCGGGCATTGATCGCATCAAGACCTATGTCGGAAAGCCAGTCGTGTTCAGCGACTGGAACGACGCCGCTACCCGAATCCGGGAGCGCAGCGGGGACATTCATCCGGCCTATGGCGATGCCGATTGGGCGCGTTTCGCGCATCGCATCTGCCGTCAGACCGACGAGGGTGTCGAGTTCGACTATGACATGGCGATCGCCGAGCCGTTCCAGGCAGGAAATACCGGAGAGGTTCCAGACGGCTGGCCCTTTTACCGTGCGCTTTCGGGCAGGCCGGTGCTCGTCCTTCGCGGTGGGAACAGCGACCTGCTGTCCGAGGCGGCCGCCGAGCGGATGGCCCGCGAAATCCCTGACGTCGAGGTCGTGACGGTTCCGGGCGTAGGCCACGCACCCGATCTCGCCGAGCCCGAATCCATCGCAGCAATCGACCGACTGCTGGAGCGCGTCCTCAGGCGCTGACCATTTTCAGCTTCGCAATGGCCGCATCGTCCTGCTCCTCCGGAGCGATCGTTCCACCGAATTTCCCGCTCCGGTCGAACAGGAGAACCGTCGAGGTGTGGTTGACTGAGTAGTCGCCGCCCGGTTGCTCGACTTTTTCAGAGAAAATTCCGAATTGCTTCTTCACCTGATCGATTTGCGCGGGTGAGCCGGTGAGACCGAGAATCGGGCTGTCGAACAGCTCCGTATATTTGCCGACTTCAGCCGGGCCGTCGCGTTCCGGGTCGACGGTGACGAAGACGATCTCGAACGGTCGCTCGCCGCCAACCTGCTGTCGAAGCTTGACCAGCCGCGCCAAGGTCGTTGGGCAGACGTCGGGGCAATGTGTGAACCCGAAGAAAAGGGCATACGGCTTCCCGTTGAGCTTCGCGCTGCTGAAGGGCCGTCCCTCAGACCCAACCAGGGTGAATGGCCCGCCCATCCTCGCCAGCTCGATCGTGTTGGTCGAGGGCGTCTGTCGTTTCGGATTGATGAGCAGGTAGCCGCCGGCGAGTAGGGCAAGAGCCACGGCAATCCACAGGACGATACGGAGCTGGCGCATGTCAGTGATCCATTCCGGCTGTTGCCGACGCGACTTTGAAATCCACGGATTTGTCCCCCGAGCGCTCGAAACGGAGCGTCAGTTTGAGCAGATCGCCCTGGTGGAGTGGCGAAGTCAGGCCAGAGATCATGACATGCGAGCCGCCAGGCTTGAGCGTAACGCTATCGCCCCCAGGGACCGAGAGGCCGCCATCGAGTGGCCGCATGCTGGAAATGCCGCCATCCGTGGATGTCTCGTGCAGCGAAGCGGTGACCGGAGGTGATGCCGAAACATCGACCAGCCGATCGTCACCGGTGCCGCGGTTCGTGACGGTCATGTAGGCCGCCGTCCCAGCTTGTCCCGCCACGGTCTCGCGCGCCCAGGCGTCGACTATCTGGATGTCCGGGGTTCCGCCCCTGCCGCAGGACGCAAGCAGGAGCAGGGATGCAGTAAGTATCGCTTTCACGTGGGCTCCCTAGGAGAGGAACCAGCCTTTGGGCAACGGTTCGGACCGCCTATGGCTTACGATAGGGCACGAAGTCGTTGAGGCGGCAGCTCGGGCCTGGAATGAAGCTGACGTTGTCGCGCGTTCGGATGATGTCACCGCTGCAATATCGCGTCCCGACGGGCTCGACGACGAGGATATCGGAAAAGCGCAGCGGTGAGCAGGTCGGGACCGAATTGACCCAGAGCGTCCGTCCATCACGGTATGTGAGGGTGTGCGGCCCGGCGATGTGAAGTCCATCGTTTCGTTCGAAAGTCACGCATCGTTGCGGGGCGCCGGCGGTTCTGCCCGCGAGTTCGGGGATGTCGGTCGTCGAAGCGGGCGGCGGCGCGGTGCAGCCGGCCACCATAGCGAGACCTATTGCGAAACTACGCTTCACGTCCGCCATTTAGGACAATTCCGGCGGGGGAACCACCGTTTCGTAAAAAAGTGGCGGCCGGTCGACCGGCCGTCACGTTCACAGGCTTAGGCTAGAATGAATAGCCGGCTGAGAGCTTGATCGTCCTGGGCGGGTTGCCGCCAACGCCGATGCCGATACGGTCTCCAAAATTTGGCGAGCCAGGGAAGGACTCAAAGTCGTTCCAATTCTTCCGGTTGAGGACGTTCAGCACGTCGACCCGGAATCTCAAGCGAGACTCATCCGTGATCATCGGCAGATCGATGTATTTGGTGACCGCCAAGTCCAGCTGCGCAAGCCAGGTTTCCGCTTCCGTCGCCTTCACGAGTCGCTCGAAGGGAGCGGTTTGCTGGTTGATAAAGCCCTTTACGAACGGAGGCGAAGCGATGGTCACCTTCGCGGACACAGTGGCGTCCAGCCAGCTGGGCAAGTCGTAGCTGCCTGCGGCAACCAGGCGGTGCCTGCGAACGCCCGAGGAATAGGCATACGGATAAGCGTCGAACGATGGATAATCGAGCGAGAAGGTCTCGCCGAACTGCCGGTTCTCCTTGGCCCGCGTGTACGTGTAAGTCGCATCAAGGCTCCAGGGCGAAGTCGGCCGATAGACCTTCGTCGCCTTGAGGTAGACCGAGCTGGCGCGGGTGTTGATCCCGTTCGTTCCAAGCAGGATCGATCCGAAGCCCGGAGGGGCACAACAGAACGGGGAATCGGGCGGGGCACCCGGTGGGAAGAAGCTGCCGTCAGGCCGACGGTTGCCGAGAAGCCAGCCGAATCCGTTCTTCCCGATGATGTGCGTGAAGCCGACCTCGGCCTGCCACAGATCGGTGAGCCGCCCGCGTACGCCCAGGCTGAATTGGTCCGAACGCGGGATCTTGAGGTCGTTGTCGATGAAGAACAGTTCACCGCCGCCCCGCCCATTGACGGTGCCGGCAAGCAGCTGATCCCGCCCTTGCTGCGTGAAGTAGATGGGGTCCCAGGGGACGCACGTGCTGCTTACCGGTGTGCAATCGTTGCCCGGGTCTCCGGTGATGAACCGGAATTCGCGGGTCCGGAAAGACGGCTGCGAAATCTCGAGCTGCAGGAAGTCGAACTGGTTGCGGTCGTAGGACCGGCCGTAACCCCCGAACAGGACGAAACGTCCTTCCTCGTCCAAATCGTAGCTGAAGCCGATCCGCGGCTGGAACGCTCCTTTGAAGGCCTTGCGCTCGCTGCCGGTCGAGATGAAGTCGTTGATGTCGTAGTCGGCGTTGACGAGGTTCGGATAGTTGGCCGGGCCAACGGCAGCGACGGCGTCCGCCGGAGTGATGTAGTTGAGGTAGGCCGGCGTACGCTCGTAGTCCCAGCGAACGCCTGCGTTGACCGTCAGCCGGTCGGTGACGTCCCAGTCGTCCTGAATGTAAAGACCGAGCTGGAAGTTATCCGACTTGACGTTCGGCGTGCCCACGCCCGTCGCCGCACCGAAGAGGACGCGATACGGGACCGTGTCGTTAAAGCCTCCGCCAAAGTCGGAGTTGAAGAAATATTGGGCGTTGGTGTTGTTGAGCTGGAGCGCCTGCAGCTTGGCCCATTTGGCCTTGATGCCCGCCTTGATCGTGTGATTCTCAAAGCCGATCCAGGTGAAATCGTTCTGGATCGCCCAACCCTTTTGACCTTTGTCCTGGAAGCTCGGGCTGCCGCCAACCACGAGCAGTTCTTCGCGAAGCGGCGCATCGCTCTGAAAGTTCAGCCCGTTCTCGAACAGCCGGGGCGTCGGGGCCCAATGCGCGTCCTCATAGGTCAACTTGAGATCGTTGATCCAAGTCTCTTCGGTATGCTCCCATCGCAGGAGACCCCGCTTCTCGTTGTTCCTGATGTCGACGGCGCGCTCTTCGGCCTGATGGCCGCTGTTGAGATCGACCCCGGTTTCCTTTCGGTACTTGCCGGAAAGCTCGATCAGATCCTTGTCGGTAGGCGAGAAATCGATCTTGCCGAAATAGAGGTCTTCCTGGAAATCGGCGCTGAAACCGCCGAAAAAGCCCTGATACGTCGCGGGAAAATCCGAAACGAGGCGACTGCCGCCCGGGGTGATTTCGCGCGGCCTATCCTGCCGCTTGCCTTCGTACGCGAAGAAGAAATGCATCTTGTCGCGGATGATCGGACCGCCGAGCGAGATGCCGTACTGGAAGTCCTTGGTCTTGATCTTGTCAGTGCCCTTTTCGATGGGCCGCTTGGCCCGCAGGCTCTGGTTGGTGAAGTCGACGAAGGCGTCGCCGTGGAACTCGTTCGTTCCCGACTTCGTGATGGCCGTGATCGCGACGGAGCTGACCTGATCGAACTCTGCCTTGTAGTTCGAACTGATCACCCGATACTCACCGATCGCCGACTGCGGGAAGGGATTGCCCTGGCTCGAATCCTGGCCGGTAATTCCGTTCTTCAGGACGTAATCCTTCTGGCCGACACCATCGATGAAGATGTTGACTGTCCGGCTGTCCTGAGCGCCACCTTGCAGGCGCGCCTGGCCGTTATCAGCCTGAACAAAGGCAACACCAGGAGCCAGATCGGCGAACGCAAGGAAGTTGCGATTGTTCTGCGGGAGCTGCTGGATCAAGCGCGGCGAAATGGTGGTTCCGACTTCACCGCCTTCCATCGACCGGACGCGGTTACCGACCACGACGACGTCGCCGCCCTGCGGGGCGGCTTCGGTGGTTGCCGCGGGAAGTGGCTCAAGATTGAAATCGAGCACTGCGTTCTGGGCGACGGACAAGGTGAAGTTGTCGGTCTTTCGAACGCCGCCTGGGGTCGTGACCTCAAGCCGATAAGTTCCAGCGCGAAGGGACGGGAAATTGTACGAGCCATCTGAAGCAATGGTCGCCGAACGAGTAAAGCCGCTGTTAACGTCGATCGCCGTCACCTGGCTCGCGCCGCCTTCGACGGTAATCTTACCGCGAAGCGATGCGGTCGATTCCTGCGCGTGGGCGGGCGTTGCAATACCGATGGAAAGCGACACCGTCACGATGCCTAGCGCCAGTGCCGACGCTGCCTCTTTCAAGCGCGGACGGCGCACGGACTTAAGATTGATGCTATTCTTCACGAGAACTCTCCCCTTTTTGCGCGCGGCCTCCGCCACTTCGCAGCCCTCAAAGCAGACCGGCTTCTCCCTCCGAGTCTTGCTTCACGAATGGGGTCTGTGTAACCGGTTTCACAAAAGCTGTATAGAAGTGCACAAGCGGAATATGGCAGAGTGTTGCACCTTGGTCGGGGCGCTTCGCAGCCTGCTTAAAATCGCACTATTCGGGGTCGCCGCCGCGTTGCTCGTTTCGGCCGCTCACGCGGAGAAACGCACCTACATCAACCCGGTCGACATCGACTACCGCTACAACTGGGAGCAGCGGAACCAGGGCATCAGCTACCGCACGGGCGCCGACCCGGTGATCGTCCGGCACAAGGGCGCCTTCTATCTCTTCCAGACGCTGGCAGACGGTTATTGGCGTTCGACCAACCTCATCGACTGGCATTTTATCACGCCGTCGCGCTGGCCGTTCGGCGGCATCGTGGCGCCCGCGGCGATATCAGATGGGGATCGGCTCATTCTCTGGCCTTCGATGTCCTTCACCCGGCCTGGGTCCATCCTTGTTTCAACCGCTCCCGAGACCGGAAAGCTCGACTTCCTCGTTCGGGACATGCCGGAGCTTCCGGGCGCGGTCGACAAGCCGCCCGAACAGATGAAGCTGAACGAGGTGCCGCCCGGACCTTGGGACCCAGGCCTTCTGAAGGACGATGACGGCCGCTGGTACCTTTACTGGGGGAGCTCGAACGTCTTCCCGATCTACGGGATCGAGATCGCGTTCGAGGAGGGCAAGCTCATCTACAAGGGTGAGGCTACCAAGCTCTTCTATCTCCATCCGGAGAAGCATGGCTGGGAGCGCTTCGGGCAGGACCATAATGGGCTTCTAGCCAATGGTCAGCCGACCAAGCCCTACGTTGAGGGCGCCTGGGTCACCAAGCACGGCGGGAAATACTACCTCCAGTACGGGGCGCCCGGGACCGAATTCAACGCCTATGCCAACGGCACCTATGTCTCGGACAAGCCGCTGGGTTCGTTCAAATATGCCGACTACAACCCGATCGCCTACAAGCCAGGCGGCTTCGTCCATGGCGCCGGTCACGGCTCGACCTTCCATGACGAGTATGGAAACTGGTGGAACACCGGGACGCCGTGGATCGGCTACAACTGGACGTTCGAGCGGCGGATCAACATGTTCCCGGCCAAGTTCGAAGACGACGGGCAGTTCCACGCCACGTCGCGCTTCCAGGACTTTCCGCAGTACATGCCGAAGAAGAAGGTCGACGACCTCGACAGCCTGTTCACGGGCTGGATGCTGCTGTCCTACCGCAAACCGGCGACTGCCTCATCGATCCTCGGTGAGTTCACCGCAGATCGGGTCACCGATGAGAACATCCAGACCTTCTGGGTCGCTTCGCAGAACAAGCCCGGCGAGACTCTGACGGTCGATCTGGGCGCGCCGAAGACCGTGCGAGCAGTCCAGGTGAATTACGCCGACTACAAGTCCGGACGCTTCGCCGAGGCGCCGGACATCTATACGCAGTTCGAGCTTCAGCATTCGACCGATGGGCGGAACTGGCAACCGTTAGCGCAGCCTGACGGACCGCAGCGCGATCGTCCTAATGCCTACATCGAGCTATCGCAGCCGGTGCGGACTCGCTTCGTCCGCTACGTCCATGGGCATGTCGGCGCGGCGAACCTTGCGATCAGCGACTTGCGGGTGTTCGGTAACGCGGACGGGGGCGCTCCGGCTCAGCCGACGGGGATCATCGGCCAGCGGCACCAGGACCAGCGCGATGCGACGATCCGCTGGGCCAAGGTGCCCGGTGCGGTCGGTTACAACATCCGCTATGGGACCAGGGCCGACCGGCTGACGCAGACCTACCAACTGTGGGCCGATGACCTCGGAAGCGGTCCGACGCTCCAGAAGGACCTGCGCTCGCTGAACCTCGGCGTGCCCTATTGGGCGGCGATCGAGGCATTTAACGAGACAGGGGTCTCGAAGCTCAGCCGCGTCGTCAAGGTGCGCTGATCAGCCCAGCCAGCCGCCGGTGAATCCTGCCCGCTTCAGTCCGAGCCGGATGGCGGCCGACCGGCGCATATATTTCCAGACGAAATCGTCGCGGTAGTTCGCCGCCTGCAGCAGAATCGACCCCTGGTCGATGCCGAGATGATTCTTCGCGGTCCATCCATAAGCCGGGTCCACCGTCCCGGTTTTGAGGCGAAGGTTGGCGAACGTGAAGCTCGGGTTGAAGCTATCCAGGAAGCCGTACTTCGAGAAAATCCGCGAGCCATGCTCGGCAATCAACGCTTCCGCGGCTGGGATCACGATCTCGGGCGCGAACGGCAGGGAGCCGAGCGCGGCCGTCGGAGCGATTGTGCCGTCATCCCGCTCGTCCGGCTCGCCAAGCGGTCCGCGGGCCGCATAGCCGAAGAACTGTCTCTCTTGGCCTTTGAACGGCAACTTGAAGTTGCCTGGCCCGTCACAGGCGGTGAGCCCCCACACGCGATCCGAATAGCCGTTCCAGCCCATCGGGTTGGCGGCGCAGTAAGCCCGGTTGGCATAGGTCGCTCGGCGGCTATTCTCGAAATAGTCGAATCGCGCCGCGCGCATCGGAGCGTCGAAAATGCCGCGGAAATCGATGAAGATGTGGCTGTATTGATGTCCGAATAACGGTGCGAAGGCGAGACGCCGCGTCGCTCCTTCCCCGCGCCAGAACCGGTCGTAGGGCGCGGTCCATTGCTCCCAGAGATTGTCCGGGGCGGCATGCACCGGGGCTCCCAGCGCCAGCACGTTGACCATCATCCCTTCATTGTAGCCGACCCAGTTGGCGTCGATCAGCCCCCCCTCTGGATGCTGACCCATCGAGATCGACGCGCGCCCATCCGAGCGGAAGAAGTTCCAGTCCGCCCGCGCATAAAGCTTCTGCGCCAGGTCACGAATCTCTCGCTCCGCTGCCTCCTCGCGGTCGTAATATTGCCCGGCGAACAGTACTCCGAGCAGAAGGATCGTAGTATCCACGCTCGACAGCTCGACGTCCTTGAACCGAAGGCCGGTCTCCATGTCGAGGAAGTGATAGAAGAAGCCCTTGTTTCCGGCGGTGCCGGTCGGCTCCGGTCCCTGGGGAGCGTTCCAGAAGAAGCGCAGCGTGGTCAATGTAAGGTCGCGCGCCTCGGCTCGGGTGCACCATCCGCGCTCGGCTCCGATCGCGTATGCGGGCAGCGCAAACCCAACCGCGGCGATGCTTGAGAAGGACTGGGTCG
>Ga0307411_10001190_pt1 | contig 10279 bp, 7 predicted proteins | sample DK1Ometagenome_2_FD_203712 | JGI IMG/M metagenome (GOLD analysis project Ga0307411, IMG submission 203712) | Maize rhizosphere microbial communities from greenhouse at UC Davis, California, United States - DK15-O-1 | ecosystem: Host-associated > Plants > Roots > Rhizosphere > Soil | place: USA...
GAATTTGGCGAAATCGGCGATACTGCTGTCCATCGATCCGGCGGCGCGGACGCGGCTGCGCTCGTCGTGCGGTTCGACTTTGCCGTCGGCCTTCCAGCCGTCGGCCAAGTTCCGCGCGAAGTCCGGCCGCCACATCATGCTCGTGTTGACCATGCCGAAGCGGTCGAAGACGCGGCGTTGCATCTCGTCGCCAAGCTTCAGGCCCAGCCCCTGCTCGAGCGTGAACTGCAGCAGGATGATGCCTTCGCCGGAATAGGAATAACGGCTGCCCGGCGCGAAGTTGATGCGCAGTTTCTGGTCGGGCTCGTCCCAGGAGAAATTACGGAAGCCGGCGCTGTGGGTCAGCAGGATGCGCGGCGTGATCTGGCGCCAGCGCTCGTCACCGGCAAGGTCGCCCCAATTGCCGTAGGCGTCGAGATTGCCGTAGCTCGGCAGCGGCTTCGGCAAATATTCGGCCACCGGCCGGTCGAGATCGACCTTCCCCTCCTCGACCAGCTGCATCACGGTATAAGCGAACACCGCCTTGGTCAGCGAGGCGCCGTACATCACCGTGTCGACGGTCAGCGGCTCGCCGTTTGCATTGCGATGTCCAAAGGCCTGGACCGACGACACCCGGCCCCGGTCGATCACCGCCACCGCCAGTCCGCGGGCGCCCGTTTCGGCCATGGCGTCACCGGCGAGGGCGGCGACGCGGCGAGCATCGGCGGTTTTGGCGACTGCCGGCGTTGCCAAGGCTAGAATTCCCATCGCGAGCATCATCTTGCGCATACCGGCCAGTCCCCTTCGGCAATTGCAGATTTAGTGTATTACTCGGCACATACACCTTTGGCCAGTTGGAGTTTGGCGGCCCAGCGGCTAAGGCGCCGGCACTTCCAGCCAAAAGGACGCGTTTCATGGGGTTCCGTTGCGGGATCGTCGGCTTGCCGAACGTCGGCAAATCGACGCTTTTCAATGCCTTGACCGAGACTCAGGCGGCGCAGGCGGCCAATTACCCGTTCTGCACGATCGAGCCCAATGTCGGCCAGGTCGCGGTTCCCGACCCGCGTCTCGACAAGCTTGCGGCCATCGCCGGCTCGGCCAGGATCATCCCCACCCAGCTCGCCTTCGTCGACATCGCCGGGCTGGTGAAGGGCGCGTCGAAGGGCGAGGGCCTCGGCAACCAGTTCCTCGCAAACATCCGCGAGGTCGACGCCATCGTCCATGTCCTGCGCTGCTTCGAGAATGACGACATCCAGCATGTCGAGAACAAGGTCGATCCGATCGCCGATGCGGAGACGGTCGAGACCGAACTGCTGCTCGCCGACCTCGAAAGCCTGGAGAAGCGCGTCCCCAACCTCGTCAAGCGCGGACAGACCGGCGACAAGGAATCGAAGATCGCCGCATCGGTGCTGAGCCAGGCGCTGGACCTGCTGCGCGAGGGCCAGCCGGCGCGGCTGACAAAGCCCAAGGACGACGAGGAAGCCCGCGTTTTCGGCCAGGCGCAACTGCTGACCGCCAAGCCGGTGCTCTACGTCTGCAACGTCAACGAGGAGGACGCCGCCAACGGCAATGCGCACTCCGCCCGCGTGTTCGAGAAAGCGCATCGGGAGGGTGCGGAAGCGGTCGTCGTCTCTGCCGCGATCGAGGCCGACCTCGTGAGCATGGAGATGGACGAGCGACTGGCGTTCCTCGAGGAAATGGGGCTGCACGAAACCGGCCTCGCCCGCGTCATCCGCGCCGGTTACGACCTGCTGCACCTCATCACCTTCTTCACGGTCGGGCCGAAGGAAGCGCGTGCCTGGACGGTCGAGAAGGGATCGAAGGCGCCGCGCGCGGCCGGCGAGATCCACACCGACTTCGAACGCGGCTTCATCCGTGCCGAAACCATCGCCTTCGAGGATTATATCGCGCTCAACGGAGAGGCCGGCGCGCGCGACGCCGGCAAGCTAAGGCAGGAAGGCAAGGACTATGTCGTCAAGGACGGCGACGTCCTTCATTTCAAGTTCAACGTCTAAGCCGCCGAGCACGCGGTTTACTTGCGTGAGCGTCCCTCAACGCCGCGCCTCGCGGAACAGGCCGTAGCTCAGCGCCCCGGCAACGACCATTCCGATCCAGCTGGCATATTGCGGGATGGTGTGCGTGCCGGCGACCACCTGGAAGTGCGTGAACAGCCGGTAGACATGCAGGATCGCCATAAGTCCGAAGATGACGGCGGCTATGAGCGTGAACGGTTTGCTGGCCATGGGCTCCTCCCCTTTTGGCAGCGATAGCACAATCGCAGCCGCTTGCCGCACCGGCGAGCCTCGCCTAGCCTTCGCCGCGTGACCGGAATCTCCCGACAGGAACTGGCCGGGCGCGCGGCCAAACAGGATCCGGCCCTGATGCGTGCCGGCATGGCCTTGGTCGACAACGATCTTCCAACCGCCGAGAGCATCCTTCGGCCCTACCTGAAGCAGCGGCCGACCGATGTGAAGGCGATCCGAATGATGGCGGAACTCGCCGCACGCGTCGGCCGCCTGATGGACTCGGAGAACCTGCTTCGGCGTGCGCTCGAGCTGGCGCCGGGCTTCACGGCCGCACGGGCCAATCTCGCCACGATCCTGTACAAGCAGAACAAGGCGGCCGAGGCGATCGCCGAGCTGGAACTGATCGAGCAGGACAGTTCCGCCAATCTCGGCCATGCCGGTCTCAAGGCCGCCGCGCTCGGCCGGATCGGCGGCCATCAGGAGGCCCTTGGCCTGTACCGGGAGCTCCTCGATGCCAGGCCGCGTGAGCCGAAATTATGGATGAGCTACGGCCACGTTTTGAAGACTGTCGGCAATCAGGCCGACGGTATTGCCGCCTATCGGCGCGCAATCGAAATCGAACCAACGCTGGGGGAGGCCTGGTGGAGCCTCGCCAACCTCAAGACCATACACTTCGACGACGACGACATCGCCGCGATGGAGCAGGCCCTGCAGGCACCCGGCCTTGGCAAGGAACATCTTTTTCACCTTCACTTCGCGCTGGGCAAGGCGATGGAGGACCGGGGCGACGCCCAGGCCAGCTTCGCTCATTATGAAGAAGGCAACCGGCTGCGCCGCCAGCGGCTCGATTACGACCCCGATGTCATGCGCGACCATGTGGACCGCTGCATCGCCCTTTACACGACCGAGTTCTTCGCTGCGCGCGAAGGCGTGGGCAGCCCGTCCACGGACCCGATCTTCATCCTCGGCATGCCGCGCGCCGGCTCGACGCTCGTGGAGCAGATCCTGTCCAGCCATCCGGCGATCGAAGGCACCGCCGAACTGCCGGACATACCCTCGATCGCGCGGCGCCTGGATGGCCGCAAGCACAAGGGCGACGTCAGTGCCTATCCTGAATGCCTGGCTGGCATGGACGCTGGCGAGCTGGCCGCGCTGGGCGAGGAATATCTCGAACGGGCACGCGTCCAGAGGTTCACCGACCGGCCCTTCTTCATCGACAAGCTGCCGAACAATTGGGCGCATGTCGGCTTCATCCGCCTGATCCTGCCCAATGCGAAGATCATCGATGCGCGCCGCCATCCGCTCGCCTGCGGCTTCTCCAACTTCAAGCAGCATTATGCGCGCGGCCAGAAGTTCTCGTATGATCTCGGCGAGCTGGGCTCCTATTACGCCGGCTACGTGCGGCTGATGCGCCATTTCGACGACGTCCTTCCCGGCGCTGTCCATCGCCTTATCCACGAGGAACTGGTCGACGATCCGGAAAGGGAAGTCCGCCGCCTGCTCGACTTTCTCGGCCTGCCTTTCGATTCGGCCTGCCTGGCCTTCTATGAGAACCCGCGGGCGGTCCGCACCGCCAGCTCGGAGCAGGTGCGCCGGCCGATCAGCCGCGAAGGTCTGGAGCAGTGGAAATCGTTCGAACCCTGGCTTGATCCGCTCAAGAGGGCGCTCGGACCAGTGTTGCAGGATTGGCACCGTTAGCGGCGAATCGCACTCGTTGCGCGCCCAACATGATTGACGCCCCTGTCACAAAAGTCTCACCGTCACACCGGGCTCACAGGGGAGACGGCCATGCGCCTGCATCACGACATCACGCCGCAATGGAAACGCGCCGCCGGCGCGCTGCTCGCATCGACCATGATTGCGACACCGGCATTAGCGCAGGACGCTCCTCCGACCGACCCCGCCGACGCGCCCGCGGCCGCGGAAGCGCGGCAGGAATCAGGCGGCGAAGAAATTATCGTCACCGCGACCAAGCGTAGCGAGAATCTTCAGGACGTGCCGATCGCGATCACCGCGATCACCACCAAGACGCTCGACGACCTGCAGGTCAACGATTTCAACGATTACGCCCGCCTCGTTCCGTCCCTGTCAGCCAAGGCGGGCGGCGGCGGCGGCAGCGCGGATGGGCCGGGCACCAACAACGTCTATTTCCGCGGCGTCGCCAGCGGCGAAAACGCCAACCACAGCGCGTCCCTGCCGAGCGTCGGCACCTATCTCGACGAGCAGCCGATCACGACCATCGGCGGCGCCCTCGACATCCATATTTTCGACATCGCCCGGATCGAGGCGCTGGCCGGGCCACAGGGCACCTTGTACGGCGCGTCCAGCCAGGCCGGCACCATCCGCATCATCACCAACAAGCCTGACTTCAGCGGCACCTACGGCGCCGCGAACCTGGAGGTGAACAGCGTCGCCCACGGCGATTGGGGTTACAATGGCGAGGCGTTCGTCAATTTCCCGATCAGCACTAACATCGCCGCCCGCGTCGTCGGCTGGTACCGGCACGATGCCGGCTACATCGACAACATCCACGGCCAGCTGGAAACGACGGAGTTCACGCTTATTCCGGACCCTGAGGGAGAGGAAGGCGACTTCATCTCTGTCCCCACCGGCGACACCAACATCCTGGACAACGCGCAGTTCGTCGAAGACGATTACAACGATGTCGATACCTACGGCGCCCGCGCCGCGCTGAGGATCGATCTCAACGACAATTGGACGATCACCCCCCAGGTCATCGGCCAGGTGACAAAGGCGAACGGCTCTTTCGCCGAGGAACGCGGCCTGGGCGAACTTGAAACCATGCAGTTCAACAATGAAGTGCTGAAGGACAAGTGGTTCCAGGCTGCGCTCACGGTTGAGGGCAAGGTCGGCAATTTCGACGTCACTTATGCCGGCTCGTTCATGAAGCGGCAGGTCGACTACGATCTCGATTATTCCGACTACGCCTATTTCTACAACGAGGCTTATGGCGCCTACTGGTATGACAATAATTACGATCCAGTCGTTCCGAACCAGCTGATCATCGGCGATGACAGCTACAAGAAACAGTCGCACGAGCTCCGCTTCGCCTCGCCGTCGGAAAACCGCCTGCGTCTGATCGCCGGGCTGTTCTACCAACGCCAGGAACATAATATCGAGCAGAACTACATCATTCCCGGCCTTGCCGATTTCCTCAAGGTTCCGGGTACGGAGAATGTCTGGCTCACCAAGCAGCTGCGCATCGACCGCGACTATGCGGCTTTCGGCGAACTGAGCTTCGACGTTACGCCAAAGCTTACCGCCACGGCTGGCGGCCGATGGTACAAGTTCGACAACTCGCTGGTCGGCTTTTTCGGCTTTAGCGGACCTTACGGCAGCACCGGCATCGACCAGTGCTTCGGCCCGCCGCAGGTCGATGGTTCGCCATGCACCAACCTCGACAAGCGCATCAAGGACACCGGCTTCGTTCACCGCCTTAACCTGACCTACAAGCCCAACGAGGACCTGCTCTTCTATGCGACATGGTCGCGCGGCTTCCGGCCGGGCGGCGTCAACCGGCGTGGTACGTTCGCGCCCTACAAGCCGGATTACCTCACCAATTATGAAGCCGGAACGAAAATCAGTTTTGGCCGCGGCGCCCACTTCAACGTCGCGGGCTATATCGAAGACTGGGACGACATGCAGGTCTCGCTCCTCGGTGAGAACGGCCTCACAGTTGTCCGCAACGTCGGTAGCGCCCGGATCACGGGCATCGAGGCGGACCTGCTGTTGCGGCCAATGCCAGGCCTGACCTGGAGCACTGGCGCATCGTACAACCACGCCGTGCTCAGGGAGGATTTCTGCTTTGACGAACTGGCTGCCGACTGCAGTGACGCGGGCTTGAACGGGGGGCTGGATTTCCAGGCCGAGAAGGGTGACAAGCTGCCTCTTACCGCACCCTGGAAGGGCAGCAGCCAGGTGCGATACGAATGGCCGTTGCAACCGGACCTGAAGGCGCATGTCCAGGGCGTCGTGACCTACGAAGGCAAGCGCAGGCGTGACCTCCGGCCGGGTATCAACGACATCTACGGAAACATGAAGGCCTTTGCGGAGGTCGACATCGGCGCGGGACTAGAGAAAGGGCCCTGGTCGGTCGACCTCTATGTGAAGAACCTGTTCGACGTTCGCGGCCAGCTGTCGAAGGGCATCCAATGCCGCGAGGAGGTTTGCGGCGATCCGCTCGGCGAAACGGCGATCGGTGGCAAGATTTATACAGTCGTCACCAGGCCCCGCACGATCGGCCTTCGCGTCGGGCGCAAATTTTAGGAAGCGCGGCTCGGCCGGCCATGCTACCGCCCCGCGCGTGAGCATGGCCGGGCTAAGTTAAGTGACCGCAAAACCATCGATAATCGCCGATCCGCAGGCGGCGTTGAAACAGGCGCGTCAGCTGCTCGTCTCGGATCCGGAGGCGGCGACACGGCAGGTTCGGCGCCTGCTCGATTCCAGCCCCAACGAGCCAATCTTGCTGCGCCTGCTTGGCGCCGGCCTGCGCAAGCTTGGCAAGGAAGATGAAGCGCGGGCCGCCGAGAAACATGCGATCGACGCGTCCACCCGTAGCCGGCCTCATCGCGAGGCGGCGCGGGCCATCGCCGCAGGCGACAAGAAACGCGCCGCCATGATCCTTGAATCGCTGATTGCCCACGACGAGACCGACGTCGTCGCGCTCGTCATGCTCGGGCTCCAGCTCTCGCTCGATTCCGAATTTGAGATCGCCGAGGCCCTGCTCCGCAAGGCCGTTGCAGCCGCGCCCGGCGATCCGGCCGCGCGCATGGCGCTCGCCGAACACCTCCAGCGAGCCCGGCGCGCGGGCGACGCGCTCGACGAGCTTGACCTTCTCGCCGGCGAAACCGCCGCTTCGCGGTCGCTTCGCGCGAGCATCCTGCGCGACCTCGGCCGGCAGCCGGAGGAGGTGGCGATTCTGGAGGAGCTCGCCAGGGACGATCCGCGCACGCCGAGCTACCGAATCCGCCTCGGCCACGCCTATCGGATGCTCGGGCGCACGGAGGACGCCATTGCTGCCTACCGTTCGGTCATCGCGCAATCGCCTCACGAGGGCACATCCTGGTGGAGCCTGGCCAATCTCAAGACGATGCGGTTCAGCGACGCTGAGATCGCGCAAATGGAAAGCGGTCTGGTCAACCCGCAATCGCCGCTGACCAATCTCATTCGCCTCAATTTCGCGCTGGGCAAGGCCTATGAGGACCGCCGCGAACCTGAGCGGGCCTTCCGCCACTACGAGGAAGGCAATCGGCTGCGGCTGACGATCGCCACCTACAAGCCGGAAAAAGTCGATCAGTGGGTTGCCGACGCCGAACACGCCTACACGCCGGAATTCTTCGCTGAGCGGGCGGGGAGCGGCTGCCCTGCCCCGGACCCCATCTTCGTTGTCGGCATGCAGCGGTCCGGCTCGACCCTGGTGGAGCAGATCCTCGACAGCCATCCGCAGATCGAAGGTACGGACGAGCTCACCGAGCTGCCGACGATCATCCGCGAGCAGGGCGACATCGCCCATCGCCGGGGCATCAGCTTTGCCGAGCACCTGCGGGGAATGAACGCCGGCGAGCTGCGGGCGATCGGCGAGGATTATATGGAGCGCAGCCGGCTCTACCGGCTGACCGACAAGCCGTTCTTCACCGACAAGATGCCGACCAACTGGATCTACGTCGGCCTCATCCGCCTGATCCTGCCCAATGCCCGGATCATCGACGTCCGGCGCCACCCGCTCGCCTGCTGCTTCGCCAACTGGAAGCAGCTCTACGGCAAGGGGCTCGAGCACACCTACTCGATGGAGCATATGGGGCGGTACTATGCCGGCTATGTCCGGCTCCTGCGGCTGGTGGACCAGGTCCAGCCCGGCAAGATCCACCGCGTGATTTACGAGCGGATGGTCGACGACGTCGAAGGCGAAGTCCGGCGCCTCCTCGATTATCTCGGCGTGCCGTTCGACGAGGCCTGCCTCAACTTCCATTCGAACGAGCGTTCGGTACGGACGATCAGCGCCGAGCAGGTTCGCCGCCCCATCAACCGCGAGGGGCTCGACCGCTGGAAGCCGTACGAGCAATGGCTCGATCCGCTGAAAGCGGCGTTGGGCAGCGCCCTGGAAAGCTGGGACAGGTGATGGCCGGCTCCGCGGCGGATGTTGGCGACACACACATCCGCGCGCTGTGCGCCGCCTTGGAAAGCGGCGACGCCGGCCAGGCGCTGGCCGCCATTCGGGTCATGCCGGAAGATCTCCGCGCCCAGTTCGACATCATGGCGCATGAGGCCGATCTCAGCGGCAAGCTCGGTCGCCACGAGGACGAGATCGCACTGCTGCGACAGCTGATCGAGCGCGAGCCGGCCATGCCAAGCCTGCGCGTCAGCCTGGCCCATGCCCTGAAGACTCTCGGCCGCGGCGATGAGGCGATCGCCGCGGCGCGCGATGCGCTTGCCATCAAGGGCGATGACGGCGCCGCCTGGTGGACGCTGGCGGACCTAAGGTCGTACCGCTTCGAAGACAGCGAAGTCGAGGCGATGAAAAGCGCCGTCGCCGGACCTATTTCCGACGCCGACCGTCTCTATCTTCACTTCGCGCTTGGCCGGGCATTTGAGCAGCGCGGCGAAGCCGAACCGGCGTTCACTCATTATGCGGCGGGCAATGCCATCGCCGCCGCCAGTGCGCATGACGAATCGGCCAGCCTGGCGGTGCGGGTCGACCGCGCCATGGGTGTTTTCACGCCGGAGTTCTTCGCTGAGCGCACCGCCCACGGTAACCCTGGCGAAGCGCCGATCTTCATTGTTGGCCTGCACCGCTCCGGCTCGACCCTGATCGAGCAGGTCCTCGCCGCCCACTCGCAGATAGAAGCGACCGCCGAGTTGCCGGTCATCGCCCAGCTGCTGAACTCGGTCGGACAGGATCACCGGCTGCCGGGAGGCACGCCCATGGCCAGGCTGGCGCATATCGACGCGGCGCGCGCCCGTGCGCTCGGCGACCAATATCTCGACCGGGCCAGTCAATATCGCGGCACGGACCGGCCGCGGTTCGTCGACAAGATGCCTGGCAACTGGCTGTACATTGGTTTCATCCGGCTGATCCTGCCAAATGCGACCATCATCGATGCCCGCCGGCATCCGCTGGCGGCCGGCTTCTCCAATTTTCGCCAGCATTACGGCCGCGGAGCCGGTTGGACCTATTCGCTGCCGAGCATTGGCCGCTACTACCGTGAGTATCTGCGCATGATGCGCCATTTCGACCGCGTCCTGCCCGGCCAGGTCCATCGAGTCATCCATGAACAGGTCGTCGACGATTTCGAACCCGAGGTGCGGCGGCTGCTTGATCATGTCGGCGTCCCTTTCGAGCCGGCTTGCCTCGAGTTCCACCGATCTACCGGCCCGGTGCGCTCCGCCAGCGCCGAGCAGGTGCGGCGGCCGGTGAGCCGCGACGGTGTCGACCGTTGGCGCGCGTTTGAGCCATGGCTCCTCCCTCTCAAGGACGCGCTCGGGGATGCGCTGAAGGATTGGCGGCGATGATCTATTTCGAGGACATGGAGGTGGGCGCCGAGCGGGTCTTCGGCTCCTACGACGTCACCCGCGAGGAGGTTCTGGAGTTCGCCCGCAAATACGACCCGCAGCCGTTCCACCTTTCCGACGAGGAAGCGGCCAAGACGCACTTCGGCCGCATCGCCGCCAGCGGCTGGCACACTTGCGCAATGGTCATGGCGGTCATCGCCCGCGCTGTGGTCGACGACGGACAGGCCGGCCTCGGCTCCCCGGGGGTCGATGAACTGCGCTGGCTGAAGCCGGTCTATCCCGGCGACCGCATCACAGTCACCGGGAAGATCGTCGACAAGACGCCGTCGCGCTCAAAGCCCGACATCGGCAGCGTCCGCACCGAGACCACGGTCACCAACCAGGACGACGTCCCGGTCATGCGCTTCACCTCGATCGTGCTGATGCGCCGCCGCCCGCAGCAGGGCGCCTAGTCGCCCTCGAAGGCCATCAGGCTGGCAACCTTGACGCCTTCCGCGCGCAGCGCCTCGGCGCCGCCCAATGCC
>Ga0307411_10001192_pt1 | contig 10273 bp, 6 predicted proteins | sample DK1Ometagenome_2_FD_203712 | JGI IMG/M metagenome (GOLD analysis project Ga0307411, IMG submission 203712) | Maize rhizosphere microbial communities from greenhouse at UC Davis, California, United States - DK15-O-1 | ecosystem: Host-associated > Plants > Roots > Rhizosphere > Soil | place: USA...
CACCGTGATGCGCCATGCTTCTGTCATGGATCTCCATTACTTCATCTGCTATTTTTTTAACCTTGTCCTTTTGAATTTGATCTTTTGATCTGCCACAGGAAATTAATCCCAGGAGAATAATGGCAAGTGCAGGAATGATTATTTTTTTCATTCTGTGTAATTTGAAACAAAAGTCCGCATTTTTTTCGAGATATGATGTTTTTCAATAGCCTGTGAACAGGCGATTTATAAAAAAACTTTAAAATAAATTGAACCAAGTATTTTTTTGAGTGTAACAGTTTCAAAATCACTCAGAATATGAAACCAATTATTATACTTTCAGCAGCCCTTGGCTTAACGTTATCTTCTACGGCCTTTGCCGGTAATACTCATACTTCAGCAAACAAAACCCTTCAGACAAAAAAATACCAGCATCATATTGTACTCGGAAAACAAAAGATCCAGGTAGCTCTTTTAATGGATACCAGCAGCAGCATGGATGGTTTGATCGAGCAGGCAAAATCGCAGTTATGGTCAATCATTAATGAATTAGCCACCGCCGAATACCAGGGAACCAAACCTTCTATTGAAATTGCCTTGTATCATTATGGAAACAGTGGTCTTTCATCTTCTAACGGATACATACAACAGATCATTCCATTTACTACGGATCTGGATAAAGTTTCAGAAGAATTATTTAAAATGACTACCAACGGAGGTGATGAATATTGTGGTGCAGTAATCAGCGATGCAACTTTAAACCTGCAGTGGAGCGAATCTAATGAAGACCTGAAATTAATTTATATTGCCGGTAACGAACCATTTAACCAGGGTTCCGTGGATTATACAAAGGCTTGCCGTAATGCAATTGCCAAAGGAATTGTAGTGAACACCATTTATTGTGGTGGTGAATCCGAAGGAATTAATTCAAGCTGGAAAGATGGTGCTTTACTGGCAGATGGCCAATTCATGTCAATTGACATGAACCAGCAAACCGTTTACATTGAAACTCCTTTTGATACTACATTGCTGCGTTTGAATAATGAGTTAAACAGCACGTACGTTTTTTATGGTTCTGAAGGTGAAGTGGCTTCTACCAACCAAAAGAATCAGGATAAAAATGCGGAATCCTATTCTCCATCCGTATCTGTTGAACGTACTGTTTCAAAATCCAGCACAGGTTATATAAATGCATCCTGGGACCTGGTAGATGCTGCAAGGGACAGCAGCTTTGATATAAGTAAAGTGAAGGATGAAGAGCTTCCGGGTGAAATGAAAAATATGGATGATATAAAACGCCTGGAATATATTAAGGATCAAAGCGCAAAACGTGATAGTATCCATACCCAGATAAATACTATCAATCAGCAGCGCCAGGTATTTATAACCGAAAAGAAAAAAGAAAACGGTGCAGAGAATTCGTTGGATAATGCCATTGTAAACAGCGTACATACTGTAGCGAAAAAGAAAAATTATACATTCACTAAAACCAACTAGTTATGAAGCTCAAATTAATAAACCTGGTGCTGGCATGTATATTTTCATGCACAATGAACTATGCCGGCGGATTTCTGATAGTTAATCATGTTACTTCCACTAATATTACGGTTCATAAAAAAGTACAGGATTATACCCTGAAATGTATCAGGTTGAGAGTGGATGTAAAGATAGATGGACCTGTTGCAATAACAACCATTGAGCAGCGTTTTGAAAACACAACTGCACAAAGAATGGAAGGGGATTATTATTTTCCTCTTCCTTTAAATGCAGTGATCCAGGATTTTCGGATGGAGATGAACGGCGAGATGGTAAAAGCCGAAATGCTGGATGCAACCAAAGCAAAACAGATCTATGAGGACATTGTCCGCCAGATGAAAGATCCTGCTTTACTTGAATTTTCCGACCAGGGAATGTTACGAATGAGGATCTTTCCGATTGAACCACATTCCACGAAAGATATCAAGCTCACCTTTGCTCATAAAATGCCGGTAGATAATGGAACATACGAATATTCGTATCCGCTGAATGCATTAAAATACAATTCACATCCTATTGATGATGTGGTGCTGAATGTGGATATTCAAGCCAAAGAAGATATTAAAAATGTGTATTCGCCAACGCATTTGGTGGATGTGGTGCATAGTTCGGATCATAACGCAAAAGCATCCATGGAAGTAGATAAAGATATAGCTCCATCACAGTTCAAATTGTATTACAGCACTTCATCTTCATTACTTGGATTATCTGTTTTTCAATTTAAGGAAAAAAATGAGGATGGATTTTTTATTGCTGATATAAGTCCGGGATTTATAAATAAAGATGAAGTGGTGAAAAAAGACGTAACCTTTATTATGGACATCAGTGGAAGTATGAGGGGTGATAAGATCATACAGGCCCGGAATACCTTAACCCAATGCGTAAAAGAATTAAATGAGGGTGATAAGTTCGAGATCATAACATTCGGAACAGAAGCGTACCAGCTGTTTGGACAAAGAACTGCAGTAGATGAGGATTCACGTAAAAAAGCCTTTTCTTTTATTGACAGGATCGAGGCCCTTGGCGGCACCAATATGGAAGCCGCATTTAATTTAGCATTGAAGGATAAAGTTGACGAATCACGTCCCTCCAATATAATTTTTATTACAGATGGAAAACCAACAATCGGTGAATTTGATGAAGTGAAGCTGATGAAAAAGATCAGTGATGCGAATGGAAAACATCACAGGATCTTTACATTCGGAATTGGTGAAGACCTGAACATTCGTTTGCTGGACAAGATCGCAGAAGACGGGAGAGGCCTTCGTTCATACATTACAGATGGCAATGAAATATCCGGTACTGTTACCTCGTTCTTTAAAAAGATCTCGGCACCTGTTTTATCGGATGTGAAAATTTATTTTGCAGATGCACCGAATGAATACCAGGTATTTCCTAAAACCTGCCCGGATATTTTTTACGGAAGCTCATTAACCATCAGCGGAAGATTTAGAAATCCCGGAAAATCAACTTTGATTGTAGAAGGAATGTTGAACGGTATAAAACAGAAATTCGAGTACCCGTTAGTATGGGAAGATAAAGGTACGGGTAATGAGTTTGTACCGTCTATCTGGGCTTCGAGAAGGGTAGGGGACTTATTGGACCAGATACGTTTGACAGGAGAAAACGAGGAAATAAAAGATGAAGTGGTAACATTGGCACGTCGTTATGGAATTATTACCCCGTATACGAGTTATCTTATTATCGAGGATGAGAAACAATCACTATCACAAAACCGCAATACAGTTCCGGTATTTAATGATCAGTTAAGTGATACTGAAAAATTATTTATGAAGGAAGAGTACGATGATCTGAAAAAGGATAAAGGGAAAATATCCATCACTCAAAGCACCGAAGTTCAGGAGCTTAGCAATGCAACCGGCTCTATATCTACAGTTAAGAAGAGCCAGCAACGTATGAATGGCGCAGACGGTGAATCGAACCTGCAGCCAAATGCAGTAGTAAATTATAATGTTCTTGCAAATGGAAGAAGCATGTATATGGCAGATTCGGTGTTAATAGATGCTGATGTGGCCAATAACACAAATTTGAAACGAAAAGAGATAAAGTTTGGCAGCGATGAATATTTTGAACTGGCAAATACTGATAAGGTTGCCAGGAATTATATGAGTCAAAACAGGAATGTTCAGTTTGTACACAATAACCAGATCTACATGATAGTTGACTAAATCTCTTATTCGTTCTTTATTGTGCATGCCTCAGCACGTACAATTATTCGGGTTCGACAAACAAATAAAAAAACCGGCATTTGCCGGTTTTTTTATTTGTGATTGTTTTATAAATAAATTAAAGATAGTTCAAGGAGTATCTTACTTACTGATTACTATTTTTCCTTTTCCAACGGAAGAGCCTTCATCCAGTTTCTGAATAAAATACACACCCGGTAAAATATGTTGAAGTTCAAGCAGGTTAGGTGTTCCCGAATACAACTGGTGGATTGATATTATTTTCCCCATCATGTCAATCACTTGATATTTCCCGGAAACCGTAACTTCTACAAAAACGCTTCCATTTGATGGGTTCGGATAAATATGGAACTCTGAAACTTCATTATTTTCTACTCCCACAGAATTAATGCTTACACAAGCAGAAGTATCAGTACAGCCCATTTGTGATATTATAACCGCATAACTTCCGTTTATTGCAGCCGTATAACTCATATTGGTTTCACCTGCTATGGGTTGATTGTTACTGCAGTTTAACCATTGATAATTGGCAAAAGCAGCATTTGAAGTTATGGTTAATGAATTTGTGGTAGTTGTATTGTCGATGGTAAATACATTTAGATCAAGAGTATCGGTATTTTCACAACCAAAGCTATTCGTAACTATTACTGAATAATTTCCCGGAGTGGAAACAGAAATAGTTTGAGAAGTAGCATTATTGCTCCACAAGTAATCAGCGCCCGTATTCTGAGCATTCAATAGTAACGATGAGCCATTACAAATAGTTGTATCAACACCCAGGTTAACAACCGGCAATGGATTAAATCCAACCGCAACTGAATCTGTGGCTGAACAGGAAGCGCCGTTGGTAACGGTAACATGATAAGTTCCTGCTGTGTTTACGTTAAGTGTTTGATTCGTGGATAAATTATTCCATACATAAGTGGCTCCTGCATTTCCTGCATCTAAAGTAACCAGGCTATCTGCGCAAACTGAAAAATCAACTCCAAGATCAACTACCGGATGTTGTGCTACATTTTCAAGGGTAATGGTTGGTAAGATAGCACTATGCTTACGAACACGTATGGAGCGAACATATCCTTCATAACCGGCACTGTATGAAGAAAAGCCAACATAAAAGCTGCTTCCGTTAAATGTGTTCAGATCCGTAGGCACATTGTTGCAGTTAGACGTGCTTATGTTGCAAAATTCCTGAACCTGAATCACGGTTGCGTTCATTCCGGCAACTACTGAATAATCAGAGTAAACAGGGGTATACGAGAGTGGAACTCCCGGATAGGTGTCATCTAACCAGGCATTTCCACCTGATACATCAGGGTCATAGGTGCATCCCAATCCAAAGCTTCCTTCTCTGAATGTATATCTGGAATCTGTTCCTGTATATCCTAATACCAATCCAAAGGAAGGCCCTACATTCGAATGATTTTCTTCAATAACCACAGGTTGAGTAAAGTTAACATTGCTTCGGATGTATTCCCAGTTTGAATTTCCTGAGAAGTAAAGCTCACCGCCACTAACCGTATATATTGGAACACCTCTTACTTCCCATTTGGTAAGATCTAAGGAAGATCCATCAAACGTATCATATAAATCAAATGTGCTATCGGCGTTTGAAACTGCTGTAGCTGCTGAGTTACCGTAAATCATATAAACGGTATCAATAGAATTGGATGCCACCGAAGGAACTTTTACCCATATCTGTGTAGATGCCGTATTAATTCCGGATTCGATCCAATAATATAAATCATTGGAACAATCTGTTGAGAAACGAACGTCACTTCCATCAGGATTCATTTCACCTAAACCAATCGGAGTTTGAGTATCAATGGTGAGCAATACCTGGTAATTGGTAAGTGCATTTGTATTGGTGCTGTTATCAATAATAATTGCCTTACTGTGTTGCCATGGAGCATTTATCTGGCAAGGCATGCAGATCTGGCCCGTTAAAACAGAGCCTGAAGAAATAAATGCCATTAATAAAAATGGAAGGGTAAAGATCTTTTTCATAATATAATTTAATAGGATTGAGTAAAGATAGAATAAAATCAAAGCGTAAAAGCCCCCTTTCAATTATATATTAAAAACACTTAGTAAGTATAATTTTTTCAATCTGATAAGGTTTGTGAAATGCCTGTAAATAAAAAAGCCCGGAAATTAACTTCCCGGACTTTTTTTAATTCACCAAAACAAGATTTTAAAACCAGTGGTAAACTTGGGGAAAACCATTTGATTTATATACGATAGATGTATGGGAGTGGGTTTTGGTTGCCTGATTAAGAAAATATTTTACACTTTTTTGCAAAATCACCCTTCGCAAAGTGAGGCCACAGTTTTAACCAGGGTGATAAATTCTGCCCTTAAACCTTCTTCGTCAAATTTTTTACAGGCTTTGGCCTGTTCAATTATTTTAGTTAAGGATGAAGTTCCTTTGTATTCAGAATCTCTCAGGAACATTCCAAATTCAGCAACGGAGCAGGCAAATCTATGATTTTCAGATGCATTTGAAAATTCAGTGAATTTTTTTTCCAATACTGTTTCTATTAAAACACTTTCAGTTTTTTCCCTGGGTTTATACCGGATTTTTAAGGTTAACATTTCATTGGCAAATTGAGGTTTAGAAACACTGGCCTGGTATTTTAAACTATCCTGGCTTTGAATGGGTGAATTGTTTTTTAATTCCACCTCATATAAAACTGTAACTGTATGTCCATGCCCGATTTCACCGGCATCGCGTTTATCATCATTAAATTCCCAGTTTTCCAATACCCTGTTTTCATAGCCTACCAAACGATACGAACTCACTACTCCCGGATTAAATTCTACCTGGAACTTAACATCTTTCGCAATAGCAAACATGGTTCCTACCATTTCTTTTACTAAAACCTTTTCAGCTTCCAGCTGAGAATCTATATATGAGTAGTTCCCATTGCCTTTATCGGCAAGAATTTCCATTTTATTATCCTTATAATTTCCGGTACCATATCCCAGAACAGTTAAAAATATTCCTTTATCCCTTTCAGCTGTAATCAGGTTTTCCAGTTCAGTTTCCGAACTCACCCCTACGTTAAAATCCCCGTCTGTGCATAACACAATTCGGTTGTTGCCATTTTCTATAAAATTTTCCTTTGCAATCTGGTATGCTAATTTTATCCCCTGTCCTCCTGCAGTACTTCCACCTGCCTCCAGCTTATCAATTGCATTTATGATCTTTACATTCTCATACCCATTGGTTGCTGGTAAAACCAATCCCGCATTTCCGGCATATACAACGATGGCGATTTTATCTTCATTCCGAAGTTGGTTTACCAAAAGTTTTAAGGATGTTTTTACCAGAGGTAGTTTATCGTCTGCCGACATTGAACCCGAAACGTCGATTAACATTACAAGGTTGGATGGAGGAATAAGTGAGGGATCTAATTCAGGAGTCTGTACCCCAATAGAAATTATTTCATGCTTGGTATTCCATGGGCACGAAGAGACTTCCATATTGATAGAAAAAGGATCATTGCCAATAGGAGCCGGGTAGTCGTAGTCAAAATAATTGATCATTTCCTCAATTCGAATTGAATTCTTCGGAGGGAGCATTTCTTCTTTTAAATAACGCCTTATAACCGAATACGAAGCTCTGTCAACATCTGCAGAGAAGGTAGAAAGGGGAGAAATAGTTGTCTGCTGGAACCTGTTTTCATCAATGGTTGAATATTCTTCGGTTTCCAATTCATCATAAGGGGTATAAACTGTAGCATCTGATCTTACAGATACACCATCAATATATACAGTAGAACCTTGCCTTGAGCCACTGAAATTTCCCGCTACACCATCACGTGAATAACACCCGGCCGTAACATTAACTATTCCAAGTGTTGTAGCAGAAGGAGTATTCATAATATCCTGCCGCTTATAACTTGAGCCTTCTACCGTTTTATCTACATTTAACCGGATCTTTGAAGTAGTTATCACATATTCTTTCATTTCCACAACAGCTTCCTTCATTTTAATATGGAATATGGAATTTTTTTTATTCTCAATTAAAATTCCGGTAAATTCATACGTGATTAATCCGATGCCATCGCATTTGATAACATATGTGCCGGCTGGAACATTTTTGAAGTGGTAATAGCCATCTACATCGGTGGTTTGTGCCATTATTATATGACCGCTTTGTTGTAGAGTAACATTGGCAAACGGGATTCCGAATGAAGTATCTCTTTCGGTTACTCTTCCTTTTAATTCACCAAATTGTTGGCTCGATGCCGGAATGGTTAAAAAGAAAAGAAGGTTCAGGCATAATTTTTTTATCATAATCGCTGTATTTATTACCTAATACGGCATGCCTGAACCGGTTATCCGAACAAAAAATCCAGTTTATCGAAGAGGTGTTAAATGTTAATATCCAAAACCCGATTGCTTTAATTGATTTTTATATATTTCTGTTTTATAATACGTTAAATATCTCCATAGAATTTAATTTTCTAACAATTTGTGAAATAAAAGCAAATGAATATACATCCCATAAAAATATATTATACATTGGTACTATTGTTTTTGGTGAATTAATAAAGAGCCCTGATTTTCATAATCAGGGCTTTTTTATTTGAGGTATATACCAGTTTATTTCCCGATATTATTTTTATAATTTTGTGATTATTAATTAAATAGTTAATCCATGGGTTTTGTAAAGGAATTTAAAGAGTTTGCCTTAAGAGGAAACGTAATTGATTTAGCCGTCGGTGTTGTTATCGGTGGAGCTTTTAATAAAATAGTTGGTTCTGTGGTAGACGATATTATTACACCCGCTATTTTGACACCCGCCTTAAAAGCAGCTCATTTAACAAACCTGGCTGAGTTGGTAGTTCCTGGTACAGCTATTAAATACGGTAATTTTTTATCTACCATAATCTCATTTATAATTACTGCCTTTGCGTTATTTCTATTTATTAAGCTGGTGAATAAACTTAAAAAGAAAAAAGAGGAAGCCCCTGTAGCTCCACCTGAACCTACCAACCAGGAAAAATTACTGATGGAGATCAGGGATCTTCTTAAAAAATAATCACTCGTTTTTATGAAATTTAAATTTTTGCTTTTAGTATTCTTTGTTGGGATTTCGTCCACCCTTACAGCTCAATCTTATGTAAAAAGTTATTCCACAAGTCAGAAACTCTGGGAATGGGATGGAAGGTATTTAAAATCCTATTCCAGCTCAACCAAACTCCTGGAATTGGATGGACGTTACATTAAAAACTATTCAAACAGCTCCAAGCTCTACGAAAAAGACGGGGAATATTTAAAAGAATATTCGTCCTCAAGAAAAGTGTTGGAGTTTGACGGTTCTTACATCAAAGATTATTCTTCCAGCCGTAAATTATACGAGATAGATGGTAAATACATCAGGGATTATTCCACTTCGCAGAAATTGTATGAAATTGATGGGATCATTCCGATAGAGGTTATAATGGTGGCGATACTGATGAAGTATTAGCTTAACCCTTAGTGATTTTATCCTGCAATGAAATCTGCAGCATCGATAAATAAATTACAGAGGAATTGGTGGGAGTTCTTTGCGAATAAAAAGCCCTAATACTCTGTACTTACTACTCAATACTTACTACTCAATACTTACTACCAGTTATTCGTACCTCAACGATTCCACCGGATCTAATCTTGATGCACGTAACGCAGGGTAAAAACCGGAAATAACCCCTACCACAAAACAAACCACCACTGCAGTTATAATCCAGTTCCACGGAATAATAAATGAGCCACCGAAGATCAGGGTCATTAAGTTACCAATTCCTATTCCCATAACTACCCCCAATGCACCACCCAGCTGACAGATCAGAATAGCTTCAATTAAAAACTGTACCGCAATACTACGTCGTGTCGCCCCAATCGCCTTTCTCACCCCGATCTCGCGGGTACGTTCGGTTACGCTAACCAGCATAATATTAAGTAACCCAATAAGAGCCCCTAATAAAGTGATCACGGCAATTACTACAGACCCAATGGAAATATAAGACGTCATTCCCAAAAGTTGTTTTATAATACTATCACTCTTTACAATTTCAAAAGAAGATTCACGTCCCGGAAGATCAGCACGAACGATCCTGAATTTACCGGTAGCTTCCTCAATTCCCGGATCCACTAATTCAGCACGTGGAGTTTTAATAGTGATGGTAAATGATGTGTTTTCGTTTTTATAATTCTGCCGGAGATTATTCAGGGTGATCATTACGGAGCGGTCGTTGCTGATTCCAATCCCTGCACCTTTACTCAGTAAAACTCCTATGATGGTATAACGTTTGGGTCCAATGCTGATCTCTTCGCCAATGCATTTACCCCCGCTAAAAAGATTCTTTTTTATTTCAGAGCCTATGATGGTAACATTCCTTCCGGTTTGGATTTCTTCCATCGTAAAATTCCGGCCTTCCTCAATTTCAAATCCACAGGCATCCAGGTAATTTTCATCCACACCTGTAATAGGAATATTGGGATTCGTTTTTTTATTGTTGTGTTTAATAACACCTGATTGGCTTGCTATGGCGGATATAGAA
>Ga0307411_10001193_pt1 | contig 10272 bp, 10 predicted proteins | sample DK1Ometagenome_2_FD_203712 | JGI IMG/M metagenome (GOLD analysis project Ga0307411, IMG submission 203712) | Maize rhizosphere microbial communities from greenhouse at UC Davis, California, United States - DK15-O-1 | ecosystem: Host-associated > Plants > Roots > Rhizosphere > Soil | place: USA...
CAACCAGTATAAAATGGTCAACATGTTTGTATAAATATGCCAACCTTATCTCGAGGATATCCAGTTCATTAAAAAAAGTAAAACAATCGTAGATCTTCATCAGCTCTTTTTTCTGGCAATCATTTGAATTATAGAACCCCTGCTTCTTTCATAATAACCCGGATAATAAAAGGGATTGGTATAGATCATACTTATAATTTTATCCCTTAAGCCGCCAGGTAGTATAGAGAACAATCTGAAATCTTCCAGAATATTTACATTTCTTGTCCACTCAACGTCAAACCCATTCGCTTCTAACATTTTTTTCATCGAGCCGGGGGTAAAATGGTAGGTATGATCAGGTGGGTTATAGAAAGTCCACTTACCGCCCAAACGTTCTGCGATTTTACTTCCGGCATTTGGCACCTCAACAAAAAGCACTCCGTTTAGATTTAATATCTCACGGGCTTTTTGAATACCAAGATCCGGAGCCGGAAAATGCTCCAGAACATGGAGCATAGTAACCACATCAAATTTTTTATTTATGCCGAAAAAATCTTCATGTGCAGGAAACTTAAACATCATTTGTATAAAATCCCTCGCTGCTTTATTCAACTCACAAACTTCTACTTCAAAACCTCTTTTACCTGCCAGTGAAGAGGTAAATCCAATATTTGCACCAACTTCCAACATTTTTTTCCCATCTGCCATGGATTCAATAAACCCCAAAAGTTCATTTATCCTAAGAGTGTAATGATTATGAAGTTTACCATAATAAATTCTTACACGTCTTTCAATATCATCATACATTTCGGAATTTGCCTGCCGCAATTCTTGCTCAACACTTCCTTCTATAATTGTTTTCCCAAGTCCGCATTTACAAAATTCAATGGTGTACCAATTGTTATTGGTAACACTTTTAGCTTTAATCGATCTTTCTGCAGAATATTCTTTATTACATGCGATACAATATTCCATCAGCTTTCTGCTTTAAATTCAAAAACGGGTTGAACCACACCGGAAACTATTTCGCTTAGAGGAAATTTATATATATTTCCACCGTGCACATCCAGATTTATACCTTCAATAATAAAATCCTGCTCATCGCCATTACTTTGCAGCCAAAGCCAGATCTTATACATGCCAGGTTTTAGCTGAAGTTGCGGAATTGTAAAAATGTATTCTGAGTTTTCATTAAAACTCACATTATCTTTTTTCAGGAAAAGGTTACTTAAATGATATACTTGATTCTCAAACTGATCAACAATATGAAACCCAAAATTTAGATTTGCCGGATGGTAATTTTTATCCTTAACCTCCAGTTTTAACCTGGCTTCAAAAACAGAGTCAGGATAAAATTCATCGATATTAAACCTGATTTTTGAGAACTGGATCTTACCCTCTCCTCTTTCCCTGTTCAAAAGGGTTAAATCAACTTCCTGGGCAAATTGTGAATTTGTATCATTGAGATATCTTGAAACAGATTCACTTACCTTACCATAATATGCAACTTCGCCTTTGTGTAGTAATAATCCCGTCTCGCATAATGAAGCTATCGCAGGCATATTATGGCTTACAAACAAAATGGTCCTTCCCTCTTCACGGCTTACCTCACCCATTTTACCCATGCATTTTTTTTGAAATTCGGCATCTCCTACCGCAAGTACTTCATCAATAATTAAAATTTCATTTTCAAGGAAAGCCGCCACAGCAAAAGCAAGTCTCAACTGCATTCCACTGCTGTAATGTTTAAGCGGGGTATCAATGAATTTTTCAACGCCTGCAAAATCAACTATAGCATCAAAATTTTTTTTTATTTCAGCTCGTTTCATTCCTAAAATAGAACCATTCATATATACATTTTCACGACCTGTAAGTTCTGAATGAAAGCCTGTTCCTACTTCTAAAAGACTTGCTACTCTTCCCCTGTATGTAACGCTTCCACTTGTAGGTGGTGTAATTTTTGATATGATCTTTAACAGTGTACTTTTCCCCGCGCCATTTTTCCCGATAATGCCAACCGACTCTCCCCGCTCGACCTTAAAACTCACGTTCTTTAATGCAAAAAAGTCCTCTTTCGATTTTTTTCTAAAAACATTCTGCAAAGACTCCCTCAAACTCAGTTCACGACTTCCACCCGGCTGTATACTGAACCTCTTGCTTAAATTGTCTATTTCAATTACAGGTTCCATTATAAAGTATCAGCCAAATAAAATTCTGTTCTTCTAAAGTTATACAAACCCCAGAAAAATATTACAAGATTAAAACCAACATTCATTGCGATCAATTCCATTGAAGCTTCATAACCTGTAATTCCCATCCGGAATAATTCTACTGCTCCCATACATGGATTAAACGCCAGGATATAACGTACAATTTCATTTTCAATAAAGTTCAAAGGATACAAAACAGATGATCCTAATAATAATAGCTGTATCCCAAAGGGAAGTGCATGACGTACATCTTTATACTTAATAGTTAAGGATGCTATAAGATTACCCAACCCAATGGTAGTAAAAATAACTAATATTAAGCCGCTAAAAAAATAAAAGGGGGTAAGCCAGTTAAAGTATTCAAAACCATACAATGAAACAGTAAGTATTATAAATACCAAAAAAGCCCATATAAAATCAAAAAGACTTACAATTACCGATGAAGCCGGAATTATCAACCTGGGAAAATATATTTTTTTAATAATATTTGAGTTCTGTACCATGCTGTTTCCGGCACTGGTAACACCCGTTGAAAAAACATTCCATATGATAAGACCGCTTAAACTATAAACTATATAAGGAATTTTAAATCCCTCGATGGCTAATCTTTTTGCAAGAAAAAAATACAGGATCCCCATCATCAGTAATGGTTGTAAAACAGCCCATAAAAATCCGATAAGAGTTTGTTTATATTTTACCTTGATATCACGCCATGCAAAAAAATAAAACAGCTCCCTGTTTTCCCACAATTCCTTCAGGTTCAAACTGAAGTTTTTAGGTGCCGTGATTCTGGTTTCTGACATTTTGTAAAAATATAACAAATTTACCAAAATACAGGTAAATACTGCATTTTAGCAATTAACACGGCCTCCGAATTACATAATTTTACTTATAATTTGGGTAAAAAATAATTATGGTAAACATCCATCAGCCCTTCTTCAAGATCTATAACCGGCTTCCATCCCATTCGATATATCTTAGAGCTATCCAGTAATTTTCTTCTTGTACCGTCTGGTTTTGTATCATCAAAATGTATCCATCCTTTAAATCCTACTATCTTTTGCAAGAGGTACGCAAGTCCCTCAATGCTTATTTCGGAGCCACTTCCAACGTTTACTGGTCCCGGGTCATTATAGTTTTTCATAAGGAACAATGCTGCTAAAGCAAGGTCATCTACATGTAAAAATTCTCTTTGGGGAATACCTGTCCCCCAGACTTCCACAAAGCCTTTTGAATGAATTTTCCCTTCGTGCATCTTACGCATAAGGGCCGGGATAACATGGGACCTTTTAAGGTCAAAATTATCATTAGGGCCATATAAGTTGGCAGGCATGGCAGAAATAAAATTACAGCCATATTGGCTCCGGTAAGAATCACAGAGTTTTATGCCCGCTATTTTAGCTATCGCATAGGGTTCATTAGTAGGCTCAAGGGAACCGGTTAAAAGATACTCTTCTTTTATAGGTTGATCCGCGTGTTTTGGGTAAATGCAGGATGATCCCATAAACAGCAGTTTTTTTACTCCATATAAATATGCCGCATGGATCACATTCGTTTGGATCATCAGGTTATCATAGAGAAAATCAGCCTTATAGGTATCATTGGCTAGTATCCCTCCCACCCTTGCAGCTGCTAAAAAAACGTATTCAGGTTTTTCATGCTCGAAAAACCTATATACAGCATTTTGGTTCCGGAGATCCAGCTCTTTTGAAGAAGGCCCTATAATGGCTCTATATCCTGCTTCCTTAAGCGCCCTTACAATTGCAGAACCTACCATTCCATTACTTCCTGCTATGTATATTTTAGAATTAAGCTCCAATCCGGTTATCTTTTTAGTTCAACATCTATCATTTCTGCAATAAGATCATCTATTGAATACTTGGGATTCCACCCAAGCTTAACCCTTGCTTTACCGGCATCACCAATAAGTGAGTCCACCTCTGATGGACGCTTATATACAGGATCTATTTCTATTAATACGTCACCCTTTTTAAGGTGAGAAATCCCAGCGTTAAAAGAATTGACTACCCCTTTCTCGCTATCACCTTCTCCTTCAAAAACAAGCTCAATGCCTAGATGCAAAAAACATTTTCTGGCAAAATCCCTTACACTTAGTGAATTGCCGGTTGCTATAACAAAATCCTCCGGAACATCATGCTGCAGCATAAGCCACATAGCCTCAACATAGTCAGCTGCATGCCCCCAATCCCTCATAGCGTTTAAGTTACCCAGGTATAATTTTTTTTGTGATCCCTTTATAATTTTTACAGCAGCACTTGCAATTTTTCGTGTTACAAAAGTTTCACCCCGAATAGCACTTTCATGATTAAAAAGAATTCCATTCACTGCAAAAATGCCATACGCTTCACGGTAATTTATGATTGTCCAGTGCGCAAAGAGCTTAGACGTGCCATAAGGAGATCTTGGATAAAAAGGAGTTAGCTCATTCTGAGGGGTTTGCTGTGCCATTCCGAACATTTCTGAGCTTGATGCCTGGTAAATCTTTACTTTTTTTTCCATTCCCAATAAACGAACTGATTCAAGGATCCTTAAAACGCCCAGTGCATCTACATTTGCTGTATATTCAGGAGCTTCGAAGCTTACTTTTACATGACTCATAGCTCCGAGATTATAAATTTCATCGGGTTGAACAGCCTGTATTACTTTCGTAATGCTTAAACTATCTGTAAGGTCACCATAATGAAGAATAAATCGTCTTTCCGGTTCATGAGGATCGGTATAAAGATGATCAATACGCTGTGTATTAAATGAAGAGCTTCTACGCTTTATCCCATGCACTTCATAGCCCTTTTTCAGTAAAAACTCCGCTAAAAAGGCTCCATCCTGTCCGGTTATTCCTGTTATAAGGGCTTTTTTCATGCAATTACAATGGTTCAGGTGAAATTAAACTAAAATTTAACGTAAAGATAGTATTCCTTAAAAACAGGCATATCAACCGATAAAATTGAACCTGATTTATCCGATAAATATTGAAAAAATCTCCTTAAACGTGCTGAAATAAGGCCCAAAAGCTGTAATTCAAATGAAACTAAAAGCGACAATACTTTAAAAATGTCACCATTACCCATAAAATAAAAACCGGCCTTCTCCTTTATATGAATTAAATATTTTTACTTTTGGCGATAATAAAACAATTCTAGGAAACATTTAAAAAATCTTATTTAATCATTTCAGTATGGAAAATCAAAATTCTAAGAGCGGATCCGGAGCATTTTTGAGATCACTTTTTACCCCGTTGGTTATTATTATCTGTGTTGCATTGGGTATTATAGTTTACCAATTCGTATTGGGTGATGCATCACACTTTGAAGGTGGCAATCCGGAAAACCATCCAAAAAAAGGTGACTTTTATGGTGTAGTATATAAAGGAGGATTTATTGTACCAATTCTTATTGCAATCGTATTGATCATTGTAACTATTACAATTGAAAGATTGATCACCATTCTTCGTGCAATGGGAAGAGGTAATATTACCAAGTTCGTTTCCAAACTTCAGTACCTGATTAAAAACGACCAGATCAATGAAGCTATTGCTGCCTGTAACAAGCAAAAAGGCTCATTGGCGAACGTTATGAGAGCTGGTTTAGGAAAGTTTGAAGAACTTTTAAGAGATGACAAGATGGACAAAGACCAAAAAGTTTTGGTTATCCAGAGAGAATTTGAAGAAGCTACGGCTCTTGAACTTCCTATGTTATCTAAAAACATGGTTGTAATTTCAACTCTTGCATCGGTTGCAACACTTGTAGGTCTTATCGGAACTGTATTGGGTATGATCAAAGCGTTCTCGGCTCTTGCACAGGCAGGTGCTCCTGACGCTATCGCTCTTGCAAACGGTATTTCTGAGGCCTTGATCAATACGTTCTTAGGTATCGGTGGTTCGGTGGTTGCGATCATCATGTACAACCTATTCAGCTCTTTGATCGATTCATTAACTTATAAAATCGACGAAGCCGGATTTAGCCTTATCCAAACATTTGCGGCTAAAGCAAAATAATATTCAATAGTAATATATACTTTAAAATACTTTAGAGAAGATGCCAAAAATTAAAATGCCCAGAAGCACCCCGTCCATAGACATGACGCCTATGGTGGACCTTGGCTTTTTATTGGTAACGTTCTTCATGTTAACCACGCAGTTCCGCCCGGATGAACCCGTTGAGGCTAGTACGCCTAAGTCGGTTTCCGAGTTGATACTGCCGGATAAAGACATGATGTTGCTTACAATTGATAAGGATAACCGTGTGTTTTACACTTTTGACAACCAACAGGTTCGTAAAAATGTACTTGCACAGATGGGTGAAAAATACGGAGTGAAGTTTTCGGAAGAACAAACGAACACATTCTCCAATTTAACATCAGTAGGGGTAAAAATGGCCCAACTACCGGCATACCTTGATATGGAAAGCAGCGCCAGAAGGAATTTCAAAACAAATGGGATTCCCATGGATTCGTTACATAATGAGCTCTATGACTGGTTATACTTCACCCGTATGGATGAGAAAAACCTTACAAAGCCTTACCGTGTTGCTGTTAAAGGTGACCGTGATGCAGAATATAAAACGGTAAAACGTGTAATTAAAGTTCTTGAAGAAGTTAAGGTATTCAAATTCAATCTGATAACAGATATGAAAACTGAATAATGAACCTTTTTGAATTAGACGTGTAAATATTTCAGGAACTACATTTTTAATCACAGGTTGGCCATGGATTTGGCAACTTGATAAAAATTAGAATCAAATGGCAGAAATACAAGGCGGTGGCGACGAAGGTCACAAAAAAGGGAAGAAAAAACCCCATGCCAAGAAGCAGTCCACAAGGATCGATATGACACCCATGGTGGACCTTGCCTTCTTATTACTTACGTTCTTTATGTTAACCACAACGTTCAATAAGCCCAAGGCCATGGAAATTAACATGCCTGTGCCGAATGATCAGCCTGAAAATCAAACTAAAGTAGAGGATGATGTAGCCACTACTATTTTGATCGGAAAGGATAATAAGCTGTTTTATTATGAAGGGATGTTCGATCCGAAAGATCCGTCCAAGATTAAAAAATCAGATTATACAAAGGATGGGATAAGGAAAACGTTGATCGACAAGAACAGAAAGCTATACGATGTGATCGCCGGCTTCGAACAACAGTTCAAAGACGGTAAGCTTAATGAGAAACAGCTGAAGGATACCACTAACTGGGCGAAAAAACAAAAAACAAACGCTGGGGTATTCGTAATTATTAAAGCTGTAGAACAAGCTAAATACGAAAACATCGTTAGTATCCTTGACGAGATGCAGATTACAAACGTAGTGAACTTTGCACTGGTGGATATTACTCCTGAAGAGGAGCAGTTAATCACAGCGATGTAAGGTTAATTGATTATAAACAAGCATAAACAGAATAATTATGGCAGATTCAGCTTCTTCAAAATACGGGCACTTTGATGACCTGGTATTTGAATCTAGGAACAAGTCGTATGGTGCCTATCAGGTAAGGAAATCTTACAGTCTGAATGGTGTTCTTGGCTTTGGAGTTGCAGTTCTAATAGTATTGGCTCTCTGGCTGGGTCCTTTGATCGCTAACTATATCCGTTCTTTACAACCTAAAAAAGAGGAAGTAAAGCAGGAGCAATTGGTAGAGGTAACTCTTACCAATCCTGAATCCCTGGATGAAGAGGAAAAAGAGGAGATCAAAGAAGTGAAACAGCAAGAAGCTCCTAAAATGGAGTCTGTAAAGTTTACCGTTCCAATTGTAACTACTGAAGAAGTTACCGAAGTAACTACTACAGAAGAATTGAACGCTTCCAACCCGGGTACCACAACTCAGGAAGGTGAAGAAGGTTTTATGGGCATGCCTGATGGTGACGGTGGTGACCAGGTAATTGGTAATACCGGTACTGATGAAGTATTTACAGTAGTAGAACAAATGCCGGAGTTTCCAGGTGGAGAGGCAGCTTTAACCGATTATCTTGATAAAAACATGCAATATCCCCAGATGGCAAGGGAACAAGGCATCCAGGGTAAAGTATGGATCGGATTCATCATCGATAAATTCGGAAACGTGAAGAACGTTGAGGTTTTAAGAGGTATCGGTGGTGGCTGTGACGAGGAGGCTAAACGAGTAATTGAAGGAATGCCAAGATGGAACCCGGGTAAACAAAGCGGACGTCCGGTGGTAGTTAAATATCGTTACCCTATTAACTTTACGTTAAGATAAGATTTTTTATAAATATCAGCCGGCAGTAACCCTGCCGGCTTTATTTTGCCTACAATCAGCCTGATTAACATCTTTGAAGGGCAAAACAGTACAAGCACCCATACACTAAAAATCAAAGTAAGAACCTGTTTTTTTGTTGATTTCAGTAAGCGTATAAGAATGATTATCTTATTTTTGGGCTTACAAAAAATCAAAGCAGCAATTACCAATTTAACTCGTTGATTGAGCAATAGATCCTGTGATGGATAACATGAATAAAATCATACAATTTGTTAGGATAGCCATGTATTTTGTGGTGGGTATCCTGATCATGATTTTACCTATTCCATTGTTTAAGAATGCTCCCCTCGGATTTAAGATCGGGATGGGTGTGCTTTTTATTCTTTATGCAGGTTTCAGGATTTACCAGTTGATACAACGAAATAAAACAAAACCAGATCATGAAAATTAAAACTTTAAAAATATCCGCAGCTACCCTGGTATGCTTTTTTGTGGCGTTATCGCTGATCATCACTTCGTGTGGAGGAAAGGGAAAATCAGGCCCGTTGGATGACCCTACGTCAGGAAGAATACATATAACTGTTGACGAATCGTACCAACCGTTAATGGAAGCCGAGATACAGCTTTTTGAAAGCTTGTACCCCCATGCAGATATACAAGTAACTTATACCAACGAAACCCAGGCATTTAAAGATCTTCTGAATGATTCATCCCGTTTTATCCTTGTCAATCGTGATCTCAACGATTCCGAAAAAGAATATTTCAAAAAAATAGAACTTACCACGCAAAAAATTCCGTTCGCTTATGATGGCCTGGCATTTATTACAAATACTGAACGCCCGATCAACAAACTTTTATTTTCACAGGTGAACGATCTTTTTACAGGAAAGATCGCTACCTGGGACCAGCTGAACTCAAAGCTTGCAAAAGATTCGATCCGTATTATTTTTGATCATTCAGGATCAGGAAATGTTCGTTTTATTTCTGATACTTTTAAACTGGATAATAAACTTCCTGCAAACTGCTTCGCAGTAAACTCAAATACCGAAGTAATTAATTATGTGGAGAAGAATAAAAATGCGATTGGGATCATCAGTGTAAACTGGATAAGTGATGATGCTGACACAACTGCATTATCATTCTTAAAAAAGATTAAGGTATTGGCTATCGGCTCCAAAGAAGTAACCGATACAACCGGTGAATTCCGCGGTCCTTATCAGGGATATATTGCGGAGGGCTCATATCCTTTTAAAAGAACTGCATACATTATAAGCCGTGAAGCACGTGCAGGACTTGGCACAGGTTTTGCCTCTTTCCTAACCGGAGAGAAAGGACAACGGGTTGTACTGCGTTCGGGAATGGTTCCGGCAACAATGCCAGTTCGATTAGTAGAAATTTCAAACCAATGATATTTAATAAATGCGAATTATGAAAACGATGAAGAGTGTCGGTTTAGTTTTAGGAGTTAGTATGGCATGTTATGGTGCTGTACAGGCTCAGAGTTTAAAAGATGCAATTAAGTATACCGAAAATCACCAGTTTGAGGAATCAAGTAAAATATTGCATAAATTAATTACTGAAAAACCAACAGACGGTTCCCTTTACTATTACATGGGAGATAACATGTGGAAGAGTGAAAGATTCGATTCTGCAGCCATTTATTTTGATAGAGGTATAGCTGCCGATCCAAACGTAGGATTAAACTATGTTGGAAAAGGGAAAGTTGCTTTAAGTAAAAATGACGAGGCAACCGCCAAACCACTTTTCGAAAAAGCATTAACGCATCATACAAACGATGCAAAAGCATATATGGCAATCGCAGAAGCATACGTCGCTAACGAATGGAAA
>Ga0307411_10001194_pt1 | contig 10272 bp, 9 predicted proteins | sample DK1Ometagenome_2_FD_203712 | JGI IMG/M metagenome (GOLD analysis project Ga0307411, IMG submission 203712) | Maize rhizosphere microbial communities from greenhouse at UC Davis, California, United States - DK15-O-1 | ecosystem: Host-associated > Plants > Roots > Rhizosphere > Soil | place: USA...
CCGCCGGCCTCGGGGGAATGGGCGGCGCGCCGCCGCTCGCCGCGGTGATGGCGGGCGCCCACTGCATCGCCATCGAGGTGCAGGACAGCCGGATCGAGAAGCGGCTCGAGACCCGCTATGTCGACCATCGCGCGACCAGCATCGACGAGGCGCTGGCGATGATCGCCGCCGCGACCGAGCCCACCTCGGTCGGCCTGCTCGGCAACGCCGCCGAAATCCTCCCAGAGATGGTGAGACGCGGAATCCGTCCCGACGCGGTTACCGACCAGACCTCGGCCCATGACCCCGCCAACGGCTATTGCCCGGCCGGCTGGAGCGTCGCCCAATGGACCGAGATGCGCGAGCGCGATCCGGCCGCGGTCAAGGCGGCCGCTCGCAGATCGATGGCCGCCCATGTCGAGGCGATGCTCGCCTTCCAAAGACAAGGCATCCCGACCTTCGACTATGGCAACAACATCCGCCAGGAGGCATTCGACGAGGGCGTCGCCAACGCCTTCGACTTCCCCGGCTTCGTCCCCGCCTATGTCCGGCCGCTGTTTTGCCGCGGTGTCGGCCCGTTCCGCTGGGCCGCGCTGTCGGGCGATCCCGAGGACATCCGCAAGACCGACGCGAAGGTGAAGGAGCTGATCCCCGACGATCCGCACCTCCACCGCTGGCTCGACATGGCGGCGGAGCGGATCGCCTTCCAGGGCCTGCCGGCGCGGATCTGCTGGGTCGGCCTCGGCCAGCGCCACCGCCTCGGCCTCGCCTTCAACGAGATGGTGCGGAGCGGCGAGCTGTCGGCACCCGTGGTGATCGGCCGCGACCATCTCGACAGCGGCAGCGTCGCCTCCCCCAACCGCGAGACCGAGGCGATGCAGGACGGCAGCGACGCTGTGAGCGACTGGCCGCTGCTCAACGCCCTGCTCAACACCGCGAGCGGCGCCACCTGGGTCTCGCTCCACCACGGCGGCGGCGTCGGCATGGGCTATTCGCAGCACTCGGGCGTGGTGATCGTTGCCGACGGCACCGAAGACGCCGCGCGACGGCTGGAGCGAGTCCTATGGAACGACCCCGCGACGGGAGTCATGCGGCATGCGGATGCGGGGTATGAGGAGGCGATAGCCTGCGCGAACCAACAGGGATTAGATCTTCCGATGATCGGCTGAGCCGCAGAGCTGCGAGCACTTGGCGATGTGCCGCTTTCGACCCATTGCGGGCACCCATCTGAAATGCGAAGCCTAGCCGGAGAACTAGGGGACTATGGCGATGGCCAGAGCGGGGGAAGTCGCAGCGGGCGCGATTGGAGCGGCGGCTTTATCAATCGGCTGCCTCTTAGGCGCATTTACCCTGATTGGCGGGCCCGTTCTCGTGGCCCATTTCGATGCCTCGATCTGGTGGCTGCTCATTCCTGCGACGTTCTTAGCATTGAGCAATGGTCGCGGCATCACCGCCTACAACATGATGTGGAGAAAGCGAACCAGCGAGAAGCTGCGGACAGCTTTGTATGTTGTCGTGCTACCCATAGTGCTAATGTTTGGACTCCAGTGGATAGTTTACAAAGGTGCGGTATTTGTGATGCACTAAGTCTTCGGTTGGCTGCTTGGCATAGCAGCCAGCTCGGTTGCCGTTCAGCGTCGAACGATCAAGGGGAGAGTTACAACATGAAACTCTTGGCAATCTCATTGCTAGTTTTGACCACAACCGGCTGTTCTCCCTTTGTGGAACAGGTGGACCTGAAAAACGCATCTGCCGCCGAGATGAACGCGGCCCTTCAAGTGCGCATCTTCCCCATTGGCGCTCAGTATCCCCAGGTCAAACAGTATATCGGGCCTGTGAGCGCTTTCAGCTGTAAGAATAAGGTCTGGAATAAACCCGCTTCTACGGGCGACGCCGTCGCGCAACTCCGGCTCAAGGCACTGAGAATGGGGGCTAACGCAGTCATTGACATGAGCACCGATACGCGGGGAACCGATACATGGGGCACGAACTGCTGGGAATCTGTTCAAGCGCAAGGCACCGCAGTTCTTCTGCAGTGAACAGGGGGCGGTCCTCCACCCCTTCGCCTAACTCTGTCCTGCGTCCCCCAAATCTCCTAGACGCGCGGGCATGATCTTACTTAATCCCGAAGCCATCGACCTCGCCACCCTCCGCAAGCTGTGGCAGGGCGCGCCCGCCAAACTCGACGCCGCCAGCATGGACCGCATCCGCGCCTCGGCCGCCTCGGTCGAGCGGATCGTTGCCGGCGGCGAGACGGTCTATGGGGTCAACACCGGCTTCGGCCTGCTTGCCAGCACCCGCATCCCCGCCGAGCGGCTGGCCGAGCTTCAGAAGAACCTGATCCTGTCGCATAGCTGCGGGCTTGGCGACGCGCTGCCGCGCCATGTCGTACGGCTGATGATCGTCTTGAAGCTGCTCGGCCTCGGCCGGGGCTATTCGGGCGTTCGGCGCCAAGTGATCGACGCGCTGCAAGGCCTGCTCGACCGGAACGCCATGCCGCTGATCCCGGCGCAGGGCAGCGTCGGCGCCAGCGGAGACCTTGCCCCGCTCGCCCACCTCATCGCCGCGATGATGGGTGAGGGGCGGATCGACGTCGCTGGCGAAATCCTCCCCGCCCGCGACGCGCTCGACAAGCTCGGCTGGCAGCCGCTCGAGCTCGGCCCCAAGGAAGGCCTCGCCCTGATCAACGGCACCCAGGCCTCGACCGCCATCGCGCTCGACGCGCTGTTCATGGCCGAGCGGGTGTTCGGCGCCGCGCTCGCCGCCGGCGCCCTGTCGGTCGATGCGCTCAAGGGCAGCGTCAAGCCGTTCGACCCGCGTCTCAGCGAGGTCCGCGGCCAGCCCGGCCAGATCCGCGTCGCTGCCGTGCTCCGCGCTCTGCTCGATGGCAGCGCAATCGTCGAAAGCCATTTCCGCTGCGGTCGGGTGCAGGATCCCTACAGCTTCCGCTGCCAGCCGCAGGTGATGGGCGCTTCGCTCGACCTGCTCGCCAACGCCGCGCGCACCCTGACCATCGAGGCGGGGGCGGTGACCGACAATCCGATCGTGTTCGAAGATGAGGACATCGCTATCTCGGGCGGCAATTTCCATGCCCAGCCGGTCGCCTTCGCCGCCGACACCATCGCCATGGCGATGTGCGAGGTCGGCTCACTGTCGGAACGCCGCACCGCGGTGCTGATCGACCCCAAGATGAGCGGTCTCCCCGCCTTCCTGACCGACGATGGCGGCGTGAATTCGGGGCTGATGATCCCCCAGGTGACCCAAGCCGCGCTGGTCGCCGAAAACCGCAGCCTCGCCTTCCCCTCGAGCGTCGACAGCGTGCCCACCTCGGCGGGGCAGGAGGACCATGTCTCGATGGCCCCCATTTCCGCCCGCAAGGCCGCGACGATCGCCCGCAACGTGGCGGGGATCGTCGGGGTCGAGCTGATCGCCGCGGCCCAAGGCGTCGATTATCACGCCCCGCTGAAAACCAGCGCGAAGCTTCAGGCGGTTCATTCGAAGGTCCGCGCCCTCAGCCCGCGCCTCGAATCCGACCGCTACTGGGCCGACGAAATGGCCGCGCTCCAGGCGGCGGTGCTCGAAGGGGAAATAAGCGGCTTCGGGTTCGCCTAGCGCACCCGCGTCCAGCGCTGCGACTTGCAGACCAGCCCGCCCAGTGCGCAGCCCTTGACGATCAGTGCGTTGTTCCCGGCGTGGCGGACGGTCGCGGTCGCGCGAATCTGGCGACGCGGCTCATAGGCCTGGCCCCTGTACCCGCCGCTCCCGTCCGCTTTCAGCCCGGTGAGCAGCCTGGTCCCGACCCTCAGCCGCCCGTCCGCCTTGCGCCTGGCCTTGGGCGAGGCCCAGGCGACGTGGCCGCAAAAAGTCCCCGCGCCGCATCGCTTGACGTCGACGATGACGCTGTCCTTGGGATTTTTCCACTTCCCCTCGATCGGCGCTGCCTGCGCGGCGGCGGGGAGCGCGATGAGGGCGAGGCTTAGGGCAATCTGTCTCATCCCCTTGAGCTAGGCCGATTTTGTGGCGGCAATGGCGCGATAGGATTGCTCCCAGATGAACGGCAACGGACCGCCGCACCTATCCAACGGTTCGTTTTACGATATTGATAATCATTCGCAGCTTGGCTAGGGCCGCCTCATCCGAGGGAGGTTTTCTTGCGTTTCCTGCTTAGCGCCGCGTCGGGCGCCCTGTTCGTCTTCACCCCGGCCCAACTGCTCGCGGCCCAGGCCGTTCAAGCCGCCGCTCCGGACGAGCAGGTAGAAGAGGCCCAGCCTTCCGACGAGCCCGAAGCGATCGTCGTCACCGGCGCCCGCACTCGGCTGCCCGTCACCGCGCTACCCCTCACGGTCGACGTCGTCGGCGGCAAGGAGCTGACCGACCAGGTCGCGGTATCCGGCTCGGTCATCGACGCGGTTTCGGCCAAGCTGCCGTCCTTCTCGCCAACCCGAGAGAAGCTCAGCGGCGCGGGCGAGTCCCTGCGCGGCCGCTCGCCTTTGTTCGCGATCAACGGAGTCCCCCAGTCCACCCCGATCCGCGACGGCTCGCGCGACGGTTACACCATCGATCCATTCTTCATCGACCGGGTCGAGGTCATCTACGGCTCCAATGCGCTCCAGGGCATCGGCGCCACCGGCGGCGTCGTGAACCAGGTGACGGTGGGCGCGCCGGTCACCGATGGCGTCCGTATCAAGACACTCGTCCAGGGCAGCGCGCAGGACGGATTCGACGGCGAAGCAATGGGCGGCAAGGCCGCGGGGCTGGTCGGTTACCGCGCCGGCGCCTTCGACCTCACTGCCGGCGCGTCCTTCGAACGGCGCGGCGTGTTCCTCGACGGCCATGGCGACCGGATCGGCGTCGACGGCACGCAGGGCGAAATCCAGGACAGCGACAGCTGGTCGGTGTTCGGCCGCTTCGGTTACGAGCTTACCCCGACAATGAAGGTCGAACTGATCGCCAACCGCTTCGAGCTGGAGGGCCGTGGCCATTATGTCGCCGTCCCGGGGTTCCCGACGACCAGCGAGAAAGGCGAGATCGAGGGCGCCCCTCCCGCCAATCGCGCGGAATTGCTCAGCGCCTCGGTGACCGAGGAAGACCTGTTGGGCGGGCAGCTCACCGCCCAGGCCTTTTTCAGCCGCACCCGCGACATTTTCGGCGGCAGCAAGGCGGCCACCTTCCAGGATCCCGACATCGCGCCGCGTGGCACCTTGTTCGACCAGTCGGTCAACAACAGCCGGAAGGTCGGCGCCAAGTTCGGCTATGAACGGACCGTCCCCGGCCTCGACGCGCTGACGCTGACCGCCGGCCTCGACCTGCTCCACGACCGCACGGCGCAGACGCTGCTCGCCACCGACCGGACCTGGGTCCCGGAAAGCAGCTTCTTCAGCGTGGCCCCGTTCCTCCAGGGCAATTTGAAGCTGCTCGACGGCAAGCTCCGCCTCGCGGGCGGCGTGCGCTACGAAAAGGTGAAACTCGACGTCCCCGACTTCCACACGCTGGCATCGACGACTTTCGACGGAGTCGATGAGGCGACCTTTGGCGGCGTCGATGTCGCCGGGGGCAAGCCTTCATTCCATAGGGCGCTTCTCAACGGCGGCGTGATCGTCGAGCCGGTGAAGGGCCTTCGCGCCTACGCCAGCTATGCCGAGGGCTACACCATCGCCGACGTCGGCCGCATCCTGCGCGCCATCAAGGATGAAGGCGTCGACGTCGACAATTTCCTGTCGCTGGAACCGGTCGTGTCCAACAACCGCGAGGTCGGGGTCGAATGGAAGCGTGGGGCCATCACCGCCAGCGCCGCTTACTGGTGGTCCTCGTCGAAGCTCGGCTCTTTGCTCGTCCGCAACCCCGACGGCATCTTCGACGTCGTCCGCTTGCCCGTCGAGCTCGAAGGCCTCGACCTGTCGCTCGACGCGCGCCTGCCGGTCGAAGGCCTTAGCGTCGGCGCGGCCTATGCCCGCGTGCGCGGCCGGACCGACAACAATGACGCGGATGACAAGGTCGACAACGACCTCGACGGCGCCAACATCTCCCCCGACCGGCTCAACCTTTACGCCGCTTATGAGAATGGGCCGTTCGACGCCCGCCTTGCCACCCGCATCTATTTCGAGCGGAAGTTCGACGATGCGAGCGAGGCCAGCGACTTCAAAGGCTATACGCTGGTCGACGCGGCGATCGGCTACCGCTTCGGCAAGCACCGGGTCAGCCTGTCGGCGATGAACCTCTTCGACAAATATTATGTCAGCTACAACAGCGACACGGTCGCCGCGACCGATCCGCTGCGCTTCTTCGCCGGGCGCGGCCGCACCGTCACCCTTGGCCTGACGAGCGAGTTCTAGGGGTGAAGACCCTGTCCATCCTCCACCGCTGGTCGGGCGGCCTCGTCGGCCTGCTGCTCGCGCTGCTGGGCCTGACCGGCGCGATCCTGGTGTGGGAAGGCGAGTGGATCGACGTCCCCGGAGTCGATGACCCGGTCATCGAGCAGGTCGACCGAATCGCAGCGATCTCCCAACAAGCGGCCACAAACGGCGCGACACGCATCACCTACGCAAGCGACGAAATCGGGCTCCACCTCGTCGCGAAAGAGGGCGGCGCTGGCGAATATGTCCGCCAGGACGGAAGCGTCGCCGCAAGCTGGGTAAGCCAGTGGGAGCGGCCGGAGTTGTGGATTTTCGATCTCCACCACCACCTCTTCGCAGGGGAAACCGGCGAGTGGGTGACAGGCATCGCCGGCATCTTCGGCCTGCTGTTCGTCATCACCGGCTCCATCCTGTGGTGGCGCAGCCGCCGCGCGTTCGAGTGGCGCCTGTGGCCCAGGAAGATGCAGCCCGGCCCGATCGTCCGCCATCATCGCGATTTCGGGATCATCGTCGCACCGCTTTTGCTGGTTTCGTTCCTGACGGGCCTTGGGATGCTGTTCCCCTCGGCCGCCCGCATCGTCCTCGCTCCATTCGGATCGGTGGCGGCGATCAGCAGGCCGACCAGCGTTGAACCCGCATCGGGGCCGGCGCCGATCGGTGCGATGCTCCGCCATGCCAAGTCACGTTTCCCCAATGCCGAGCTTCGCCGCCTGACCATCCCGGCCAAGCCCGACGGCGCCTACTCGGTGCGGATGCGCCAGCCGTTCGAATGGACCCCCAACGGCCGCACCGCGCTCTACTTCGACCGCCTGGGCAGGATCGTCCGGATCGACAATCCGGCCGGATCGAGCGCCGCCACGTCGATCAACGAGAAATTCTATCCGGTCCACACCGGCAAGGCCGGCGGACTCATCTGGAAGCTGGCGATGACCCTGTCCGGCGTCGCCCTGGCGCTGCTCGGTTCGCTGGCGGTCTGGTCCTTCTGGATCCGCCGGCTCATCCACCGCCGCTCGCGCCGCGCGCGCCCGGTGGCGCGGGCCCGGCCCGAAGCGATGGCCTAGTCCAGGTCGGCGGCGCTGTGCCGCTCGCGGATGAAGCTCGGGTCGTTCTCCGCCTTGCGGTTCACCCTGCGCCCGCGTTGCACCGCCGGGCGCGCGGCGACTTCCTCGACCCAGCGGTTGAAGTGGCGATAGTCCTTCAGCGACAGGAAGGCGGCCGCATCGCCATAGGCCTGGCCCAGCGCGATGGCGCCATACCAGGGCCAGATCGCGATGTCGGCGATGCTATACTCGTCCCCCGCCATGAAGCGGTTGTCGGCCAGGTGGCGGTCCAGCACGTCATACTGCCGCTTCACCTCCATCGCATAGCGGTCGATGGCATATTGAATCTTGACCGGCGCATACATGTAGAAATGGCCGAACCCTCCGCCGACGAAGGGGCCCGCGCCCATCTGCCAGAACAGCCAGCTCAGCGCCTCGGTCCGCTTGGCCGGGTCCGTCGGCAGGAAGGCGCCGAATTTCTCGGCCAGATAAAGCAGGATCGCTCCGCTCTCGAACACCCGCTGGGGCTGTTCCGGACCGGTCCGGTCGAGCAGCGCCGGAATTTTCGAATTGGGGTTCAGCTCGACAAAGCCGGAGCCGAACTGGTCGCCCTCGCCAATGTCGATGTACCAGGCGTCATATTCCGCGCCTTGTTGACCGGCCGCTAGCAGCTCCTCCAGCATGATGCTGACCTTCTGCCCGTTGGGCGTGCCGAGCGAATAAAGCTGAAGCGGGTGCTTGCCCACCGGCAGCACCTTGTCATGCGTTGCCCCGGCGATCGGCCGGTTGATGTTGGCGAACTGCCCGCCGCTCGGCTGGTCCCAGCTCCACACCTTGGGGACGACATAATCGCTGGGAAGTGTCGGGATTTCGGCGGTCGGGGCATCGGCCATGGGCGCGTCCTTGCTTGGGGTCGTGCAGCCGGAAATGGGTATCGGTCCTGCAACCGGCAAGGGTTCAGGCAAGCCGCGACAGAAGCACCCCCGCAACGATCGCGGCAAAGGACAGCAGCACGCTGGCGGCGACGTAAAGCCCGGCCATCCACGGGTCGCGCTCCCACAAGGTCAGCGCGTCGAGGCTGAAGGCCGAGAAGGTGGTGAAGCCGCCGAGGAAGCCGGTGATCAGGAACAGCCGCGCCGGCTGGCCCGTCTCCAGCAGGGCGAACAAGCCCACCGCCAAGCCGATCAGAAAGCTCCCAACGACGTTGACTGCCAGTGTGCCCCACGGGAACCCTGGTCCAAACGCGTGCATCGTCGCCCTGCCGACCGCATGGCGGGACATCGCTCCGAGACCGCCTCCGACGAAGACGAGGAGCCAATGCATCAATCGACGATCAATTCTTCGGGGTGCTGGGTGAACTGGCGGACGATGACGACGACGATCCCGCCGATGATCAAGCCAAGGATCGAGGCGGCGATCGCGTTGGCGAACCAAGTGACGATCAGGTCGATGCGGCCAAACGCTTCGCCGATCGAGTCCGACAGGTCGTGGATCGCATGGGGAATCGTCGTGAACCCGAGCTCCTCGATCCCGTGCAGCAGGATCCCGCCGCCGACCCAAAGCATGGCGGCCGTGCCGATGGTCGCCAGCGACTTCAGCAGGCCCGGCACCGAACGGACCAGGAATTTGCCGATCCGCTGTGTCGTCGGGCGGCGGCGCTGCGCCATGTGAAGGCCGACATCATCCAGCTTCACGATGATCGCAACCACGCCATAGACGCCGACCGTGATCGCAATCGCCACCAGCGCCAGCGCCGCGGCCTGCAACCCGACCGACATATGATCCAGCTCGTTGAGCGCGATCGCCATGATTTCGGCCGACAGGATGAAGTCGGTCCGGATCGCGCCGGTGACCTGCCGTTTCTCCAGGTCCTGGGCGCTGTCGGCCTCAGCAAGCTCCTCGGCGGCATGATGCTCGCCCAGCGCCACTTCCAGGATTTTCTCGGTCGCCTCGAACGCCAGGTAGGTGCCGCCGATCATCAGCAACGGAGTTACCGCCCAAGGCGCGAAACAGGCGAGGAGGATCGCGACCGGCAACAGGATCAGCAATTTGTTTCGCAAGCTGCCGAGCGAAATCTTCCAGATGATCGGAAGCTCGCGGTCGGGCGTCAGTCCGTGGACGTAGCGCGGCGTCACCGCCGTGTCGTCGATCACCACGCCGGCTGCCTTGATGCCCGCCTTGCCGGTCGCGCCGACCACGTCGTCGATGCTGGCCGAGGCCAGCTTGGCGATCATGGCGACGTCGTCGAGCAGCGCGATCAGTCCGGACGGCATGGATTTCCCCTGGTTGGAGCGCTTGCCTAGCCAACTCGCCCCGGCATTGCGAGGAGGAATGAACGAAACGGCCGCCGCACCGGCAACAGCTCTTGCGCATCGTCAACGTCGGTGCTTAGCGGCCTGCTTTCGGCGGCTCTGCCCGTGTTCGACCCGGCAAATCCCCTGTTCCTGGAAGAGTTGGTTTTCGCCCAATGAAGATCGCATATCTTGCAAGAAGCGCCATTCCGTCCGCCCACGCCCACGCTGTGCAGATCGTCAAGATGTGCGAGGCCTTTGCCAAGCTGGGACATGAGGTTGGGCTTTTCATGGTGCGCGGCGATGGCGATTCCGCGAACGTCTATGACCGATACGGCGTGGAAACCCGCTTCCGGCTGATGGCCTATCCAGGAAAATTGGGCCGCTTCCAGAAGCTGCGGTTTGTGTTGTGGCTGTTTCGAAGCAGCTTCTTCAGGCAGGCCGACCTGTTTTACGGCAGGGACATCACGTCGGTCACGGCCGCCTCGCTGCTGGGAAAGCCGGTCGTCTACGAGGCCCATTCCGCCCCGCGCACCGGCTCAACCCGATGGCGGCTGATGCGGTGGCTGTTCGCCCGATCCAACTTCTCGCATCTCGTTTGCATAACCT
>Ga0307411_10001195_pt1 | contig 10270 bp, 9 predicted proteins | sample DK1Ometagenome_2_FD_203712 | JGI IMG/M metagenome (GOLD analysis project Ga0307411, IMG submission 203712) | Maize rhizosphere microbial communities from greenhouse at UC Davis, California, United States - DK15-O-1 | ecosystem: Host-associated > Plants > Roots > Rhizosphere > Soil | place: USA...
AAGCCGTCGTTACCCGATGAACAGGTCTTCGTCGACGTAAACGCGGTCGATCTGTTTGGGTGCGGGAGCGAACAGCACTTCGAGGCCCTTGCGGACGCCGGCCATGATGGCGGCGATCTCGCGAGCGGGTTCGACGATCTTTTGGTGGACGAACTGCGTCGTGTCGGTCACCTGCATGTGGGTGCGGTCGATGGTGCCCGCGACCATCTCCACCTTATCGCGTGCGACCAGAGCGGTCGAGGAAACGATCGTCCGCAATTCCGCGACCTCTTCCTTGATCAGCTCGGTCGATTCGGCCAGGTGTTTCGTCGCCACCGCAAGGTTCGATGCCACCTCAGAAAACTGCACCGACATCTCGCGCCCCTGAACGCTGATGGCGTTCACCTGAGTGAGCAGCGGGTCGACCCGCTCCTCAACCCGATGGACCGTGGCGGTGATCTTCCTGACCGTCATCGCCACGGCGATCAACGCGATCGCCATGACGATGAAGCAAACAGCGATGACGATCGACGCGATCATCATCCAAAACTGCGGGTCGTTCGCGTTCATAAACTAGTTGGTCTCGTCTTTGACGGGGTAGCTCGGGCGGCCCTCCGTAATTGCTTTCGATTCGCCCTTTCGTTTCTCTGAGATATAGGCTTCCTTCCCGGCTTCCACCGCCGCCGTGAAAGGGTTCGCGGTGCTGGCAGCGGCCGTACGGGCCTTCTCGGCAAACTCACCCGCTTTCTCCTGAGCTGTGTGGATGTATTCCGAAGCCCTCTCGCGGCCGACCTCGTAATATTCACCAGCCCGTTCCTGAAGCTGCGTGGCGGTTTCCTTGCTCTTTTCAATGCCCTTGCGGGTCGCATCCGCGATATCACCGCGAAGTTCCGTCCCCGATTTCGGTGCGAAAAGCAGAGCAATAACGGCCCCGATCCCGCCGCCTATTAACAGGTAGGTCAATTTGGTGCCGACGTTGGCGTCATCCCGATCGTATTCGTTTCTCATAGAGTCTCCTGTACGCAATTTTTGCGGATAAATGGGCTTGAATTGTTGTGAAGTCTAAATATACCAGATATTTGCGTACGCGGGCAATAAAATATCCGCGCCTGGTTGCCGGCGCGGATCTGGAAGCGTTTTAGTATTTTTGTTCTAACCCAATCCGGCTAAGGTCAACTTTGCGACCTCCGACTGAATAAGATCGAAAGATGGGTTCAGTTCCAAGGCGGATCTCAAAAACTGCTTAGCTTTATCGCGGTTACCTAGTGCAAGCTCGATCATCCCCGCGTGGTAAAACAACACCGCGTCCTTCGTTCCGATCCTCATGGCCTCGCTCGACCTGGCCCTGGCCTCTTGAAACCTGCCTTTCTTGTATAAGCACCACGCCAGAATGTCGGAGGCGTAAACGTCCTTCAAGCCGGCATAATCCGCCTCGGCGATCTCGAGTGCTCTGTCGAGGTTTTGACCGCTATCTGCCCAGTGCAGCGCGACCCGGTGGGAATCGTGAAAATCTCCGAGCGCGTCGGAATTATCAGCCAACGCATATAGACGTTTCGCTGATTCCGATTTACCTAGTCGTTTATACACGTCGCCGAGCAATATCGCGTAACCGGTGTGCGGCGACCGCTCCACCGCTCCGGAGAGCAGCGAGGCAGCACCAGCTAGATCCCCCTTCGCAGCCCGCACGCGCCCCTTGCCCGCTGCTGCAAGATAGTAGTCAGGCACGAGGGACAGGGCTTCATCGTAGACCCTTTCCGCGTCGTCGAACCTCCCGTTACGCCAATAAAGCTCACCAAGCTGCGAAAGCGTCCATGCCTGAGCCTCCTTGTCGGCCGGGTCGGCCGTGCGCGCGGCAAGTTTGAACATTTCGGCCGCCCCATCGGTATCCCCGTGAAGTCCGCGCAGAATAGCGGCACGCGAATATGACTGTGAGTTCGGCTTCGCGTCCACCATTCTCTGCGCCGACTCGACCGCTTCCGGGTAGTTTCCAAGTTGGGTGTGGGCGTCGGTTAGGACCCCCAGCAAAAATGAATCCGGGGGGCCAGTGGCCGTTAGTTCATCACCTAGTTTCAATGCCGCAGCAAACTCATGGTACGTAAGGTGAAGCGAAGCTTTAAGTTTGAGCCCCTGGATATCAGTTGGGGATATCCGAAGCGCCTTTTCAACTGCTTTGCGTGCGTGCGAATTCAGGCTAAAGTCGCCGCTTCGACGCGCCGCGTTGATATAAGCGGATGCCGCCTGTAGGTAAGCGGCGGAGGAGGCCGGTGACTTTTCGATCGCCGCACGCGCCTCGGTGACCCTGACATCGCCGTGTATCGCTGGGAAATCCGATTCCGCGATCTTCACAGCACCGCTTTCGACTTTTGCACACGCGGCACCGAAAGCGGCCAAAATCAACAGGATCGCCGGCAATCCACATTTTCTATATTTTCTCATTTGCGACTCCAGTCTTTGGAAGTGCTTTTAGTGCGCATCCGCCGAGATCAACTTCCGGAGGATGCGCATATGCTGAAGGCTTGGAAAACCTTACTGCTGGTTGGACGTACGCGGCTGGTTGCCCTGGTTAGGCGGCAGCAGGTACGGGAAGCGGGTGAGCAGCGGCCCTTCGGGGTTGAAACTCACGCCGTCACCAAGCTGATTGTTCGGTGCCTGATTCGTCGCCGGTGTGAAGGGCGTACCGCCCGCGACTGCTCGAAGAGCGATGTCGGTTACATCGTCGAAAACACGTCGCCCATTAGGGAATCCGGCAAAGTCGCCGCCAAGCAGCCCGAGGCGATTTTGGCTGCCGATCGGCGTTATCGGGATCGCAACGTTCAAACGCAGATACTCATGCGGTGTTCCGTCCGACAAAAACGTAGTGTAATTGGGTCCGGTCACGGGATTGACGGGGATGCCGGTAGCGAAGATCGACACCAGATCGTTTCGCGGGGCCGCCGGTACCGTTATCCCGAACACCGCGTTCAGCAGCTTGGCAAGCTCAGGATCGAGCACGTAAGGGGCCGCCCCGGAATCGTCTGCCGGCGTGGATGCGTTAAACGCGTCCTTCAATTTCAGGGGGATCACCACTTCGTTCACCAACGGATTTCCAAGTCGCGAAACCTGTCTCCATCTCCCCTGATCGTCGGAATTGCCAGGACCAAGTACGCGAACTGATTTGCGGCTAGCCGTCGCCCATACGCCGATCACGGCATCGGCCGCGGTCGGGCCGGCGGGCACGGCTCCGCTGCCTGTGAGTTCTTGGACCGGCACCTCGATGGCGATCGTGCTGACGTTGTAGCCTTTTGTGGAATCAATGCCTCCGGATTCAGATGTAGTTGAACGGAGATTCAATGCGTCGAATACGCCGAGATCGATGTAGAAATACTCGTCACGGTTACCGGCGAAAACGCGGCCCCCGTTTGGCAGCGAGCCGATCGCGGGCTGGCCCAAGTTCATCTCGTAATCCGGAGTAACGCGCGGGCCGATATTTGCGGGGGGCACTTTGTAATCTGAACCGATCAGGTTGCCTTTCGAACCGCTGTTCCCGTCAACACGCCGAACCGAGTACGTCTGGGGCATGTTGTAGTCCGGGTCGCCCAGGTTGCTGATCACTGCGTCGTGGTTTACGGCCGACTGGCCGAGAACGGTCTCGCCGTTTTTGATCGTGGTGTTGAACTGAAACTGGTACGAAATGTCCTCGCGCCCGTCCCCGGTGTTGTCGATCTTGATTTCGTAAAGGACGGTATCGTCGAAGCGGAACCATTGCGGGCCACCCGAGGGCTCCTGAAGCGGAATGTAGTTGGCGATGAGCGTGACGTAGCCGTCGCGACCCGGCTCGACACTCCGGAAAGCATATGTATCGGTGTTGTCGGCGAAGCGGTCCATGCTAATGAGCGGTGCCTCGGCGTGGCTTGATGCGAATGCGGGCCCTCCGGCGAGCGCGGCGGCCGTCGCGAAAACGGTCAACCCTGCCAGGGCCCTTTTGAGTGTTTCTATCATAATTTCTGACTCCCTATTTCGTGATGAGTAGTGGGCAAAGCCGCAGGCCGCACGTTGCGGACATGCGATCTCACGCGTGCGGGGGACGCGAGCGCTTCGCTCATAAAAGCATCCAAGCGCGGTCTCGACCGGTGGATATTTAGACGAGATCTTTCTATGGACGACGCTGATGGTTTCGGCGGGGTTCGTCTATTAGATTCAATCACGCAAACTTAGGTCGAAAACCCAGGCCGCGCGGGTACTTAACTGTGCGGTTCTTTCGGCGTTCTGCTAGTCTATTAGATTGTTTTTTGTATATGGATCGCGAGCTAATTAGAAATTTTTCCATCATCGCCCACATCGACCACGGCAAATCGACCCTTGCCGACCGGATACTCCAATTGACAGGCGCCGTCGCTGATCGCGATATGGAAGATCAGTTGCTGGACGACATGGACCTGGAACGTGAACGCGGGATCACGATCAAGGCCCACGCCGTTCGTCTTGATTACAAGGCTAAAGACGGGAAACAATACGTGCTCAACCTGATCGACACGCCCGGGCACGTCGATTTTTCCTACGAGGTGTCGCGGTCGCTATCGGCGTGCGAAGGCGCTTTGTTGGTCGTAGATGCTTCGCAGGGCGTCGAGGCCCAGACGCTAGCCAACACCTATCTCGCAATCGAGAACGATCTTGAGTTGATCCCCGTGCTGAACAAGATCGACCTACCATCGGCCGAACCGGAGCGGATCAAGGAACAGATCGAAACGATCATCGGCCTGGACACGACGCATACCGTTCTCGCCTCGGCGAAAATGGGCATCGGCATCCAGGACATACTCGAAGAAATCGTAAAAGACGTTCCCGCGCCGACCGGCGATGAGAATGCTCCCCTTAAGGCATTGATATTCGACAGTTGGTACGATTCTTATCGCGGGGTGATCGTGCTGTTCCGCATCATCGACGGGAAGATAAAAAAGGGCACGAAGATAAAGTTCTTCAACACCGGGCGTGAATATCTGGTCGAGACGATCGGCGTGAACAAGCCGAGGCCCACGCTGATAAACGAGCTTGGGGCGGGAGAGGTAGGATTTTTGACCGCTTCGATCAAGACCGTCGCCGACGTCCAGATCGGCGACACCATCACCGACGCCGCCCGGCCCGTAACCGACCCGCTTCCCGGTTTTCAAGAAGTGAAGCCGATGGTTTTCGCGGGGCTTTACCCAATCGATTCAGCCCAATACGAAGACCTTCGCGACGCGATGGAGAAGCTTAGGCTGAACGACGCTTCATTCTTCTTCGAGCCCGAATCGTCAACGGCGCTCGGTTTCGGATTCCGCTGCGGTTTCCTCGGCCTGCTGCACATGGAGATCGTGCAAGAGCGACTCGAACGTGAATTTAATCTAGATCTGATCACCACGGCGCCCGGCGTACGTTACCGCGTGACCACCACGGACGGCGAGATCGCCGAGATCGATTCGCCGTCTAAGATGCCCGACACGGGCAGGATCTCGAAGATCGAAGAGCCTTTTATCGAGGCCACAATCCTGACCAACGATGATTTTCTCGGCGGCATACTTCCCTTGCTCGACGAAAAACGCGGCGTCCAGAAAAAGTTCGAATACATCACCACGAACCGCGTGATGCTCGTCTACGAGCTGCCGCTGAACGAGATCGTGCTCGATTTCTACGATCGGCTCAAATCGGTTTCGAAAGGGTACGCTTCGCTCGATTACCATCTGTCCGGCTATAAGGAAAGCAAGCTCGTGAAGCTCGACATTCTCGTATCCGGTGAACCGGTCGACGCACTCTCGCTGATCCTTCACAGCGACACGGCAACTTCAAAGGGCCGCCTGCTCACCGCAAAGATGAAGGAACTCATCCCCCGCCAGATGTTCGAGGTCGCCATCCAGGCCGCCATCGGCAACAAGGTCATAGCCCGCGAGACCGTCAAAGCAATGGGCAAAAACGTCATCGCCAAATGCTACGGCGGCGACATCTCGCGCAAACGCAAGCTGCTCGAGAAACAAAAAGAAGGCAAAAAACGAATGAAGAAAGTCGGCCGCGTAGAGATCCCCCAGGAAGCGTTCCTCGCCGTTTTGAAGGTGAACGAAAGCTAGCACCGCACGGACAAGAGAACTGCTGCGTCGAGACGGCGCCGCGAAAAGCGCCGGCCGTCACACACCCCTCTTACGAATCGCACGTCGCGAACGCCATACCCGGTTTCCTCAATACGAAATGGGACGACTCCATCACGTAACTCACTGTATTTCAAAGTACAGACGCGATTTGCAGATGCGCCCACGCTGAGGCGTACGTATATTCACGCCCGCAATTCAGGCGGGCGAACTTAACGAGGAGACAAAAGAAAATGGCGGCAACCAGAAAACAACAAACAGGATCCACAAAGAAAAGATCGGGCGGCGGGAAGGGAACCTTCGATAAGGCGCTCGAGGGAGCGGTCGAAATGGTGACCGAACTTGCAACCGGCGCGGCACGCGGCGCCGTGATCGGCGCCGCGGCGACGGCGGCCGACATGGCGACCGAGGGAACCGGTGGAGGTTCGGGCGCGGGCGGCGGAACGAGCAAGACTTCCGGTTCACGTTCGAAGTCCCCATCCGGCGGATCGTCCGCACGGAAATCTTCCGGATCGACCTCAAAGAACGCATCGGGCCGGTCGTCCGGTTCGACCGCGAAAAAATCGGGTGGCTCGACTGCTAAGAAATCCGGCAGTTCATCGTCGAGATCCTCTGGCACGGCGGCGAAAAGCGGCGGCAGATCCGCGGGTGGCGCTTCAAAGTCGTCGGGCAGTAGTTCGAGATCGACCGGCGCCTCAAAATCTGCAGGCGGCTCGAAGTCGGGCGGCAGTTCGAAATCAACGAGCACCGGAGGCAAGAAGACTTCCGGCGGAACGTCTAAGTCGTCTTCGGGTAACGGTTCTTCGAGAAGTTCGGCAAAGTCGGGCTCCGGCTCGTCCAGCCGATCGGCTTCATCGACGGCGGCGAAATCGGCCGGCCGATCCGGCGGAGCAAACAAGGGCGGCTCTTCGAAGTCATCTGCTGGCGGCGGCGCGAAAAAGAGCGGCGGCTCCGCAAGGAGCTCATCGGGTGGAAGATCGTCCTCCGCCAGATCGTCGAGCTCATCTGCTAAGAAATAGCTGTGCTGCTTCGCTTTGTCATTCACGAGCACCACGCCACCCAGCTGCATTTCGATTTGCGGCTGGAGATGGGCGGGGTGCTCAAATCTTGGGCGGTGCCGAAAGGGCCATCGCTCGATCCCGCGGATAAACGGCTCGCCGTGGCGGTGCCGGATCACTCGCTAGCCTACGGCCGATTCGAGGGAACGCTCGCCGAGGGCACGTACGGCGCGGGCGAGGTCCGCATCTGGGACGAGGGCGAATACGAAACCTCAACCGATCCGCTGAAGCAATACGAAAAGGGGAAAATGGTTTTCGAATTCTACGGGTCAAAGCTGCGCGGCGAATTTGCCCTAGTGAAAATGCACGGACAGGAGAAGAACTGGCTCCTCATTAAAGCGGACGATCGGTATTCTGACCCAGATTGGGAACTGCAAACCGTTCTCCCGTCGTCGCCCCGCACGCCAAAACGAAAGGGGTCATCACGAAAAACACCCGCGTGACCCATTGGGGGCCGCACAGGTGTCGACGCTACCTTTCTGAATTTATTCCTTCTCGCGCCGGAAACATGATTCTTCGCCTCCTCCCTCGCTCACGCAAAGAAGTCGGTTGCCGTACTCATCCGTTTTCGTTTTGAACTCGAGCACCTTCGTGGCCGGCACTTTCGTTTGCTGCTTGTTCCCGCTCGCGGTGCATGAGTTAGTCGATTTCCAGAGGTCGCGCGTTGGGCTCAGGAAGATCATGCCCCCGACGACGTCGTATTTCCCGGCGATCTGGTTGAAGAGCTTGTTGTTGCAATTGTAAATGTTCATCTCCATGTAACCGATGAACTCGTAATTACCGTTTGCAAGAAATTTGTATGTAAAAAGGCTGCCCCGGCCGCTCTTGGTCGCCCCGGTTACCTGATTTTGATACTGGATGGAACCTACGCTGCCGTTCTTCCAGTAACCGACCAGCTCGTTCGATTGCCCGAACGCGGAATACGCCTGAACGGCGACGATGATCATGAATATTGCGACCCAGATGGCCGTGGATGAAAACTTGCGTAACATAAATGCTCCGTAAAGATGTACGAACCGCTTTGGGGCAATTTGCCCGGCATACATCTCACGCGGAACGAACCGCAAAAAAGTATCAATACTGAACGGTAGCGGGAAACTTACGAAGTACGAGGAAATTAAAAAGTAAGAACTAAAGGATGGATTCACCGTTCCCAGTTTTCAGTTGTTCCCGATGGACTTAACCACGATCGCTTCCACCTTGCTGCGGATCGCTTTGAGATGTTCAGGCGAATCCGCCTCGAAACGCAGGACGAGAATCGCCTGCGTGTTGGAAACTCGCACGAGGCCCCAGCCGTGATCGAAGGCGATGCGGGCGCCGTCGATCGTGATTACCTGGTGACCTGCGGAGAAGTGCTTCGCCACATCGGCCACCACTCGGGACTTGATCTCCTCGCGGCAGTCGATGCGAAGTTCCGGCGTGGAGAAGGTCTGCGGAATGTCCGCGAAAAGTTCGGAGAGCTTATTGTCGGTGTTCGAAAGTATTTCGAGCAGACGTGCCCCGGCGTACGTAGCGTCGTCGAAGCCGTAAAAACGATCGGCGAAGAAAATATGCCCGCTCATCTCGCCCGCGAGCATCGCCCCGGACTGTTTCATTCGCGATTTGATTATCGAATGCCCGGCTCGTTCCATGATCGCGGTGCCGCCGTTCTGCTCGATATCGTCGAAAAGCGTCTGCGAACATTTCACCTCGGCGACGATCGTCGAACCCGGGTGCTCCGCAAGGATCGTGCGAGAAAGCAGGATCATCAGTTCGTCGCCCCAAATTATGCGGCCCCGATCATCGATCACCGTTATACGGTCGCCGTCACCATCGAACGCAACCCCCACGTCTGCATTATGATCTATGACGGCTGCGATGAGATCTTGCAGATTTTCCGCCACGGTCGGGTCGGGGTGATGGTTCGGGAAAGATGAATCGGGATCAGTGTAAAGGTTTACAAGTTCGACGCCGAGGTTTTCATATACAGGAACGGCCGTGATGCCGCCCATGCCGTTTCCCGCATCAACGACGGCCTTGAGTTTCCGCGGGCCGAAATGAATTCGCGATGTGACGTCTTTTATGTAGTCTTCCAGTACGTCTAGGCCGGTCACGTTTCCGACGGGTACACTCCCTACAGGTCGTGTTTCCGCTCGAATGGCGATCTCTTTGATCTCTTGTATCTGCGAGCCGAACAGCGTCGCTGTGCCGAGGCAGATCTTGAAGCCGTTGTGATGCGGGGGGTTGTGCGAACCGGTCACGATCACGCCTCCGTCGACCTCTTTTGTGTGAACTGTGTGATACAACACAGGCGTCGGAACCATTCCGATCCGCACGACGTCGCAGCCGGAAAGGTTAAGGCCCCTGGCGAGGATATCGGAAAACGCAGGCGAACTCTCGCGAGCGTCGTAGCCGATGGCGATGCGCTTCGCACCGTTTTGCACGAAGAACGTGCCGATAGCACGGCTCAGTATTTCGACCGTTTCGTTAGAGATCTGTTCGCCGACGATGCCGCGAATGTCGTACTCGCGAAAGATGTTAGTGTTCATACACGGGGCGAATACAATTGTTAACCACCCGGAACGCCCGCGCAACCGGCCGCTGGAAATGTTCATATGGACCGGTTTTGATATACTTGTGAGTTCTCCCGCGGGGCAACAGCCCGGGCCGCTTCGGCATCGAATTTCATTGAGTTTCCCCGGTTTCGCTCAGCCTATGAAAGCAGTTTCAGTATTAATTTTCGCGGTCGCAGTGCTCGCACTTTCGAGCACTGCCGTATTCGCGCAGGTGCCCGCCGCGACGCCCGACGAATCGTTAAGGACCTTTGAGGTGCGGTTGCCCGTAACCGTGACCGACAAGAAAGAATTAGTCACCGGGCTGAAACGCGGCGATTTTGCTGTGTTCGAGGACGGTGTTCAGCAGGAAGTAACTTTTTTTACGGCGGACGCCGCTAATCCCCCGGTTTACGTCGGGGTCCTGATGGACACGTCACCCTCAACCGCCGGAAAGCTGCAATTCTCGCGCGAAGCGGCGAAAAATTTCATCTTCACCGTGACGCGGCTGAGAAAGGACAAGGCCGCATTCATGACCTTCGATCACCAGATCACGCTGCAGCAGGATTTCACTGACAAGCTCGACTTGCTCGACCGGGCCGTCGAT
>Ga0307411_10001196_pt1 | contig 10269 bp, 10 predicted proteins | sample DK1Ometagenome_2_FD_203712 | JGI IMG/M metagenome (GOLD analysis project Ga0307411, IMG submission 203712) | Maize rhizosphere microbial communities from greenhouse at UC Davis, California, United States - DK15-O-1 | ecosystem: Host-associated > Plants > Roots > Rhizosphere > Soil | place: USA...
ACGGACCGCGCTCGTGACCGGGAGCACGAGCGGAATCGGTCTTGCGATTGCGCGCGCGCTGGCATCGGCCGGCGCGCGGGTGCTGATCCATGGCCACAGCGAACAGGCGGAGATCGATCGCGTCGCTGCCGCATTGCCGAGCAAAGGGCGGGCGGCCACCGGGACTCGCGTCGACCTCGCCGAGCGCGACGGCGGCCGTTCGCTGGCCGCGTGGGCGCTGTCGCAAGGCGACATCGACATCCTCGTGCTCTCCGCCGCCGTGCAACGGCGCATGCCGTGGACGGAGCTCGACGACGAGCAGTTCGACTGGCACGTCGACGTGAACCTGCGCTCGACGTTGCAGTTGCTGCAGGCGCTCGCACCGCCGATGCAGCGGCGCGGCTTCGGACGCATCGTGACGATCGGCAGCGTGCAGCAGACGCGCCCGGACCCCGATCTTCTCGTCTACGCGGCGACGAAGGCGGCGCTGCGTTCGATCGTGCGCAATCTCGCACGCCAGCTCGGTCCGTCGGGCGTGACCGTCAACAACATTGCGCCCGGCGCGATCGCGACGCCGCGCAACGACGACTGGATGCACGATCCGGAGCAGCTCGCCCAGGTGCAGCGGCGCATTCCGCTCGGACGTCTCGGCGAGGCGGCGGAATGTGCGGGCATGGCGGTGTTGCTGTGCTCGCCGGCCGGCGCCTACATCACCGGCGCCGACCTCTATATCGACGGCGGCATGGACGTTCAATGACTGACGGAGACTCGACGATGATCGCCCGAACCCTGCGCAGCGCGCTCGCTGCCGTTGTGCTCGCCATGGTTGCCACTGCGGCCGTTGCGCAGAACTGGCCGACGAAGACGGTCACCGTGATCGTTCCCTGGCCGGCCGGCGGCCCCTCGGACATCGCCGCGCGGCCGGTGGCGAAAGGCCTGCAGGAATCGCTCGGTCAGTCGTTCGTGATCGACAACCGCGGCGGCGCTGGCGGCAACATAGGCTCCGCGCTGGTCGCGAAGGGACCTGCCGACGGCTCGATGATCCTCATCACCTCGAGCGCGCCGATCGTCATCAATCCGAGCGTGTACAAGCAGATGCCGTTCAACGCGGCGACCGAGCTCACCCCGGTTACGAACCTGCTGCGCGTTCCGCTCGTGCTCGTCGTGCATCCGTCGGTGCCGGTCAACAACCTGAAGGAGCTCGTTGCGCACATCAAGTCGCAGCAGGGCAAGTTCCAGTACGCGTCGTCCGGCAACGGCACGCCGCAGCACCTCACCGGCGAGCTCTTCAAGACGGTCGCGAAACTCGATGCCGTGCACGTGCCCTACAAGGGCTCGGCGCCGGCGATCAACGACGTCGTCGGCGGCCACGCGCCGATGATGTTCGACAGCACGATTGCGATCCTCCCGTTCATCCGATCGGGCAAGGTGAAGGCGCTGGCGGTCACCGGCGCGAAGCGCTCGGCCGAGCTGCCGGACGTGCCGACGTTCGCGGAGGCGGGCGTGCCCGGGGTCGAGTCGTATGCCTGGTATGGCATGTTCGTGAATTCGAAGACGCCGAAGGACATCGTCAACAAGCTCAACGCGGCGACCGTCGCCTACATGAAGCAGCCCGAATTCCAGCGCATCCTCAAGGAGACCGGGTCGGACTTCGTCGGCGACACGCCGGAGAACTTCGCCGCGTTCACGCGGGCGGAGGCGGAGAAGTGGGGGCGCATCGCGAAGGCCACCGGCGCCACCGTCGACTGACGCGGCGGGCGCGCGCCGCGCCTGCGCGAGCGGGGCGGGTAGAATACCGCTCGCACCCGCCGCGACGGTGTGCGTGCGCTCGTCGATGCTCAACATCCCCACCTCGCTCACGTGGCTCCGGATCGTGCTGATCCCCGTGTTCGTGGGGATCTATTACGTTCCCGACGCGTGGCTGGCCTCGTCGACGCGCAACTGGGCCGGCATGTGGGTGTTCGCGATCGCCGCGATCACCGACTGGCTCGACGGCTATCTGGCGCGCAAGTGGGGCGAAACCTCGGCGTTCGGCGCGTTCCTCGACCCGGTCGCCGACAAGCTGATGGTCGCCGCGGCGCTGATCGTGCTGGTGTATCTCGGGCGCGCCGACTCGTGGCTCGCCATCATCATCATCGGCCGCGAGATCGCGATCTCCGCGTTGCGCGAATGGATGGCGCAGCTCGGCGCGGCGCGCAAGACGGCGGTGGCGTTCATCGGCAAGGTGAAGACGGTGGCGCAGATGACCGCGATCATCGCGCTGCTGCTGTGGGAGCCGGTGATCCCCGGCGTGTCGACCGCCGCGCTCGGCACGGTGGCGTTGTGGATCGCGGCGATCCTCACGCTCTGGTCGATGTTCCATTACCTGCGCCTGGCCGCGCCGCACTTCGCCGATTCGCCGCGCACGATCGCGCGCACGCCGAACGCGCCGCGCTCGCGCGAGCAGGCGCCGCGCTGAGCGCCTGCGGGTTGACCCCCTCGGGCGAGAGCCGTTAGAATAGACGGCTTTACGAACGCGCCTGCAACGGGACCGCGTTCGCGCGCAGCACCTGTTCCCCGATAGCTCAGTTGGTAGAGCGACGGACTGTTAATCCGCAGGTCCCTGGTTCGAGCCCAGGTCGGGGAGCCAATCCAGCCTCATTTTCAGCGATAGCGCCCGCTAGCTGGGTTCTATTCGATCCGTCACGCTGAATTCAAATGGTCGTTCTTCGCGGAGCGGGCGATGTGCTCCCACACGCGGCGCGAGTCAACGATTGCTCCGCATCCGGCGGGGTCCCGGCCGGCACCGGGCCCCGCGCACATCGATTGACTTACTTCCGCATGGCAGCCAACGCGCTCTGAACTTCGTTGACCGTGGCGTCGCCCACGGTCGCGCTGTACTTGGCAATGACCGGCTTCACTTTTTCGCGCAGCTTCGCCACTTCGGCTGGCGAGAACTGCGTGACCGTCATGCCGTTCTTCCTCAGCAGGTCGAGGTTCGCCGCCACTGCCGAACGCGATGCTTCACGCTGCGTCGCGGTGGCCTCGGTGGCGGAGTCCTGGATGATCTTCTTCTCGGCCGGGCTCAGCGTGTCCCAAACCTTCTTGCTGAAGATCACCGACTGCGGGTTGTATTGGTGGTTGGTCAGCGCGACGTACTTCTGCACCTCCCAGAATTTGTTCGCCGCGATGACCGAGATTGGATTCTCCTGCCCGTCGATCGCCTTGCTTTCCATTGCACCGTAGACCTCGGGGAAGGGCATAGGCGTCGGGTTGGCGCCCAGCGCCTTGACCCAGTCCACATTGATCGGATTGGGAATGACGCGAAGCTTGAGCCCGTCGATGTCTTCCACCTTGTTGAGAGCGCGCTTGCTGTTCGTGATCTGTCGATACCCGAGCTCCCAATAGGCGAGCCCGACGATACCCTTGTCCTCGAGCTGCTTGTGCATTTTCTGTCCGATCGGCCCGTCGACGATCGCATCCGATTCCTTCTCGTTCGCGAACAGGAACGGAAAGTCGAAGATCGCAAGCTCCTTGACGAGGCTCGCGAGGATGCCCGAGTTCATGACCGCCATCTCGACGGTGCCGCCCTGGACAGCCGTCGTCGTCGCCTGGTCGCTTCCGAGAGCGCCATTGAGGAACAGGTTGACCTTCATCTTGCCGCCCGACTTGGCGCTCACCAGGTCGGCGAATTTCTTCATGCCTGCGACCGCCGGATGACCTTCGGGACCGTTGAGGCCGATCTTGATCGTGCGCTCCTTGATGTCCTGCGCCGATACGCCGGCGGCCACCGCCGCAGCAACGAACAAAATTCCGATCTTGAACATACGAAGTTTCATTTGTCGAATCCTCGGAGATTGATCAATAGAACAGCTTCAATGGCCAGGTGATGAGTTGCGGCACGAACACCATCAGGAACATGACGATGAACTCGGCAATCATGAACGGGATGACGCCGCGCGTGACCTCGTCCATGCGCATCCGGCCTACGCCTGCGACGACGTTGAGTACGGTGCCGACCGGCGGCGTCACGAGACCGATCGCGTTGTTCATGATGAACAGCACCCCAAACACGATGGGATCGATGCCGGCGGCCTTGACCAGCGGCATGAACACGGGCGTGAGAATGAGAATGGTGGGCGTCATGTCCATCGCCGTGCCGACAATGATAGTGATCACCATCATCATGAACAGCAGCATCGTGGGATACCCGATCAGCGGCTGCAGCATCGAAACGAGCTCACCTGGCAAGTTGGCGACGGTGATCAGCCACGCGCTGACCATGGCCGCGGCGACGAGGAACATCACCACGGACGTCGTCCTGGCTGCGGACAGGAATACCCGGTAAAGCTGCGCCAGTCGCATTTCGCGATACACGACAGTCGCGACGAAAAGTGCGTAGACCGCGGCCACCACTGCCGCTTCGGTTGGTGTAAAGACGCCCATCTTGAGTCCGACGAGCACGATGAACGGAAGCACCAGCGCCCACGTCGACTCGCGTAACGTTTGCCAGACTTCCCCGGGCGATGCCTTCGGCGGAGGCGTGATCCGCTCTTTTCGCGCGACGACGTACCAGGCGATCGCGATGCTCAATCCCATCAGCAGGCCGGGCACAATGCCGCCGAGGAAGAGCTTCGTTACGGAAACATTCGCGGCCACGCCGAAGATGACGAACCCGATCGAAGGCGGGATGACCGGCGCGATGATGCCCGCTGATGCGATCAGACCTCCCGCACGCGCTCGATCGTGGCCCGCCGCCACCATCATTGGCAGCAGGAGCGCGGCGAGCGCGGCGGTGTCGGCGACCGCCGAGCCCGACAACGCGGCCATCAGGCACGCCGCGACGATCGTTACGTAGCCCAGTCCGCCGCGCCGATGCCCGACCAGCGTGAGCGCGAGATTGACGATGCGCTTCGACAAGCCGCCCACGTTCATGATCTCGCCGGCCAGCATGAAGAACGGTACCGCTAGCAGCGGAAAGCTGTTGGCGCCTTCGAGCAGATTCTGCGCAAGGATCTGCGCATCGAAGTTGCCGAGGTGAATCATCAGCGCAACGCCGCACAACAGCAATGCGTAGGCGATGGGCACGCCCAGCGCCATGGCGCCCAGCAGCGAAAGCAGGAAGACGGCGACAGTCATCGGCCATCCTCCCCGTGCGGAAGATCTTCCGAATCCTGGATAGTCACGAGCTCGTCGTCACGCAATCGGCCGGTAAAGAGCTTGCCGAGCTTGAGCACGTGGAACAGGCCGGCGCCCACCGCGAACACCGCTCCCGTGACATAGAGAATGGCTGCGGACCAGCCGGTGACGGGGGCCTCTACGTCGATGTTGATTCGCGTGAGCGCCACACTGCCCGTGAACACGAGGTAGACCGTATAGAGCATCAAGAGCTCAGCGATCGCGAGGCACACCTTCTTGCCCGTCGGTCCCAGCCGGCCGACGAGGACGTCCGTGCCGAGGTGACTGCCTTCCTTCACGCCAATGATCGCGCCCAGGAACGTCAGCCACACGAAGCCCCAGCGCGATAGCTCTTCCGAGACGACGATGCCGGAGTTGAAGCCATAGCGCAGGACCACGTTGCCGAACACGAGCGCGACCATCACCGCGAGCAAGAGGACCATCAGTCCCTCGATCACGCGGCAGATGCCGTCAATGACGCGGTCCATGCGATCTCCTCCCGCCGGGCCCTATGGGCCGCGGCTCGTTGTTCCAGCGGCTGCCTTTCTGCGGCACCGCCGGGACGCTTCAGTTTTTAGACGAGCGGCACCGTCAGCTGCTCGATCATCGGACGAGTTTGCGGCCGCACGCCGCGCCACCACTCGAACGCTTCGGCAGCCTGCTCAACCAACATACCGACTCCGTCGGCGAGGTGTCGGATACCGGCGTTAGCAGCCAGTCGCAAGAAGGGCGTCAGTCCCTTGCCGTACACGAGCTCGTACGCGAGCGCGTCGTCGCCGAATACGCCGGGAGCAATGGGCGGTAGCTCGCCGCGCAGGCTGGCGGACGTCGCGTTCACCACGATGTCGAACTGCTCGCCTGCGATCTCGCGGTAGCCGGTGACTCGAAGATTCGATCGCGGCCCGACATCGCGCTGCAGCTCCCGCGCTTTCGCGATGTCACGGTTGACGATGCAGAGCATTGCGGGCTTCTGCGCGAGAAAGGACAAAATGGCCCCGCGCGCGGCGCCGCCAGCTCCGAGCATCAGCACACGCCTGCCCGCGAACGGTGCCCCCAGATTGCGCTGGATGTCGTTTACGAGGCCGACGCCGTCGAAGTTGTCGGCATGGATGCGACCGTCCTCGAACTTCAGCGCGTTGGCCGCCCGTGCAAGGCTGGCGCGCTCGCGCCGGTCCGTCGCCATGGCGAATGCCTTCAATTTGAACGGCGCCGTAACGTTCATGCCCTTGCCACCTTGCGCGCGGAATGCCTCGACCGTCGACTCGAACGTTTCGTCCGTCGCTTCGATCGCGACGTATTCCAGCGCCTGTTCCGTCGTCTGGGCGAAGGTGCGGTGGATCAGCGGCGATTTGCTGTGTCCGATGGGATTGCCGATGACGGCGTAGCGGTCGACCATGCTAGTGCCCGCTGGCTGCACCGGGTCGACGCGGGATCATGAGCCGATGCTCGCCCTTCTGCACCACTTCTCCACGCTGGTTGATGAGCTCGGACGGCAGCACGACGATGCCCCATTCCGGCCGGCTTTTCGACGCCCGCATGCTGGCGACTCGGAACTTCACGTGCAGCGTGTCGCCGATCCTGATCGGACCGACGAAGTCCCACGTCCAGCCCAGCGACATTCCGGGCAGGAAACGGTACTCGCTTTGCGTCTTCAGCCCGTCGGCGATGGACAGGCCGAGAAGTCCGTGCGCGACGCGCGTCCCGAACGGCGTCGTCTTCGCGTACTCCTCGTCGACGTGAACCGGCGTGTGATCGCCGGTCAAGTCGGCGTAAGTGTTGATGTGCGATTCCGTGACGGTGAAGGTCGGGCTGATGCATTCGTCCCCTATCTTCGCATCGTCCCAATAACGGTCGGTCGATTGATTCATGGAGTCCTCACCCGGCGCGCGGGTCAATGGCTAGCCCGCGGGCGACGGCGTCGCGCACGAAGAGCGCGACATGCTCGAGATAAGCCTTGGTTATTTCGTTGTCACGCGACCGCCCTGGTCGCAGCCTGGCGAGCGAGGCGCTGCTCGATGCCCTTGATGCACGCGACGAGCGTCTGATTCACGGGCGTTGCAACGCCGCGTCGCGCGCCCCACCGCACGACCGAGCCGTTGATGAAGTCGATCTCCGTGGCGCCGCCTTTCTCGAGGCTTTGCAGCATGGAGGTCTTGAAGTCGGCGGGAAGGCCTTCGGAGGCCTTGGTCCACGCTTCGCGCGGCTCGCGTATCGTGAGCTCGATGCCGTTGGCCTTCGCGACCGCCATCGCCTCCGCGACTGCAGCGATCGCGCACTCCTCGATTTCCTTGACCGCATACAAGTCGCCATAGGTGAGGCTCGTGATCCCGGCCAGCGCGCCAGTGGCGACGTTCACGAGCAGCTTGTCCCACATGCCGCCGTAGATGTTGCCGCTGACGACGACGGGCAGGCCGGCATGCTCGAATTCAGCAGCGATCGCTTTCACGCGCGGCGTGGCCGCACCGTCGAGCTCGCCAATCAGCGTCTCCTTGCCTGTGGTGCCGGCGATGACGCGACCCGGTCCCAGGAACACGCCGCCGACGTAAGTCTTGCCGGCGATGACGCGCTTGGAGCCCACGACGTCCGAGAGGATGTCCTCGTGGCCGAGGCCATTCTGCAGCGACATGACGACAGTGTTCTCGCCGACCACGGATTTGGCGGCGATCATGGCTTCGCGCGTGCTGAACGACTTGACCAGCACGATGACCAGATCGACCACTCCGACCTCGCGCGCGTTCGTCGTGGCGCGCAGGTTAACCACGCGCTCGCCGTCACCGGTGCGCATGTGAAGGCCGTGCGTATTGACGGCGTCGACGTGCGCTTGATACACGTCCACCAGCGTGACATCCGATCCGCCGGCTGCCAGCGTTCCACCGATGGCGGACCCGAGGGCTCCCGCCCCGAGCATGCAAATCTTCATGGAATTCTCCTGCCCATGCGCGATCCTAGGAATGCGACTAAAATTAGTCCATGCAATACGGTAAATTGCCATATTGCAAATGACAATGACGAAAGAACGCGCGACCGACCCCGAGTTGCTGGAGTTTCGGCAGCTTCAGCTGTTCGACGCCCTTTACACCACGCGCAGTGTCACGCGCGCCGCCGAGTCGCTGGCGCAGAGCCAGCCCACGGTCAGCATCGGGCTCGGAAGGCTGCGCGAACAACTTCGCGATCCTTTGTTCGTGCGGACCCCCTCCGGCATGCAGCCCACGCCGCAAGCCGACGCGATGATCGGGCAGGTGCGCGAGATCCTGGAGTCGCTGCGCCGCCTGTCCGCCTTCGAGCCGACATTCGTTGCCGCGAGTGCGCAGCGGCGATTTCGTGTCTGCATGACCGACGCCTCGCACATCACGCTGCTGCCGCAATTGCTCGCGCACGTGAGGGCGGCGGCGCCCAATGTCCGGCTCGATGCCGCGCGGATCGACGGCAATACCGCGCAATCGCTGGAAACGGGTGAAGCGGATATCGCGCTCGGTTACATCCCGTGGCTCGAGTCGGGCATCTACCAGCAGACGCTGTTCCCCCAGGACTGGGTGTGCCTGGTCAACGTACGGCATCCACGCATCGGACGAACGCTCACGTTGGACATCTACAAGAGCGAGGCGCACGTCGAGATCGTGGGCGGCACCGGTGCGCAGGTGCTCGAGACAGCGCTGCACGCGCGACGCGTACGCCGCCGCGTCGCGCTGCAGCTTCCCGGATTTCTCGGTCTCTACGCGATCCTGTCGACGACGGACCTGATCGCGACGCTTCCGCGGCATATCGCGGAGACGCTTGCCAGGCTCGCGCGTCTGAAGGTGTACCCATGTCCGCTCGCCATCCCGATGTTCACGGTCAAGCAGCACTGGCACGCGCGCTATCACCACGACGCAGGCAACCGGTGGCTGCGCAACGCGATCGCGTCGCTGTTCCTGCAGCACACGCCCAGGGGCGCGGGCTGAAGGGCTTACGAAGGCGCGCGAAATTCCTTCAGGATTTCGTCCATGACCCAGGCCGTGCGGGCCGCACTCTCGCCGGTGGACGGTGCGTGGCCGTGACCGTTGAGCTCGTCGACAATGCTCTGGATCAGCGGCTGGTGGACGTGTGGCGGATCCTCGGCCGGAACTTCTTCCACCGAGTCGCCGTGAAAAACCTGGATGGGCACGGGCTTGTAAGTCGAGAACCGGATGCGCCCCTTCGCGCCGACGATCTCGTTGTACTCCTCGTCGACGTCCGCCGCGAAGCACCACGCCCCGCTCGCGTGCACGCCACATTCGAAGCGCAGCGCCGCCGTAACGATGTCCTCCGGCCGGTACGCGCCGGCCTGATTCGCGGCGAACGCCCGCACGCTCGTCACCGGCCCGAACAGGTAGTCGAGGAAGTCCAGGGTATGGCACGCGCCTTCGAAAAAGTACCCGCCGCCGGAAAGAGCGGGGTCGACTCGCCACGGCACGTTGCCGGCAAGCTGTTCGGCTGGCGGCAAGCGCTGGAGGCAGCGCGTCACGACGAGACGCACGACACCGATGGCTCCGGAGTCGATCAACTCGCGTACCTTGAGGAAGCGTGGCAGGGCCCGTCGGTAATATCCGACCCACAAGGGCACGTTGGCCGCGCGGCACGCGTCGATCATGGCGACGCACTGCGCGTGGTTCATCGCCATCGGCTTTTCGACATACACCGCCTTGCCGGCCGCGGCACAACGCAGCGCATAGTCGCGATGCGTATCGGTGAGCGTGGCGATGTAGACCGCGTCGATGTCGTGCGCGCGAATGATCGACTCAGCATCGTCGTGCCAGCGCGGAACGCCGTGCCGATTCGCGTAGTCCGCCGCGAGTGCGCCGTTGCGCCGCATGACGGCGACGAGTTGCGAGTTCCGAGCCTTATAGAAGCCCGGGCCGCTTTTTACCTCGGCGACGTCGCCGCATCCAATCATGCCCCATCGAATGGTTCGCATTCCTACCCTTCCGCATACAAGACGCCGTCGCGAACCATCGCATCGATATCCTGATGCGCGTAGCCGAGTCCCGCGGCTATCTCGCGATTATGCTGTCCGAGCAACGGCGCAGCGACGGATTGCGTGACATCGCAGTCGGAGAAGTGGTAAGGCAGGCTCGGCAGCTTCACCTTGCCGAGCACGGGGTGAGTTTGTTCGAT
>Ga0307411_10001201_pt1 | contig 10256 bp, 15 predicted proteins | sample DK1Ometagenome_2_FD_203712 | JGI IMG/M metagenome (GOLD analysis project Ga0307411, IMG submission 203712) | Maize rhizosphere microbial communities from greenhouse at UC Davis, California, United States - DK15-O-1 | ecosystem: Host-associated > Plants > Roots > Rhizosphere > Soil | place: USA...
GTTGCCCTCCCGGTCCACCACGAGATCGTAAAGATTAATACCCGCCTCAAGCTTCCATTGGCTTAAAAACTTGCCTTCCGCGTCGAACACCTGGATCCGCATCGGCGAGTAATCGGAACTGTAGATCCTACCCTTGCCGTCCACCGCGACGTGGCGGTTATCTTTGAACCGCCCGTCGCCGTTCCCTTCCCCGCCGAACTTCAGTTCCTCGATCAGCGGAGAGGCCTCCATACCTTTGCCGCCCGGTGCGGCCGGCGCAGTCGGTTGATTCGGCGAGGTGAACACAACAGCGTCGTTGCCCCGCCGGGTCGCCGCGAAATATATGATCACGCCCGCGACCCCGATGATCGCGACGAAGAAAAGAACCCCCATCGTCGCCATAAACCCGCCCACCTTCGTTGCCGCCCGCTTTACCGCGACCGGATCGATCTGAAATTCCGGCACGTTCAGCACCTGAACTCGATAGGGGGACACGTCTATGCTTTGTCCACGCTCGATCGCTTCAACGGCATCTTTGGCTTCCTTTAACCCCGTGCCGAACGATTCGCGAAACACTTTGATCGCCTCGACCCTGTTCCCGGCGTGTATTAGCCGCTGGATCTCCGCGATCTTCAGGGCTCGCCCCGTCAATGAAGATAGGTCGGTGAACGACGACCTGCCGTCAGCGTAAAACATCTTATGCGGGGCGATCACGGTGCTGCCGCAATGCTCACATTTCTGCATCACCTCGCCCGTGAAATCGAGCGGGGCGGAACAGGAAGCGCAATTGAACGTTCTGGTCATAAACAGGTAGGACGGCGATATCGAGGTTAATTTGCAGCGCCGCAATTCAGAATTATAAACTTTTCGTTAATAGATCGAATTGTCGGAGATCCACCATGAAAACTATTCTGCTTTGTTCGCTTGCTCTTCTAGTTTTAACAGGCAGCGTCACTGCTCAAAAGGCTGCCGCAGCCGCAGCGAAACCGGGACCGGAAGCTCAGGTGCGGGCCGCGTTCGACCGCCTCAACGAAGGAATCCGCCAGGTTGACGCACCAAAGGTGATGAGCGTTTACGACAACAACGAACGCACGCTTTTCTTCAACAACAACGGTTCAGTAACGCTCGGCTGGAATCAGATGCGCGAGAACCGCCAATCGCTTTACGCGAAAACCAAGAACGTGTCCCTTGAGACCTCCGGCGTCCGTGTCGAGATGCTTGGGGCCCGGTCGGCTTACGTTTCCTACAAATGGAAGCAGTCGCAGGAATTTGACGGAAAACTGGAGACGGCGTCCGGGAGAACCACTCTTATTTTCACAAAGATCGGTAACGACTGGAAGATCGTCCATTCGCACGTCTCGCCGGACAATCCTCCCGCCACGCGCCCGGTTCTCGAATCGGAACGCCAGCGGATCGAACCATGATTTACCTAAATACGCAGAAAAGCCGGGCACTCTTCAAGGCCCGGCTTTTTCAATTTGATTCTACGAAGGTCTATTTACTCGCTCCCGGATAACTGGAACCGAGTTTAGCGTCCTGTCCCTCCGCGAGACTGTTTACCAATTCGTAGTGGAAATAATCGAATTTTGACGCCACTGCCGGCTGCACGCGCTTGTCGTACATCTCGCGTGACCGGTCGATCCCGTCGCGAAGCCGGTCGTATAGATCCCCGGATTCCCGTCCTTCGGTCACCTTCTGTTCGTTGTAAAGTTTGATCTCGGAAACCAGCAGCCGCGCGAATCGCCTTGCATCGTTGTGCAGCCGCCTTTCGTCGTCCGACACCTCGATCGGAAGGTCAACATTGCGGTCGCTCAACCTGCTCTTCTTGGGCTCTGCCGTCGCAACCTCGACGAACGCTTCCGCCACTTGTACATTACCATTCCCGTTCCCATTCATCAGCGCGGGAGCTGCGACGACCGGGATCTCTTCGACCTGCTCCGTTTCGGGTTCGTACGAGGCATCATAAGAATCGCCTGTGCTGAACTCAAAATCCGAAACAGGGTCGGTCTCGGCTTGGGCCAAAGGCTCGACGTGCGAAACTGAATGCTCTTCCGCCGCCTCAACGACAGGCTGAAAAGTTTCAACCTCAGCTGCCTCAACCGCGGGAACGTCCTCTACCGGCTCGCTCGCATGCTGAACTTCGTAGGTAACCTCACCGGTATATTCCGCAACCCCCGGAACGGCTTCATTTACAGGCACGGTAGCCCTTTCCGATTTGTGCTCTATCTCGTACTGTTCGGCCGTTGAAACTTCAGGAAAAGCCGCCACCGATTCACTCAAAGTGGAAACCGATTCCTGCATCGTTGTTTCCGGTTCAGCGGCTTCGTCGGATTGAATTTGGGGTACGGATTCTTGTTGAGCGGACACAGGGGTCGGAACTGACTGCGACGCGGCAAGAAGCTCCACCCGAAGGCTCGCAACGTGAACCAGAGTTTCGAGTGCCTCAACGTTAACGTTTCCGCCGTTTCCGGAATCGGCGTAAAGCACCGCCACTCCGCGGCCGCGAGCGGTTAGCGGAATGGCATGAAGCGCTTCCGGCCGGCCAAAATCGAGAGCATCGAGTAAGTTCCCATCGTCGGGGTGCTGGCCGCTTGCGGCCGAAACCCTTGCCATTCGCTGCACTGCGGACGAGAGAACCGTGTCTGCCGAAGCCGGGAAATGAACGTCTCGGACGCGCCCGTCATCTTCCGGGGCCGCATTGCCGAACATTTTCCACCCGACCAGATGGTCATTTTTAACGATAAAAAACGCTCCGCGAGACGTGTATGACGAAGCCTGTTCGATCAACGCCTGAAGTATCGACGCCTGAGTGTTCTTCGATGATATTGCGCTAATAGCGTCGCGGATCTGGTCAAACCCTTCCTGCGCAGCGGGCGTATCGACGCGAAGCTTTTCGGCCTCACCGAACGCCGTCGCTGCGACCTGCGCGCCGTCATCGCGGGCCAGTCGGAGATGTTCGCTGACCGCCTCGTTGAAAGCCGTGTCGAAGCCTGCTGTTTCCGGTAATTTCGACGAAAGATCGCTGATCGTACGGCTGAGCTCGGTTTGATGCTTCTCAAAATCCGCTTCGAACTTCGTTTGAAAGTCCGCCACCTCCTTTCTTATCCCAGCCAAAACACTTCGTATCTGGCCTTCGAATTCGGTTCGCAGACTTAGCTCAAGTTCTTCGATATTCACAACGATTTCTCCTTAGGGGGCTGTAAGTTGATTGGTTTGAGGCGCTTCGGAAACGGCGGAGCGGAATGGAAGGTGGACTTTACGAGGTTGGATGACTACTCACAGTGCGGCGTCACCAAGAGAGATTATGGCGAACAACGATGTTTAATGTCAAGAATTTAGTTTCGCAGAACGAGATGCGGGGTCAAACAGCAACGACATCGATTTCTGGATCGATCTCTTCTTTTATCATGTTCTCGATGGCCATCAGGGTGCCTGTCAGCGAGCTCGGGCAACTTCCGCATGCTCCTTGGTAACGGATCTGTAGAGTTTTGTTTACAAGGCCCACGATCTCTAGCCATCCGCCGTCGCTTGCCAGATATGGGCGAATGCGATCATCCAGAAGGGCATCGATCTCGCGAACGGTTGGGTCGTCAACGCTCGCGGCAGCCGCTATAGCACCTCCGACAGTAGCCGCGGCCCCGTTCCCGTTCAACGATTTAACGGCTTCCGCCTCGCGGATCGGTACGGCGAGCAGGGGCAAGATCTCATCCCACTCGGCCTCGTCCGTTTTTTCAACGGTGACCATCTTGTCCATGTAAAACACGGAAAGTACATCACCGGCCTCGAAGATCGCCTTCGCAAGAGCGTTTTCGGACGCCGATTCCGCGTTCTGAAAGGAATGGGAAGTTCCTGCCGAAACGGGTTCCTTCAAAATGAATTTCACCGCGTTCGGGTTCGGGGTTTCCTGAATGTCTGCGATCTTCGGCATAAAAAACTACCAATCTGCAAACTTCAATTTTAGCAATCCTTACATTTTTGTCAACATTAGAGGCGACTTCCGAAACGTCCGCAATTCAATCCTCCATCTAAACGTTTTGGATAGCGCCCCACCCGATTCGGGCCTCAGAAACTCTTCTAGCCAGGCTTAATGTGAATTGAAAAAGCGGGCGTGTAAGGCATTACACAGCCTCACTGCCCGCTATCGTAGTGTTCAAATCGCGGAAACGCTAAAGATCAAGAAACTGACCGGCTAATCAGTAATGTGTATATCTTCCTTCTGGTTCACACGACCGGAAAAGAAAACCGCGGCGAGCCCGACAGTCGCGATAAGAAACACGATCGCCCCGACCAACGCAAGCGTATTGTTGCTATTGATATACGAATAGAAGCTAAAGATCGTCACGAGAAGCGAGACGAATGCGAGAAGTCCGTACAGCATTTAATCACCTCCGATCGTTTGAAAAGAATAATTACAAAGCCCTCCGTAAATAATTGATTTGCGGGGCCTCAAACAACGTCGCAGAACGATTCTGTCTGTAAAACTGGCACGAAGAACTGTTTGGAACGCCCTAATATTAAACCCATTCGGAACTAAAAGGCAAGCAAGTCCCAAACCGGCCACACGCGCTGGCGGGACGATTGTTCAACTCATTTCGCCGTCCGGGCGGCCAATATACGCGGAATTCCTTGAAGGTCAGGGAGGAATTCGACATTCGACCACTCGGTCTCGCAGAACATTTCCAGCACCGAACGGGATTGACCAAAGCCGATCTCAATCAATAGATATCCGCCCTTAACGAGACGTTCGCGGGCTCCGGCAACGATCCGCCCAACTACGGTTAAGCCAGTAGCCCCGTCGGTGAGGGCCAAATGTGGCTCATGATCCCGCACTTCAGGCTGGAGACCCGCGATTTCGTCCTGAGGAACGTATGGCGGATTAGAAATGATCAGATCAAAACACTCTGGGCCGATCTCTGAATAGACGTCCGAGTAGGTTAGTTCGAGACGTCCGTCGACGTGGTGCATTGCAGCATTCTGCGATGCGACCTTAATCGACGGTTCCGAAACATCAGCCGCCATCGACGACACTTTTGGGCAGTTTTTCAGTATCGCGACGGAAATACAGCCGGAACCGACGCCGATCTCCAGAATTCTGCCTCCTTGAAGTACTTCGAGAATTTCTATGGCCTTTTCGACCAGGATCTCGGTCTCCGGGCGGGGTATTAGCACGTCGGGCGTGACGAGAAAATCCAGGCCATAAAATTCCTGCCTGCCGACGATATATTGAAACGGTTCGCGAGACGCCCTACGTTCAACTGCCGACTTGTACTCCTCGGCCTGTTGTTCGTTCAGCTGGTATTCTGGGTGTGCGATCAGGAAAGCTCTATCGCGGGCGATTGCGAACTGCATCAGCGATGCGGCTTCGCGTCCGGACTCGGGAATACCAGCATCGCGGAGCGCGAGCTCGGCATCCTCCATGAACTTGGCCAGGTTCGACATATCACGGCTTCAACGCGCGGGTGGCGATGAAGGCGGGCATGTGCCTGTCTATCGGCCGGTTCGGGTCGTTCCAATAATCTTCAAATATCCCGACGATGTGGAACCCGGCATTAGTCTGCCCGCCGATTTGTTCTTCGAGAGTGTGGCTGAATTCTAACGGTTGGCCACGCTCCAGGACCATTTGCAATTCATCCGGCTCAAGCGAACCCTGATCGGTGTAAGGAAGCGAAAACCTCACTTCCAACTCGCCCGTTCGTTCCTCTTCCAGCCAGTCGAAAATGAAGAGTTCGGGCTTTGTGAAACCCGTAAGTAGGCCGCCGCCGGGACGAAGCACACGAAAACACTCATTCCAAATCGGCTGCAGCTCGGGCATGAAGCAATTCGAACACGGATGAAATATCAGATCGAACGACTCGTTCGCAAATCTCGACAGATCGGCGGAATTGCCCTTCTCCAACCTGATCTTCAAGCCTTCCCTTTCCGCGACCAAACGGTCGGATTCGAGCTGTTTGACCGAATTATCGAATGACGTTACGTTCGCCCCCGCCGCTGCAAGCACTGGTGCCTGTTGCCCTCCGCCCGATGCAAGACACAAGATGTCTCTGCCCTGCAGATCGCCAAACCAATCTCGCGGAACCGATTTCGACGGGGTGAGCACAACCGACCACTTGCCGGCTCTCGCTCGGCTTATCTCCTCGGTGCTTACAGGTATCGTCCATTTGTCCCCCCTTCCGACGAGGGCGTCCCATGCATTACTGTTGTACTCGACGGTGTCCTTCATGATATCAGTTCAGGTTTCGGAAATGGCGATGCCTCGCCGAATAGATATTTTTACAATCGAGATCGTCCGCCTTTATCCTAATTACTTCCACTTAGCAATTAGCCGCATCGATCTCTACTTGAACAGATAACTAATGATTCCTTCCTCTTTTGCCCTCCAGAGATGTTCCGCCATTTCCGGACTTCTGTGGCCGCCGACCAGATACGCGGCCAGGATCCTCAGCCTATTGATATGACTCGATAGCATAATCTGCCTTATTTATTATCAGATTCAGGCGTTGTCCGGCGAGGTTGCCGCCGGTTGTTCCGATCGCGGTGTGATCTCGCCAAAAAAAACTTCCAACATCTCAGCAAGTCGCCGGATCTCAGCGCGAATAATCTCGACGTTTTCGCGCGCACCGGACGAGAGCGATTCGTCCTCGGCCAGCAGCTCCGCGAAACCCGATATACTCGTCATAGGCGTCCGCACATCGTGTGCGATATTGCGGATCATCCCGCGTTGCCGTTCATTCCAATCGACTTTGTCATCCATAAATATGCATCCCGCGCTAGGAGTATCACCGATTTAGGCAAGGCGGTACAAATCGGATGAGCAAGCCCTTCCTCGCCAATGTCTTCTTCCATTCAATCTGGGATCTACCCTTGTCGCATTCTGGACGCCTCAGGAGGATCAACTAAATGATAAGGACATTTGCTCTTGTTTTCGGAATCATTTACTTGTTGATTGGCATTCTCGGCTTTATACCGGGGCTCAATCAGCACCACGCGGATCTGCCGAATATTTCCGTCGATTCATTCTACGGGCGGCTGATGGGTCTGTTCCCCGTGAACATTCTTCACAATATCGTGCACATTGCGATCGGGGCTTGGGGTATCCTCAGTTCAAGGTCGGTCCCCGGCTCGCGGCTTTACGGCAAAGCGCTCGCGATCCTTTACGGCCTGTTGGCAATTATGGGTCTTGTCCCGGGGCTCAACACCGTGTTCGGACTTGTGCCGATCTTCGGGCATGACGTATGGCTTCACGCCGGCTCCGCTCTGATCGCAGCGTATTTCGGATGGATCGCCCGCGAAGGCGATGGAGCACCGCGCGAGTCGGCTCTTTGATATAGATTCAAAAAGAAAGAGGGCCCGGCCGGCCCTCTCATTCGACACATTCCGATCTGGTGACGGAATCAGCTGTTACCTCGCGCTTTCGCCCCGCCGTGCACCTCGCCGCGCCAAGCGCCGGTTTCCGCGCCGCGCCCTTCGATGAACTCCTTGAATCTTTCAAGGTCGCCCTCGACGCGCGAATCGACGAATCCTAATGCGCTCCCCACGCTCTCGAAGAACCCGTCGGGTTCGTATTCAAGCCGTAGCGTTATACGGGTTTGGTCCCCCCCGTCCGGACTAAACATTACTGTGCCGGCGTTGTAGGCGCCGGTCGTGCTTCGCCAGGCGATCTGGCTGTCTGGGGTCTGTTCGGTGATCCGGGCTTGCCACTCTACGTCTTTGCCGCCGATGTTGGCCTTCCAGAATAGATTAGTGTCCCCTTCCTGCCTCACTTGCTCGACCCCTTCCATGAACTGCGGAAACTCTTCGAACTGTGTCCATTGGTTGTATGCCGTGTTGACGGGAACGTCAACGACTATTGATTTTTCTACGGTATTCATACTGCTCTTCCCCTTATCGGTTAGATCTAATTTCGTAAACAGCCGCGTCTGCGTAAGAACGCAGAACCACATTAGGTGGGCACAAATCGAACTTGGGTGGAATCTTCATTAAATCCCACCTCGAGTCCTAAGCGCAAGGTTTTTTAGAAAAACTTAGCGTGGGTCTGCGACCGGGCCGAGACCGCTGCCTTTTGCCGTTTCTTTGCAAAAGCTACATAATATTGGTTTGCCTCACTATTTCTGATGAAATTCGTATCGGACATTAGGCTGCTTTTGCTGGGTTTATGGCTCGGGGCGGCCTTGTTTTTCATTGGGGTCGCCCAAGCCGCTTTTTCGGTGCTGTCGCAGCGTGAGTTAGCCGGGGCAATAGTGAATCGAACGCTCTCAATATTGAATTTTAGCGGCATGGCGATCGCGGTTTTGGTGCTGTTGTTATCGGTCATCGTCGCGAAGGGGTCAAACAAATTTCTATTGTGGGCGGATCGGGTTCTGATCGTTTTCGTGGCAGTGTCGTGTGCCGTGGGACAGTTTGTGATCGGATTATGGCTCGCGGCGATTAGAGCTCAGATGGGCGGAAAGCCGATCGACGAATTTGCGGCCGACGATCCGCTTAGAATTCAGTTCAACTTGCTCCACGAATATTCTGTTTGGGTGCTGGCGGCGGGTATGATCACCGGGCTGATCGCGTTTTTCGTTATCGCGAACCGACGTGCTGCCGCCCCGAAACCAGCTTCTGTTGAGCCCTACAATTTTGATAAAGAATTTAAGATCTAAATATGGAACTGATCGAGAAACAGTCCGAATTTGTCGGCCGCTTTACGCATTGGAACGGTGACGAGACGCTTGCCGGCTACCCCTTCGTCGAGAACGTGCACTCTCCGTTCACGCCCGTCAAACGGGCCCTGCCGATGATGAACCTCGGCTTGATCTCCTCCGCCGGATCCTACATCGACGGTATGCAGCCGTTCGATCTTGAATCGAAGGGCGGCGATCCTGATTTTCGCGAGATCCCGATCGAGGTGGAAGCTGAAGATCTTCGCTACGCGGCGAAGGGCTACGACACCAAGGCAGTTCTCGAAGACCGTAATTCGCAGATCCCGATCGACCGCCTTCGCGAATACGAAGGCAACGCCGTGATCGGCCACCTCAACGATTGCTGGTGGAGCCTGAGCCCCTGGATCCCAAACGCCGCGATGGTCGCGGGCGAGATCGCACCGAAGTTGGCTGAAAGATTAAAACGTTACCAAGTGCAGGCCGCGATGCTTGTTCCGGCTTCTCCGCTCTGCCACCAGACGCTGGGCATCGTTGCTCGCGGCTTGGAATACCACGGCATTCCGTCGATCGTAATATCCGTTGACCCGGCCGCGACCGACCGCGTCCGTCCGCCGCGTACCGCTTATTATCGGGGCGAATTCGGCTCCGTCGCCGGCCAACCCAATTGGAAAAATCACCAACTCCGTATCCTTGACGAAACCCTCCGCTGGATCGAAACCTTTGACCAGCCAGGTTCCCGTCGATTGGTCGTGGAACTGGAAACTCAGGTCGAGGCCGCACGCGGTGAAAGATAATGCCCTAGCGCGCGCGCGCAAGGGCGTAACGGTCAAAGTAGACGTTACACCCTCCCTAATGGTCGGGCTTCTGCAAACAATTAAGCTACGCGCCAAGCTGCCAATGCTTGATCGCATCCAGCGGATAAACAAGCATCACAATATTTATCAATAAGCTGTCGCGGATCCATAGAATAAGAAAGAGTTCGACGGTCACAAAGAGTGCAAGCGACTTCCACATTCCCAACCGGACCGCTGCCCAAAACCCCAGCGAACACGCCGCAACATCGCCGACCGAATTGACTACAGAATCTCCGAAATAGTCAAAAGATGCTGTGTTCTGCCGGTATTTTTCGATGATGAAGTTGCTATTCTCGAGCAGTTCCCAGCACGCTTCCAACACGACCGCAGCAACGAAACGCCATTCGACGGCGAACTTCGTCATCACCAATCCGGTGATCCAAAAAAATCCGACACCGTGGAGAACGTGAGTGAGAAAATACGGATCCAATAGGTGCTGCGAGGTATGGCTGCTGCCCCAGGCCTGGTTTATATATATCGCCCAATCGCCCTGCTTGCACCACCATATCCGGCCCTGAAGCCAAAGCACAACGGCCATAGCGGCCGTGATTGAAACGGCAATTAGCGCGGGCCGAAAATACTTCGAACCTGTGGGATTTGAAACCATCTGTATTCAAGTTTAGGGAGCCAGATGCTACCGGCTTTTTCTCTCTTCCTTACGCCCCTTCGCGTCTTTGCGGGAAACACTCTTTAGCTCTGATCACCCAGTGACCCACGCCGCAAAGCTCAGCCACGATTGAGACGACATCAGCGGCAGCCTCACCCACATCGCGCCGATCAT
>Ga0307411_10001202_pt1 | contig 10254 bp, 7 predicted proteins | sample DK1Ometagenome_2_FD_203712 | JGI IMG/M metagenome (GOLD analysis project Ga0307411, IMG submission 203712) | Maize rhizosphere microbial communities from greenhouse at UC Davis, California, United States - DK15-O-1 | ecosystem: Host-associated > Plants > Roots > Rhizosphere > Soil | place: USA...
AGACCTGCGGGTCCGCCGCCGACGATGATCACGTCCAGCACGCTCGCCGCGGTGCAAAGGGGTGGCCACGGCTGTGTCGCACCCGCACACCTGTCCCGGGCCGGACCATTACGGATCCGTGATCAACTCGGCTCGAGATAAATTACTGAAAACACAGGACTTGTAGTGCTGAACCGGGCTCCTCTCGCTGTGCCGATCCAGGACATGTGCTGCAAATCGGAACACAGGCGCTAAGTGCCTGTTCGTCAATGGCTTGCGGTCGATTGCAGAGTCAAGAGGCAGGCCGAATGTGCCACTTCGGTCCGGATTTGCACAACGTGCGGATTCGTAACGGATGTCCGCTCCAGTCCTATAAAGCGCGCCAGCCGAGCAGGTTACAAGTCCGCGCCGAGAGCTGAGCAGTACTGGCCGTCGTATTGCTCCGCTTCGGCCCGTCATGTTGTTGCGCGTCGTCCGCTCCCTCTCCCTCGCTGCGGTGGCCCTGGGTCTCCTGGCAGCGGCGCCTGTTTCGGCTGCTCCCGCCCCGAAACTCGATAAAGCGCTGCGCCAGGTCGACGCCGGGGCGCCGCAGCGCGTCATCGTGCGCGTCACCGCCGGCAAGCGGGCGCAGGTGCGCGAGGCGCTCAAGGCGGCCGGCCTGGTCATCGCGGAGCACCCGTCGATCGATGCGTTCACCGTGGAGCTCACGCCGGCTGACTACCGCAAGCTGGCGGCGCGCGAGGACATCGAGTCCGTCGGTCTCGACGCCGAGGTCACGTCAACGGCCACGCCGAAGGACAGCAAGGCGCCCGGCGTCATGCTGCTCCGCACCAGCATCCTGCGCGAGTCGCTCGGCCTCACGCCGCTGTCAGCTCGCGGCCGCGGCGTCGTCGTCGCGGTGATCGACTCGGGCATCGCGCCGCTGGCGTCCTTCGAGGGGCGCATCGACGCGTTCTACGACTTCACTGCCGGCGCCTTCCGCCGCACCACGCCGCGCGACGACTACGGCCACGGCACGCATGTCGCCGGCCTGATCGGCGCACAGCAGCTCGCCAACGACTTCCAGTACGAGGGCGTCGCGCCGGAGGTGCACTTCGTCGGCGTGAAGGTGCTCGACAAGGCGGGCAAGGGCCGCACGAGCGACGTCATCCGCGCCATCGAATTCGTCACGGCCAACCGCGCGCTCTTCGGCGTGCAGGTCGTCAACCTCTCGCTCGGTCATCCGATTCTCTCGCGCGCCGAGGACGACCCGCTCGTCCAGGCGGTCGAGCGCGCGGTGCGCGCCGGCCTCATCGTGGTGGTGTCCGCCGGCAACTTCGGCGCGAACCCCGAGACCGACGAGATCGGCTACGCAGGCATCACCTCCCCCGGCAATGCGCCCTCGGCGATCACGATCGGTGCAGTCGACACGAAGCAGACGGCGACGCGCGACGACGATGAAGTGACGCGCTACAGCTCGCGCGGCCCGACGTGGTACGACGCACTCGCGAAGCCAGACGTCGTCGCTCCCGGACACGGCCTCGTCTCGGCGACCGACGTCGCCAGCTACCTGTATTTGCGATACCCGACTCTCCGCAAGAAGGGGACCGGCAACCGCAACTACCTCTCGCTCAGCGGCACCAGCATGGCCACGGGCGTGGCGTCGGGGGTCGTCGCGACGATCCTCGAGGCGAATCGCCAGTCGCATCCGGCGGCGCCGCGGCTGACGGCGAACGCGGTGAAGGCGCTGCTGCAGTACACCGCGACCAGCGTGAACGGCACCGGCGTGCTGACGGATGCCGATGCGCTCACGCAGGGCACCGGCGAGCTGAACGCGGACGGCGCGATTCGCCTGGCGGCGCTGCTCGACCCCGCGGCCGCGCCGAACACCACGTGGCTGAACCTTCGCCACCCGCTGGCGCTGCCCTACTCGGTGATCGCGGGCGGCGTCGAGCCGTGGGCGGCGCGGATCTTCTGGGGCGCGAACATCCTGTGGGGCGAATCGATTGCCGTGAACACCATGGCCTGGAGCGACAACATCGTCTGGGGCATGGACGACAACATCGTCTGGGGCATGGGCGTCAGCTGGGGCGACAACATCGTCTGGAGCCAGGCGCGCAACATCGTGTGGGGCGAGAACATCGTCTGGGGTGAGGGGCTCCTCTCCTCACTCCTGGGCGACAACATCGTCTGGAGCAATGTCGTCGCGGCGGACAACATCGTCTGGGGCGAACTGAACCAGGACAACATCGTCTGGGGGATGGACGACAACATCGTGTGGGGGATGGACGATGTCACGGCCCTCACATTCAAGGGAGGGCTCCGCTAGTGGAGTTCGCCCTGGGGTCGGCGTATTGGGGCACAGGCGCCTTTATCGAAGGAGCACGTGAGGTGGTGGACTTTGCTATCGACACAGTCGGCGTGCATCGCCTCGACGCACGAGCGGCGGTGCAGAACGGGCGGGGAAACGGCGTCCTGCCGAAGATCGGGGCCGCGCAGGAAGGGGTCCTGCGCCGCTCGTTGAGAAACGGGCAGTACCACGACCAGGCGCTCTGGTCGATTCTCGATTCGGAGTGGCGTCAGGCCAAGGCGGTCTGGGGTCCCAAGGTGCATTGATGATTCGTCATACCAACCAACTCGCTGCCCGTACGCGGCGCATGCTGGTGCTCGGAGCTGCGCTCCTGGCACTGACGGCGCCGACATACGCGCAGAAGGGCAAGCCGACCCGACCTCGGGTTGACCGGGCCGTCGAGGATGCGCTGCGCAATGGCAGCGACATCCCGGTGCTCGTCCGGTACAAGACCGAGGCGGCCGGCGAGCGCCTGAAGAAGCAGAAGGCGGGCAAGCGTCAGCTGCGGCGCCAGCTGAAGTCGCAGCGCCTCCTCAGCCTCAAGGTGAACAACCGGGCGCTGCGCGAACTGCTCGAGGACGAAGCCGGCGACGTCGAAGGGGTGTCCTACGACGCGCCGGTGTCGGGCAGCCTCCTCGGCCTGCTGGCCCCGCCTCCGCCTCCGCCTGCCACGTCGATTGACGGCAGCGGCAGCAAGGTCGCCCGCAGCCGTTACGACGTGAATGGCGCCGGCGTGACGGTGGCGATCATCGACTCGGGCGTCAAGCCGCACACCGACCTCCCGGCGACGCGAATCAAGGCGTTCGTCGACTTCGTCAACGGCCGCACGACGCCCTATGACGATTACGGCCATGGCACGCACGTCGCCGGCATCGTTGCCGGCAGCGGCGCGGCGTCGAGCGGCAAGTACATGGGTGCGGCGCCGGGCGCATCGATCGTCGCCCTGAAGGTGCTCGACGCGAACGGCGGCGGCAGCACGAGCACGGTCCTCGCCGCGCTCGAATGGGTGCTTGCCAATCACGCACAGTACGGGATCCGCGTCGTCAATCTGTCGCTCGGCCACCCGATTTACGAATCGGCCGCAACCGACCCGATGGTGCAGCTGGTCGATCAGCTGTCGCAGCGCGGCATTGTCGTCGCCGTGTCGGCGGGCAACTCGGGACGTAACGCGCTCGGCCAGACCGTCTACGGCAGCATTACGTCGCCGGGGAACGCGCAGGGCGCGATCACCGTCGGTGCGGCGGACACGGCGCTGACCGACCGGCGCAGCGACGACACGATCGCGTCGTTCAGCTCGCGCGGTCCGACGCGTATCGATCACTTCGTCAAGCCTGATGTCCTGGCGCCCGGCTACCGGATTGCGTCCCTCCTGGCCTCGGGCAGCACGCTGGCAAACAAGTATCCGAACATGCAGATTGGTTCGGACTACTTCCGGCTGAATGGCACCAGCATGGCGGCGCCGGTCGCCGCCGGCACCGCGGCGCTGCTCCTGCAGGCCAATCCCGGTCTCTCGGCCAACACGGTGAAGGCGATCCTGCAGTTCACGGCGCAGCGCGTCCCCGCGCTCGACGTGATGACGCAGGGCGCGGGCGAGCTCAACGTCGCCGGCGCGGTGCGCTTCGCCAGGATGGTCAAGACCGATCAGGCGTATGGCCAGCGCTGGGTGATGGGCTCGCGCAAGCCGGTCGCGGCCGACCTGCTCTTCGGCGAGACCGCGTACTGGGGCCGCGCGCTCGTATTCGGCAACACGCTCAAGGGCGGCACCAACTCGCTCTACGTCCACCTGGCGCAGTGGGACAACGTTGTCTGGGGCATGTTCGACAACGTCGTGTGGTCGATGGACGACAACATCGTCTGGGGCATGCTCGACAACATCGTGTGGTCGATGGACGACAACATCGTCTGGGGCATGAACGACGACAACATCGTCTGGGGCTTCGACGATTCGGTCACGAGCAACCTGTTCGACAACATCGTGTGGTCGATGGACGACAACATCGTGTGGGCCATGGATGATTCGGTCCAGGCGCTGAGCGAGCAGATTCTCGGCCTGAGCTTCGACGACGGCAATGTCGTGTTCGGCGAATCGTTCCTCGAGGCGGACACCATCGACGGCCTGTCGATCCTGATCGAAGGGGAGGTGCGGTAATGGAAAAGATGCCGTACACCGCCGAAATGGATCAGGCCCTGGCCACGTTGAACCAGACCGTCGAGACGACGTCGGTCGTCACGTCGGACTGGAAAACCGGCCTCCCGGTTCTGACGGGCAGCCGGGTGACGCTGCGCGAGCTGCGCGTGTCGGACGCGCAGTCGCTCTTCACGATGCTCACGACCGAAGAGGTGTCGCGGTTCATCTCGCCGCCGCCGACGACGGTCGAAGGCTTCGAGCGCTTCATCATGTGGGCGAACCGCGAGCGCGCGGCGGGTAATTACGTGTGCTTCGCGATCGTGCCGCAGGGCATGGACACGGCCGTCGGTCTCTTCCAGGTGCGCCAGCTCGAACCGGGCTGGGGCACGGCGGAATGGGGCTTCGCGCTCGGGTCCGCGTTCTGGGGCACGGGCCTCTACACCGAAGGCGCGGAACTGGTGCTCCGGTTCGTCTTCGAGACGGTCGGCGTGCATCGGCTCGAGGCGCGCGCGGCCGTGCAGAACGCCCGCGGCAACGCGGCGCTGCGGAAACTCGGTGCGGTGCAGGAGGGCATCCTGCGCCGGTCGTTCCTCCGCAACGGTCAGTACATGGATCAGGCCCTCTGGTCGATCCTCGCCGAGGACTGGCGCGCGATGCTGGTCCCGGCCACTCCGGCTATCCACTAGGCGGCGGCGTACTTCCTCTCTCTCACCCGGCAGGGCGGCGGCCCTGCCGGGACTTTTTCCCCCAACCTCGCGCCTCGTTCCCCAGCCGTCCACGGTGTTCCGTTCGCACAACGGTGTTCCGAACTGGCACTTTTCAGCTAAGCCAATCTGATCCAGCGAGTTACGAGAGAAGTCTGCCCTCTCGTGTTCAGTTGTGTCCGATGTCGACACGCTTCGACGCGGGACTGCACAGGGCGTCCTCGGCCGCGGCTTCAATCGCCAACCTGCTCTCATTCAAGCAGTTACCCGATTAGGACGCTTATGGCTGGGCCGGTATCCGTATTGCTGACTCATGGTGCGTCATGAAACTAAACCCGTCAGGCTCTCTCGCGCGCCTCGCGCGCGGTCTGTTGCTCGGAGCCGTGTTCCTGGCGTTCGGAACGCCGGCGCACGCGCAGAACGGAAAGATCGATGAGGTCATCCAGCAGGCAATCAAGGAGGGCCGCAACGATTTCGACGTCATCGTCCGCTACAAGTCGCTGAAAGCTCACGACCGCGGCAAGCAGCGGCTCGGCAAGCTGAAGGCGGAAATCAGGCGAGAGGTGCGTGCGCTGCGCTCAATCGGCGCGAAGTTGAACCGCGTCCAGCTCTATGACGTGCTGAACGACGCGGAGCTCGATCACCTGTCGTACGATGCGCCCGTTCAGGGCACCGACCTCCTGGGGTCGCTCACGACGTCGCTGACCGACGCCGGCGTGTCCGTGGATGGCAGCGGCGCACGCGTGGCGCGCGACCGCTACAAGGTCAACGGCACGGGCGTCACCGTTGCGGTCATCGACTCGGGCGTGCAGCCGAGCGCGGACCTGCCGGCCACCCGCATCAAGGCCTTCGTGGACTTCGTGAACGGCTACAGCGCCGCTTACGACGACTACGGCCACGGCACGCACGTAGCCGGCATCATCGCCGGCAACGGCGCGAAGTCGTACGGCAAGTTCACGGGCGTCGCGCCTGGCGCGAACATCGTCGGGCTGAAGGTGCTCGACTCACGCGGCGGCGGCACGACGAGCAACGTCATCGCCGCGCTCGACTGGGTGCGTGAGAACTACCTCGCCTACAACATCCGCATCGTGAACCTCTCGGTCGGCCATCCCATCTTCGAGAAGGCCGAGTACGACCCGCTCGTGCAGGCGGTCGAGGAGCTCACGCGGCGTGGCCTGGTGGTCACGGTGGCGGCCGGCAACATGGGCAAGGTCAAGTCGACCGGCCAGATCGTCTACCAGAGCGTCACCTCGCCGGGCAACGCGCCGGGTGCGTTGACGGTTGGCGCGACGAACACGAAGGGCACGCTCGAGCGCAGCGACGACGTCGTCGCGGACTTCAGCGGCCGCGGGCCGACGCGCCTCGACAAGACGATCAAGCCGGATGTGGTCGCTCCCGGTTACGCCATCGCGGCCTACGTGCCGGGATACGCGTATATGCCGCTCGCGTATCCGCAGCTGATGCTCGCCGGCGGCTACATGCGCCTGAACGGCACCAGCATGGCGACGCCGCTCGTCGCCGGCATCGCCGCGCTCATGCTGCAGGCGAACCCGGGCCTCTCGTCGCACACGGTCAAAGGCATCATGCAGTACACGTCGCAGCGCCTCGAGGGCTTCGATGTGGTGACGCAGGGCGCCGGTGAAGTCAACGCTGCCGGCGCGGTTCGCCTCGCGGCGTTGATCAATCCCTCGGCGCCGCTCGGGACCAAGTGGGTGAAGTCGGCACAGCCGCCCACCCGCGGCGACCTCCTGTTCAACCAGGTCGCACACTGGGGCCGCGCCACGATCTGGCAGGACCAGGTGCACACCGGCGTCGAGATCTTCGTCCGCGCCACGCAGTGGGACGACAACATCGTCTGGGGCATGCTCGCCGAGAACATCGTCTGGGGAATGGACGACAACATCGTCTGGGGCATGACCGACAACGTGACCGCGATGCTCGCCAGCGACAACATCGTCTGGGGCATGACCGACGACAACATCGTGTGGGGCATGTCCGACGACAACATCGTCTGGGGCATGATGGACAACATTGTCTGGGGCATGGACGAGAACATCGTCTGGGGCATGAACGACGACGTTGTCTGCGCGATGTCCGATGACAACGTGATCTGGGGCATGTCCGACGACAACATCATCTGGGGCATGTCGGACGACAACGTTCTCTGGGGCATGAGCGATATGGTCGGCGACGATACGCCGCCGCGCGAGGTCACGTTCCAGGACATGTATAACGCCTACATCGCGGGGGTGCGGTAATGGAAAAGATGCCATACACCGCCGAGATGGATCGGGCGCTTGCCACCCTCGAACACCAGCCGGCCGCGGCGACCTCGGTCGTCACGTCGGACTGGAAGACCGGCCTCCCGGTTCTGACCGGTAGCCGGGTGACGCTCCGCGAGCTGCGCGTGTCGGATGCGCCGGCGCTCTTCGCGATGCTCACGACTGCGGAAGTGTCGCGGTTCATCTCGCCGCCGCCGACGACGGTCGAGGGCTTCGAGCGGTTCATCATGTGGGCGAACCGCGAGCGCGCGGCCGGCAACTACGCGTGCTTCGCCATCGTGCCGCACGGGATGGACACGGCCGTCGGCCTGTTCCAGATTCGCCAGCTGGAGCCGGGCTGGGGAACGGCCGAATGGGGCTTCGCATTGGGCTCCGCCTTCTGGGGGACCGGGCTTTACTCCGAAGGCGCCGACCTGGTGCTGCGCTTCATCTTCGAGACCATCGGCGTGCACCGCCTCGAGGCGCGCGCCGCCGTGCAGAACGGCCGCGGCAACGCGGCGCTGCGGAAGCTCGGCGCGGTGCAGGAAGGGATTCTGCGCCGCTCCTTCCTCCGCAACGGACAGTACATGGACCAGGCGCTCTGGTCGATTCTCGTCGAGGACTGGCGGGCCACCCGCGAGTCCTCGCACCCGACGATTCACTAGACAGGCGCGCACAACTCCTCTCTCCTTGCCCGGTGGGACGGCGGTCCCACTGGGCTTTTTTCATTCTTGATTGTTGATTCTTGATTGCGCTTCGCGCTGTCCACCGTTTTCCTCCAATCCAAGGATCTAGAATCTAGAATCAAGAATTGATTGCAGGTTTCAGACTTCGATTTCGACCTTCCTGAGGAGCTGATCGCGCAGGAGCCGCCGGCAGAGCGCGGACGATCGCGGCTGCTCGTGCTCTCGCGGAGCACCGGCGGCATCACGCACGCGACCTTCGACCGCCTCGGTGAGTTCCTGCGCGCCGGCGACCTGCTCGTGGTCAACAACACGCGCGTATTTCCCGCCCGGCTCCTCGGCCATCGTGTGCCGAGCGGCGGCGCCGTCGAATGCCTGCTGCTGCGCGAGCTTCCGGGCCCCGAGTCGCACTGGGAGGCATTGATGCACCCGGGGCAGAAGCTGAAGCCGGGTGCGCAGGTGCGCTTCGAACGCGGCGGCATCGAGCTGCGCGGCGAAATCCTCGACCGGCATTTCTACGGCCGACGCACGATCAGGTTGTGGGCGCCGGATTCCCGCAGCGTTGCGGATGCGATCGACGCCATCGGGCACATACCGCTGCCTCCGTACATTCATCGCGACGACCGCCCAGAGGATCACGAGCGCTACCAGACGGTCTACGCGCGCAGCCGCGGCTCGGTTGCGGCGCCAACCGCGGGACTCCACTTCACCGATGAGACCTTCGCGGATCTCGATCGCCGCGGCATCGAGCGAGCGGAGATCACGCTGCACGTCGGTTACGGCACGTTCAAGCCGGTCCGCACCGATCGTGTCGAGGACCATGTCGTCGATCCCGAGGTGTTCACGGTGGGCGACGCGGCAACCGCGGCGATCACTCGCGCGCTGCGCGAGCGCCGCCGCGTCATCGCGATCGGCACGACGACGGTGCGGACGCTCGAGTCGCTCAACGTCGATGCCGAAGGCGTGCTGCACCCGGCCAGCGGCCAGACGGCGCTTTTCATCTATCCGGGTCGGGAGTTCCGGATCGTGTCGGGCATGGTGACGAACTTCCACCTGCCGAAGTCATCGCTGCTGATGCTCGTCGCCGCGCTCGCCGGGCGTGAGCGCGTGCTGCACGCCTATCGCGAAGCGGTGGCGAATCGGTATCGGTTCTACAGCTACGGGGATGCGATGCTTATCCTGTAGGCGGCAAGTCAGGGATCAGGGATCAGGGATCAAGGAATCAGGATTGCGGCGGCCAGCAGCGGGATCAGAATTTCATGATGTCCCACGAGCGAGTAGCCGTGGCCCGATGTGCCGGCGACCGGCCGCGTGACGACGTTCACCTGTGGACGGTACATGCGGAGGAAATCGATGTTCACCGTCGTGAGGTGGTCGAGCGCGATGCCCTGGTTGCGTGCGAGGGCGATGGCTTTCAGGAACACTTCCGGCAGCACGACGGCGGAGCCGCAGTTGACATACACGCCGTGCTCGAGCCGTCCGACGACCGAAGCGAAGTAGCGGAAGTCGCGCAGGCTCGCGTCGCCGATTGCCGCGCCGGATGCGCGCGGGTGCATGTGGATGATGTCCGAGCCGAGGGCGACGTGCACCGTCAGCGGAATCGAGAGCTCGTGCGCAGCCGCCGCGATGCTGAGCGCGCGATGCGGCGGGTTCAGGTGAGCGACGGTTGCCGCCACGGTTTCGCCCAGGCCGCGTCCGCCGGCCGCGGCTTCGGCAATGGCATCGTTCAGCATGCGCCCGGTCTCTTCGGCCATGCCGAACTGGCCGGGGCCGAGCGCTTCGTCGACGTCTTCCGACGTGGCGCCCGCGAGCGCCATCTCGAAATCGTGGATGATGCCGGCGCCGTTCATCGCGAGTGCCGAAACGTAGCCACGCTGCATGAGGTCGATGACGACGGGTGAGAGCCCCGTCTTGATCACGTGCGCGCCGAGGCCCCACACGATGCCCGCCTCACGCTGCCGCGCTTCGCGTATCGCGGCCGCAACCGACGCGAGATCTCGCGCTCCCAGAATGCGCGGAAGCGACTGGAACCACTCCGCAAAACTCCCGCCCGGCTGGTGCGGCCGGGCGAAGTCCTCCGCGCGGACCTTGCTCCTGCGCGACGCGAGCGGGTAGGTGCGGACTCCGGAAAGGTCGAACTCTTCGTAGGGGAACGGCATGGCGGCAGAGT
>Ga0307411_10001204_pt1 | contig 10249 bp, 6 predicted proteins | sample DK1Ometagenome_2_FD_203712 | JGI IMG/M metagenome (GOLD analysis project Ga0307411, IMG submission 203712) | Maize rhizosphere microbial communities from greenhouse at UC Davis, California, United States - DK15-O-1 | ecosystem: Host-associated > Plants > Roots > Rhizosphere > Soil | place: USA...
GGCGCCTTCGAGGTCGGTCACGATGCCGACTTCGCAGCGGTCGTAGGCCAGGCCGTCGCGCAGGATGGTTTCGGCGCCGTTCTCGATCACCACGGCCTGCACGGCGCGGTTCACGAGCAGGCGGTGGCCGGCCTCCCAGTTGGCGCTGTCGCGCGCATCGACGCGGCGGCGCTCCAGGAACAGGCCGTCGCGGCAGGCGAGGCCGGTGTGGCGTCCGCCCAGGTTGATGAGCCAGGCCACCAGGCGTGCGAGCACGGCGGTGTCCTTCGAGCCCGCCACGCCGACCACCGGGATGCGGCCCGGCGCGTCGTTGGGGAACAGGTGGTCGCAGATCGCGCGGCCCACCGGACGCGGCGAACCGACGGCCGGCTTCAGGTGCATCAGCAGGCCGGGGCCGGCGTTGACTTCGACGATGGCGCCGCGCTGCGGGCCGAGCGGCTTGCCGATGTCCTGCGCCACGAGGTCGATGCCCGCGATGTCCAGGCCCACCACCCGTGCGGCCAGCACGGCGGCATGCGCGACTTCGGGGTGGACCAGGTCGGTGCAGTCGTTGGCCATGTTGCCGTTGCGCTGGATCGTGACGACGCGGCCCGCGGCCGGCACCGACGTGCCGTCGAGGTCCTGGCGCTTGAGTTCGAGCTGCAGCTTGGCATCGGTGTCCAGCACGATCAGGTCGAGCGGGTACTCTTCTTCGGCGCCGCGGCGCGGATCGCTGTTGAGCTGCTTCTCGATCAGCTCGGCCACCGTGCTCCTGCCGTCGCCCGTCACGGTGATGACCTCGCCGCGCGCGGCCGCCACCACTTCGCCGCCCACCACCAGCAGGCGGTGCTCGTGGCCGCGGATGAAGCGCTCGACCATCACATCGCTGCCTTCGGGCTCGGCCACCGCGAACGCGGCCATCACTTCTTCGCGCGTGGTGAGTTCGAGCGACACGCCGCGCCCATGGTTGGCGTCCGAGGGCTTCACGGCCACCGGCAGGCCGATGTCCTCGGCGGCTTCCCAGGCTTCTTCGGCGCTGGCCACCACCTGGCCTTCGGGCACCGGCACGCCGCAGCTCGCGAGCAGCGACTTGGTCAGTTCCTTGTCGCTGGCGATCGATTCGCCGATGGCGCTGGTGTAGTCGGTCTCGGCGGTCCAGATGCGCTGCTGGTTGGCGCCATAGCCCAGCTGGACCAGGTTGCCGCTGTTGAGCCGGATGTGCGGAATGCCGCGGTCGGTGGCAGCGGCCACGATGGCCGCGGTGCTCGGGCCGAGGTAGCAGTCTTCGACCTTGGCCTTCACGGCGCCCACTGCCTTGTGCACGTCGTCGGCGGTGAAGGGGTCGTTGTTGATGGCGGCCATCAGCAGGCGGTGGCCTTCGGCCAACGCCACGCGCGCCACTTGCTCGTCGCGCGCACGAAACACCATGCGGTAGATGCCGTGCTCGGAGGTGCTGCGGGTCTGGCCGAAACCGGTCGGCATGCCGGCCAGGTTCAACAGCTCGATGACCACGTGCTCGAGCACGTGGCCCGACCAGGTGCCTTCGGTCAGCCGCTGGATGAAGCCGCCGCGCTCCCCGACGCCGCAGTGGTGCTCGATGAGCGCCGGCAGCAGGCCCGTGAGGCGGTCGGTGAAGCCGTCGATCTTGTTGGAAGGGTAGTCCTCCAGCTGGCCCAGGTCGAGCCAGACTTCCAGCACGGGCCGGTAGGTCCAGAGGTTGGGACCGCGCAAATAGTTGATGCGCAGCAGGCGGATGTCGTCGAAACGGGTCATGCAAACGTTCGATGTGCTTTGGCCGAGCACCGCGGCGCCTTCAAGCGCGCCCATGGCAATCGGTCAGAATCGGCGCCCGACAAAGGGCGCCATGACGCGGTCCATGCGGTCCGCGACGGGCAAGAGTCAAAGAAACACAATGCAACATCACGATCCAGTCGGCGCCCGGGAGGGCGAAACGGAGGCGGCTTCAGACGCACTGAAAAGCCGGCTCGCTGCCGCGGAAAACGTTCTGGTCACATTCCCGGTTGACCTTGACGACGAACTTCGGTTTACCTTTGGCCTCGTCGCGCTGACCGACCGGCGCCTGCTGGCGCTGCAGCCGGGCGGCCAATGGTGTGAGTGGACACTATCAGATTCGTCGCTGGATCTGCATCTGAGCGACCATTCGGGCGTCGGAACGCTCGAATTGACGGGTGCCGAGGGGCTGCTGGCGCGCTGGCGTTACACCTTGGCCCACCAGCCGGCCGCGCTGCGGCTGCTCAAGCTCTTCGGCCAGCGCGAAAACGGCACTGTCGCCGAGGTGACACCCGAGCCCGACGCCGACGACCTCGCGGGTGCCGATGCCGAGCTGCAGGCACCGCCCTCGACCTGGGTGCTGCTGCGCCTCGGCCGCTTCGCCAAGCCTTATCGAAAGCAGCTGATCGCGGGATTCCTGCTGACGCTGATCTCGACCGCCGCGACCCTGGTGCCGCCCTACCTGACCATTCCGCTGATGGACGACATCCTGATCCCGTTCCAGAACGGGCAGAAGATCGATCCGTCCCGCGTGGGCCTGTATCTGAGCGGCCTGCTCGGCGCGGCGCTGGTCGGATGGGGCCTTGGATGGGCGCGCACCTACCTGCTGGCGCTGGTGTCGGAGCGCATCGGCGCCGACCTGCGCACCACCACGTATGAACACCTGCTGACCTTGCCGCTCGACTACTTCGGCGGCAAGCGCACGGGCGACCTGATGGCGCGCATCGGCTCGGAAACCGACCGCATCAACGTCTTCCTTTCGCTGCACGCGCTCGACTTTGCCAACGACGTGCTGATGATCGTGATGACCGCGGTCATCCTGTTCTCCATCAACCCGCTGCTGGCCGTGGTCACGCTGGTGCCGCTGCCCTTCATCGCCTGGATGATCCACGTGGTGCGCGACCGCCTTCGCACCGGCTTCGAGAAGATCGACCGGGTGTGGTCCGAGGTGACCAACGTGCTGGCCGACACCATTCCCGGCATCCGCGTGGTCAAGGCCTTTGCGCAGGAGCGCCGCGAAGCCGAACGTTTTCGCGTCGCCAACGTCTACAACCTGCAGGTGAACGACAAGCTCAACCGCACTTGGTCGCTGTTCACGCCCACCGTGTCGCTGCTGACGGAGATCGGCCTGCTCGTGGTCTGGGGCTTCGGCATCTGGCAGGTGGCGCGCGGCAGCATCACCGTGGGCGTGCTCACGGCGTTCATCGCCTACATCGGCCGCTTCTACACGCGGCTCGACTCGATGAGCCGCATCGTGTCGGTCACGCAGAAGGCGGCGGCCGGCGCCAAGCGCATCTTCGACATCCTCGACCACGTGAGCAACGTGCCCGAGCCTGCCAACCCGGTGAAGATCGAGCGCGTGCAGGGGCGCATCGAGATGAGCGGGCTTGGCTTTCGCTACGGTTCGCGCGCGGTGATCCGCGACCTGGACCTCACCATCGAGCCCGGCGAGATGATCGGGCTGGTGGGCCACAGCGGCTCGGGCAAGAGCACGCTGGTCAATTTGATCTGCCGCTTCTACGACGTGACCGACGGCGCCATCAAGGTCGACGGCACCGACATCCGTCGCTTTGCCGTGGCCGACTATCGGCGCCACGTCGGGCTGGTGCTGCAGGAGCCGTTTCTCTTCTTCGGCACCATCGCGCAGAACATCGCCTACGGCAAGCCCGACGCCACGCGCCAGGAGGTGGTGGCGGCCGCGCGCGCCGCCCATGCGCACGACTTCATCCTGCGCCTGCCGCATGGCTACGACTCGCTCGTGGGCGAGCGCGGCCAGGGCCTCTCTGGCGGCGAGCGCCAGCGCATCAGCATTGCGCGCGCGCTCCTGATCGACCCGCGTATATTGATCCTCGACGAGGCGACTTCGGCGGTGGACACCGAGACCGAGAAAGAGATCCAGAAGGCGCTCGACAACCTCGTGCAGGGCCGCACCACCATTGCCATTGCGCACCGCCTGTCAACGCTGCGCAAGGCCGACCGTCTGGTGGTGATGGACCGCGGCGAAGTGGTCGAGGTGGGCCCGCACGATACGCTCATGGCCAGGCAGGGTGCCTACTGGCGGCTCTACCAGGCGCAATTGCGCCAGGCCGATGAAGAGGCGAGCGAAGGTGCGGTCGACGAACGCGCCGGCGCCCAACAGCCGGTCAGCCATGCAGCCCACCCGGCGGGAGACGCGTGATGAGCAACGAAGACAACACCCCCACGCCCGTGTTCGAACTCGAACGCGACAGCTTCGGCCGCCTGGTGCTGACCGATGCAGAGGGCGAGCGCCACGCGGGCGTGACGCCCGTGCGGGCCTTTCCGCTCAGCGCACCGGGCGAAGGCGTGTCGCTGGTCGGCAGCGAGGGCCGCGAGCTGGTGTGGATCGACCGCGTCGAAGCGCTGCCGGCGCAGACCCGCGCGCTGCTCGAGCAGGAGCTGGCGGTGCGCGATTTCGCCCCCACGCTGCTGAAGCTGCACGGCGTGTCGAGCTTCGGCGTGCCCAGCACCTGGACCGTGAGCACCGACCGCGGCGACACCAGCTTCGTGCTCAAGGCCGAGGAAGACATCCGGCGGCTCGAGGGCGGCGCATTGCTGATTGCGAGCGCGCATGGCGTGCAGTTCCGCATTCCCGATGTGAAGGTGCTCGACCGCGCCTCGCGCAAGCTGCTGGAGCGCTTCCTCTAGCAAATAGCCGGCGCGCGGTCAGGCCGATGCGGCGCCGCCGGCCGCTGCGGGCAGCGCGGGCGCCTGCTGCGCTGCGGCCCCGGCGCGCCGCTGGCCCCAGGCCGTGATGGGCTTCTCGAACCAGCGGTAGAGAAAGTCGGAGGCGACCAGCGCCACGCCGAAGGAGGCGAACAGCAGCAACGGGCCCGCAACCGTGGAGGGCGACATGCCGATCACGGCCTGCGCCGCCAGGTACTGCACCAGGTACATCGCATACGACCGGCGTCCCACGAACAGGAGAAAGCGCGACGAGAGCACACGCTGCAGCCAGGTGCTTGCCACCAGCGAGGGCAGCAGCATGGCCACGAGCACCACGTAGATGGCGATCAGCTGCGGCTCGCCCAGCCAGGCCGAGAGGGAGAGCGACTTGCGGTGCACCGCGACGAGGGCCAGCGCGACCACGGCCGCTGCGGCCTGCGACATGAAGACGCGCATCCAGCCGAACGTCCGGCGCGAGTGCATCGCGATGGCGACCGCCGATCCGGCCAGCATGCCGGCGTAGTGCCAGGGCGAAAACCAGGAGGGGTGCGCGCCCGTCGTCCAGACCGCGGCCAGCAGCGCCAGGCCGCATGCCACGGTTCCGAAGCGCGAGGCGCAGGTCGAGCCGAACAGCGCGAACACCGCCGGCCACACGAGGTAGTACTTCCACTCGACGCCCAGGGTCCAGGTCATCTGCAGCGGCGCGAAGCTGGCAAACTCGTTCAGCAGCGCGAGGTAGTACGGGGTAGCCGCCTTCATCTGTTCCCACGCGGTGCCCTGGGCGATGTAGCTCAGGCCCAGCACCAGCAGGTAGACCAGGAAGTAGAGCGGCAGGATCCGGGCCGCGCGCCGGATGTAGAAGGCCTTCAATGACACCGTGCCCGTGGCGTCGCGCTCGCGCAGCAGCAGGGTGGTGATCAGGAAGCCGGAGAGCACGAAGAACGCATGCACGCCCAGCCAGCCGGAGAACCTGTCCCACTTGGGGCCGCCGAAGTGAAACCCGAAAACGAGGAAGACGGCCACGGCTCGCAAGCCATCGAGCGCTGCGAAATTCCGTGTCTGCAGATAGTCGTCAAGGCCGTAGACCGGCCCTTGTTCGCGCATGTGTCGCGGCCTCCGGGGGAACTGGATTCTCCCCGACGGCGTACTTTTGTGGTGCACCGTGCGTGTCCGGGCCGCCCCGGCTGTTGCCCCCGCGCGACGCCGCGCCGCGGGGGCTGCGAAAATCACGGCTTTAAGACCGCAACGGCGCGCCGTTGAAAGCGAAATGCCCCTGCACACCACCGCCCTCGTCCTGTTTTCCGGTGGCCAGGACTCCACCACCTGCCTCGCGGATGCGCTTTCCAGGTACCAGCGCGTCGAGACGCTGGGGTTCGACTATGGCCAGCGGCACCGCGTCGAACTCGACGTGCGCGGCACCATCCTTTCGAAGCTGCGCGAGCGCTTTCCGCATTGGGCGCCGCGCCTCGGTGAAGACCACGTGCTCACGCTCGCAGCGCTGGCGCAGCTCGGCGGCTCTTCGCTGACCGAAGAGGTGGCCTTCGAGATGCAGGCCGACGGCCTGCCCAACACCTTCGTGCCGGGCCGCAACCTGCTGTTCCTGACGCTGGCCGGCGCGCTCGCCTACCGGCGCGGCCTGCAGGTGATCGTCACCGGTGTCTGCGAGACCGACTTCTCGGGCTATCCCGATTGCCGCGACGACACCATGAAGGCGATGCAGCTCGCGCTGTCGCTGGGCCTGGAGCGCCGCCTCGTCATCGAGACGCCGCTGATGTGGATCGACAAGGCCGAGACCTGGCAGATGGCGCGCCGCCTGGGCGGCGAGCCGCTGGTCGATCTCATCGTCGAGGAAACCCACACCTGCTACCTCGGCGACCGCGCGCACCGCCAGGCCTGGGGCTACGGCTGCGGCGAATGCCCGGCCTGCGACCTGCGCAAGAAGGGCTGGGAGCGCTACGTCTCCAACGCCTAGGCGGCAGGCGCCGGCAAGGTCTCGAGCCGGTAGCGTGCGCCGCCGGGAGCCGCACCCTCTGCCTGCGGCACCAGGGTCCAGCGCTGGTTGTGGAAGTCGCCCACCGCCGCACGGTGCGCGATCGACACCATGGCGCCGCCCGCGGCCTTCACCCGGTCGGAAAGCCGCTTGTAGAGCACACCCTCGGCCTCGGCATCGAGCGCGCTGGTGATCTCGTCGGCGAAAAGCCACGACGGTTTCTTCAGCAGCACGCGCGCGATCGACAGGCGCTGCTGCTCGCCGCCCGAGAGCTTCTGGCTCCACACGTCGCTGTCGTCGAGCCGGTCGACCAGTCCCGGCAGCAGCGCATCGACCAGCGCCTGTCGCAGCTCGGCATCGCTGTAGTTCTCGGCCGGGTTGGGGTAGGCCAGCGCATTGCGCAGGGTGCCGTCGGGCACGTAGGGCCGCTGCGGCATGAACACCGCGCCTTCGGGCACCTTCACATGGCCCCGCGCGAACGGCCAGATGCCGGCGAAGGTGCGGAACAGCGTCGACTTGCCGCTGCCCGACGGGCCCTGCAGCAGCACGCTGTCGCCCGGCTTCACGGCCAGCGCAGCACCCGCGAGGAGCGGCGTGCCGTTGGGCAGCGCCACGGCGAGGTCGCCGGTCTGCAGCGAGGGCGCGGCACTGTCGCGGTCGAGCTCCTGGCTGCGCGCTGCGTGGGCGCGCATCGCATCGTCGAAGCTGGTGAGCCGGTCGGTGGTGGCGCGCCAGACGGCCACGCGGTCGTAGTTGTCGACGAACCAGCTGAGCGAATCCTGCACCTTGCCGAAAGCCGAGGAGATCTGCATCAGCTGGCCGAGCTGGATGGCGCCGCTGAAGAAGCGCGGCGCGGCCACGATGAACGGAAAGATCACGGCCGCCTGTCCGAAGAAGGCGGTGAAGGTCACCAGGTTCTTCTGCTGCTTGATGAGAAGCAGGTAGTTGCGCAGCACCGAGCCGAAGCGAAGGTCGAGCTGGCCGCGCTCGACCTTTTCGCCATGGTCCAGCGCAATCGCTTCGCTGTACTCGCGCACGCGCACCAGGTGGTGCCGGAAGTCGGCCTCGAAGCGCTGCTGGCGAAAGTTGAGCCCGATCAGCGGCCGGCCGATGTAATGCGTGATGACCGTGCCGACCACGCAATACACCAGCGCCAGCCAGACCATGGCACCGGCCACGTGGTAGGTGGTTCCGCCGATCGTGAAATCGACGATGCCCGAGAGGCCCCAGAGAATGCCCACGAAGCTCACCAGCGTGACCACCGCGTTCAGGAGCCCCATCGACAGCGTCATGGTGGCGTCGGTGAACATCTGCATGTCTTCCTGGATGCGCTGGTCGGGGTTGTCCGGCGTGCGGCCATCGTCCTGCGCATAGCGCGCCAGTTCCAGGTGGTAGAAGGTGCGGTCGGCCATCCAGCGCGACAGATAGCTGCGCGTGATCCATGCACGCCAGCGCAGCTGCAGCAGCTGCGTCACATAGAACTTGAGCACCTGGATCGCGATGTTCGCGAACGCGAGCCAGCCGAACACGCCCACCTCGCGCCAGAAGATGCCGGCGTCCTTGTTCTGCAAGGCATCGTAGAAACGCCCGTACCACTGGTTGAAAAGCACCAGCGCATAGACGTAGGCGAGATTCAGCGCGACGATGCCCGCCAGCATGAGGCGAGCCCGCCATTTTTCTTCGGAGCGGAAGTAGGGCGCCGCGAGCGCAAGGATGCGCCGCAGGGTCGAGAAGGTCCGGGCAATGCGGGAGTCAGTGGCCATGGCGGTGAGGTCGAGCAAAGCGCGCCGGTCGGCGCATCGCGTGCATCGTAGCCCGCCCGGGCGCGCCAGCCTTAAGCGGCGCTGAAACGGCCGCTGCGGTGCACCATCCTGCGTTCACCCTTGTCGGCGCCAGCGAGAACGGCGCCGCGTCCGACTTGACCTGCGCCCGCCCCGGCGTAGCCTGCGCGGATGAGAAGCACATCCCTTGTCCTTCTGTTCTGCCTCGGCCTCCTGGCCGCCGGCTGCAACGAAAAGCCCAAGCCCGGCGGCCCGATGCCGAAGGCTGAGGCGGTTCACGCACTGCAGCCGCATTGAAGGCGCCTGGCGCGCCCGGCAGGGCTTCCGCGTCCCGTGCGGCGCGGCGGGCAGCCGCGTTCCCGGTGTGAGCGCTGCAGGTGAGCGCTATGCTCGACCTGGAGACACTCCCGGCGCCCCTGCGCGCAATCAGACAATGAAGGCATCGCCTCGCCCCGATCACCAGCCCGATTCGCGCTACGCCATGTGGCGGCTCGGCCTGACTTTGCTCATCATGACCGTCGGCAGCAGCGGCATGTACGTCGTGTCGGTGATGCTGCCCGCGGTGCAGGCCGAGTTCGGTGTCGCCCGCGCCGATGCGTCGCTGCCCTACACGCTGCTGATGCTGGGCTTCGGCCTCGGCGGCGTGCTGATGGGGCGGCTGGCCGATCGCTTCGGCGTGATGTGGCCGCTGCTGGGCGGCGCCGTGAGCCTCGGGCTCGGCTACGTCGCCTGCGGCATGGCCGATGGGATCGTGGCGTTCATGTGGGCGCAGGCGGTGCTGGTCGGCCTGCTGGGCAGTGCGGCGGCCTTTGCGCCGCTGGTGGCCGACACCTCGCTCTGGTTCGTCAAGCGGCGCGGCATTGCCGTCGCGGTGTGCGCGAGCGGCAACTACGTGGCCGGCGCCATCTGGCCGCCCATTGCGCAGCATTTCATCGAGACGGCCGGCTGGCGCCAGACCTACATCGGCATGGGCGTGTTCTGCGGCCTGGCCATGGCGTCGCTGGCGCTCTTCATGCGGGCACGGCCCCCCGGCATTGCCGTCGAGCCTGCGGGAGTGGCGTCGGCCATCGGGTCGAGCGCGCTAAGAAGGCGCGACATGACGCGGCCGTTCGGCTTCAGCATGGGCACGGCCCAAGGCCTGCTGTGCGTGGCCGGCGTGGCCTGCTGCGTGGCCATGTCGATGCCGCAGGTGCACATCGTGGCCTATTGCAGCGACCTGGGCTATGGGGCGGCGCGCGGTGCGCAGATGCTGTCGCTGATGCTGGCCTTCGGCGTGGTGAGCCGGCTGGTCTCGGGCGCGATCTGCGACCGCATCGGCGGGTTGCGCACGCTGCTCCTGGGCGGCGTGCTGCAGTGCGTGGCGCTGCTGCTGTTCCTCCCGTTCGACGGGCTGGTGCCGCTGTACGTGATCTCGGCGCTGTTCGGCCTGTTCCAGGGCGGCATCGTGCCTTCCTACGCGATCATCGTGCGCGAGCATTTTCCGCCCGCCGAGGCGGGCCGGCGGGTGGGCACGGTGCTGATGTTCACGCTCTTCGGCATGGCGCTGGGCGGCTGGATGTCGGGCAAGGTGTTCGACCTGACCGGCAGCTACCACGCGGCGTTCCTGAATGGCATCGGATGGAACCTGCTCAACGTGAGCATCGCGGCGATGCTGCTGTTCAGGCTCCGGCATCTTCAGCTTCGCACCGCCGCGGCGTAGCGTCGCATCAAAGGTCGGCCAGGCCCATCGCGGGGTCGCTCACCGAATGCCGGCCGGTTTCCACGCGGCCTGCAAAGCGGCGCGTGTAGCCCGCGTCGGCATCGC